>Ga0111538_10015106_pt1 | contig 10160 bp, 6 predicted proteins | sample SoiMethybrSBSTD1_FD_79669 | JGI IMG/M metagenome (GOLD analysis project Ga0111538, IMG submission 79669) | Bulk soil microbial communities from a Populus tree surrounding site in Tennessee, USA - Soil MetaG P. TD hybrid SBSTD1 (version 2)... | ecosystem: Environmental > Terrestrial > Soil > Tree... | reverse complement strand
TCGACGACCGTCGTGACGGTGAACCATTCGAGATCGCCCGGACCCGAGTGCCGGTTGTAATACTCGGTCAGCACGGAGTCCTCGCTGTACGGCACGCCGTTCTTGCGAAGGTAGCCCGCCTTCATCTGCGTCGTGACGACCTTGAGCGTGCCGCCGCTGGCGTCGCTCCCCCCGCGACCGCCGAACCCGAGGCCCCTGCTCTGCGCCTGCTTCACCCACTCTGCGGTCGAGGCGCCCTGCCAGGTCCGTTCCGACGATCCAATCGCGCTCGTGGTCTCCGGCGCGACGAACCGGAACAGCCTCGTCTGCTGGCCTGCATCCGTTTCGAGCTTTAGCGTGCGATCGTCCTGCCATGAGACCTGGACGCGCAGCGGTTGTCGCATGATCCCCGCTGCACCGAACGCGCGGCACTGATTTCCCGACGCATTGTCTTGATCGAGATCCCATGCGGCAGCGACCTTACGGCCCTCGCCGTTGAGCGGAACACTGGCCACATCGTTCTTCGGCGGCGTGACCATTCGCCATCGCCAATCCTCGGTGACAACGGCGACCCATGTGCCGGTGAGATCGAATGCCGCCGCCGAACGTGGGGTCGGCGGCGGGCCGCCGCGTCCGGGACCGCCCTGGCCACCACCGCGGCCAGGCCCGGCTTCGCGGCCGGCCGGAGGAGCCCCGGGCGGGGCTTCGCCGCGCTGCGCCTCGAGCACACCGCTCGCGACCAGCGCCGCAAGAACGCATGTCGCCAACCGCACCGTGCTGCTCGGGCAACGCCGCATGGTGTTCATCGCGATCGAGCGCCCGTCTGCGACGTGAGACTTCGATACACCGCTTCCACGAACATCTCCCCCGTATGTCCAGGCTTTGCGTAGACACCGTCGTAGTCGCCCGTGGGCTTCGCCGCCTTGACCTGCTCGATCGTCATCTTCTTCTTCACCATGTCCGCCACGCGATCGCGGACGATGGTCACCATGTCGCGGTAGTCGCTGACGTCGGACTCGTCGCACAGCCGGCCGTGACCGGGGACGATCATCGTCCCGCCCTCTTCGTTGATGTCGGGCACCGCGAGCTCGAGGATGTAGTTGATCCCCGCGAGCATCCCCTCGATGCTGCCGCCGCGCGCGAGGTCGATCATCGGGTAGCGATCCGGTGTGAACACATCGCCGGCGCTGATGACGTCGCTGCGCCTGAAGAACACCATCGTGTCACCGTCGGTGTGGGCGGCCGGGACGTGCAGCAGTTGCACGGCCTCTCCGCTCACAAACATGTCCTTCTGCTTGACGAAGTAGGTATCGGTGGGCAGGCTCGCTGGCGGCGCACCAGACTCGCTCAACCGGTTCAGCAGGTTTTCGTGCGCGAAGATCGGAGCGCCGCCGGTCCCGGTGACGGTTGCCGGCCGCGTATTTCCGCCGGCGAGCACCTGCCCCGACTTGGCCAGCGCTTCATTCCCCGAGATGTGATCGGCGTCAATCGTCGTGTCCACGATGAACCGGACAGGCTTGTCCGACAGACGTTTGATCGCCGCTAGCAACTCTGGGCCGTCGCTCGTTTGCGGATCGACCACGAGGACGCCGTCGCGTCCGATGTGCACCGTGCTGTTGGCGCCAGGGCCAACGAGCATGAACATGTTCTCGCGAATCGGCCACGCGCGCAGCGCGTCCGGCGTCGATTGGCCCACGACGACGCTCGCGCCGAAACCAACAACCGAGGCGAGCGTGGCGAGAACGGCGCGCCTCATCGCTTCGCTCCTGCCGGCGCGGGTGCCGCCGGCTTGCGCAGCGGCGTCATTCCCTTCATCTTCTCCATGTACTCGGGGTACATCGTCTCGGCGCCGCCGCGCACGGCCTCGCGTGGGAGCGCCCATTTCATCGCGAACTCGTCGAGGTAGGGATTGGTGCCCGGCAGGTAGTGCGGGATCTCGCCTGCCGGCCGTTCGACCTCGATATCCACCGAGCAGGGATAGAGCGCCATCTGGTAGCCGGGATCGTAGAAGAAGTTGCGGCTCTTGATGTACGGCTCGGTCAGGTAGACCGGATCGCTGACGATCGAAATCCAGGTCAGGATGTTGCCGTTGCGAATGAAGTGTTCGAGCAGGGTCGCCTTCTCGCTGCGAGCGAGACCATTCCTGCGGACGTACCCCGGTTTCAGGTGCGTCGTGGTCACCGTCAGCACGTCGCCTTCCCACTTGCCGGTGGAAAAGCCCTGCCACGTGTGCGGCGCGTACTCCGGCGGGTGCGAGCGGCCGTCCATCCAGATCGTCCGGACGGGGTTCATCCACCCCATCTCGGTGTGATACGCGACGACGTCCCTCGTGACGGGATCGAGATCCTTCCAGATGCGCACCGGCGAGAAGTTCGGACCGTAGTCGGCGGGGTGCGGGATGCACTGGTGCTCCGGGACCGTCCAGAGCGACGCGCTCCAACTGTCGCCGCGCATTCTCGCCGCATCGTTGATCGGCAAGCCCTGGTACTCGCCGACCTCCGGGCCGCCGCCGCGCTCCGGGCCGTCCTCATGCTGTCGCGCCGCCCATCCGCCTTCGAGGTCGACCTGCGCCCACGAGGGCCCGGCGGCCCAGATGGTCATCACGGTCGCGATACCAACAGCCCTGATTCCTCGCATTCGCTGCGCCTCGCCGCAGAAAGCTATATCACTGTCAGAAGTCGAGCTGCGCACTGAACTTCACGAGGCGAGGATTCAGGACGCTCAACGGCTGCCGGAACAGCGCGAAGGAGGGGTTCTCCGTCAGCACCGGATTCGCGTTCAACGCGTTGAACAGATCCACGTTCAACGCCGTCCGCAAACCGCCCAGCCGCAGGATCTTGCCGATCCGGAAGTCGAACTGGTTGAGGCGATCGCCGTACTCGGCTGCCGTCGGGATCACATTGACAACCGCGGTGGCGCCTCCCACGTATGGCCGGCCGAGCGCCGGTGCCAGCGCCGCTGCCGGGTACACGACCGTGGCCTGGACGACGGGGCCGGGAACGCTCTGGAATGTGCCCGCAAGCTGCACGTCAATCTTGGGAATCGTGTAAGCGGAAGCGAGCTTGAACTGCGTGAGGTACGGCTCCTCCACACGACAGTAGGGGTTGAGCGGCGTCGTCTCGGGAAGTGCGGCGCGGATCTCGCAGCTATCGGTGAGTCTGCGACCCGTACTGATGCCGCCTTGTGTCACCACGCCGCGCATGCGCGCGTTCACGCTGAAGTCGTACCCCTGCCAGTTCTCGGTCTGCTCGCCGTAGTCCTTCGCGAAGGTCAGGTAGTTGTCCGGCGGTCGCGTGAAACCTGCCTGAGTAATGTTGTACAACCCGCTCACTGGGTAACCACCGCCGCTCGGCAGGCGTGAATCCGCCGGCGCTGTCACGCTGAACCCGGTGAAATCGGCCGGCGAGAGCGCCCGGTTATCGGTCGCCAGGAAATTGCCATACCAGCGACGGAAGTAACCAACATCGACGTACACGTTCGGTACCAGTTCGTGCTGCACGCTGACGGAGATCTCCCAGTTGAATCCCCGCTGGCCCCAGCCGCTCAGCACGTCGGGGTTGTACGTCGTGCTGGGTATCGGGTTGCCGAAGGCGAGGTTGCTGATCTGCAGGCACTCGCCGTTCAGCAGGGGATTCGTGAGATCGCAGTCGGGCGTGAAGTCCGTATCGATGTCGTTCCACTGGCGCGTGACCGACTGCACCGTCCGCTGCGTCGGGTTCGCTGAATCGCCGTAGGTGCCCGTGTACGTAAGCTGCTCGACGTACTGCGAAAACGACGCTTTGAGTGCTGTCTTTCCGTTCCCGAAGAGATCGTACGCGACACCCAGCTTGGGCGTGACGTCGTTGAGGCTCGCCAGGTCGCCGGCGGGGAAAGTGACATTTCGATTGGGGGTATAGACAGTGGGTCCCAGCGTCTGCGCCGGGTAGTTGGTGCTGTAGAAGTCCCAACGCACGCCGAGATTGAGTGTCAGCCGATCGATCGTCCAGCGATCCTGTGCGTAGACGCCGCCATCGTGGACGTGTGTCTCGGCGGTATACGGGGCGCGTTGCGTGATCGACACCGGAGTCAGGCCGTTGAACGTGTACGAGAGGTTGGCGGCCACAGGAATGTTGTAGTTGCCGAGCGTGCGGCCCTTGTGCGCCTGGTAGCCGGCCTTGAATGCGTGCGCTCCTGTCACATAGGACACTGCCGCACGCCAGCTGTCATCCATCAGTTCTGCCTTGAACCGCATCGAGTTGATGAAGTAAGGCCGCGGTCCACGATAGAAGACGCCCGTGGCCTGATTGGTGACACCGACGAACTGCTCGTACGATTCCAGCCCCTCGGGTGTGAAGTAGCCCCAATCCTCCGGCTTGTGGGCATACCCGCCTTCTACCAGGATCTTGCTCGTGACGGGCGCCGTGTAGGTCGCCGTCACCAGCCGCTTCCATGGGAATCTGAAATCCGCCGAGGCCTCACGCGAGGTCAGGGAGCGGGAGTCGATGCAACTGCAGCGATCCTGCGCATCGACGAACAGGCTCACCTTGTTCTTGGCATTCATCTGCCACGTGAAGCGCGCGTTGACGTTCTGCCACAACGTGTCACGCGATCCCCGGTAGCTGGTATCCGGCGCGAACGCAAACGAGTTGCGATCGCCGGCGTTCGCGTTGGCAACGGAGTTGGCGATGTAGTTGTTGACGGCCGAGGATCGTCCCGAGGCAAAGAACCAGAGTCGATCGCGAATCACGGGCCCGCCAAACGCCGGGTTCACCTCCCAATTGCTCTTGACCGAGCTGGTCGAGACCAGGCCCAGGGCCCTCAGCTCGTCGTCGATGTTGTTGCTCTGCAGATCCTCGCTCGTCCCGGACAGGAAGAGCGAGCCGCTGAACGTGTTTCCGCCTTCCCGCGGAATGATGTTCATGCGGACGCCTCCAGCCGACTGCTCGGCGGAGCCAGCCGCCGTGTCGACGGTCACTTCCTGGATCATGCCGCTGTTGGCGGCGAAGGCGCTGACAGATGTGCCCTGCGACTGCATCGACAGGCCGTCCACCATCCGCCGCATGTCGCCGCCGCGACTGCCGTGAATGGATAACGTCTGCTGCACTTCGCCGGTGTTGCCGCCGACGTCCTGTCCTTCTCCGCTGAACGTGGTGGACAAGGTCATCCCCGGAATTAGCACTGCGACGTTGATCGACGTGCGGCCGGTCGGCAGCGTGTCGATGATCTCCTTGTCCAGGACCCACTGCCGCTGGACGCTCTGCACATCGACCAGGGGAGTCTCACCCGTGACGGTGATGGTCTCCTCGACACCACCGACGCGCATCTCGGCATCAACGGTGACGTTCAGCGACCCGGACAGCTCCAGTCCCTCACGCCTCACCGTGCTGAACCCTGCAAGGGTGAAGGTGACCGTGTAGACGCCGGGTCGCAGATCGACGATGCGGTACTGTCCGTCGAGACCGGACACCACCGTTCGAGTTTTTTCGATGAGCGCAGAGCTGGCCACCTCGACGGTGACGCCTGGGAGCACGGCGCCGGAGGCATCCCGCACCACACCAGCGACCGAGGCCTGAGCGAAGGCGATGGCGGGCGCCAGGACAAGTAGGACCACGACGATCAACACGCGGGCGGCGGACTGACTTCGCATGGACCTCTCCTCGCCGGCAGAGATGACACGGCCGGCGGTCGGACTGTAGCCGTGGCGCTTGTGGAAGTCCTGCTGAAGCCGCTGAAATGGCGCTGAAATCCGGCTGAAAGTTCTGAGCGTGTTGCCGCTCGGATGCGATGGCGGGTTGTAGAATACAGCGCTGCCTACCGGTTCTCCTTGGTAAGAGGCCTGCCATGACGCAGACGGACGACATCTACACATTCGGTCCGTTTCGCCTTGATGTCACAACGCGCACGCTCACTCGCGATGGTGAGGCGGTCACGCTGACAGCGAAGGCGTTCGACACCCTCGTGGTCCTCCTCCGTTACCGTGATCAGGTCGTGGACAAGGAGCAGTTGGTAAGGCTGGTGTGGCCGGACACGTACGTGTCCGACGACAGCCTGACGCACAGTGTGTCGGTGCTCCGCCGCGTCCTCGGCGATGATTCCGCGCAGCCGGTCTACATCGCGACCATCCCACGCCGGGGATATCGCTTCACCGCGCCCGTTCACGTCGAAGTGGTGCCCCGTGTTGAGGCGCGCGCCGATGCAGATGGCGAAGTTACTGTCGCGAATGCGCACCCGGACCTGCCCGCACTCCTGGCCGCGCGTCTGGGAGAGTCGAGCGGGACGCGAGGCCGCCGAGCATGGCAGGTCTCGCTCCTGATCCTGGTTCCAGTGGCCGCGATCCCTCTTGCGATACGGCTCCTCGAGGGCGCGCCGTCCGGAGCGCCAGTCTCGACGATCCGCTTCGTGCAGGATGCCCCTCCGGCACAGGTGCTCGCCTCCGGAGCGGTCGTCTCTCCCGACGGTCGCTACCTGGCGTTCGTCGCGCGGCGACGCGACAACGGCCGGTCGCAGCTCTGGGTGCGTTCCCTCGACTCGCCACAAGCCCGGGTTCTGCCGGGAACCGAGGGCGCCTTTCGGCCGTTCTGGGCGCCCAACAGCCAGACTCTCGGCTTTTTCGCCGAAGGACGACTGAAGCGTGTCGGTCTCGGCAATCAGCCGCCGCAAACGCTGGCTGAGGTCGGCTATCGTCCCTCCGGCGGAAGCTGGTCCTCGTCAGGCGTCATTCTCTTTGCCGACCGGCAATCGCGGCTCTTCGCCGTCACCGAGACCGGCGGTGAAAAAACCGCGGTGACCAGCCTGGAAGACGGACGCGACGTTGCACACCAGGCTCCCTTTTTTCTTCCCGACAGTCGCGAGTTCCTGTACTACGTCTTCGGGTCCTCCGCGGAGACGAGTGGTACGTATCTCGGCTCGCTCGACTCGGACGAACGGGTTCGCCTGCTCGATTCCTCGTCCTCCTCTGTGTCGTTTGCCGAACCCGGATATCTGCTCTTCGTACGGGACGGCAACGTCATGGCACAGCGGTTCGATCGCGAGCGCCGGCGGATCACGGGCGCCCCCCAGCCGATCGCATCCACGCGCACGGAAGCGATGGTGGAGATCCGCGCCGGGGTGATCTCCGCCTCGACAAACGGGATTCTCACGTTCGGGGGCGACGCGGCCACGGAGCAGCTCACGTGGTTCACGCGCGATGGCCGCCACGCCGGCACGATCCAATCACCCTCACCACTGCACAATCCCGCCATCTCGCCGGACGGGCGCTATGTGGCCGCGGACGGATCGGGATCGGACATGTCGATCTGGCTCGTCGATCTGGCGCGCGGCACTCCGACTCGTTTCGGCGATGGCGTGCTGCCGGTCTGGGGGCCGCGCGGCGCCGATATCGTGTTCACGTCGCGGCGCATTGGCGGTTCATCAGATCTCGTGCACCGATCGATCGCGGGGGCATCCACAGACGAATCACTGCTGCTCCGGTCACCGGAAATGAAGATTGGCGGCAACTGGACCGGCGATAACCGCTACATCGTCTACACCGGCTCGGATCCGAAGACCAAGCTCGATCTGTGGACGCTCTCCGTTGCCGACCGAAAGCCGGTGCCGTTCCTGCAGACATCGTTCAACGAGATGCACGGGCAGGTGTCGCCGGACGGCCGATGGCTGGCGTACGCGTCCGACGAGTCGGGCACCTGGGAGGTCTACGTGCAGACGTTTCCCGAGCCGGGTGCGAAGCGGACGATTTCAATCGGCGGGGGCGCCGAGCCTCAGTGGCGTCGCGACGGGCGGGAGTTGTACTACCTCGCGCCCGAGGGAACACTCATGGCCGTCGCAGTGTCGAGCACTCACGACGTCTTCGATGCCGGGCGCGCCGTTCCGCTTTTTCAGGCGCGCATCCCCGCGGACATCCTCGCGTTCAGGAATCACTACGCCCCGTCGCACGACGGCCAGCGCTTCCTCGTCGATGCGGCCGACGACAACGAACCGATCAACGTCGTCGTGAACTGGACGGCGCTATTACAGGCGCGCTGAGCGCCAGATTCACCAACCGAAGGGGATCCCGGTCGTCGGGTGGCTGTCCGCTACCGAACCGTTCGTCCCACCTGGGACGCACGGACCACATGCTGATCCTCCAGATTTCACTGGGTTCCCTATCTTGTTGATTCGTCTTGCTCTCTGGTTCCTAGTGTTCTGTCGCTTTCCGTGGTGTTTGGGCGTTCGTGGGCTGAAGTTGGACTGAAGTTCTCTTACGGCTGGTTTTCTATCATCGCTCGAAGGCGCCGCGATCGCGTTCGTCGTGCTGAAGTGAAAGATGGACGGACGAACACGATCAGCCCAAATGCCGCACGTACACGTTGCGGTACCAGACCTGACCGCTGCCCCCGAGTTGCAACGACAGGATGCCCTGAAGCGCAGGGTTGGCGGGATCGTCATCGATGGTGACCGTGATGACCTGGCCGTTGAGCACGTGGACAAGCGTGTTGCCGCGTGCGATGACTTGCACCTGCTGCCACTCGCCAGATAGTTGTCCCTCGCCAAAATCGCGTCCGAGCAAAAATTCGTTGAGCCCCTGCTCCGGAACGGACCCGAGGAAGGCGCGGGCAGTCGCATGTTGCCCCAAGGCGTACGGACCGAGTTCTTTCATCGAGACTCCGGCTGGCCTCTCAGACCTATGCGGTCATTCGCTTACCGGACACGACCCCACATCGGCGGTTCTGCGTCTCTCTTTGTTCAGTTGGGTCGTTGACGCAGGGAAACGTCTTCGCTCCGACGCCGAAGGCGCGTTTGGGGCGTGATTCTCACGAGGGTCGGAATATTGGCGAAGCACAAGTGGCCAGGCCGACAGAGATCTGAGGAGGTCGGTGCCGGCGATGTTCACTTCAGCGGCATGTCGACTTTACCGCTGAGGCGACCTCCCTCTGCCACGACGAGACCAGGAGTCGCGATATCACCAGTCACGGAGCCGGTAGCTCGAATCTCAATTCGTTCCTTCGCAGTCACGTTCCCGGTGACCGCGCCCATGATGACCACGGTCTTCGCTGAGATCGACGCGCGGATGTTGGCGTGAGGTCCGATGCTGAGCGTGTGATCGGGCAGCGTGATCGTACCTTCCATCTGACCATAGAGCGTGAGGTCCTCGGACGCGCGGAGCTCGCCCTTGATCACAAGAGACTTGCCGAGATCCATGACGATCTTCTCCGCAGACCCGCGACTGACTGCAGCGTCGGCGGACACATCTCGGCGAGCGTCCGGCGGCTTCATCGATTCATCGCGTTTCAACATGCTGTCATCCTCATTCGTCCACCACCCAAGTGCCCGCTGTGTCTACAGCGATCGTAGCCGGCGACGCGCACGCTTCTTAATTATGGTCCCGTTGACGTTTGCGCCGAACCGCAAACGCAGACCAGCCACAGGCACACCACGTGTTTCGTCACCTTCGCGACAAGCGGCACGACCGTCGCGAGATGTCCGCTCCACGCAGCGTCGTTGAACCTGCGGGCTAGAAGGGGCGTGTCTCGGCCCGAGGTCCAGGTCTCGGCTTACCTTGCACTCAGGATCACCTTCGCGGCCGCACGGGCATGCGAAGGTGCGCCGGCTGGGCTCCGCCGAGGACTGGATTATTGCAGTGGACGCACGGCGGGCGCGGTGAAGGTCGATTAGTTCCGCCCGACCGGGCAAACGGCCACCGCGGCGAGGGTGAGACTGTTGGCATCGCCGATCACGATAGGTACAAACGTCATCCCAACACCGGCAGTGTGCCTATGGTCTGCAGTAATAACGTCTGCGTAGGCGAATCGCCGACGTCGGAATATTGGCGAGCACAACTACCGGTGCTCGGCCACTGCGGCAGCGCTCGCGGATTCGTCGGGCACAAATGTATTGACTGTCCTCCTAGCCATACGTAGATTTCGCCCATTACTCAAACCGAGTACTTCTAAGTAGGTAGGCGTCATCACTCATGTCGGGGCGGCCCTTGGGGTCCCGCCAGAGTCCTCGAGGGTCGTCGTTGAAACGGGTTGCGGCGGGGAGGAGGACAGACATGTTGTGTGCCTTGCGGCGTATCTGGGTGATCGTCGCCGTCACGGCCTTGCCGGTGTCGGCGTACGCACAGGCCTCGATTTCGGGCCTGGTCAAGGATGCGTCGGGTGCCGTGCTGCCCGGCGTGACGGTGGAAGCGGCAAGTGCAGCCCTCATCGAGAAGACGCGTACAG
>Ga0111538_10015105_pt1 | contig 10161 bp, 7 predicted proteins | sample SoiMethybrSBSTD1_FD_79669 | JGI IMG/M metagenome (GOLD analysis project Ga0111538, IMG submission 79669) | Bulk soil microbial communities from a Populus tree surrounding site in Tennessee, USA - Soil MetaG P. TD hybrid SBSTD1 (version 2)... | ecosystem: Environmental > Terrestrial > Soil > Tree... | reverse complement strand
TGTCGGCGTGCATCCGCAGACGCAGGAGGGGCTCAACTGGATCGGCGTGGTGCTGCCAGTGGCTCGGCTCACCGCCGACCAGATGCGCGGGCTTGCCGGTGTTGCACGCACCTACGGTGACGGCGATATCCGCCTCACGGTCTGGCAGAATCTCCTCATCTCCGGCGTGCCCACCGACAGGATCAAGGACGCGGTCAGCGCCATCGAAGCGCTTGGGCTCTCGACCAGCGCGAGCTCGATCCGAGCCGGCCTCATCGCCTGCACCGGCAATGTGGGCTGCCGCTTCGCGGCCTCCGACACCAAGCGTCATGCGGAAGAGGTCGCGCGCTGGTGCGAGGCGCGCGTTACGCTCGACAGCCCGGTGAACATCCACCTCACCGGCTGCCACCATTCCTGCGCCCAGCATTACATCGGCGACATCGGTCTGATCGCCTGCAAGGTTGCGACCTCGGACGACGGCGACACGGTCGAAGGCTATCACCTGCATGTCGGCGGTGGCTTCGGCCGGCAAGCGGGCCTCGCCCGCGAGGTGATCCGCGACGTGAAGGCGGAAGACGTGCCCGCGCTCGTCGAGGGCATGCTCAAGAGCTATCTCGCCCATCGTGCAAGCGCGCAGGAGACGTTCCTCGATTTCGCGCGCCGGCATGACACGGCCGCGCTCAAGACCATGGCAGAGACGACCGCATGAGCATCGCCCCGCGCCCGCCAGTCCCCGAGCTCATCCCGGAAAACGCGCCGTTCACGATCGAGCAGCGCACTTGGCTCAACGGTTTCTTTGCCGGCCTGCTTTCGCTCGACGGCGCCGGCATCAAGCCGCTGTCGGCGGCGGAGTCGGCGGCACTGATGCCGAGCCTGCCGGGGATGGTGCCGTCCGGCGACGGCGATGACGGCGAGGCGCCCTGGCACGACCAGACGCTGCCGCTCGCCGAACGTATGAATCTCGCGGAAGGCCGTCCGCTACGCCGGCGGATGATGGCCGCGATGGCGCAACAGGACTGCGGACAATGCGGATACAATTGTCAGGACTATTCCGAGGCGCTCTTCTCAAAAAAGGAAGCGCGGCTGAATCTCTGCGTACCCGGCGGGAAAGAAACCGCCCGCATGCTCAAGACGCTGTCCCAGGAGCTGGACGGCTCCCCCTCGCCTGCTCCGACGATCGCGGCGAGCGCTGCCGCTGCTACGGTTGCACCGGCCGCGCTGCCCGGTTGCTCACGCGATAATCCGGCGGAGGCGGCGTTTCTCTCACGCACCCGCCTCAACAAGCAGGGCTCCGCCAAGGAGACCTGGCACATCGAGTTCGATCTGGGCAACAACATCGACTACACAGTCGGCGATGCGTTTGGGATCTTTCCGACCAATGATCCGGCGCTCGCCGATGCCGTGATCGCGGCGCTCAACGCACCGGCGGACTTCCCGATTGGCGGACGCACGCTGCGCGAGGTGCTGATCGACGGCGTGTCGCTCGGGGCGGCACCCGACATGCTGTTCCAGCTCTTCTCCTACATCGCTGGCGGAGAGCGGCGGCACAAGGCGAAGGCGCTGGCGGCCGGCGAGGACCCGGATGGCGACGCGACGACGCTCGATGTGCTCGCCGCAATCGAGAAGTTCTCGGGCGTGCGTCCTGATCCGGAGGCCTTCATCGAGGCGCTCGATCCGCTGCAGCCGCGCCTCTACTCGATCGCGTCCTCGCCGAAGGTTGATCGCAAGCGCCTCGCGCTCACGGTCGACACTGTGCGCTACAAGATCGACAGCCGCACGCGGCTCGGCGTCGCATCGACCTTCCTCGCCGACCGCATCAAGCCCGGCGACACGCTCAAGGTCTATGTGCAGAAGGCACATGCCTTCGCGCTGCCCGCCGATCCCACAGTTCCGATCATCATGATCGGACCCGGCACCGGCGTCGCGCCGTTCCGCGCCTTCCTGCACGAGCGCATGGCCACCAAGGCGCCCGGCCGCAACTGGCTGTTCTTCGGCCATCAGCGCAGCAACTACGACTTCTTCTACGAGGATGAGCTCGCTGGCATGAAGGCCGCGCGCGTGCTCACGCGGCTCACGCTCGCCTGGTCGCGTGACGGCGACCAGAAGATCTACGTCCAGGATCGTATGCGCGATGTCGGCCGCGACCTGTGGGCCTGGATCGCCGAAGGCGCGCACGTCTACGTCTGCGGCGACGCCAAGAACATGGCCAAGGATGTCGAGCGCGCGCTGATCGACGTGGTGGCGAGCTACGGCGTGCGCTCGGTCAACGACGCAGTGACGTTCGTCGTCGATCTCAAGAAAAGCGGCCGCTATCAGCAGGACGTGTATTGAGAATGCCGACGCGACGACCGCCAAGGCTGCAGCCCCTGACGCACACCCATCGCTGGCTTTGCGACGAGCAGCGCCACAGCGTTCCCTCCCCCCTTGTGGGGGAGAGACAGGGAGAGGGGTCATCGCAAATGCCGAATTCGGAACCACCCCTCTCCCCACCCCTCCCCCACAAGAGGGAAGGGAGCAGGCCCGTCGTGCTGCAATGACTGTGCCCAACATCGCGCCAACAGTTCGCACCACCTGTGCCTATTGCGGGGTCGGCTGCGGGCTCCTGATCACGCCGGACGGGCGTGGCGGGGCAGCTGTCGAGGGCGACCCGGCGCATCCGGCGAATTTCGGCCGCACCTGCTCGAAGGGCTCGGCGCTCGGCGAAACGCTCGGGCTGGGTAGCCGGCTGCTGCATCCGATGCTGCGGCAAGACGACGGCACGCTCGCGCGCGTCTCGTGGGACAGCGCGCTCGACCGCGTCGCCGACGGTTTCAGAGACCTCATCGGGCGCCATGGCCCCAATGCGGTCGCGTTCTATCTCTCCGGCCAGCTGTTAACCGAGGACTACTACGTTGCCAACAAGCTGATGAAAGGCTTCATCGGGTCGGCCAATGTCGATACCAATTCGCGCCTGTGCATGGCGTCGTCCGTTGCCGGCCATCGCCGCGCGTTCGGGGCCGACACCGTGCCCGGCACATACAGCGACCTCGACGAAGCCGATCTGATCGTGCTCGTGGGCTCGAACACCGCCTGGTGCCATCCGGTCCTGTTCCAGCGGATGCTGCGCAACAAGGCCGAGCGCGGGGCGCGCATCGTGGTGATTGACCCGCGCCGCACTGTGACGGCCGAAGAGGCCGACCTGTTCCTGCCGATCGCGCCAGGCGCCGATACGGCGCTGTTCTGCGGACTGCTGGTCGACCTGATCCGGCGCGGCGCTGTCGACCAGAACTATGTGAGCGAGCACACGCTCGGTTTTTCGGAAGCCTACGCGCGTGCGCACGAGATCGCCCCCGACCTTGCAACGACCGCACGCGCGACCGGGCTGACGCAAGGCAGCGTTCAGTATTTTTTCGATCTGTTCTATGCCAGCGCGCGCGTCGTCACCTGCTATTCGCAAGGCGTCAACCAGTCGGCGCAGGGCACCGACAAGGTCAACGCCATCATCAATTGCCATCTCGCCACCGGCCGCATCGGCATGCCCGGCATGGGCCCGCTCTCGCTCACCGGCCAGCCCAACGCCATGGGCGGGCGCGAGGTCGGCGGGCTCGCCAATCAGCTCGCCGCCCATATGGGCTTCACGCCAACCGAAATCGATCGCGTCGCACGTTTCTGGAAGGCACCGCACATGGCCGAGCGCGAGGGATTGAAGGCGGTCGCTATGTTCGACGCGATCGCACGCGGCGAGATCAAGGCGCTGTGGGTGATGGCGACTAACCCCACTGTGTCGCTGCCGCGCGCCGGTGCCGTGCGCGAGGCGCTCAAGCAGCTTGATCTGTTCGTCGTGTCTGAGAACGTGCTCTCGAACGACACCGTAAATGCCGGCGCGCATGTGTTGCTGCCCGCTGCCGCCTGGGGCGAGAAGGATGGCACGGTGACCAATTCCGAACGCCGCATCTCGCGGCAGCGTGCATTCCTGCCGTTGCCGGGCGAAGCGCGGCCCGACTGGCGCATCGTCTCGGACGTGGCGCAGCGCTTGGGATTCACCGATGCGTTCGCCTACATGTCGCCCGCCGACATTTTTCGCGAGCACGCTGCACTCTCCGCATTCGAGAATGGCGGCACACGCGATTTCGACATTGGCGCCCTCACCACGATCTCGAACGAAGACTATGACGCGCTCGCGCCGGTGCAGTGGCCGCTGCGCGAGGGTGATCGGCCAGCTGAGCGGCGCTTCTTCGCCGATGGCGGCTTCTTCACGCCCGATCGCAAGGCACGTTTCATCGCGCCGGAACTGCCGGCCCTGAAGGAAGCAACGTCGGAGACCTATCCGCTGCGCCTCAACACCGGCCGCATCCGCGACCAGTGGCACACCATGACGCGATCAGGCCTGAGCCCGCGGCTCGCCGCCCATCTGCCGGAGCCATTCGTCGAAGTAAACCCCGCCGATGCCGAGGCGTTCGGCCTGAGCGATGGCGGCTTTGCACGGGTTGCGACCGCGCACGGCAGCTGCATCCTCAAGGTGATAGTGAGCGAGAACCAGCGGCCGGGCTCGCTGTTCGTGCCGATCCATTGGAGCAACCAGACCGCGTCCTGCGCGCGCGTGGGCGAGCTGGTGTCGGCACAGACCGATCCCTATTCGGGCCAGCCCGAAGCCAAGGCCACGCCCGCCGCGATCGCGCCCGTGTCGTTCTCGCTGCGCGGTTTTGCGCAGACGCAGGCGCCGCTCACGCTGCCGGACGAAACCTGGTGGGCGCGTGTCGCCTCGGCAGCCGGCATCGAATATCGGCTGGCGACCAATCGCGGGCCGATGCTGTGGCACGACTTCGCTCATCGCGAGCTCGGCCATGAGGCACGGCTGGCGGAGCGCCTGGAAGGCCAGAGCTACCACGCCGCCTCGTTCGTTGAAGGCGAGTTCAACGGCCGCCTCTGCCTCACGCCCGCCAATGCAGCCGTGCCCGCGTTGACCGCAACCGACGCCGAGGACGGCACCGCTTTCACGATCGCCGCCCAGGTGCTGATCGAAAGCGAGCCCATCGTGTGCGCCTGCTTCGGCGTCGGCGTCGAGGCCGTGCGCAGCGCGGTGCAATCGGGCGCCGTTAAAACCATCGACGAAATCGGCAAGACGCTACGGGCCGGCAGCAATTGCGGCTCCTGCCTGCCGGAGCTCAAACGGATGCTGATCCATGCCCGCGTTCAACAATAAGTCTCCGGCGCACAGCAACGGCTCGGTCACTCTCGTTGGTGCCGGCCCGGGCGATCCCGAGTTGCTCACGCTGCGGGCCGTGCGCGCGCTGCAGGAGGCCGACGTGATCCTGATCGACAATCTGGTCGCGCCCGCGATCCTCGATTTCGCCCGCCGCGAGGCCAAGAAGATGATGGTCGGCAAGACTGGCTATGGCCCGTCCTGCCGGCAGGACGAGATCAATGCCATGATGATCTCGCTCGCCAAATCCGGTAAGCGCGTCGTGCGGCTCAAGGGCGGCGATCCCATGATCTTTGGCCGCGCCGGCGAGGAGATCGCCGCCTGCCAGGCGGCCGGAATCCCGGTCGAGGTCGTGCCCGGCATCACGACTGCACAAGCCGCCGCGAGCCGGCTCGGCTTTTCGCTCACCCATCGCGAGCTGGCGCGGCGCGTGCAATACATCACCGCGCATGGTGCGAACGGCCGCCTGCCATCCGACATCGACTGGCGAAGCGTGGCTGATCCCTCAACCACCACAGTGGTCTACATGCCCAAGCGCACGCTGGCAGAGCTTGCAGCCACTGCTCTGGCGCATGGGATCGCCCCCGACACGCCGGCGATCGCGGTCGCGTGCGCGACGCGCCCGGATGAGCAGGTGATCAACGCGACGATCGCGACTATTGCAGAGAAGCTCGCCGAGGTGGCGCCCACTGGCCCAGTCATTGTCATGATCGGCCACGCACTCGGCGCCGTGCGGCACGCGACAAGCAGTGCAGAATCCAGCGAACCGCCGCAGGTATCCGAGCGCCCGGTCGCAAAGCACAATTTGGCATCGTGATTGACGCCGAAGCTATGACCGGTTGCGCGCTCCAAGGCACGCGTCCCGAGCTATTGGAACAAGAGCCCGACTTCAGGCATTCTGGCGTTACCCAACCGCAGGAGCGCCAGCGATGTCCTCGATCGAAACCGGACCGGACCAAACCGGCGATGTGCTGCTCAGATCGATCCGCAGACACTGGGTACTGTTCCTCATTGAAGGTCTCATGCTCGTCGCCTTCGGGGCGATTGCCATCATCGTGCCGGGAGCCGCCGCGCTCGCGGTCACTGTTCTGCTCGGCTGGCTGTTTCTGCTGAGCGGAATTCTAGGCCTTGTCACCACCATCTGGATGCGCCAGCTGCCGGGCTTCTGGTGGGCCCTACTCTCGGCCGTGCTGGCGATCGCGACCGGCGCGGCGCTGTTGTGGTGGCCGTTCGGCGGCGTGCTGTCGCTCACGCTCGGGCTGGCGATCTTCTTTTTGATCGAGGGCGCCGTCTCGATCATGTACGCGCTCGATCACCGGCGTGAGTTCAGCGGCCGCTGGGGCTGGATGCTGGTGAGCGGTGTTGTCGATATCGTGCTCGCTTTGCTCATTCTCGTTGGCTTTCCAGGCACGGCCACGTGGGCCCTCGGACTGCTGGTCGGGATCAATATGGTGATGGGCGGCATCGCGCTGGTGGCAATGGCCCTGCACGCCCGGCCGGCCTGACGCACTCTCACCACTCAGCTGCCAATCATCCTGGCCTCAACGCGCTGCGACCGACGGGCGCTTGCGGGCGGGATCATTTTCTTGCTGAATCAGCTACAAACGCCGCTCATTTCCGCGCAAGCGGGAACAAGGCTGGGTCCCCGCTTTCGCGGAACGAACGGCCAATTGATAGGGAAGCGATAGTGAACGAGATCGCCGCAGCGGTGTCCTACGACATCCGGCGCACCGAGGTGCGCCCGTTCAAGGAGCCGGACCTGCCGCCTGACGGCGGGCTCCTGCGCGTCGAGCTCTGCGGCGTGTGCGGCAGCGACTGGCCCTATTATCTGAAATATCCGAAGGCGCGCGGGGCGCTGATCCTCGGTCACGAAGCAGTCGGACATGTGGCGAAGCTCGGTGCCGCGGCCGCCGCCCGCTTCGGCATCAAGGAAGGCGACCGCGTCGCGCTGGAAGAATATCTGCCTTGCGGCCACTGCCGCTATTGCCGCAGCGGCGACTTCCGGCTCTGCGACGAGACCGACACGCTCAACCGCCCGCCCGACGAACCGACCATCCGCTACGGCTCGACGCCGATCACAGTCACGCCGTCGCTCTGGGGCGGCTACAGCCAGTATCAGTATCTGCACCCCAACGCCGTCTTCCACCGCGTGCCTGCGCATGTGCCCGCGAAGCTCGCTTCGCTCGCGCTGCCGCTCGGCAATGGCGTCGAATGGACGTATCTCCAAGGCGGCGTGAAGCTCGGTGAGGTGGTGGTGATCCAGGGGCCGGGCCAGCAGGGCCTTGCCTGCACGGTGGCCGCCAAGGAAGCCGGCGCGGGCGCGATCATCGTCAGCGGATTGGGCGTCGACGCACCGCGGCTCGCTCTCGCCAAGCAACTCGGCGCCACCCACACCGTAAATGTCGAGGAGCAGGATCTGCGTGATGCCGTGCGCGACATCACCGGCGGCGACATGGCCGACCTGGTGATCGACTGCGCCTCGGGCGGACCCGCAACCGTCGTGAGCGCAATTTACGTGGCCCGCAAGAGCGGCCGCATCATCCTGGGCGGTCGCAAGTTCAAGACTGTGCCGGAATTCAACAGCGATCTGCTGATCACGCGCTTTCTCACCGTCAAGGGCATGCGGGGCCACAGCTATGAGAGCGTGGAGCTCGCGCTCGGCATCATCGCGGGCGGCAAGTATCCGCTCGAGAGGATGTGCACGCATGTGTTCCCCCTCGCCGAGACCGATCGCGCGCTGCACACCGTCGGCGGCGAAGGCGAGCCGGGCGCGATCCACGTCGCGGTCGATCCGTGGCGGTAGCGCATTTCCTTTTCGTAATTGGCCGGCCCTCCCGTTCGTCCGCGCAAGAAGGCATGCGCAGATCTCGGAAGAGCACACGCGAATGAAGCGCGAGAGAAGAGCAGAAGAGTGCCACAGCGTTCCCTCCCCCCTTGTGGGGAGGGAACGCTGTGGCACGGACCTTTGCAACGAACGCAAAGTGCGTGCTGGGAGACTTGAGATGTGTGTCTGGCCTGCCGCAAAACGGCGCTCTATAAAGCCTTGAAAACATCGGAGAGCAACACATGACCGCGCAGGGGAGCGCGATCCGCAGCGAGGCGAAGTCCAGCGCGCCCGAAACCGAGCTGATCGATATCGGCGAGCAGGCGCGGCTGTCGGCGCGCCGGCGCGAGCGCATCATGAGCTTCGCTTCCCCGCTCGGGCTCCTGCTGATCTGGGAGATCGCCGGCCGGCTGGGCGTCATCGACGTGCGCTTCTTTCCGGTGCCGTCGAGCATCATCGGCGTCATGGCCGGGATGGTCATGAGCGGCGAGTTGATCGAGCATGTGCTGATCAGCCTGCAGCGCATCCTGCTCGGATTCCTCCTCGGCGGCATTCCGGCCATCCTCATCGGGATCACCATGGGCATCTCGCGGCCGGTTCGCGCGCTCATTGATCCATTGATCATCGCCACCTATCCGATCCCCAAGAGCGCGATCCTGCCTTTTATCTTGCTGATCTTCGGGCTCGGCGAGATGTCAAAGGTCGTGATGGTGGCGATCGGCGTGTTCTTTCCGGTCGCGATCAACGCCACCGCCGGCGTGCTGCAGATCGCGCCGATCTATCTCGACGTCGGCAAGAGCTTCAAGGCGAGCCGCTGGGACACCTTCCGCACCATCGCGCTGCCAGGGGCCCTGCCATTCATCATGACCGGCATCAAGCTCGGCGCCGGCCTCGCGCTCATCCTGATCGCGGTCGCCGAGATGGTCGGCGCGAAAAGCGGGCTCGGCTACATGATCTGGAGCGCCTGGGAGACCTTCGCGGTCGCCAAGATGTATGTCGGCCTGTTCACCATCGCGCTCATCGGCTTCGGCATCAGCATTCTGCTGCGTGAGGTCGAACGGCTTGTCATCCGATGGAAAGCGGACGCATGAGCGTGGCCGCCCATCCGGCGCCGCGGCGCCCGATCAAGATCCGCATCAACCATCTCACCAAACGGTTCCGCAATCTGGTGGCGATCGACGATGTATCGATCGACATCGAGGAAGGCACATTCTTTGCGATAGTCGGTCCCTCCGGCTGTGGCAAGACGACGCTGCTGCGCATCCTCGGCGGGCTCGAGACCGTCACGAGCGGCGAAGCGACGATCGCCGATCCCGCGCCAGGCCGGCCGCAATATTCCATCATCTTCCAGGGCGACTCGATCTTTCCCTGGATGACGGTGTGGGACAACGCGGCCTACGGACTGCGCATGCGCAAAGCGCCAAAGGCGGCGATCGAGACCGCCGTGGCACACTGGCTCGAGCGCACTGGCCTCACACGCTATGCTAAGCTCTATCCGCATCAGCTCTCAGGCGGCATGCGCCAGCGTGTCTCGATTGCGCGCGCCTTCGCCAACGACCCTGAGGTGCTGTTGATGGACGAGCCATTCTCCGCGCTCGACGAGCAGAACCGCACCATCCTGCAGCAGGAGCTCCTGCGGATCTGGGAAACGGACAAGAAGACGGTTGTGTTCATCACCCACAGCGTGGACGAGGCCGTGACCCTCGCCGACAAGATCATGGTGATGACCGCGAGCCCGGGCCGCGCCAAGACCGTGATCGACGTCTCCCTCGAGCGCCCGCGCAACGTGCTCGAGCTGCGCAATGACCCGCGCTATGGCCAGATCGTCTACGGCATCTGGGGACACCTCAAGGACGAGGTCGAGCGCGCACGGCGGTAGCGTATGATCTCGAAAGGGGACCGGTTTTTGGAAAAGATCATGCTCAAACAGAAAGTTAGACTTCGGTCCGACCTATCTAATCCGATCAAAGTCGAGCTTCGCCGCATTGCGCTCCGAAGCAGGCCTGCCAAGGCGAAAATGCCGGCCCTGGCCAATTTACAATCATCTCTGTGAATGGCTTATTTATCAGGCATAACTCTCGTCGCCGGGGCCGAGAGGACCTGTTATGCTTTTGGTTGACTCGTCGTGGCCAAGAACTGGCCGCGAGCTGTCCCCGTCGGCGAACATAGCCGGCGG
>Ga0111538_10015103_pt1 | contig 10162 bp, 12 predicted proteins | sample SoiMethybrSBSTD1_FD_79669 | JGI IMG/M metagenome (GOLD analysis project Ga0111538, IMG submission 79669) | Bulk soil microbial communities from a Populus tree surrounding site in Tennessee, USA - Soil MetaG P. TD hybrid SBSTD1 (version 2)... | ecosystem: Environmental > Terrestrial > Soil >... | reverse complement strand
GTGATCCTGAGCAAGCTCGAGCGCGTGTGCGCCGCCTGGCGGCCCGCGGTGGTGCTGGTCATCAAGGGCGGGCCCATCACGCCCGAAGTGATCCAGCGGGTGAAGCGGCGCGACGACGCGCTCTTCGTGAACTTCTTTCCCGACAACCCGCTGTGGATGATCCCGTTCGAGTGCCTCGAGGCCTACGACGTCTTCTTCACCAAGGAGCGGTATGCGCTGCGCACGCTGCAGTCCGTCGGCCTGCGCAACCTCCATTACCTGCCGATGTACTGCGTGCCCGACCAGCACCATCCCGTCACGCTGACCGACACGGAGCGGGCGCGCTACGGCGGCGGCGTGTCGCTGGTGGGCAGCCGGTATGCGTACCGCGAGCGGCTGGTGCGCGAGCTGGCCACCTATCCGCTGCGCGTGTGGGGCGGCGGCTGGACGAAGGCCACGGACCCGGACGTGCGGCGGCTCGTGGCCGGCGGTGGCGTCTTCGGCCATGCCAAGCTGTGCGTGTACTCCGGCTCCACCGTGTCGCTGAATCCGCACCACCCGATGAACGACATCGTCGGCGTCAACACGCGCGCCTTCGAGCTGGCCGCGGCCGGCTGCTGCCAGCTGGCCGACGACAAGGAGGACCTCGCCACGCTCTTCAAGCCCGGCGAGGAGGTGCTGGTGTATCGCGACGTGGCCGATCTCAAGCGCCGGCTCGACGCCTGCCTGGCTCGCCCCGACGAGGCCCTCGCCATCGGCGCCAACGCGCGCCGCCGCGCGCTCGCCGAGCACACGCTGCGCCACCGCGTGGACGAGATGCTCGCCGTGATCGCGCAGCGCTTCCACCGCTGACCGCGTGCCGCTGCCCCGCGCGTTCTACCGGCGGCCCGCGCGTGCCGTCGCGCGCGACCTGCTCGGCTGCGTGCTCGTCTCACGACGGGGCCGCACGCTGACCAGCGGCGTCATCGTCGAGACCGAGGCGTATCTCGGCCCCGAGGATGCCGCCTCCCACGCGGCGTTCCGGCCGGGCAGCCACGCGCTGTTCTACGGCGACGGCGGCTACGCCTACGTCTACCTGAACTACGGCATCCACTACTGTCTCAACGCCATCGCCGGCGCGACCGGCTCCGCCGGCTGCGTGCTGATCCGCGCGCTGCAGCCGGGCGACGGCCGCGCGGCGATGGCCCGCCGCCGCGGGGTGCCGGCGGCCTCGGCGCGCCTGGCCTCGGGCCCCGGCAACCTCACGCGCGCCCTCGGCCTCACGCTGCGCGACAACGGCGCCGACCTCACGCGCGGCGCGTTGACCATCGAGCCGCCCCCGGCCGCGCGCGACTTCGACATCGCCGTGGGCCCACGCGTCGGCATCACGCGCGACGTCGCCCGCCCGCTGCGGTTCTGGATCGCCGGCCACCCGGCCGTCTCCCGCTGACCGCAACGGATTACCCAGCCTCGGGTATCCGACGCACGTGCCCCGGCCGGACGCGCCGCCCGGCGCCTGCCTGTGCGCGGCTTTGCGAGACATCGCGGTCGGGCACGCGCCTTGCGACCTCGAAGCGACGGGCATCACTGACGGGAGGACCCATGAACAGGACGCTTCGCTCTCTCGGCGCGCTCTTGACGGTCGCGGCGACCACGGCCGGCTGCGGCACGATGACGGTGAATCCCATCGTGCAGTACCTGGACGACACCTCGACGACCACGGCGATCAAGGCCCGGCTCGCCACCGACGCCGGCGTGGGCAGCCTCACGGGCGTGAGCGTGTCGACTCGCGACGATGTGGTGCGCCTGACCGGGACCGTGGCCGACAACGCGCAGCGCCAGTACGTGGAGACGATCGCCCGGCACATCGCGGGCGACAACCGCGTGATCAGCGAACTGCAGGTCGCCAACAGCGTGTCGGCCTCGCCGACGACCGAGGCGGCGGTCCAGCCGGCCGCCAAGCCGGCCCCGGCCCCGGTGATCCAGCCGGCCGTGCAGAAGGCGCCGGCTCAGAAGAAGTAGAAGCGCAGCTCTTCGGCCACCTCCACCGCACCACCGAAGCGCCCGCGCGCTTCGGTGCTGACGGCGTCGGCGGCGCCATGGTACTCGGCGCCGACGTGCGTCAGGATCAATCGCGCCACGCCCGCGCGCGCGGCGATCTCGCCGGCCTCCGCCGCGGTGGAGTGCGCGACGGCGTGGCCGGGGTCGCGATCGCGCTCGAGATAGCTCGCCTCGTGCACCAGCGTGCGCGCGCCGCGCGCGAGCGCCGTGACCGCGTCACACGGCATCGTGTCCGACGAGTACACGAGGCTCCCGGCGCCGGCCGCATCCACCCGCACCGCGAAGTTCGGCATCGCCCCGTGGCGGTTCGGCGCCGTGCTGACGGTGAGGCCCCCGCTGCTGAACGCGCGGGCGCCGGCGGCGAGATCGATCGGGGCGAGCGTCAGCGGGAACGCCTTGGGGCGCTCCCAGAGGTTGAACAACCGCAGGAGCGTCTGGAGCGGCTCGGCATGCTCGGGCCGGCAGACGACCGTCAGCGGCGCCGTCCGCTCGAGGAGCATCGATTGGCGGATCACCGAGGGCAGGCCGTAGGAATGATCGACGTGCAGGTGCGTGACGACGACGTGCGTGAGCGCGAGCGGGTCGACCCCGAGGCGATAGAGGCGATGCACCGCGGCGCCGCCGCAGTCGAGCAGCACGGCGACGCCGCCGGCCTCGACCACGATCGAGGTGTTGTCGCGGGCCGCCGAGGCCAGCGCGCCGGAGGTGCCGAGGAACGCGAACCGCGGGGTGCTCACCGCCCCTGCCGGAGCGCTTCGACGTCGAAGAGCTCGTCACCCACGCCGGTGTTGACCGTCACCGAGCGCACGACGACGAGGAGCAGCAGCTTGCCGTCCAGGAAGGCTTCCTGGCGGTACGGAAACGCAAAGCCGTTGGACAGCGGCCGGTGCTCGCTGAGCGTGAGGTCCACCAGGCCCTCGCCCTTGGGCAGCCGCTCGCGGCGGATGAAGCGCACCACGCCATGCTCGGGGTCGAGCCACACCGAGGGCGTGTTCCGCTCGCCGGCCTGGGCGCCGATCACGGTGATGGCGCGGCCGTTCACGCGGGTGACGTGGCTGACGTCGTCGCGCACGCCGAGCGCGCGCCACTCGGCCAGCAGGTCGGCGGACGTCCGGCGGAATGGCATGAGCAGGTGCGTGCGCTCGTGATCCCGGTCCACCCGCACCGCGTAGACACGGCCGTCGGCATCACGCTCCCACGCCCGGTCGTCGACGATCAGGCGGACCTTGCGGCGGCCCTCGACCACCTCCTCCACTCGCTGCCGGCCGGGCACCTTGAACCACACGCGCTGCTCGCCGGTCGACTGCGGATGGCGCCCATCGGGGTGGTAGAGCGTGAACGACTGCTCCACGGCGAGCGCGGTGATCGTGACGCTGGCGATTCGCGCCACGAACGCGTCCACGGCGCTGCTCGCCGGCGAGCCCAGGGCGGCCGCCGGGGCCAGGAGGAGGAGGGCCAGGACGGCGAGACGGCCTGTCACGGGCTCGGTTATACGGGCCGCGCGCCGGGCAAGTCAACGCTCCTAAGCCCGCAAAAGTCCGGTCAAAAGTTTGACAGGTCTGCAATCGGCTTCGTATAGTCGATGCGTACCCTTCGAATAAGCCTGAAGGAGCGCGCGTGCCTACCCCCGATTCCTTGAACACCGGAATCCTCGAGATCCTCTGGAACGCCGGGCCCGTCGCCAAGGTCGTCCTTGGCGTGCTGCTCCTCTTCTCGATCATTTCCTGGGCGCTGATCGTCGAGAAGTGGTGGCAGTTCCGTCGGGTGCGGCGGCAGACGCTGGGCTTCGTGAAGATCTTTCGCGAGGGCCGGCGGCCGTCCATCGTGCACGCCGCGGCGCGCAAGCACCGCGACAGCCCGCTGGCCCAGCTCTACGCCGCCGCCTACACGGAGGTGGCCGGCGTGCCCGACGTGCTCGATCACGTGATCGAGGACGGCGAGGACGGCTTGCCGCCCGAGCGGCTCGACGCCGTGCACCGGGCCATGCGCCGGGCCTCCGGTCTCGAGGTGGCGCAGCTCGAGCGCTACCTGCCGTTCCTGGCCACCACGGCCAGCGCCACGCCGTTCATCGGCCTTTTCGGCACGGTGTGGGGCATCATGTCAGCCTTCCACGGCATCGGCACCCAGGGCTCGGCGAGCCTGGCCGTCGTGGCGCCGGGCATCTCGGAAGCGCTGATCGCCACCGCGGCGGGCCTCGCCGCCGCCATCCCGGCGGTCATGGGCTACAACTACTTCGTCAACCGCGTGCGGCACTGGGCGACGGAGATGGACGGCTTCATGCTGGATCTCCTGAACGTCCTGAGCCGCCCGGTGTCGAAGCTGACGCGGCCGGCCAAAGATGGCGTTTAACCTTCCGTCCCCGGACGGCGGTGGCGAGCGGCGCATCGGCGGGTCGATGGCCGAGATCAACATCATCCCGCTGGTCGACGTGGTGCTCGTCCTGCTGCTGATCTTCATGCTGACGGCGCCGATGATGTACCGCGGCATCGACGTGAACCTGCCCCGAGCGGCCGCCAAGCCGACGGCCGTGGAGGAGCGCATGGTGCTGACGCTTACCAAGGAGCGCGCGCTCTACCTGAACGACAAGCGCATTCCGCCGGGCGGGCTCGAGTCGAACCTGAAATCCGCCTTCGCCAATCGCACCGACAAGACGCTCTACCTCAAGGCCGACTCCGGGCTGGCCTACGGCGCCGTCATCGAGACGATGGATCAGGTGCGGCGCGCCGGCATCGAACGCCTGGGCATGGTGACCGAGCCCATCCGGGAGCGCTGACAGTGGGCGCCGCGGGACTGCTGCTCATGACGCCGCGGCTGCGGCACCAGAAGGGCCCCGCCCTGCGCGGGGGCCCGCTGCCCGTCACCGCCACCGTGCTGTCGCTCCTCACGCACGGCCTGCTCGCCGTGGCCATCGTCGTCACGGCCACGCAGTGGCGCACGCGGGAGAGCAAGACCTACGTCGTGAACCTGGTACCCGCGGTCGCCGCCGTCGGCCGCCCCGAGGGACGGCCCGCGCTGCCCCCGCGCGCCGAGGAAGCTCCGCCACAGCCGGCGCCCAAGGCCAGCGAGCTGCCCGAGCGCGAGCGGCCGCGGCCCGCCGCGCCCTCGGCACCCCCGGACTTGCCGGCGCGCGCGCCCTCGCTGCCGGAGAGGGCTCTGCCCGAGCGCACGCTGCCGCCGCGCGCCCCCGGCACGCCGCGCCCGTCGGAGAAGGAGCTGCCCCAGGTGGCCAGCGCGACGCCGCCGGCGGTGCCGGCGCCGAGCGCCACCATCCCGACCCCGCGCCCCGTCGAGCCGCCGGCGCCGTCGCTCGGCCAGCGCGCCGGCTCCCCGCAGGGGACCGGCCCCGTCACCGTCACGGCGTCGGACTTCCCGTTCGCCTGGTACCTTCGCATCGTGGAGACCAAGATCCTGGCGAACTGGAACCAGTGGGCACAGCCCGGGCGCCAGCCGATCGTGGTCTTCACCATCGAGCGGGACGGCCGCATCAGCGCCGTCAGCATCGACAAGCAATCAGGCAACGCGTACTACGACCAGAAGGCGCTGCGGGCCGTCAACGACGCCGCGCCGTTCCCCCAGCTTCCACCGGAATGGCCCAAGTCCGTGCTGACCATCAAGATTGGGTTCGCCTTCTCCCAGGATCGAGGCTGAGCCATGACCGTTCGACGACTACTCGTGCTGACCCTCGTCGTCTCTCTGCTCGCCGTGCCCGGCCTGTGGCTTGTGGCGCCGCCGGCGCCCGCCCGCGCGCAGGGCGTCGACGTCTTCCTCAACGTCACGGGCGGCGGCACGCGTAAGCTCAACATCGCGATCCCCGAGTTCACCGTCACCACCGGCGCCGACGCGGGCGGGGCCGGCAAGCTACTCGCCTCGGTGGCCGGCGCCGACCTGACGTTCACCGGGCTCTTCAGCGTGGTCGCCGCCACCGGCGCGATCCCCGCCAACAATCCGAGCGCGCTCAAGCAGTCGTGGACGGAGTTCGCGGCGGCCGGCGCGCACGCCGGCCTGCACGGCCTGCTCGCGCTGCGCGGCGATCGCGCCGAGATCGAGATGCGCCTGTACGACCTCACCTCCCCCGAGCACCGGCTGATCGCGTCGAAGAAATTCGAGCTGCCAGTCGGCGTCATCCGCCGGCTCGCGCACAAGGTGGCCGACGACGTGGTGCTGCAGTTCACCGGCGAGCCGGGCGTGGCCGACACGAAGATCGCCTACGTGAGCGGGCCGGTGGGCGCCAAGGAGATCGTGATGGCCGACTACGACGGCGTCGGCGCCGCACCGGTCACGCGCAACGGCTCCATCAACCTCTCGCCGGTCTGGAGTCCCGACGCGCGCTCGGTGGCCTTCACGTCGTTCAAGCAGGGATACCCGGATCTCTACCGCGCGTTTCCGTTCGAGCGCCGGCCCGAGCAGACGCTGGCCGCGTTCGTCGGCATCAACAGCTCGCCGGCCTTCAGCCCCGATGGCAAGTCCATCGCGATGACACTCAGCGTGACAGGCAATCCCGAGATTCACGTCCTCAACCTGGCCAACGGCAGCATGCGCCGCCTCACGCGGCACGCCGGCATCGACACCGAGCCGACGTGGTCGCCCAACGGACGCCAGATCGCGTTCATCTCCGACCGCGCCGGCGCGCCGCACGTGTTCGTGATGGACGATCAGGGACTGAACGTCCGGCAGGTCACCTCCAGCGGCTTCCACACGCAGCCGCGCTGGTCGCCGCGCGGCGATCTCATCGCCTACACGCAGCGCTCCGGCTCACACGACATCTGGGTCGTCGACGCCGACGGCTCGAGCCCGCGGCGGCTCACCAGCGGGGGTGACAACCAGGGCGCGACGTGGTCGCCGAACGGCCGTCATATCGCGTTCCAGTCGAATCGCCTCGGCCGCTGGCAGCTCTTCGCCATGCTGGCCGACGGCAGCGCGCCCACGCCACTCACGCGTGGGCAATCCGAAAGTACAAGTCCTTCGTGGTCCCCTCGCCTGCCGTGATAGGCTTTGCCGTGCGCGGGGGAAGTGGCTGCGCAGTCCCAAAAAGGAGGGAGCATGTCTAGCCGCTGTTCTCATGTCATGTTCGCGTTGCTCCTGGTCGTCGGCGTCGTATTGGTGGGCTGTGCCAAGCGCCCTGCCACGACCCAGGCGGCTGCACCGGCACCGACGGGTCAGGCCGCGGCGACTCCGAGCGCACCGCAGGCGCCGGCGCCCGCCCAGATGCAGCCCGCATCGCCGGCGACCGCCGCGGCTCCTCCGGCCACCGCCGCTCCCACTGCGCGGCCCGCACCGAGTGAGTTCACGTCGGTCGCGGACCTGAAGGACATCCACTTCGACTTCGACAAGTACGACATCCGCCCGGGCGACGCCAAGACGCTCGACGGCAACGCCGGCTGGCTGAAGTCGAATCCGAATCACCTCGTGCTGATCGAGGGCCACTGCGATGAGCGTGGCACCAACGAGTACAACCTGGCGCTCGGCGAGCGCCGGGCGAAGTCCACGATGAACTACCTCGTCTCGCAAGGCGTGCAGGCGAGCCGCATCACGATCATCAGCTATGGTGAAGAGCGACCGACGTGCACGCAGAAGACCGAAGAGTGCTGGGCCCAGAACCGTCGCGCGCATTTGCTCGTCAAGCCGCGCTAGCGTCCGCTGATCCCACGGCGAGGAGGGCCCGTCGCCTCCTCGCCGCCTGGCTCCCCGCGGTACTGCTGTCCGGTTGCACGAGCGTCGCGGACGTCACCGGCACCGCCACCCAGTCGGATCTCATGCAGCTCCGCGGCGAGGTGGCGGCCGCCCAGCAGGCCGCCCAGCGCGCCAAGAGCGAGGCCGAGACGGCCGCACTGCGCGCCGTGGACGCGCGCTTGCGCGCGCAGGGGGCCGACGGCGAGCGTGACGCCACCGGGCTCAACCGCCGCCTGGACGGCCTCGCCACCACGCTGACCGAGCTCAGCACCCGTGTCGACGAGCTGTCCTCGCGTGTGGACGCGCTCGGCCGCCAGGTGCGCGGCCCCGGGGGCAGCACGGCGACGCCGAGCGCCCCGCCGTCGAGCACACCGACGCCAAGCACACCGCCATCGAGCACGGCGACGGCGAGACCCGCGCCCGTGTCGCCCCCCGCCGCACCGGCCTCACCGTCCACCGCGACCCCGACGACGCCGCCGCCCGCCGGGCAGCGCCCCGCGACCAACGCGCTACAGCCGCAGGACATCTACCAGGCCGCCTACATCGACTTCAGCAAGGGTAGCTACGCACTGGCGATGGCGGGCTTCCGCGAGTTCCTGCGCCGCTACCCCGATCACGCGCTGGCCGGCAACGCCCAGTACTGGATCGGCGAGAGCTATCTGAGCCAGGCGCGCGCGGCCGGCAACGCGGGCCAGTCCGAGCGCGTCGCGCAGGATCTGGAGTCGGGCGTGCAGGAGTTCCGGAAGGTGCTGGCGAACTATCCGCGAAGCGAGAAGGCGCCGAGCGCGCTCTACAAGGAAGCGCTGGCGCTCATCGAGCTCAAGCAGCCCGCGGTGGCGCAGCAGCGGCTGGAATACCTGGTGGCGAACTTCCCGCAGGCCGAAGAAACACCGCTCGCCCGCGAGCGGCTGACCACGCTCAAGACGCCCGCCGGCCGCTAGTCCTGGTCCAGGCCGAAGACCCAGACGACGGCCACGTCCTGCTCGGCCGTGGAGTAGACCATCACCGTCCCGCGCGGATCCTCGGTGCGGGCGGAGGTGACCATGATGCCGGCCTGCGTCGAGGTCGGGCTGGTCGGCGTCCACTGCCAGACCCCGAGCGTGACGAGCAGGGCGGCAGCGAGGGCGCTGCCGACGGCCCAGCGGGGTGTGCGCCAGGGCTGCTGCCACCACCGTGGCCGCGCCGGCACCGGGCGGGCAGCACGCTGATCCTCGATACCGCGGACGACACCCTGCCAGAAACCCGTCCAGTCGGGCTGGGCCGGCGTGAGCGTGCTCCGCAGCAGACCGCGGAGACGGCGCAGCTCCCCCGCCTCGCGCGCGCAACCCTCACACGCCGCGACATGGGTCGCGGTGGCGCGCGCCGTCTCCGTGTCGAGGGCCTCGTCGAGCCAGGCCCCGATCCGCTTGCGAGTCCGATAGCAGGTCAACACGTCCGTTGGACGGCCCGTCCCCCCCTGGTTATTCTCACGGGCGGATGATAGCCGAACGGCCCGAAACGATCGCGGTCGGTTCGAGCCCGGCCCTCGAGGCCGCCATGGCCCTGCCCGCCGGCGCCCCGGCCGGAGTCGTCGTCTGCCATCCCCATCCTCTCTACGGCGGCGACATGGATAGTCCCGTCGTGATGGAGATCTCCCGGGCCTGCGCCGCTGCCGGCCTGGCCGCCCTTCGCTTCAACTTCCGTGGCGTCGGCAGCTCCAGCGGCGCATGGGACGACGGACGCGGCGAGCAGGACGACGTCCGCGCCGCCCTCGACCACCTGCAGGCCCGCCTGCCGGCGCCCGGCCGCCTTGCGCTCGCGGGCTACTCCTTCGGCGCCATGATGGCGGCGGCCGTGGCCGGCGCCGGCAGGCCGCTGGCGGGCCTCGCCCTCGTCGCCCCTCCGCTGGGGATGCGCCCGTGGCAGCCGCCCACGACGCTGGCCGTCGCGGGGCCACTGCTCCTCGTCGCGGGGGACGCCGACCAGTACTGCCCGGCCAGCGCCCTGACCGCGCTCGGACAGGCGCTGTCGAGGCCGACCGTCACGATCTTGGACGGCGTGGATCACTTCTTCTTCGGGGGCCTGGACCGGCTGGCGAGCGCAGTGAGCGGCTGGGCGGCGGCGATCAGCTAGGGGAAATCTACCAGCGCTGGCTCCAGGTCTTGGGCAGGCGATCGGGCGTGGCGGTGCCGGCCGACAGGATCACGCGCAGCCCTTCCTCGACGCTCAGCCCCGTGTAGATGACGTCCAGCCGGGGCACCATCACGATGTCGCCCAGGTAGAGGTTGTTGGTCGGCACGAAGACGGTCATCATCTCGCCCTTGCCGTCCGGCGCCTCCAGGCTGACCTCGCTGGTCACGAAGCCGAAGGCCCAGGAGCCCTCCCGAGGATGCTGCACGAGCACGACCGCCTTGAACGAGCCACGGCGCTCGGGGGAGAAGGCGTCGATCAGCATCTTGATCGAGGGGTAGAGCAGCCGGAAGATCGGCACGCG
>Ga0111538_10015099_pt1 | contig 10163 bp, 8 predicted proteins | sample SoiMethybrSBSTD1_FD_79669 | JGI IMG/M metagenome (GOLD analysis project Ga0111538, IMG submission 79669) | Bulk soil microbial communities from a Populus tree surrounding site in Tennessee, USA - Soil MetaG P. TD hybrid SBSTD1 (version 2)... | ecosystem: Environmental > Terrestrial > Soil > Tree... | reverse complement strand
TGTAATCAACGAAGTAATTGAGTCTTCGGGAGTTGCGGTTCACGTTTGCAGAGTACGCCGCGTCTTGGAGGTGGGTCCCGTCAACTGTCTCGGTGTCAGCGATGGCCGCCTGTCCCTGCGCGAACCATTGCGAGTTCAATCGCAACCGCGTATCACCCGATGCGATTCGATTGAACGACGATCCGAAATTGCGCATCGTCACGAGGCCACCAACATTGGAGTCGCCGAATTCCCGCCTCGCCCGGGCAACGCCATTGAACGCGCGATCGCCGTGTTGCGGATCATCGGGTTCGACTCGTTGACCGGGTGCGCGGTCATCGATGGCGATGGCCCCAACCGCCCATCCTCCAACCTTTCCCGTGACCCTCCCACCAAACTGCGGATCCACGACGCGACGTGAAAAGAACAGGTTGACGGGCGTCTCGAAGTAGCCCGCATTTTCGAGAAAGAACGGCCGTTTCTCGGGGAAGAAGACTTCGAATCGCTGATTGACGGTCACCTGCGGTTCGTCGGACTCGACCTGGCTGAAATCAGGGTTCAGCGTGAAGTCAATCGCCATCGAGTCCCGCGCCACGACCTTGGCATCGATACCGACGCGACCGTCGCGTTCCGTGTCGTACGCGGCAACGTCGCGATCAAGGAAGCGCGCTCCGGTAAACGTGCCGTATGGGATCAGCTGAATGTTCCGGCCTGGCGACACGTTCTGCAAACCGTGGAGATCGGCAAATTGACCGGTGAAGCTCGTCTTGCTTCGGCTAATGCCTGGCCAGAAGTCATTTTCGCTGTTCACTGGGATCCCGCGCATGAACGAGATGCCCCACGTTTGCGGCCCGTTGGCGGGCGGGAATCGAAGACTCTTGAATGGGATCGCAAGCGAGACGACGTAGCCAAAGTCGGTGACCTCACCGTGCGATTGCCAGATCGTGTCGAAGCTGAAATCGTCTTGCTGTCCCTCAGTGATAATGCCGTCCATTTGAATGCCGAGCGGCGAGACGAGAAACATGTACGCGCGCTGGTGATCGTTGAACGTGTCGAGAAACACGCCGGCAAAATCATCATTGAAGACCTGCTCGCGCCGATTCATGCGGGCGCGGACTTTTGACGGATCCTTCGCGTGGCACACCAGCACCACGTACAAATTCACGGCATCGTAGGAGACGTACGCCTCTGTCCGCTCTGTTGCGGGGACCAGATCGCCAGGCTCGCGCTGCAGGAATGCATCCGCGACGAGCCCGTCGCGGCGTTCTCCCGTCCGAAAGTCCTCAAACCGCGGCGGTGTTGCGGTTGGGGTGATGGTGATGGATGGACGGGTCGTGGTCGGCTGCTGGGCTGCGGCCGCAATCGTGGCGGCCAGGACGGCGCTGAGCAGCATCTACACGATTATCGGAGACTCGGCCGTTTTGTCCAGCGGTATGGGATGAGTTGGAGCTTACGCCTAAAGACGGAGCTTCCGCCTGAAGGCGGAAGCCACACGATCACTGTGGCGTCTGCCTTTAGGCGGAAGTGAGATATCGATTAGCGAACAACTAACTTGTCGTCGACGGACTTGACGCCGCTCGTCTCGCGCGCCAGTTGCACTGCGCGCGACTTTTCTGCCTGCGAGTGGACCGCGCCCGATAGCCTGACGACACCGGCATTGGTGTCGACATCAATGTTGAGAGCCTTGACGCTGTCGTCGAGCGCCATCTTTGATTTGATCTTCGCTGTAAGCGCGCCGTCTTCGAGCGCGTGCTCAGCGCGGTTCGCGCCTTCGGCCACTTTCTCGCCGATCGCCGCGCCGGTCTCGCGCGCCTTGGTTGTGTCGATCGATGGCCCCGTCCCTGTGGTAGCAACGGGCCGTTCCGATGGCGTGTCGTTCCCATAACCGCCGAAGCGGTAACCCATGAAGAACGCGGCTGCGGCCGCAATCACAATAATAATCAGCACAAGACGCAGCAGAGCTCGAAACATGGTGTGCCTCCTGTTTCAGCTCAAGCACAGGTTGTGCCGATCGAATCTACCGAGCATCAGGTCGCGAGTTCCAACTCAACATTCAACATTCAACATTCAGCATTCCACTTACCCGCCAGCGGTTGCGCCAACCACAAGAAAGGGCTCTGCTCCCTTAACGACGGCGTCTGGCAACGGTGTATTCGGCGCCTCGTGCGACAGATCCTGCTCGCATGCGAAGAATCGAATGAACGGCCGGCGCTTGTCAGTTACACAGTCGCGGATGGTGCCACGAAGAGCGGGATATGACGCCTCAATCGCATCGAGCACAGCGCCGAGCGTCGGTTGTCCGCTCACCTCCACCTGCACCTCGTCGTTGCCGACGCGAGCGAGCGTGCGCAGGTGAGCTGGAAGAACGACTCGAATCACGATTTCCTCCAGGGGCGCGGAGACTACGCCAAGGTCTGTACTTCGACCGAAACGACGGGTGGAAGATTCTCGACAATAGCCTTCCACGTGTCCCCGGCGTCGGCGGATGCATAGACCTGGCCGCCGCTTGTGCCGAAATAGACGCCGCATTTATCAAGAGAATCCACTGACATCGCGTCACGGAGAACATTCACATAGCAGTTCTCTTGAGGCAAACCTTTGGTCAGCGCCTCCCACTCGTTGCCACCGGTCCTGCTGCGGTACACGCGCAGCTTTCCATCCATCGGATAGTGCTCGCTGTCGCTCTTGATCGGAACGACGTAGATGGTTTCCGGCTCATGTGCGTGGACGTCGATGACGAAGCCGAAGTCCGTCGGCAGATTGCCGCTGACTTCCTGCCACTGATCACCGGCGTTGTCGGTGCGCATGACGTCCCAGTGTTTCTGCATGAACAGCGTCGACGGCCGTGACCGATGCATGGCCAGCCGATGCACGCAGTGCCCCACTTCGGCCGTCGGATTGGGAATGTGTTGCGACTGCAATCCACGATTGATCGGCTTCCACGTCTTGGCGCCATCGTCCGTGCGGAACGCGCCGGCGGCGGAAATCGCGATGAACATGCGCTGCGGATTCGACGGATCGATCAGAATCGTGTGAAGGCACAGTCCACCGGCCCCGGGAGCCCATTGCGGTCCCGAGCCGTGTTCACGAAGGCCGGGCATTTCACTCCAGGTCTGTGCGCCGTCAGTCGTACGGAAGAGCGCGGCATCTTCCACGCCGGCATACACGGTGTCTGGATCGGTAAGCGACGGCTCGAGGTGCCAGACGCGCTTGAACTCCCACGGATGCGGCGTGCCGTCATACCACTGGTGCGTTCCCGGCACACCCTCGTACGCGAACTTATTTCCGACGGGCTCCCACGTTTTTCCGCCGTCGTTCGATCGCTGGATCATCTGCCCGAACCACCCGGACGATTGCGACGCGTAAATGCGATTGGGATCCGCAGGTGAACCCTTCAGGTGATACAGCTCCCATCCGCCGAAGAATGGGCCGTTTACGTCCCACCGATCGCGTTTGCCATCTGCGGTGAGAACGAACGCCCCTTTTCGCGTGCCAACCAACAGTCTTACTCCGCTCATCGCCGCTCCTTCTAGATCGGGCTTGAAAGGTCTTGAAACCCCCGCGAGTTCCTCTTCATGGTCGATCGATGGGCCCGTGTTTCGACATACGCGGGCAACAATTCCGCGTTCCGCCGATCAGTTGGCCGAGGCCTCGGCCAGCGCAGGCTGTTGTGCGTGCAGGAACCAGCGATCGATGACGAGGTGACGCACGAACCAGGGACTCTCCAACAGTCTACGTGCGATCGACATCGAAACTCCGGGCGGAATCACATCCGAGATCAGACGCGAAAGGTGGGACGAACCGAATCGCCTGCGAAGTTCAGCAGCATACGGCTCGAGGTGACTGCGTAGGTAGGTGCCTCGGACGCGAAGAATACAATCACCGGCCAGCAATCCTGATTCGATCGCCGGTCGGATACCTTCTCCACTCTGTGGATACGCAAGACCGGCCGCGTCTCCGATCAACAGCACGCCATCGCCGATCGGATTGCGCCCGGTCTCGCCAGCGAGCAAATACGCATGACCGCGCCAATGCCAATCGGTGTCGCTCGGAATACGACCGGTCTGCTTCAGGAAGTCGACAAACGCGTTCGTCTCTCTCGGGATACCGTGAGCATCAAGTCGTCCGAAACCGACATTCATGAATCCCTGCTTCCGAAAGCACCAGCCGTATCCTTTCAGGTCCTGACAAAAGTACAGCTCCGGGGTCTCTTCAGCGATCGCAAAGGCGGTGCGATCGCTCTCACCGATCGCGAACTCCACTTCGCGGGCGGCAATCACACTTGGAGAATGCGCGTCGGCTTTCATGATCCGCGCAACCGGACAGAAATGGCCGCCGGCGCCAACCAGCATCCTGGCGCGGATCGTGTCGTTGACAATCCATTCAGAACCGTCACGATGAATGTCGGAGACCGGTTGTCCCAGTATCAACCGCGCGCCTGAGCGCTGTAGCAGGTAGTGATCGAACTCGCACCGGCGAATGCCGAAACTCACCGGCGTGTCGTAGGCCACCTCGATTGCGCGGCCTTCCCCAATCAAGCCAACGCGAAAGCCGGTGATCGGTTGAAACGTTCGGGCACGCCGGTACTCGGCGACATCAATCTGGAGATCGTCGACGACCTGCGGCGTGATCCATCCGGCGCACACCTTGTCGCGAGGGAAGATCGCCTTGTCCATGACGACGACGTCGAGGCCGGCGTGACTGAGCTTCCACGCGCACGACGATCCAGCGGGACCTCCTCCGGCGATTAACACGTCGCATGCGTCCACGATCGCTAGCTCACGCGCATGAACGGCGCCGCGGGCACTCGGCCACGCTCGAACAGCACTTGGTACAGCTGAAGCGAGCCGGTCGAGAACGACGCCTGCGATCCAGTGAGATACAGGCGCCACGCCCGCACGAACCGCTCGTCGAACATCGATTGCACCTGCCTGCCGGCGTTTTCATAGCGGGTGCGCCAGTGCTCCAGCGTTTTCGCGTAATGCCAGCGCAGGTTGTGCACGTCGAGCACGGAGAACGAGTACGGTTCGAGGACGTGCGCAAACACTTCGGGGAGTGTCGGTGCGTAAGCGCCGGGAAAGATTCGTTTACGAATCCAAGGACTCAGCGGCGCGGGCTGATCCCGGCCGATGAAGTGCAAAAATCCACGACCGTTTGGCGACAACGTCCGATCGATGACTCGGCCAAGCGTCGGATAGTCGGCAGCACCGACATGCTCGAGCATGCCGACCGAGACAAACGCGTCGCAGGTTCCCTGCACGTGACGGTAGTCGTCCTGAATGAATTCGACGCGATCGGAGAGTCCTTCGGCCGCCGCACGCTCTCGTGCAAACGCAATCTGCTCCGACGAGATGTTGAAGGCGCGGACCGAGACGCCATAATGCCGTGCCATGAAGAGCGCGAGCGAACCCCACCCACAGCCGGCTTCAATGACACGTTCGCCAGACTTCAAGTGCATCTTGCGGCACACGAGATCGAGCTTCGCAATCTGCGCGTCTTCGAGGGTCGCCTCCGGTGTCGGAAAATACGCGCACGTGTAAACCATTTCCTCGTCGAGCCACAGGCGGTAAAACGCATTGCCGATATCGTAGTGGTGGTGGACGTTTTCCATCGCCGATTGCGTGTCGTTGGATTTCTGCCACAGGTACCACGGACGCCGCGGGCGCGTGAACGCTCGATAGATCTCTTCGAGCAGCCCGAGAAGATCTCCGTCGATATCCACTAATCCCGCCATGTAGGTTTCGCCGAAGTTCAATTCAGGGTCCCACATCCACCCGTAAAGCGCGGATCGCTCCTTGAACAGCATGGTCGCCACGGGAGCGCCTGAGGGCGAGCGAAGCTCAAACCCGTCCCACAACACAAAGCGAATGGGGGCCGTCGCCACAAACTTCTGGATGCGCCTGAGCGCCCACCGATCGAATCGTGTTGAGGGATAGGGCGCGATGCTGGAAGACGCATCGGCAGAGACGACGTCGAGCAATTCCTTCCCCATCATTGGCTCAATCCTCCGGCTTTGGATGCGTGCCAACCGGCTTTTGCATCCGACGTTCCCATTTCAGGGGGACGCTATTATTACCGCGGTCGGCCGGTCCAACTCAACCATTAGCCGGATCATGCAAAACGGACCCCGAGAAGCCAGCAGCCCCAGCGGTTTGCGTTGGCAATCGCCGCCGGAGTAGGCTCGTCGCCGCGTGTCCAGCTCTCCCATAAGTCAGGCGGGTTCGCCCGCGACTTCCTCAGACATTGCGATTCGGCTGACAAACGCCAGACGGTGGGGAATCGTCGGGCTTCTGTTCACGGCGTCGCTCATCAACTACTTCGACCGGGCGACGATCTCGTTCGCGCTCCCCTTGATCTCGAAAGAACTGCAGCTCGGACCCGAAGCCAAAGGCGTCCTCCTGTCGGCGTTCTTCTGGTCCTATGCGCTGTTGCAGATCCCGATGGGCGTCCTAGCGGACCGGGTGAATCTTCGCTGGCTGTATGCCGCAGCTTTCACTCTATGGTCCGTCTCCCAGGGGCTGATGGGGCTTGCAACCGGCCTCGGGATGCTGATCGTGTTTCGCATGCTGCTTGGCGTGGGCGAAGCGATCTACCTGCCTGGCGGCTCGAAGATTGTGAGCTTGCTGTTTCGACCTGCCGAGCGGGGACTGCCCTGCGGTTTGTTCGATGCTGGCACCCGCACCGGGCTCGTCATCGAAGGTGTGCTCGTCCCGTGGATGCTGATTCACTATGGATGGCGCACGAGCTTTTCAATCATTGGATTTGCCGCGCTCCTGTGGCTGATTCCGTGGTTCCTGACAACGCCGCGCGAACTGCATGGACAAGCCGATCGGGACCCGACGGCTGTCGGCGGGGGATTTCATGCGGCGTTGACCGCGCTGATCACCAACCGTAACCTGCTGGGCGTGTGCCTCACCTTCTTCTGCTTCGACTATTACTGGTACTTCCTTGTGAACTGGTTGCCGGACTATCTGGTCACCGGGCGTGGGCTGACAATCCTCAGCGCGGGACTCTACGCCGCGCTCCCCTATTTCGTGTTCGGCGCAAGTGAACCAATAGGCGGCTGGCTGGCAGACGTACTCATTCGCCGGGGCTGGAGCGAGACACACGCTCGAAAGGGCGTGGTGACCGTCGCGTTCTTGACTGGTCTCCTGCTGATCCCGGCCGCGCGCGTCAACTCGCCAGGTGCTGCGGTTGCGCTGATCGTCGGCGGCTGCCTGGTAGGACTCGCGACCGGTAATCTTCTCGTGATTCTCCAGAGCTGCGCGCCGCGAGGGAGCATCGGCCTCTGGACCGGCGTCTACAATTTCATCGGCAACATCGCCGGGATCTTGTCGCCACTGATCACCGGCTTTCTGATCCAGAAGGCCGACTCGTACACGCCGCCGTTTGTGCTTGCCGCCTCGTTGATCGCGCTCGGACCAATCGCGCTGTGGACGATCGTCACCGATCTACGCGACGCGAGCTCGCCTCCGCAGTAGCCACCGGCATCGTGTTGTCGTTCGCCGCAACGAGATGCCGGAAGCCTGCCGACATCGACACCCTCGTTCCCGTCTGGCTGCGTTCCACGATCAATGCGGCCGTGCCCGGCCGAGACTCGATGAGCGCGAGGCCCCGATCTCGCCCCAGCACGCTGACGGCGGTGTCGAGGCCGTCGGCGTCGAGACCACTCCGCGCGATCACCGTCACGGTAATATCGCCATCGATTCCGATCCCAGACGACGGATCGATGACGTGAGAGTACCGGCGGCCGTTGATATCAAGGTGCTGTTCGCTGGCACCCGAAGTTGAAACGGCTGCATTGGTCAGCTCGAGAACGCGCGGAACGGCGGCAAGCGCCGGATCGTCGTGGATATCAATTCGCCACCCGCGCTGCCCTGGCGGTGCGTCGCTGAATGCGAGATCTCCGCTCACCGCCACAAGTGCGCTTCGGATGCCGAGGCCGCGGAGGACTGTCAGCGCCTCACTGGCCGCGTATCCCTTTCCAATCGCGCCGACGTCGAGTGCCATGTCCGACTGGTCGAGCATGACGGTCTGACGCGTAACGTTCACGTGCAGCTTGCGGAATCCACCGCGACTCGCGGCCTCCTTCAGCGCACTATCATCGGGAAGGCGGCCAGCCTTTCGCGCGGCGCGCCAGAGCCGGATTACCGGCCCCTGTGTGACATCGAAGGCGCCGTCGGTCGCCTCCGATAATTCCTGTGACGCCGAGAGAACAGCCAGTAAGTCTTTACTGACGTGCGTAGGGCGTGCGAGTGCCTTGCGCGTCAGCTGGTTCAGTTCGCTGTCTGGCTGGTAATCCGAGAGGATTCGATCGAGCTCGGCGATTCGGGCGAACGCCGATTCAAAGGCCTTCCGCGCCGCATCTTCCGACGATGTGTACAGGGTGATGCGGACGAGCGTGCCCATGTGAGGCTCGACCGCTTCGTAACGCTGGAGGTGTTCGTGGGGTGCGCCGGCTAGTAAGGCAAGGACAGAAGCGAGTAACCAAGGCATGTCAGTACGGTTCGACGGCGACTCCGTTGTTCCACGCGCGATACATCTCTTCAGCGGCCGGCAGCGTCGCGGGACGGACGAGGCGGAAGCCGAGCCACTGCGCGTCGGTCAAATACCAGATGCTCTTTGGCAGTTGAGGGTCCTGCTTTTTCCACGAGGCGTCGGAGGCAACACGTGCCGTACACGTCACCATCGGCGCATCGTCGTGCCATGACCCTCCGCGAACGGCATGCGGATAGGAGGTTGTCGATTTCACCCACGGATTCGCCTGCGCAGCGGCCGCATACGGCGCGTACTGATCGAGCGTCCACTCCATCACGTTTCCAAGCATGTCGTAGAGGCCCCACGCATTTGGCTTCTTTGTTCCGACATTGTGATAGGTAGCCGACATGAACTGTGCGGCAGAGTTCTTCACGTACCAGGCGCGGTCATCGAGTGTTCCTGATGGGGCGCCGGTCGGTGAACCGGCGCGGCAGGCGTATTCCCACTCGGCCTCTGTCGGCAAGCGGTAATACTCACCGGTCTTCGCGCTCAGCCACTCGGCAAACTTGTTCGCGGCGTGCTGCGTCATGCTGATCGCGGGAAAGCCCTTCAGCCCTCGACCGAAACTCATTTCCACATAGGGAGCAGTCGGCCGGCTCAGCGCGTCCACGATCGCATCAGCGTTTCCGCGCTCGTTCGCCTGGTCGGCAAACATGAACATGAGATACATGTCCCATGTGACTTCGTGCGCCTGCATCCAGAACGGATCGAGCTTCACGCTGTGCTGCGGCTGTTCGTCTGCCTTGGCACTCGCACCACCGGATCCCATCCTGAATTCCCCGCCCGGGATCGGCACCATCGAGTACGACACCGTCGTGTTGGGGATCGTGACCTTGTAAGGCGCAGGCTTGCCCGCTGCGGACTTCTTCGTATGTTCTTCGATGCGCGCACGAATGCTTTGAACCGTCGCGAGCTCCTTCGGGTCGGGCGGTTTATCAGCCTGAGCGGAAGACAAAGACGTACCCTTCGCCGCCGCGATGAGCGCGACGGCGAAGAGCACCGGAAGGTATCGGGTCATGAATGATCCGGCGGCTGCGGCGCGCCCTCTAAACAGCCTGCGTGCGGCCGGGGATCGCGAGGCCAGGCACTTCATGCTTCGCGTTCCAGTCGACCGGTTTGGGCACAAGACTCACCTGAGAGTTCAACGCCTGGTCCCACGTCACTTGCTGTCCGGAGTACGCGGCGTGGCGTCCCATGATCGCGAGCAGCGTGCTGGTCGCGAGATTGAGATCATCGTTCTTTGGTTTGCCGGCCTTGATGGCGGCAAAGAGCACGTCATGTTCGCGCTGATACATGTCGTACTCCTGTCCCTGCCACTGCCACTTGACCTGGCCGTCCGGAGTTTCGATGCGGGGTGGTCCGCTGCCCAGCATCAGCGTGCCCTCGGTCCCCATTACATAATCCAGCGTGCCGTTGAAACATCCCGTGGATTGGCGATTCGCGAGAAACACCCGATAGCCGTTCGGGAAGAGGTAATTCACCGCGAAGTGATCGAAGATATTGCCGCCATTATTGGGCACCGCGCGGCCGCCAACGCCGACGACACTGATCGGCGGCTGGTCTTTCATCACCCACATGATCTTGTCTGCGTTGTGAACGGCCTGCTCGACCAGACTGTCGCCGCACAGCCAGGTAAAGTTGTACCA
>Ga0111538_10015098_pt1 | contig 10163 bp, 10 predicted proteins | sample SoiMethybrSBSTD1_FD_79669 | JGI IMG/M metagenome (GOLD analysis project Ga0111538, IMG submission 79669) | Bulk soil microbial communities from a Populus tree surrounding site in Tennessee, USA - Soil MetaG P. TD hybrid SBSTD1 (version 2)... | ecosystem: Environmental > Terrestrial > Soil >... | reverse complement strand
TAGCTCCCTTTGCTTCGCCGCGAGCAACGGAGCATACTCGACCTTTAGCCGATCCAGGTATTCCCTATCGACTAGAATGCCTCGGATCTCCACATCGGAGAGCGCACGCTGAGCTTCCATGAGAAGGTTAACAGCCTGCCCAACACCCTCTTCCTCGATCTGTGGCTGTAACGCCGAGTGGAGCTTCCGAGTGTAGTCCACGTCTTGTGCGGCGTACTTCGCAAGGATAACTTCCGGAATGCGACTGTAGGGAGTTGTACTAACTGGTAGGTAGGGCTTGAGTACACTGTCGTAGTCGTCAGCGTCGAAGTACTCTCTTGCCAGAACCTTAAGCCCGTGACTCTCATGTCGTTCGTCGACAGCATAGTGTGCGAGCATAGTGTCCCAGTCAAGCCGAACCTCCATACCCATCTGCCAGTGAACGAACCTACGATCGAACTTCCCGTTGTGCGTGATCCACTTGAAGCGATGGTCGTTAAGCATCGCTTGCAGTAGCGGTCTCGCTTCCTCGTTACGGAAGACGGCGGGCATGATGATCGCAGCGGTTCCCTCCTTGAAGGACATCGCAACCATCAGTACGCGATCGTGGAATGCGTCGAACCCTTCCGTTTCGAGGTCAACCGCTACAGGGAGTGGATCATCCCGTTCCCCGATCAAGTGGTGTTGCCCGTAGTTCTCGAGCATCTTGGTGTACAACCACTTGAGCTGCTCGTGATTCTGGATGTACATCCACTCCGTCTCGGGTGCTGCTGTACCTCCAGGAGGCATCTCCAACACCTTCCGGATCTTCTTCAGGTCTGCGAAGAAGTCGTCGAAGGCGCCCGGAGTGCGGAGGATGTAAGCAGGGTGCCATGTTGGGAGTATGTAAGTCTCAAGTCGTGTATGCCATCGAGTCCAGCCTCGAACCTTGCCGATAGGTTCGAGGGACCCAGTGACAGCTCGATAACCGGACCCGCCAAGTGGAACAACAACCTTCCGGTTAGGGAGACGCGACAACTCAGCCAGAAGTCTTGGGTTGCAAGCCTCAATCTCTGTCCCTGTGGGAGTTGCATTGTTTGGAGGTCTACATCGAACCGCATTAGTGACGTAGACTGTGCTTCGATGTAGCCCCACCTCCTTAAGCGCTGTATCGAGTAGTTGCCCCGACTGACCAGTGAACGGCTTACCCAAACGCGCTTCTGTTGCTCCAGGGGCCTCTCCGACAAAGACGACTTCAGCGTCAAGGGGACCATCTCCCGGGACTTGGTTGTTCACACAGTAGTGTGCACAAGGTGGGAATTCAGCTAGGTCCATTACATCGACACCTCTCCGAGGTGTGCTTGAAGGTCAACGGACTTGTTGTAGTCCTCCTTCGTCTTGGAGTGAATGAGGTACGCCTCTCGAGGTGCGAATGTTAGTTTCGGGGTACCTCTCGTCACGTGTTCTGGCAATCCGTCCAACTCCACCTGTTCGTGTAACTTCTTGTAGAAGCGTCCGTGACCCGACCGGAAGAGCCTGCAGTGCCAGTACTTCGGATCGTCGGGGTACAAGCGACCGTCGTAGAAGTTCTTGGTCCAGTAGAGGAACCCTAAGGTCTCTGGTCCTAGGTGGGCGCTGTCTCCATACATATCTACCCATCGAATGTGCGACAGCATCCACGCTGATGGCAACTCGTCCGGGTCGAGGATCAGAGTCCAATCGCCGGTGACGAGTTCCAGACCTTGGTTCCGTGCCCACGAGAAGTCATCCTTCCATGGAATGATCTTGATGTGGACGTCCGACTCTTCGAACAGCCACGAGATGTTCTCGCTCAGTGTTCGCTCATCGACAGCGAAGCAGAACTCGGACACCACCGGTCGTAGGTACTCTAGAAGGAGTGCAAGCCTATCAACCGGTGGGTCCTTCACAAGGAATGCGGCACTAACGGTCACTTCTTCTTCGCCTGCCTGTTCCGGTTCCGGGATGCAGCCGCTACGCGACGTCTTCGCTTCTTATGCTCCCACTTCAGCTGCGCCTGTTCAAACTCCCGCTTGAACTTCTCCTTCTCGTTCACGGTTGTGATACTCCTCCCACGTTGGAATACCTTCCCAGAAGCCTTCCGTCGCCTGGATCTTGTACTCAATGGGGTCCTGCACTCCGTTCATCTTGAACGCCTTCATGCGCATGTAGTCTGGGCCACATGTACCGCATGGCTGTCCCTTCTCGTAACACGAGTGCGTGATGTCCAAGAACCGAATGCCCGTGTAGCGTTCGATCTCCAATGCGCGTGCTACGATCTCGTGCTTCATCTGGTTGGCGAGCGGTGCACGTACACGAACGGTCTTCCCGACGTTCACCACCCAAGGGATCATGTCATCGAAGAGGCGAGTGAGCATTACCTCGTTGTCTGGGAACGCACCGCTCTCCTCCAAGTTCGATCCCAGCGCCACGATATCGTACTCCCAAGCTTCAGCCATAGCGACACCCAAAGCAAGGAATACTGTGTTTCGTGCTGGAACCCACTCGTGAGCATACTCTGCTGACATTTCACCCCCACGTGCCGTGACGAGATCTCCAGTCCCGGTAAGCGGTGAGTGACCGATGTCGGTGACGAACGCTGGTACATCGATGTAGCGGACACTTGCGCCAAGGCGACTCGCGATTCGCTCGATTGCAGTAACTTCAGAGTCCTCTGCTCGAGCGCCGTAGCGAAAGTGAAGGAGGTCCACCTCGAGGCCTTGAGCTCGATAATCCGCCGCGACCGTGGTAGAGTCAAGTCCACCGCTACATATGACAAGTGCCCTCTTCGGTGTCGGCGTATCGAAAAGGGTCCATAGGCGGATGTCTGGCTGAGAGAGTCCTCGAAGGTGTCTGATATGCGCGATGGTGTTAGCAGGGAGCCTTTCAATTCGCCACTCCGACTGTAGTCGCTGTGGGAGACTATAAATGCCTACCGCACGCTCTATGTACTCGGGAAGGGAGCTCCACATCACAACACCAGTACGTTGGTTCACCGCAATGTGAAGTGGCTTGTAGTTGACTGCGAGGAAGACCTCGTTAGGGTAGTCTACGTTGGTCAAGGAGAATGCGAAGGACCCTTTGAGCTGTGAGAGTGCTTCTCGTACCATCGATCCGTGTGGAGCGTTGTACGACGGAAGCCTCCGTGCGAGAAGTTCCGCTACGACCTTCGTGTCAATGGTCGTAGACAGGTCCTCTAGTGACAACTCTTCTGCGAGCTCCTTATCGTTAGCGATGGTTCCGTTGTGCGCAACGATCCAAGGGTACGAGCTGAAGGGCTGAATGTCGTCTTCATCCTTCTCCGGAACCCACTCGGTTGTGGGTTCCGCTCGGTTGTTGTTGATGATCTGCCGTGTGCTATCGGGCATCCACGCATCTAGATCTCGATAGGTTGGAGGCCCCATAGCACGCAACAGTGGACCGGAAACGGTGTCGCTGACGTAGTAGTACCCGTGGGAGTCACGGCCACGATCTTCTGCGTTGCAGACTGTTCGTTGAAAGAGATCTCGTAGGGCGCTACGATCAGCGCCCTCGAGCGTATCCGGAATCAGAATGCCCGAGATGGAGCACATTAGCTCGTTTCACCTCTCCACCACTTGGCGACAGCTTCCGCGTTCTGCATCCCACGTCGAGCAGTGGGATGTGCAGCTGCGTACTCGTCACGGATCTTCTCGTAGACGTCGAGCATCTGCTGTCGGTTAAGTCCATCTGTGGTCGGTACTGGTTTCGGAGCATTCCTCGGAGCTCGGAGCGCAAGAACCCGGTCCTGGGTTGCGGGGCTGAGCTTGGCTGCGTCTTCGGGCTTGACCTGGCCTGCGGCCCAACTGCTAAACACGTTTGCTACTCCTGTCCTGTTGCTGCACGATTGATGACCTCTAGGTTGTGACGAACCACATTCGGAAAGGGGTCATCCTTAATGTTGAAGTAATCCTTTGGGCGTCCCGGATAGCCTGATAGTGTAGTGTCCACCTCCATTCCGTAATACCCGTACGAGAACCCCTTACCGGAGTCCGTTCCACGGACACAAGAGAACTCTTGCAGTTCACGCATCTCGGGGAGCATGCGCTCTTGGAACCCGAGCAAGTGATACGTGCCCGCACACCTATGCGTGTTGTGAAGCATCGACAAGACGCCTGGTCGACCACCTAGGTCCCAATCCGCTAGTTCCTCAAAGAGACCGAAGGTGACCGACTCGTCTGTTAGAACTATCCTATCAATACGGTCACGGAGTTCGTCGTAGCAGTTCATCCAGTCAACGTAGTCTTCACCTTGTGGAACGACCATCCACTGTTCCTGTGGGTGTTGGAAGTAGTCTTCCGAAACGGGCGCATTAGAGTCGTACAGCCTATACGCAGCCTCAAAGTTTCGGACTGTCGCATTGCGATCTCGGAGGACGTCTGGCATAACGATCTCAGTAGGCTTGACGGTGCGTGCAGCTGCGAGAACATCGCCAAAGTCGATTGCCTTGCCGAATTCGAAGGCACCGTTGTCGAGGATGATGAAGTCACCGGCTTCAGACCGTTCGCGATAGAACTCCGCGTAGGTCTTATCCTCGAGCACCGCGTGTGCAAGGATGAGATGATAGTCACTCACTGTCCCGTACTGAGGCAGCAAGGGCGTGGGAACAATGTGAGCGACTCTCATAGCATCCCTGTCGTTCCCGACGCTACTCTAGGCTCATCGCAGCGAACACCGGGATGTGGCTGCTTCCCGTAGATGCAGTTCTTCAGGTGCCGCCCTCCGATAACTGCATCCACATGTTCGTACTGCGCTGCCTTCAAGGCTTCCTCGTAGAGGATCCGTCCGAGGATGGCGTAGACGGCGATGTCGTTGAAGGTGTCGATGACTGTCTCGTCGGCGGTAGCAATGACCGGATCACGAAGGACGTTTGCCAATCGTGCCATCTTGTCTTGAAGACGGACAGCCACACCGACATGGGCTGGGATGCCCAATGCCTCACAAGCCTTGAGATTGCCTGTTGGATCGTCGTTGGACCCGTATCCCTCTGCCTTTGTGTCATGTAGGTCCGCTAGCTCCTCTGTGATGGGGCGGAATCGTTCATGGCCTGCTCCCACTCAACTGCCTCCTTCTGAACAATGGGAATGTGTACCCATGGTCTAATTATAGTGAGACCGTGGGGTGGGAATCAAGTGGATACTAGGGTCATGAACTCCATCCGTGCATCAGGTTCCTCAAGCATGACGCCACGTAGCGCCGACGTCGTAGTGATCGCACCTGGCTTCTGCACCCCACGCATGGACATGCACAGATGCGTCCCCTGAAGTACCACTCCGACACCCTTCGGGTTAAGCTTCTCCATAAGTGTGTCAGCGACCTGGTCAGTGATGCGCTCCTGCGTCTGAACTCGCTTGGAGAAGATGTCGACGATACGAGCCAACTTGGAGAGGCCGACGATGCGCTCAGCTGGGATGTAGCCAACATGTGCAACGCCGAAGAAAGGCAGTAGATGGTGCTCGCACAGTGTGAAGAACGTGATGTCCTTCTGTAGTACCAATCCGCTATAGTTGGCGGCATCGAAGTCCTTGAAGATGGCGTCCACATCTGCGAAGTACCCGCTTGTGAGATCCCTCCAGGACTTTGCGGCTCGGGTTGCGGTCTCTTCGGTACCCGGAATATCCGCCCCGATATCGCGAGCGTGACGAATGAGATCACGGTAGGCGTCTTCGATCATGTCCCGTGAAGCCGCTAGGGTAATGGTAGCGTTAGACGCCACGTTTGTGTCCCCAGATGACCACGTGGAGCTGGGGGAAGGCTCTGACATCCCAGACCCGTTCGTCGTGGGAGGCACGTTCGACGAGCCACCTGTACCTTCCGGCAAGGTCTCCGGGGGTGTCAATTGCTCCTCCATCGAAGTCTCCATGTAGCCCTCCCATACGGGTAACAATACTGAAGTAGAATGGCACCAATGGCCACTGTTGGTGGACCTTAACTGCGAACTCGTAGTCGCGGTCATCGAAGACCGGTACCTTGAGGTTCACCTGTCCGTTGAGCATCCCGTGTTCCAGGTAGTGTCGTACTTCCGGATGGAGGATGCCATCCATCCCGGAGCTCGGCGGTTTGGGTGAGATGGTCAGCTGGTCAACGCGTGACAGCCAGTCCTTCCAAACCGAACCCTGAGTCTCTACGGCGATGCGATACTTGGTCCTCCGTCGAACCTCGTCGAGTAGGTCATCGACTTTCTGCAACGCTGGGTTTCCACCACTAAGGGTGATCCATCTTGGACCTTTCGGAAGCTCGAGTAGCTTGTCAACGATCTCCGTTGCACCCATCTTGGTCGACTCTTCGCGAACCAACTCTGGGAGGACAGCGAAGGCAGTATCGCAAAACAGACATCGGTAGTCGCATGCACCAAAGCGAACGAAGTAGGTGAAGACGCCAGCCATAGCGCCTTCACCTTGCATTGTGGGTCCGAAGATCTCGGAGACGGTTAGCATTCGTTCAGTCATAGGGACAATGCAGCTCAGTCATTACCGTCGAACTTCACACACTCGTGCGAACCTTCGTAGACGGTGACGACGATGTCCTCTGCCATCCGTGCAGCGTTCTTCACCTGCGTCCAGATAGCCATTGCAACTCCTTCAGCGCTTGGCCAGGTGAGAATCTTCACTGGGTCACACTCTGCGCGCTTGACGATCATCTCGTTGGTGAAGAGTCCACTCCACTCGTGAAGCCATCCCGCCTCGTACGTGAAGAGGTTCAACGTAGTGTGGTCGTAGAAGTCGATGATGTCCTTCAGGATGTGGAAGTCGATGCCCCATCCGGTGGTGATGTCAACCGCATCGGATGGCTGCCGAATGTCGACCTTGATCCGCCAGGTGTGTCCGTGCATGTTGAAGCACTTCCCATCGGGTGGACCGTTCTTGTGCGCTGCCGCGATCTCTCGTTCGTAGCTGGTAGTGAAGCTCAACTTGTCCCATTCCTCAACTTGCGGAAGATGTCGATCAGCACCGGCGTCTTCCTGTAGCCTCCCTGGACTCGCGTAATCATTCGCGTCTTCGCGAAGAAGGCGAGATGTTCCTTGACAACCGGACGGTCCATCGCAAGCTGCTCTTCGATGTCGGCTGCGGTGATCATGTCGTTCAGCTGAATGAGGTCTGCAACTTCTGGGAACAGACCAATGTACTCGACAACCTCGGGCGTCTTCTCACGCGCCTTCTCTTCCTGCGACCTGCGACTCTTACTGAAGGAGTAGTAGTCGAACGCGGGCTGCGAGTACACCTTGTTCAGGAACTTGACCGCGAACTCGACGTGAACTGGCTTGACGACAACCTGCTCACCCGGTCCCTCGTCGGTGGAGAAGACTCTCCCAGCGACAGCGGCAGAGATACGAGCCAGCTTGATGTGGATGGACGCCGGTTCGATGAGTGGGATCTCGCTAGAGTACTCTCGCCCTAGCTCCAACGCGTGCTTGTAGATGGTCGTGATGGTCTCTGGGTAGAAGACAACCTGACCTGGCTTTCGACTCCAAACCCAAAGGATGAGCTCCTTACAGAGATCGCTGTCGTATACATGCTCAGGCACATCTGTACGCGATCGCTGTCGGTGAATCTCTGCGGGGTCCACTTCATCAGTTGCGGCAGCCATGGCCAGATCGAATCGGGCAACATCCTCAGACTTTCCAATAAGCTCTGGGACAGCCTTAACCCCTGGCGAGTAAGTTCTAAGAGCGTGACCAGTTCGTGGGTTCGAAAGCCAGAGAAGTCGAGTTCGCGCATAGGTACGTTCGCTGACGATTTTGGTGAGCTCCGCAACGCCGCTAGAACGGATTCCCGAGAGCTGAGCAAGGTCTTCCACCTCCAAACCCGACACTTCATCAAGAACGACCAGTCGGCTGTCGTTCATTGGGATCTTGCCCCACGTCAGATAGAACCGCTTGTCTCCTACCTGCTGGAGACCTCCAATGATACCAGCGATACTTGCCTGTTCAGCGAGAACGACTTCGCCAAGTCCATAATGATGGACCAACTCGCTGGCTGTTTCGGATTTTCCGGTACGTGTATCACCAATGACCAGAGTGTCCAGCCATCCCCGAGGGATGAGTTCTCGTTCGAACATGAAGCCCCGGACAGAGTGATACGTAAGATCCACGATAGTATGGACGTCTTCTCGTCCGAAGATGTGAGTAACGTTATGCGAATGGTCTGCGTTGATGGTGGCGATTCGGTCTTCAATAGCCTCAACTGACTCTTCGGAGATGGCAACATGCTTGTTCAGCCTTTCCCGCATCTCGGGAGACATGCGGTAGGTCTCAACCGAGTCCTGTAGCGGTGTTGCCTTCTGCACAATGAACGTCAGCTTCTGCTGCCACGGATCAGGTACACCAACACCGGTTACGGCATAGGACCGGTTCGTGTGAATGGTCTCCTTGTCCGCAATGGAGAACGCATTCTGGACAACGTGTTTGCTCTCCTCCGTCTTGGAGAAGGTCATCGCATCGACGTGTTCGGTAAACAGTACCTCCTCCACGACCTGAGTATCGATCTCGGTAAACGAAGGCATCGGGCACTTGGCTACACCTGCCCAGGATGCGAGCGTTGCTTGCTTGTTGGACTTGGCCACTCGGATCAGATCAAGTACGTTCGCAGTTGGCCCGATGTTCTGTGTCACCTGTCCGTTCGAACCAAGTGAACACCCACCACAGATCTTCCGCGACCCGTAGACTTCACACTTCCACTCAACCTTCTTGGGAACGGTGTACGGAGACGTATCCTTCCCCATGCACAGAGCGTCGAAGGTGATGACCTTGTTGGTGTACTGCGCCTCGCGTGCCAGTTCCAGCGGTACCTTCTGTACCGTCTCTGGCCCTGGTTCTACGGTGGGCTCGGCCTTTTGCTTCGCCGGCGTCCACACTGGCGTCTTGCGCAACAGCTCCAGGAAGTCTGCCTGTGTCTGTCCGCCGTCGAGGAAGTAGTTCGTCAGATCAGCGCCGGGTGGTTCTGCTAGGGGCAACTGAACTACGTGTACGGCCTTCGCAACTGACGTTAGGTTGCCAGCAACGTTCTGTGAACCTATCCGTCCGGCATCGTCAACGTCGTACGTGACTGCGATGACCTTGTCCTTGAAGTACTCGTTCCACTCTCGCTTCCATGTACCTGCTCCACCGGTCTGCGTAATGGTTGGGATGCCCATCTGAATGCTAAGCATCGCATCCCATTCACCTTCAGCAATGACCAGCTCGGGGTACTGAAGCATGTGACGTGGGAAGAGACGGACAGTGCCATAACCCTGCTTGTAGTTGAGGAACTTCTTGCTCGGGTCGGCTTCGTGTCGGTCGTACCTACGGACGTTAACGACTTGTCCGTAGCGGTTCCGGATGGGGATCGTGATTCGCTGTCCATCCCATCCGAGTCGGAACAGCTGAATGGTTTCCTTGTTCAGTCCGCGTTTGCCGCCTTGGAGATAGTCCATCAGGTCGGTTGAGTTCATCAACGCCTGGTGCCATTGGAAGACTAGCGACTCTTGGATAAGTCCTGGGAAATGGTACTGGTTCAGACTCCCATTGCCTTCTTCGTTAGAGACGACAATGTCGACCATCTTCTTGGCGGAGCGGAAATCGATGTCTAGGACTTCGATGGCGAAGGCGTACGCATCGCCCTTGGTGTTACACCCGAAGCAGTTGAAACCACCATGCTCTAGGTTGATGACCAGGGACGGCGTATCCTCTTGGTGGAATACGCAGAGGACCTCGACATCTCCGTTCCCATTCGGGAAGGGTAGTTCGCCTAGGTACCTCTCGAAGAACCCACGGTATGGTTCCCTAGGCACAGAAGTAGAACCCTCACTTGTAGGCGGCTATGACCATGCGCGCCTACGCGTTAGGGGCTAGTCTGTGTCTCGGAAACGGGCTTCGACTGCTCTGTGCGACGAATACGCTGAAGCGCGTACTCCTCGGGTGTCAGTGGTCGGATCTCGAGTGCATCCTCATCCACGAGACCATCCCGGATCAGTCCCTGTAGGATGTACTGTCGTGCGAGACTCGAGATTGACCTATTCTGCCTTCGGGCTTCGTTGATCAGAGCGAGGTTGTGCTCTTCCTCCAACGTCGTCGTAAGTGCTGGTGCAGGCTTCTTGACGGTTCGCGGTCTCCCGGGACCACGTTGACGAGCCTCCGCTGCCAGCTCTACGACCTCTTCTGCGGCCTGGTTCACTCATTTCCTCCGTCCAAC
>Ga0111538_10015097_pt1 | contig 10163 bp, 10 predicted proteins | sample SoiMethybrSBSTD1_FD_79669 | JGI IMG/M metagenome (GOLD analysis project Ga0111538, IMG submission 79669) | Bulk soil microbial communities from a Populus tree surrounding site in Tennessee, USA - Soil MetaG P. TD hybrid SBSTD1 (version 2)... | ecosystem: Environmental > Terrestrial > Soil >... | reverse complement strand
TCAACCAGCTCACTATTCGCGATTAACCGCCCGCTACTGCGGGCGGTTCTATTTTTTATCTGTAACGATAGGTGATGCGGCCGCGAGTCAGGTCATAGGGAGACATCTCCACACTGACGCGATCACCGACCAGAATTCGAATACGATGCTTGCGCATCTTGCCGGAAATACCCGCGAGCACGACATGGGTGCTGTTGTCGAGGCGGACTTTAAAAAATGCGTTGGGCTGCTTATCGATAATCGTGCCCTCAGCAGGGATCAAATCGTCTTTTGCCAATCGGTTCTCCTTCTAATCAATCCTGATAATGTTCGGCAATGCATCGCTGCAAGCCGGCAGGGATCTTTTTCCAGGTGGCCGGCGCGAATGTCTTTGCAGAAACGCCGGATCTTAACACGCGACCAACCTGCCACTCACTCAGGCCGTCATCATACGACCATCGATAATAAGGGCCATCTTCCCGCCGGCTGTAAAAAACCGGACAGCCGCCATGGGTCTCGACCGTGTCACCGTTGATGTACACTCTCAGTCCGTGCATCGCTAGAGGATCTTTAGCAGCAAGACCCCTGCGCAGAGTGCGGTTCCCGACGCCAGGATCACATGCAGCCAGCTGAGCGCGAGGCGATGGCAGTTAGTGCATTTGATTTGCCAGAGTGGCAAGACCGTGCCGCAATCAGAGCATGACCAAATTATCTTAGGCATATTACCATCTCCAGGCCTGATCTGCCTCTCCGGAAAGTGGCGCGGAGTTAATCGAACACGATTGCCTGTGAGTTCGCCGCGCTTGTCTGTGGTGACGGTTGCACCTTCGCAGAGCGCGAGGCGATAAGCAGGGAAGCATTTCGATTAGAATGCGGCAACGCATTCTTAATCGGCTCTATCTCTATCCCGCACCTTAGCGTGGTGATCTCGCATGACCGCGGACCAGCTGCCAGGCCGAAGTGGTTCGATTAAAGCGAACTCGCTTGATGGCTCGGGCCAATCCTAAGAATTGCAGGACGCGGATGCCGATCCAGTTAAGGTCAATCTCGTACCAACGCAAACCGTGTTGAGCTGAAGTTGGATAAGCATGATGGTTGTTGTGCCAGCCTTCGCCGAAGGTCAGCATGGCCACCCACCAGCTGTTGCGGGAATCATCACCGGTAGCGAATCTGGTCCTGCCCCATAGATGCGTAGCCGAATTGACCAGCCAGGTCGCATGCAGAGCAAGCGTCAATCGCAGAAAAATTCCCCAGAGCATTACGGACCAACCTCCGAAGCCAAACAGAATTAGGCCGAGCAGCAAAACCGGAACGTAGTAAAAGCGATTAAGCCAGACGTAAAAGCGATCGTTTGTCAGGTCCGGAGCGTAACGCTCAAGCGTGGCCTTGTCATAATCCTGCGCTCTACCGTCCAGAATCCAGCCAATGTGGGCCCACCAGCCGCCATCGCGGGGGGTGTGCGGATCACCAGTGCGATCAGTGTGGGCATGATGAATCCGATGCGTTACCACCCAGGTGATTGGTCCACCTTCGAGCGACAGACTGCCGCAGGTAACCAGAAAATACTCGACAACTTTGGGCACCCGGTAGCCACGATGAGTGAGGAGCCGGTGAAAGCCCATGCCGATGCCAGTGCCGCCAATCCAGTAGAGAATAACCGCACTGATAAACGCGGGCCAGCTCCAGAAAAATAAAGCCGCGACTGCGGCTAGATGGGCAATGCTCAGGAAAATCACCGTGCCCCAATTACGTCCTTGTTTTTGTGTTTCGTTCATCGTCTCTATCAGTGCTTACCAGCCGTTCAGGCCTCAACCTCGGCCACCGCGCGTTTCGCTTCCGTAGCAGCCATCACCTTGATCTTTTTCAATTCGGTTCGCTGAAAACCAAAGAACGTCGACATTTGTACGATTTGATTCTCGCTTACGAAGTCTTTTGGGTCGGCACAAAACTTTTCGATTCCCGGTTTGAAGTCGCGGCAGCTCATCGTCTTTGGCAGGTTTAGACCAACCCCGCATTCGCCGCTCGACGTGTAATGCCGACAGAATTCACAGACAGTCATTTGATGTTCCTCTGTCGTTCACGTAGACGAGAGCCCAACTCATTTCGAGCCCGGGGTCGAGAAATCCAGCTGTTGGCTTCAGGTAATCTGGAGAATTCCAGAAGATCTGAGGATGGGGTTAGCTTAACCCAATCTCAAAAGAACATTTCAGGTTTAGCCCGAAGATTTCAAACCTGGTTCCGATCCTGCTGTGCGAGTCTGGTAACAGTTTCAAACTCCGCCAGCGAGTGCTGTCCTTCCAGGTCCGCCAATTCGATACGCCCGTTCGGCAGTAACCGCTTCACTTCATAGGTCCGCTCGCCTGCGTCCCGTCCGGGCATTAACTCCGCGCGAAACGTCAAGCGTTCACCTGCCGCAACAGACGATTGTTCACGCTTCGCGCGACGGATTTTACGCATGAGCATGAATGAGCCGCCGCATTCGATCTGCGAACAGCACATCCATTTTCTGGGGTTCTATGATGGCTGTGACTTCACCCTCTCCAAAGGTCGGGTGCATCAGTGTTTGTCCCTTACGGTAGGTTCGCGCCCGGTCATACGGTGAACCAACTCGATTGGAAGCGCGTTGGGTTGTGCCGCTGCGGTAGGGAACACGTGATCCGCAGATAGGACAGCTGACACGCGTAATCTTTCCTGTTTTGCTCACGGAAGCGACGACGTGACCCCGCTCTTCATTGCAGGTAACACACATCTGCTCGACTCGATCTCCGGCTTTGAAAACTGGTTTGTCTTCCATTAGTTGCTCCTTATTCTCGTCAAATCATCAGCTCATCTCGCCCGGCGTGGACGAAACGAGCGAACTGAACTCTTGTTCGCGCGCGCAAACGGTACAAATGGCTTGGCATGGGTGGCGACTGCGGGCCGCGAACTGCCGAAACCTTCCGGCACAACCCGCTTCACCGGCTGCCCGGTTAATCGTTCGATCGCGCGCATAGATAGTTCATCGATTGGTGCCACAATCGTAATTGCCTTGCCCGGATTGCCGGCGCGTCCGGTACGGCCGACGCGATGCACGTAATCTTCGGGCGCGGCCGGCACGTCGTAATTAATAACGTGCGAAACTGAATCAACGTCCAGGCCGCGAGCAGCAATATCCGTCGCCACCAGCACGCGCGCCCGCCCGTCGCTAAACTCGCGCAACGCCGCTTCGCGCTGGGGTTGCGATCGATCGGCATGAATGCGGTTCACGCTGTGATCGCGAGCTTTGAGAATGTGTGAAATGCGCTCCGCGCCCCGGCGAGTACGCGTAAACACCAAAACTCTTTCAAATGGTTGACGCTCTTTTTCAAGCAATTCGATCAATAGCGCCGTCTTGGAATGCTGCTCAACATGGTAAGCAGTCTGCTCGACCATCATTGCCGCACGACCGCGCTGGCTTACTTCGATTAGCTTCGGTTCTTTCATTGTGGAACGAGCCAGTTGTTCGATGCTCGCCGACATAGTTGCCGAGAACAGAAGCGTCTGCCGTTTGACCGGCAGCATCGCCAGCACACGGCGAATCGCCGGTAGAAATCCCATGTCGAGCATGCGATCGGCCTCGTCGAGGACCAGCACTTCAATCATCGACAAATTCACAGCGCCGCGCTCGGCGAGATCGAGTAGTCGTCCCGGCGTCGCTATCAGCACAGTTGCCTTGCGCAGTTCGTCGATTTGCTTGCGGATGTTTGCTCCGCCGATCGCAATGACACTGCGATTCTGCTTTACTGGGTTAAGTTCGCCATAGTTTTTCTGAATCTGAAGAGCCAGTTCGCGCGTGGGCGCCAAAACCAGCACGCGAACACCCGGTCTCGGGCTTTCGCTGATCTTTTGAATTATGGGAAGGAAGAATGCGGCTGTTTTTCCGGTGCCGGTTTCGGCGCAGCCGATCACGTCTCGGCCGCTGAGGATGACAGGGATTGCCTGTTGCTGAATGGGTGTCGGTTCGTTATATCCGAGAGACTCGCAAGCGCTCAGTTGCGCAGGCGCAAGTCCCAGTTGAGAAAAATTCATAGATTCCTTTTTTTGTAGCGACGAATCGGACTCGTCGCGATTGTTCCTTCAATGCTGAGCGTCCCTGGATTCCGCCATGGGCGACAATGCGGCCGCGGGAGAAACTCCAAAGATTGCTCAATGCTATTACCAGCGCGGTTCGCGACTGCCGCCGTAACCGCCACCACCGCCGCGATTGCCGCCGCCGCCATTGCGGCCGCCGCCGTAACCGCCACCACCACCGCGATTGCCGCCAAAGCCACGACCGCCGCCGCCGCCGCGATTTTCGCGAGGTTTGGCTTCGTTGACTTTCAGCGCGCGGCCGCCGACTTCCTTGCCGTTAAACTGTTCAATGGCTGAAGCGGCTTCTTCTTTGGTGGACATTTCGACGAAGGCGAACCCTCTCGATCGTCCGGTGTCGCGGTCTTCCACGACGCTTGCCGATTCAACCGTGCCGGCTTGAGCAAACAACTCCTGGAGCTCCTGACTGGTGGTTTGGAACGCAAGGTTTCCAACATAGAGTTTCGTTGACATACAGATTTACCTTTCCCCTTTGGGAATGAAGGAAGCTTGCGAATCGGATTGGCTTCGGCGAAACGGTAGCGATCGAAGGACCAGGTTCGGATGCTCTTCTAAAGAGCGGCTTCGGAGATTTCGTAACCAGCCTGCTCTCGAACCATCCAAACGTCCGGCGCTAATCGTCTTGTGCGCGGGGCGCATCACCGTTGATGCGCGAGAGAAGGATTAACCGCGACCATAATGCCTGAGTTTTGATTGGTTTGCAAGGCGAAATACAATGCCTGATGGTTCTGGCACGGGTTCTGCAAGGAAATCGACTCACTCTTTGATTCACAAATGGGCGGAAAAACACCAAACATCAAATCTGATGATACTTCGAATTCACGTTTTCTCGCCCCCACTTCATGACCTGAGCCATCCAGACGAGTTCATCGAGAAAGTCTCTGGCCCGTTTTTCGAATGCGGAATCGAGGATCTTGCCGCCATTATCGAAGGTCCTTTGCACAAATGGAAAATTCAGATCTGAAAACGTGACCGCCAGGCCCAGCTCTCTAACCATCGGCACCATCGCCTCAATGACCCGCGTCCCTCCCCACGGACCGGCCGAAACGCCAACGAAGGCGACAGCCTTGTGGATATACTCCTGAAGTAAGAGGTCGAGCACCGCCTTCAGGCTTCCGGGATACCCGTGATTGTATTCAGGCGCCACGATGACGAGCCCGTCGGCTTTGGCAACGGCATCACGCCACTCGGGGAACACATCTTTAAGACCCTGGCCGTAATCATCCTGAGGCAGATCAAAATCAGCGACGTCATACAGTCGCGTTTTTATCTCGCTGCGCAGTTCCATCTGACTGACCAGCCATTTAGCAGCGAAGATGCTCTTGCGATCCCTGCGGTTCGTCCCAAGCAGGACGGGAAGATTTAAGGGTGTCACCGTCGATTCCTCACGAGAAATGATGATTTGTGAAATCTGATTCGAAGGGCCTTATGGTAGCATGCCTCGCCGTAGGTGACCTTCGCATACTGAAAAGGGAAAGCCCTGGCCCATGACAATCAAAATAACTCGCCGCCGTTTTATTGAAGCATCGACCGTGGCTGTCGGCGCTGCCCTCGTCCCGCCTGAGTTCCGCAGAACATCGGCCATCGTTCACAGGAGGGCAGCGGATCAAAAGCCATTCTCTTCTTATGACCACAGAGTTCGAGAATTGCTGGCGACAATGACGCTGGAAGAAAAAATTGGCCAGATGACTCAGGCCGAACAGAATGCCTTGGTGGACGTCAGTGATATCGAGAAATATTTCCTGGGCTCACTCCTGAGCGGCGGCAGCTCAGATCCAAAAGCGGGCAACAGCCTCGAAGCCTGGACCGACATGTATGACGGTTACCAGCAGCGGGCTTTGAAAACTCGTCTGGGAATTCCAATTCTTTTTGGCGTCGATGCGGTCCATGGACATAACAACGTGCTGGGAGCCGTCGTCTTCCCGCATAACATCGGCCTTGGTTGTACGCGAAATCCGGCGCTGGTCGAAAGGGCCTCGCGCATCACCGCGGAAGAAGTTCGGGCCACCGGAATCAACTGGAGTTTTGCTCCTTGCATCGCCGTTCCTCGCGACGAACGATGGGGCCGGACTTACGAAGGGTTTGGCGAAACGCCTGAGCTGGCCGAGAGCCTGGGCGCCGCAGCCATCAGAGGCTTGCAGCGAAACGATCTCAGTAATCCGTCGGCGGTGCTGGCTTGTGCGAAACACTTTATTGGTGACGGCGGAACTTCGTTTGGCACAGGCACGCCGAATCGCAATCAACAGCGCCTGCTCGATCAGGGTGACACGCGTGTAAGCGAAGCTGAGCTGCGCAGGATTCACCTGCCAGGCTATATCAGCGCAATCAAGGCGGGCGCGGGATCAATCATGGTCTCGTACAGTAGCTGGAACGGCTTGAAACTCTCAGCCAGCAAGCGACTGTTAACTGAAATCCTCAAACAGGAGTTGGGTTTCCAGGGATTTTTGATTTCCGATTATCGTGCGATCATTCAAATCACTCCTGATTTCAAGAACGCGATTGAGATTTCGATAAATGCCGGCATGGACATGGCAATGGAGCCGACGGACTATCGACGATTCATCGGCTTTTTGCGCGAACTGGTTAATGAAGGCAGGGTCCCGATCTCGCGAATAGACGATGCCGTGACTCGTATCCTGCGGGTCAAGCTGGCAATGGGACTGATGGATAAAAACCGTTCGCCCCTCGCGGATAGACGTTTGCACCGGGCCTTCGGATCCAGTGAACACCGTCGAGTCGCGCGTGAGTGTGTGCGTCAATCTCTGGTGCTTCTCAAGAACGAGAAAAAGATTCTGCCGCTGTCAAAGAAGATCGCGCGAATTCACGTTGGTGGTCGAAGTGCAGACGATATTGGAAATCAGTGTGGAGGCTGGACCATCGACTGGCAGGGTAAGAGCGGTAACATTACGACTGGCGGGACGACAATTCTCAGAGCAGTTCATGATGCCGTGTCGCCGGAAACGAAAGTTACGTTCTCACCTGACGGCAGTGGGGCGAGCGGAGCCGGCGTTGGAATTGTTGTGGTCGGCGAGACTCCATACGCGGAAGGCCGCGGCGATCGTGAGGATCTTTCGCTCACGGTCGAAGACACTAACGCAATCAGCAATATGAAAAGCGCGGGCATTCCGGTAGTTGTCGTATTGCTGTCAGGCCGGCCAATGATCATCGGCGAGGCGTTGAACCAGGCCGCCGCGTTTGTCGCCGCCTGGCTGCCGGGCACCGAAGGGGAGGGTATAACCGATGTTTTGTTCGGGGACTACAAACCGACCGGTAAACTCTCCTTCACCTGGCCGAGGTCAATGGCCCAGGTCCCAATCAATGTCGGAGACGCCGGCTACGATCCGCTTTTCAAATTCGGATTCGGATTATCGTTCTGAGTACCAATGGTCTTACCAATTCGCACTTTCTCGCCAATAAAAATCGATTGATTAGCGAAAAAAGTTCTTGACAGCTTTTGCCCTTGGGCTATATTGTCCACACTTCGTACAAAGTTACCCTTCCGAACGATGCGCAAGATAAATAGTCGAGACTTCCGGGTGGCCACCCGCTCAACTTCGCGAGAGATTAATCGCCGGATTGCGTTAACCGTTATTCATGAACACCAACCGATCTCCAGAGCTGAATTAGCGCGCCGGATGAAGGTCACGCGCGGCGTGGCGGGTGTCCTGGTTCAGGAACTGATCGACCAGGACTTAATTTATGAAGGCGCTACCGGTGAAGCAGCGTTTGGCCGCAAGCCGACCCTGCTGCACATCAAGACGCACGATCGTCTGGCCGTAGCCGTGGACATCCGCTTTAGTAAGACCTTTCTGATGGTCTGCGATCTGTCGGGAAGGCAACTTGCACTCGAAGCCTACGACACGATTTTTAGCATCCCCGAATTCGTTCGCGATCTCGCCGGTCGTATTCGCCGACTGGTACGAACACACGGGATTACTGCGGGAATTGAAGGTGTGGGGGTCGCCGTGCCGGGTATGGTGGACCAACGCACCGGACAGGTTTTGAAGGCCCCGGCTCTGGGTTGGCAGGCCGTGGATCTGCGCACCCAGATCTCCGCGGCGACAGGCTTACCAGTACAGATCGAAAACTCCGGCCGCGCGTGCACGTTGGCGCATCTTTGGCTCGAGCGAGGCGAGGCGGCGCGGCCGCAGAATTTCGTCTATGTAGGCGTCTCAGACGGTGTGGGTGTCGGCATCGTTATCAATGGTGAACTGCTCCGGGGAAACGATCACATTGCCGGCGAGTTTGCGCACGTGCCTTTGAATATGGATGGTCCAAAATGTATGTGCGGGGCGAACGGTTGCTGGGAAGCCTACATATCCAACCTGGCCACCCTCTCTCGTTATTTTGGGTGGAATTTGTCCAAACTCAGTCCAAATAAACTGCGCGACGCCAAACCGGGCTCTTTTACAGTTCTGGATTTGATTGCGCGGGCGCGCGGCGGTGACTCAAAAGCCATGGCTGCGCTTCAATCCACAGCCCGCTTTATGGGTCTGGGTCTCGCAACTGTCGTTAACACTATTAACCCTGAGTGCATTTACCTGGACGGTGAAATCACGACCGCCTGGGACTTAATCGAAGCGACCGTGACCATAGCTTTGAGGGAGAGAGCCCTGACAGAGAAGGGCGGACGCACACCTTTGCGCATTGCTACGAAGCAGGATTATCCCAGGTTGCGCGGCGCAGCGGCATTGATTGCGGCGCCAACCTTTGCGGCGCCTCGCGTCGCTTAACTTTTCAGAAATCTGGCGTCGCCGGTTGAGGGACCCCGTTTGGTTTGCCCAACAAGGCGACATCCCTTTGCAGGTTTGAAATTTTCAGTTGGAGGTAGTTCACATGTTTACAAAAAAAGTTTTTGGTCTGCGAACAATTCAGTTTGCGATCATCGCACTGTTGCTCGCCATTCCCCTGGCCGCAAACGCGCAGGTTACCACTGCCACGCTTGTCGGGACGGTGACTGACCCGGGTGGTTCCACCGTCCCGGGCGCCACGGTGATGGCGCGCAATCTCGATAATGGCCTTACTCGCACGGTCACGAGCAACGATGAGGGTACTTATCGGCTGGAATTTCTGCCTGTAGGCAAATACGCGGTCGAGGTCACCTACACCGGGTTCAAGAAGGCTTATGTCAGCGACGTTGTCCTGCAGATCAACGACACGCTGCGCGTGGATGTCGCACTCACTGTGGGTCAGGTCACTGAAACCGTGACCATTGCAGAGTCAGCTTCGCCCGCGATTAACACCAGTACCCCCGAAATCGGGCGCACCATCCAGTCCGCTGAGATCAGCGCGTTGCCGCTGGTTGAGCGAAACGTCTATACGCTGCTGGACCTGACGCCCGGCGTGCAGTCTAACAATAACGGCGTATCCACCGCGTCCACCGGCACCAGCACCTTCATTCTTGGTTATCCGGAACAGCGAACGCTGATCAACGGAGGCACCGACGGCGGCACCGGCTCAGTGAACTACTATCTCGACGGTGGCATAAACATGACCAACCTGCGTAACACCGGCAACATTCTTCCGAACCCCGATGCCATCCAGGAATTCCGGGTTCAGACCAACAGCTACAACGCAGAGTACGGCCGCTATGCCAGCGGCGTCATCAACGTAATCACGAAATCCGGGACCAATCAGTTTCACGGTTCAGCCTTTGAGTTCCTGCGTAACACGGTCTTCAATGCGAATGACTGGGGATCCACTCTTGAACGAGCGCCCTTTCATCGCAACCAGTTTGGTGGCACCATCGGCGGGCCAATCAAGCAAGACAAGGCCTTTTTCTTCTTCTCCTACTCGGGACTGCGCCAGGCAACGAGCACCTTTCTGAGCGGCGCCCGCGTTCCTACCGCCCTGGAACGTATCGGCAACTTCACGGCTTCCCCGACCAAGCCCACGGATCCTGCGACTAACGCACCTTTCGTCTGCAACGGAGTCACCAATGTGATTTGCCCGAGCCGTTTGGATCCGGTGGCGATGAAGATCATCAACGACTACATTCCCAGATCCAACGTTACCCTCAGCACCGGCAACGCCGGATGGCAGGGCAATATTCCCACCCCATATAACTTCGACGAATA
>Ga0111538_10015096_pt1 | contig 10163 bp, 9 predicted proteins | sample SoiMethybrSBSTD1_FD_79669 | JGI IMG/M metagenome (GOLD analysis project Ga0111538, IMG submission 79669) | Bulk soil microbial communities from a Populus tree surrounding site in Tennessee, USA - Soil MetaG P. TD hybrid SBSTD1 (version 2)... | ecosystem: Environmental > Terrestrial > Soil > Tree... | reverse complement strand
TCCCCCTCCTCCGGGGTGGCCGCCGCCAGCAGCTCGGTCGCCGCCTCCGCCACCTGCTCGGCCGAGCCGAGCCCCAACCGCACCAGCCCTCGCTCGGTCTTGTGGGCGATCCCGTCGCCCCCCAGCTTGACCACCACCGGGTACCCGATCTCCCCTGCCGCCCCCACGGCGCCCTCCACGCCGGCCACGACGCGCTCGTCCGGGAACGGCACCCCGAACGCGCTCAGCAGCTCCTTGGAGGCCGCTTCCGAGAGGGTGGGCATGACCGGCCAGACTACTGGCGCGACCCGCGCGGCCCGGTAGTCGGGGGGCGGCGCTGAGCGGCCTGGCGGACCACTTCGGGGGTGACGGCCGCGACCCCGGGCACGCGGGCGGCCGCCAGCGCCAGGGCGTCGGCCGCGGGCGGGAACTCGGGGTTGGGCACTGCCACCACCGCCAGGCCCGCGGCGTGGGCGGCGCGGATGCCGTTGGCCGAGTCCTCGACCGCCACCGCGTCCGCGGGCGTGACCCCCAACCGGCGGGTCGCCTCCAGGTACACGTCCGGGGCCGGCTTGCCCGCCGATACCTCGTCGGAGGACACCACCGCCCGGAACCGGCCCGCGATCCCGGCCAGGTCCAGCACGGCGTCGACCACGTCGCGGGGCGACGAGCTGGCCAGGCCCAGCGGCCAGAGCGCGGCGAGGCCGGCGAGCGCGTCGGCGGCCCCGGGCAGCAGCGGCAGCTGCGCGCGGTAGCGGTCCAGCATCGCTTCGATCACGCCCCGGGCGATGGCATCGGGCTCCTGGGGCACACCCAGCTCGGAGTGCATGAACGCGGCCCACTCGGCCGTGCTCATCCCCATCATCCGTGCCTGGGTGCCCTCCTGCCAGCGGCCGCCGTGGCGCCGGGTGTAGTCCTCGCGGACTTGCTCCCACACGCCTTCGGAGTCGATGACGACGCCGTCCAGGTCGAGGACGACGGCCGCGGGACCGGAGGGCACCGGCTACGACAGCAGGTCGTCCATGGCCGAGCGGACGCCCTCCTCGCCGAGGCCGACGTAGTCGAGCAGCTCGTAGTACGGGCCACTGGTGGCGTAGCCGCGGAGGCCGACGCGGCGCATCGGGGTGGGCTGGCGTTCGGCCAGGACCTCGGCGACCGCCGAGCCGAGGCCGCCGTTGATGTAGTGGTCCTCGACGGTGACCACCCGGCCGGTCTTGGCCGCCGAGCGGGCGATGGTCTCCTCGTCGATCGGCTTGACGGTGTGGCAGTCGATGAGCTCTATCGAGGCGTCCTGGCCCCACACCTCGAGCCAGCGCAGGCAGTAGCCGACGTGCGGCCCGCACGCGACCAGCGTGAGGTCGGTGCCCTCCCGCAGCACGTTGGCCTTGCCGATCTCGAAGTCCGGCGACTCGCCGTAGAAGACCGGGGTCGGCTCCCGGTACAGGCGCAGGTAGACGGGGTCGGGGTGGTCCACCGACGCCTTCAGCGCCGGCACCAGCTGGTTGGCGTCGGCCACCACCACCACCGCGAACGGGGGCATGGCCCGGAACATGGCGACGTCCTCGATGGCGTGGGCCGAGGGACCGTCCTTGCCGTTCGAGATGCCGCCGTGCGAGCCGACGACGTTCACCTTGAGCCGGTTGTGGCCGATGGACTGGCGGACGTGGTCCATGGCCCGGCCCAGGAACGAGCCGAAGGTGATGGCGTAGGGCACGAAGCCGGCCAGGGCGAGGCCGGCGGAGATGCCGATCATGTCCTGCTCGGCCACGCCGCAGTTGAGGTAGCGGTCGGGGTACGCCTCCCCGAACTTGGCGAGGCCCACGCTGCTGCCCAGGTCCGCGGTCACGGCCATGAGGCGCTCGTCGCTCTCGGCCAGGGTGGTGAAGGTGGGGCCGAAGTTGGCCCGGATGGCGACCAGGTCGCCCTCGTTGAGGTGGACGTCGGTGGCGGGAGTGAGCTTCATCACGCCACCCCCGCCCGCTCGGCCGGGTGTCCGGGGAGCCACGTGTCGTCCGGCGTGGGGCTGACGGGCTCGTTCAGCTCGGCCATGGCCTGGAGGAACAGCTCGTCGTTGATCACACCGTGGTGCCAGTGGTAGTCGCCCCGCATGTAGGAGATGGGGTGGCCGGTCTCGGTGTGCGAGATGAGCGCCGACGGGCCGGGCTGGCCGACCGCCCACTCCAGGCCGGCGACCACGTCGTCCATGTCGTTGCCCTTGATCTCCCGGGTGGCCCAGCCGAAGGACTCGTACTTCTCGGGCAGCGGGTCGAGCGAGGGCATGATCACCCGGGTGGGCCCGTTGATCTGGTTCTCGTTCTTGTCGACGATGGTCACGAGGTTGCCCAGGTTCCACTTGGCGGCCGACATGGCGCCCTCCCACACCGAGCCCTCCTCCTGCTCGCCGTCGCTCTGGAGCACGAAGACCCGGCCCGGGCGGCCCGCGTGGCGCAGGCCCAGGGCCAGGCCGATGCCGAGGTTGAGCCCCTGGCCCAGCGAGCCCGAGGAGGCCTCGACGCCCGGGAACGTGCCCCGCTTCGCGTGGCCCTCGAGGCCGGTGCCCAGGCTGCGCAGCCCCTTCAGCACCTTGGGGTCCGCGTAGCCGGCGTGGGTCAGGACCGAGTAGAGGCCCGGCACCGCGTGGCCCGCGCTCAGGAGGAAGTGATCCCGGTCCGGCCAGTCGGGCTCATCGGACCGATGGCGCAGGAAGTCGCCGAAGTACAGGGCGACCATCACGTCCATGGCGGACAGGGAGCTGCCCGGGTGCCCGGACTGGGCACTGCGCAGCTCTTTGATCGTGTCGACCCGGCACTGCCGGGCGATCTCGGCCAACTCAGCAGTCGATGCCATTCACATGCTCCAGGGGGTGCTCGTGGCCGGACAGGGGGACGCTAGCCCGCAGCCAAGAGGCTAAACGAACAGGGTGTGACCACGTAGGGTCACGGTTCCAGGGCGGCGCGGAAGAACTCGCGCACGGCTTGGATGCGGGCCTCGATGGCGTCTTCCGCCATGGGGTCGCGGCCCAGCAGTCCCTGCAGGAAGTGCACGTCGCTGAAGTAGTTGAGGATGGCGCCGTAGCCGCTGATGATGAGCTGCTCGGGATCGTGCTTGCGCAGCCGGCCCTCGCCCATCTCGCGCTCGAAGTGGTTGACCGCCCGCTGGAAGTGCGGCCGTACCGCCTCTCCGAGGTCGAAGCCCAGGTGGCTGCCGGCGGCCAGGGACTCGTGGCGCACCAGGCGCACGAAGTCGGGGTTCTCGGCGAACCAGCGCACGGCGGCGGTCAGCACCCGGTCGACCTGGGTCCAGCCCTCCTCCTCGGTGCCGGAGGGCACGTCGTCGACCGCGTTGTTGATGCGCTGGCTCCAGTCGGCCAGGGCCCGCTCGAACACGGCCTGGTAGACGCCCTCCTTGGACCCGAAGTGGTGCAGCAGGCTGGAGCGGCGGATGCCCACACCCGCGGCGATGTCGTTGAGCGAGGTGCCCTCGTAGCCGTGCTCCGCGAAGCAGCGGCGCGCCTCCAGCAGGATCGCCTCCCGGGTCGAACCGGCCTCGCCCTCATACGCCACGCCCTGAGATTACTGGGGGTCCATCGTGAACCCTTGCCATGTTTCGGCCCTAACGTCGGGACATGGACATCGTCGCCGCCCTGTTCATGGAGAGCATCGACCTCAAGCCGGCGTTCCCGGGGGGCCCCACCCAGATCGACCTGGGCGGCGTGCACTTCTCCGCCGCGCCGCCGTCGCCTCCGCCGGTGACCGTGGCGCCCCACATGGTGGTCCTGGTGCGGTGCGGGGCCGACGAGGACGGGTCCGGCGTGCTGGAGGTGGTGTTCCACCGCGACGGCGAGCAGGTGGCCCGCAACGTCCAGCCGCTCCAGGTGGACCCGGGCAAGTTCACCTACCGCCTGGTGCGGGCCGAGGTCGACTTCGCCGACTACGGCACGGTCGAGGCCCACTGCCGGGTGGGCGATGGCCACGTGACCGTCGTCCCCTACACACTGGTCCCGGGCCCCGAGGGATGACCCCGCCGCCATGAGCTTCGTCACCGCCCTGTCCCAGCACCCCGACGCCGCCGAGGCCACCGGCGAGGTCGTCGGCGACGTCCTGGAGCGGCTGGGCCCCGGGCCCGACCTCGCGGTGCTGTTCTGCTCGCCCCACCACGTCGAGGCGGTCGAGGACATCGCCGCCACCGTGCACCAGCTGATCCGGCCGGGCGCGCTGGTGGGCACCACCGCGGTGGCCGTGGTGGCGGGTGCCCGCGAAGTGGAGGATGACGCCGCGGTGGCGCTGTGGGCAGCCCGCCTCTCGGCCCCGCCCCGGCCCGTGCGCCTGGAGGCCACCCGTACTGGCGCCGGCGTCGCCCTGACCGGCCTCACCGCCACCACCTTCGAGCCCGGCGACGCCCTGATGCTCCTGGCCGACCCTTTCACCCTGCCGGTCGACGCCATCGTCGAGGCGCTGGGCGACCTGGACCCGCCCGTCCCGGTGGTGGGCGGCCTGGCGTCGGCCGCGGCTCAGCCGGGCGGCAACCGCCTCGTGATCGACGCCGAAGTGGTCGACCACGGCGGGGTGGGCGTCGTCCTGCCCGCCGAGGTCGCCACCACCGTGGTGGTGTCGCAGGGCTGCCGCCCGGTGGGCGATCCCATGATCGTCACCCGGGCGGAGGGGAACCTGCTGGTCGAGCTGGCCGGCCGGCCCGCCCTCGACCGGCTGGAGGAGCTGATCGAGGCGGCCGGCCCCGAGGAGCGCCACCAGCTCGCCACCGGGCTGCACGTGGGCATCGCGGTCGACGAGCACCGCATGACCTTCGGGCCCGGCGACTTCGTGGTCCGCAACCTGGTGGGCGCGGACCGCCGGGCCCGCGCCCTGGCGGTGGGCGACCGGGTGCCGGTGGGCACCACGGTCCAGTTCCAGGTGCGCGACGCCGAGGCGGCCGACGAGGACCTGAAGGACATGCTGGCCGGCGTGAGCGGCGACGCCGCCCTCGTGTTCACCTGCAACGGCCGGGGTAGGCATCTCTTCGGTGAGGACGATCACGACGCCCGCGTGGTGGCCCGTTCGGTGCCCAGCGGCGCGGTGGCGGGCATGTTCTGCGCGGGCGAGATCGGCCCGCTGGGCGGCCGCAGCTTCCTGCATGGGTTCACCGCCGGAATCGTGTTCTTCCACCAGCCGGAGGGCGGCAGAACCACCGCGCCCGGTGACATCGGAGGCCGGCCGTAACGCCACTAGGGTGGCCTTGTGACCACGCTCCACGACCTGTACTACGACCAGGGCCAGAGCCCTTGGCTCGACAACCTGCGGCGCGGCTGGCTCACCGGGGGCGAGCTGGCTCGTTGGGTCTCCAAGGGCGTGCGCGGCATCACCTCCAACCCGACGATCTTCCAGAAGGCCATCGAGGGCTCGGCCGAGTACGACGACCAGCTGCGGGGTCTGGCGGGCGGCGGCTCGGTGGAGGACGCCTACTGGACCATGGCGGTGTCGGACATCGAGGCGGCGCTCGCCATCCTGCGCCCGGTGCACGACGAGAGCGACGGTGTCGACGGGTTCGTGTCCCTCGAGGTGGCGCCGGACCTGGCGCACGACGAGGCCGGCACCGTGGCCTCGGCCCGTGACCTGCACGACCGCATCGCCGAGCCCAACCTGTACGTCAAGGTGCCGGCCACCGCCGAGGGCGCCGGGGCCATCCGCACCCTCATCGGCGAGGGTCGCAACATCAACGTCACCCTGATCTTCGGGCTCGACCGCTACGAGGAGATCATGGAGGCCTACATCTCGGGCCTCGAGGCCTACGAGGGCGATCTCTCCGGGATCCACAGCGTGGCCTCGTTCTTCGTGAGCCGGGTCGACACCGAGGTCGACCGGCGGCTGGACGCCATCGGCACCCCCGAGGCCCTGGCGCTGCGGGGCAAGACCGCGGTAGCGCAGGCCCAGCTCGCCTACGGCCGTTTCCTCGATCGCTTCCGCGGCCCCCGCTGGGAGGCGCTGGCCGCCCGCGGTGGGCGGGTGCAGCGCCCGCTGTGGGCCTCCACCTCCACCAAGAACCCCGACTACCCCGACACCCTCTATGTCGACACGCTGATCGGCCCCGACACGGTCAACACCATGCCCGAGGCCACCCTCGACGCGGTCGAGGACCACGGCACGCTGGCCCGCACCGTCGACGCCGACCTCGACGGCGCCGCGGCCGCCCTGGCCGCCGTCGAGGCGGTGGGCGTCGATCTCGACGACGTCAGCCGGGTGCTCGAAGAGCAGGGCGTCGCCACCTTCGCCAAGAGCTTCGACGAGTTGCTGTCCTCGCTCGGCACCAAGGCGGAAGAACTGCGGAGCGGGTCCTCGGGGCGCTAGACAGAGCGGTCAGTTGGCCGCCATCACGGGAGGAAGTGTGCACGGGGAACTGGTGGTGGTCGACGACGTACCCGGCGAGCTGGCCGAGCGCGTCATCGAGGCGTTCCACTCCCGACCCAACGATGCCTTCTCGTTCACGGTGTCCGGCGGCGACCTGGCTCGGAGCTGCTACGAGAGGCTGGCCGACGACGCCGGCAGCCAGATCGACTGGTGGAAGGTCGACGTCTACTGGGGAGACGAGCGCTGCGTCCCGCTGGACCACCGCGACTCCAACTACCGGCTGGTGCGCGAGTCACTGCTGGAGCGCGTGGGCGCGGTGAACGCCAACTACCCCATGCGCTGCGAGGAGGGCCCGGACCCCTACCAGCTCCGCCTGGGTGAGCTGGGCCGCGTCGACCTGATCCACCTGGGCATGGGCGCGGACGGCCACACCGCCTCGCTGTTCCCCGGGTCGGCCGCGCTGGACGCCGATCCCGGCCGGCTGGTGGTCATGAACGAGGACGCGAGCGGCCACAACCCCTACCACCGCATGACGCTGACCTTCACCGGCATCGCCCGCGCCCGCCTGGCCCTGGTCACGGTGGCGGGCGACGCCAAGCGTGAGGCCTTCGCCAAGGTCATGGCCGGTGACCCCGACATCCCGGCCAGCCACATCCGGGCCGACCGCGTGCTGTGGATCGTCGATCCGGCCGCGGCCGGCGACCACGCCTAGGAGTCCTGCCGTGCCGCGGGGTTGCCGGGCCGCGGCCGAGCTCACGCCGCTGCAGCACGCGGCCTGGGCGGTGCGTCGCAGCATCCGCGGCCGCCTGCTGTTCGCCAACGCGGCCGGCAGCGCGGTCGTGCTCAGCTTCGTCGGCTTCGCCTCCGGGGCCGCGGTCGCCCCCGACGTGCCCTCCTGGCTGCAGATCGTCGCGCCGCTGGTGCCGATCGCCCTGTTGACGCCGCCCGCCTACCACTGGGGCCACCGGGCCTACGGCCACGTGATCGAGTGGGCGCTGGAGGGCCGGGCGCCCACCGACGCCGAGCGGGTCGCCGTGTTGCGCGAGCCCTGGCGCCAGGCGCTGCGGCCGCTCACCTTCTGGGTCATCGGCGCGGCCGTATACGCGCTGCTGGCCATCCTGTTCGGAGCCGACGCGCTCACGGTCATGCGGGTGGTGGACGGGATCGTCATCGGGGGCGTCACCACCTGCGCGCTCGCCTACCTGATGATCGAGCGCTCGTTCCGGCCCTTGTTCGCCGCGGTGCTCGACGACATGCCCGAGCCGCGGCCCCGCACGCCCGGCATCCGGCTCCGCCTGCTGCTGGCGTGGGCCGTGGGCTCGGCGGTGCCCCTGCTGGCCCTCGGGCTCGTCATCCTGGTCGACGGCGACCACATCTCCCGCTGGGCGCTCGTCACGCTGGCCCTCGCGGGCCTCGCCGCCGGCTTCATCGCCACCGTCTCGTTCGCCCGCTCGGTGGCCGAGCCGCTCGACGCGGTGCGCGACGCCCTCGCCCGGGTGCGGGACGGCAACCTGGACGTCGGCCTCGTGGTGGACGACGGCGGCGAGATCGGCGAGGTCCAGTCCGGCTTCAACCGGATGGTGGCCGGCCTGCGCGAGCGGCGCCAGATCCACGACCTCTTCGGCCGGCACGTGGGCCGCGAGGTCGCCACCCAGGCGCTGGAGCGGGGCAGCGGCCTCCGGGGCGAGCAGGCCGACGCCAGCGTGGTGTTCGTCGACCTGGTGGGCTCGACCGCCATGGCCGAGGTGCTGCCCCCGGACGAGGTGGTAGGCACGCTCAACGACTTCTTCGACGTCGTGGTGCGAGCGGTGGACGGCCAGGGCGGCTGGGTGAACAAGTTCGAGGGCGACGGCGCGATGTGCATCTTCGGCGTGCCCGGCAGCCAGCCCGACCACGCGGCCCGGGCGCTCCGGGCCGCGCGCCAGCTCGATCTGGCGCTGGCCGAGCTGGCCGGGCAGCATCCGGGCCTCACCGCGGGGATCGGCGTGTCGTCGGGCCAGGTGGTGGCGGGCAACGTCGGCACCGAGGCCCGCTACGAGTACACGCTGATCGGTCCGGCCGTGAACGAGGCCTCCCGGCTGACCGAGGTGGCCAAGGGGCGGGCGGTGAAGGTGCTGGCCTCGGCCGAAGCGGTGCGCCGCGGCTCGGGCGAGGCCGGCCGCTGGCGCGACGTGGGCACGGTGGCGCTGCGGGGCCGGAGCACCCCCACCGGCATGTACGAGCCCATGGTCGACGAGCTGGTCGACCAGGCCGCGGCCGAGTCGCGGCCGTAACCCTCGACCCGGCGGTCGCGGCGTTGGCGGAGGCCGCCGGTAGTGTGCGCGGGATGGAGCACGCTCACCTGCTCGATCTGCCCCTCGACGAGCTGTCCGCCCGGGCCCGCCGCGTGCGGGACGCGGCCACGGGGACGCGGGTGACCTACTCGCCCAAGGTGTTCATCCCGCTCACGATGCTGTGCCGCGACCGCTGCGGCTACTGCACCTTCGCCCAGCCTCCGGCCCGGCTCGACAAGGTGTACCTGGCGCCCGAGGACGTGCTGGCCATCGCCCGCTCCGGCGCCCAGGCAGGCTGCCACGAGGCCCTGTTCACGCTGGGCGAGCGGCCCGAGCTGCGCTACCCGGCCGCGGCCGCCTGGCTGGCGGAGCACGGCTATGAGTCCACGGTCGACTACCTGGCCGCCATGTGCCGGCTGGTGCTGGACGAGACCGGCCTGCTGCCCCACGCCAACGCCGGCGCCCTGTACGAGCACGAGCTCGCGAGCCTGCGCCCGGTGGCGCCCAGCCAGGGGATGATGATCGAGACCCTGCGGGACGACCTCGACGCCCACCGGGGCTCGCCCGACAAGGATCCGCAGCGTCGCTTGGCGACCCTGGACGCCGCCGGCCGCCTGGGCATCCCCTTCACGACCGGCATCCTGGTCGGCATCGGCGAGACCCGGGAGGACCGGCTGGCCGCGCTGGAGGCCATCGCCGACTCCCACCGCCGCCACGGGCACGTGCAGGAGGTCATCGTCCAGAACTTCCTGCCCAAGCCGGGCACCTCCATGCACCAGGCGCCCGCGTGCCCGCCGGCCGAGCACCTCGAGGCCATCGCCCTCGCCCGCCTGGTGCTCCCGCCCGACGTCCACGTCCAGGCTCCGCCGAACCTGGCCGACGACTTCGGCGTGCTGCTCGACGCCGGCATCGACGACTGGGGCGGCGTGTCGCCCGTGACCGCCGACCACGTCAACCCCGAGCGCCCGTGGCCTGCCCTCGACCGGCTCCGCGCCGTGACCGAGGCGCGGGGCTTCGCCCTCGCCCCCCGGCTGACGATCTACCCCGAGTTCGTGGCCGCGCCCCAACGCTGGCTCGACCCCGGGCTCGTGTTCCTGGTGGGCGACCGGGCCGACGCCGAGGGCCTGGGTCGCGACGACCCCGGCTCGGTGTTCCCCGAGCGCACGCTGGAGAACGCCAAGGCGGGCACGGGCGCCGACTTCGTCCTCACCGGGGTGCGCTCCACCGCCTGGTACTCGGGCGCCAACGCCGAGCCGCCGGTGCTGATCCCCTACCCGGGCGGCGGCACGCCGGTCCGGGGCCGGGTGGCCGAGGTGCTGGACGGGGTGCGGGCCGGCCAGGCGGTGGGCGAGGACGAGATCGTGGCGCTGTTCGCCGCCCGCGGCCCGGAGGTGGCGGCGGTGGCCGCCCTGGCCGACGGGCTGCGGCGCGAGGCAGTGGGCGACACGGTGACCTTCGTCCGTAACCGCAACATCAACTACACCAACGTGTGCACCTTCAAGTGCCGCTTCTGCGGGTTCTCCAAGGGCCCGCTGTCGCTCAACCTGCGGGGCACGCCCTACCTGCTCAC
>Ga0111538_10015095_pt1 | contig 10163 bp, 8 predicted proteins | sample SoiMethybrSBSTD1_FD_79669 | JGI IMG/M metagenome (GOLD analysis project Ga0111538, IMG submission 79669) | Bulk soil microbial communities from a Populus tree surrounding site in Tennessee, USA - Soil MetaG P. TD hybrid SBSTD1 (version 2)... | ecosystem: Environmental > Terrestrial > Soil > Tree... | reverse complement strand
GTGACCGCCCGCCACGACCGCGAGGACGCACTCGTCCGCAGCCTCCTCACCGGCATCGGCGTGTTCCGGTGGCTCGCCTGGGCGTGGATGGCGGTGCTCCTGGTGGTCAACCGGGGCGAGCTGGCGCGGCCCGAGGCGCGCCCGGCGCTGGCCCTCGTGCTGGTGGGCGCGGCCCTGATCGTGACCGTCGTCGACACGGCCCTGCTGGGCACCGACCCCCTCCGCCTGCTGTCGGCCCCGGTGGTGCTGGTCGAGGTGGCGGTGGCGTGCGCCCTCGAGTGGGGCGACGAGCTGGCCTACAACGGCGTGTCCCACCCGCAGAGCCTGTCGTCGGCCTGGCCGCTGGCCGGGGTCATGACCGCGGGCATCGCCTTCCGGGCGCGGGGCGGCGTGATCGCCGGCGCCGCGGTCGGCCTGTCGCGGGGCCTCGGCGAGCTGCTCGGCCCCACCGCGTGGACCGATCGAGACACGGTCAGCGTCGTGTCCAGCGTCGTGCTGTACGCGCTCGCCGGCCTGGTGGCCGGGTTCGTGACCGCCCGCCTGCGCGAGGCCGAGCGCCGCATCTCGCTGGCCCAGGCCCGCGAGGAGGTGGCCCGCACCCTGCACGACGGCGTGCTCCAGACCCTCGCCGTCGTGCAACGCCGTGCCGGCGACGACGACCTGGTGCGCCTCGCCCACACACAGGAGCGAGAGCTGCGCGAGTTCCTCTTCGGGACGCCGGGGGCGGTCGGCGGGGGCGGAGACCTGGGCACCCGCCTGCGGGCGGCCGCCGCCCTGTTCGAGGACCGCTACGGCGGCGTCGCCACGGTCGTGCTCGCGCCCGACACCCCGTCGCTCGACGCCGCCGGGGTCGACGCGCTGGCCGGAGCGGTCGGCGAGGCCCTGGCCAACGCGGGCAAGCACGGCGGCGCCGGGCGCGTGACGGTGTACGTGGAGCCGACCGACGGTGCCCTGTTCTGCTCGGTCAAGGACGACGGCTCCGGGTTCGACCCCGAGTCGACCGCCGAGGGCGCCGGCCTGCGCCGGTCGGTGCGGGGCCGCATCGCGGAGGTGGGCGGGCGGGTCGAGGTCGACGGTCGCCCCGGCCGGGGCTCCGAGGTGCGCTGCTGGGTGCCGGTCCGGCCCGAGCGGAGCGGCGCGGGATGAGCCCGCCGGGCGCCGGCGACGGCCTACGCTCCTCCCCCGTGACCCGGGCCGTGACCGACGCAGTGCTCCCGGTGGTGACCGGCGCCGTGACCCCGGCCGCACCCCCGGCCGCTCCCCCGGTGGAGCTCCGGTGAGCGAGCGGGGCGACCTGGCGGCGGTGCGGGTGGTGGTCGCCGACGACCACCCCATCTGGCGGTCCGGGCTCAGGGCCGACCTCGGGTCGAACTTCCACGTCGTCGGCGAGGCCGGCGACGCCGACGCGGCCATCGAGCTCGTGCGCTCGCTCGATCCCGACCTCGTCGTCTGCGACCTGCACATGCCGAACGGCGGGGGCCTCAAGGTGGCCCGGGCCTGTGGCGAGGACACGCACATCGTCATGCTCACCGTCAGCGAGCAGGAGCGCGACCTGCTCGACGCCATCTCGGCCGGCGCCAACGGCTACCTGGTCAAGAGCACGCCCCCCGACGAGCTGCGCCGCGAGCTGTGGCGGGCGGCCAGGGGCGAGCCGGTGTTCTCGCCGGCGCTGGCGTCGCTGGTGCTCGGCGAGTTCCGGCGCATGGCCAAGGCCGCCGGTCCGATCCAGCCCCTGTCCGACCGCGAGCGCGAGGTGCTGCAGTACGTGGCCCGGGGCCACACGTACCGTGAGATCGGCGAGCAGCTCTTCATCGCCGAGAAGACGGTCGAGAACCACGTGCGCAACATCCTCGGCAAGCTCCACCTGAACCGGCGCCAGGAGCTCGTGCGCTACGCGCTCGAGCACGGCATCGAGTGACCGCGACGATGGCGGCGGCGGCCGGCGGGTGGCGGGCGCTCCTGGGCGACGCCCGCGTGCTGGTGAGCGGGTTCGGCAAGTGGGGCGGCGGCCTCTACGACGTCACCGGACCGGCCCCCGAGGCGCTCGACGACCTGCCCACCTCGGGGTTGTGCATCGGTGGCGGACGGTTGTGGCGGGTCCTGCGGGCGCCCGGCGAGCAGACGTCGACCTGCGAGCTGCTGTCCTACGACGCCCGGGGCGTGCGCACCTACCAGCGCTGCGACGCCATCCGCGATCCCCACGACGTCCGCTGGTTCGACGGCGCCCCGCACGTGAGCTCGAGCTGGGACGACGCCGTCTGGCGCGTCGATCCCGGCGCCGACGAGCCCACGCTGGTGTGGCAGGGCTCGACGATCACCGACGGCTGGCACGTCAACTCGCTGGTCGTGGTCGACGACGCGCTGCACGTCTGCGCGTTCGGCCGCTTCGACCGGCACAAGGGCTGGAAGGCCGACGGTCGCGACGGCGCCGGCTTCGTCCGCGACCTCGCGGCCGGGCGCGACGTGCTGACCGGCCTGTCGCATCCCCACACGCCGCGGTTCCGGGGCGGGCGCTGGTACGTGTGCGAGTCGACCAGGGGGTCGCTCACCGAGCTCGGCGCCGACGGCGGCGTGCTGCGCCGCGCCGCGGTCGAGCGGTTCACGCGCGGCCTCACGTTCGTGGGGCCGTTCGCCCTGGTCGGCGGCAACGCCCACCGCGAGCACGACGACGACCGCGCCGAGGTCGCGGTGGTCGACCTGCGCTCGTTCACGGTGGTCGAGCGCATCGCGATGCCCTGCCTCGAGGTCTACGAGATCGTCGTCGCCGGGCCCGGGGTGCGCCGGGGCGTGGCCACCGGTTTCGGCGTGAACGCCGCCCGCGCCGTCGAGCAGCACCGGGGCGCCGCCCGCCCGACCGAGCGCCGACCCACCCCGCCCGACGCCGCCGTCCGCCTCGTTCCTCCCGGCACGGCGGCGCGCCTGGCGGCGATGGGCGAGGCGCTCGACCGCGACGCGGTCCGCCGCTGCGGCGTGCGGGGCGCGCTCCCGGCGGTGGCGACGGCGGGCGAGGCCACGACCTGGCCGCTCGAGGTCGTCAACCGCACGGCGGTGCCGCTGGGCACGGTGCCCCCGCGGATGGTGAAGGTCGGCGTGCGGTGGTTCCGTCTCGCCGAGGGGGCCGACGCCCCCGGTCCCGACGACGAGCCGGTCGCCACCGGCCCGGCCACGCCGCTCGAGCGGGTGGTGCCCCCGGGCATGCGCACCGGGGTCGACGTGCTGGTCGAGGTGCCCGCGGCGCCGGGCCGCTACCAGGCCCGGGTGGCGCTGCGGCAGGCGGGCCTCGGGTGGTTCGGCGTGCGGGTGCAGGCGGAGGTCACGGTCAAGCCCGGCGCCTGACGGCGGTCGCCCGGGCCGGGACCGACCTCCCGTCAGGCCCCCCGCTCGGCGACCGCAGCCGGTGGGGACGCCCGCGGATGCCGGCTCAGTCGCTCTCGGGCCGCAGCGTCGGGAACAGCACGACGTCGCGGATCGACGGCGTGTCGGTGAGCAGCATGACCAGGCGGTCCATGCCGATGCCGAGGCCGCCGGTGGGCGGGAGGCCGTACTCGAGCGCCCGCACGTAGTCGTCGTCGACGACCATGGCCTCGGCGTCGCCGGCCGCCTTGGCGCGCGCCTGGTCCTCGAACCGCCGGCGCTGTTCGTCGGGGTCGGTGAGCTCGGAGAAGGCGTTGGCCAGCTCGCGTCCGGCCACGATCGCCTCGAACCGCTCGACGGTCTCGGGGACCTCGCGGTGGTCGCGGGCGAGCGGCGAGACCTCCTTCGGGTAGTCGAGCACGAACACCGGGCCCCACAGCTCGGCCTCGGTGGTCTTCTCGTACACCTCGAGCACGAGCTTGCCCGGGCCCCACGACGGGTCCACGTCGACACCGTGCTCGGTGGCGACGCGGCGCAGGTCGTCGAGCGGCATGCGCAGGTCGAGGCGCACGCCGGCGTGCTGCTCGACGAGGTCGACCAGCGTGGCCCGGGTCCACGGCGGGGTGAGGTCGACCTCGCGCCCCTGGTAGGTGACGACGGGCGAGCCGGTGACCTCGGTGGCGAGGTGGGCGATCAGCTGCTCGGTCAGCTCCATCACGTCGCCGTAGTCGGCGTAGGCCTGGTACAGCTCGAGCATCGTGAACTCGGGGTTGTGGCGGGTCGACAGCCCCTCGTTGCGGAACACCCGGGCCAGCTCGAACACCCGCTCGAAGCCGCCGACGACGAGGCGCTTGAGGTACAGCTCGGGCGCGATCCGCAGGTAGAGGTCGAGGTCGAGCGCGTTGTGGTGGGTGGTGAACGGCCGGGCCAGCGCCCCACCGGGGATGGGGTGGAACACGGGCGTCTCGACCTCGACGAACCCGCGGTCCTCGAGGAACCGGCGGGTCAGCGACATGATGCGGCTGCGGGCCTGGAAGACCTGCCGGCTCTGCTCGTTGGCCCACAGGTCGGCGTAGCGCTGGCGGTAGCGCATGTCGGTGTCGGTGATGCCGTGCCACTTGTCGCCGAAGCCGCGGCGGGCCTCGGCCAGCAGGTCCCACGACGCGACCCGCACCGAGAGCTCGCCCTTGTTCGAGCGGATGACCTCGCCGGTGGCGACGATCCACGCCCCCAGGTTCAGCCCGGTCAGGCCCTTGTAGTCGTCGGTGCCCTTGGCGGTGGCCATCAGCTGCACCGCACCGCTCGAGTCGCGCAGCGTGGCGAACGCCAGGCGGCCCATGTCGCGCAGCAGCATCACCCGGCCTGCCACGGTGGCGGTGACGCCCGTGCTGGCGCCGGCGTCGAGGTCGGCCCACCGCTGCTGCAGGTCGGCGGCCCGGTCGGTGACGTCGACCCGGTACGGCAGGCGCCGCTCGCCGGGCCCGGTGTCGGGCGCGCGGGTGGCGGACGGGCCGTCGGGGGCGGGGGCGTCGTCGCTCATTGGTTCTTCTCGTAGATGAGGCGCAGCCCGTGCAGGGTGAGCCACGGCTCGTGGTGCAGGATCGTGCTCGACAGGGGCGTGATCAAGCCTGACAGACCCCCCGTCGACACCACCGTGGCCTTTTCGCCGAGCTCGGCCTCGATGCGCCCGACCATGCCGTCGACCAGCGCGGTGTAGCCGTAGACGACGCCCGACTGCATCGACTCGACGGTCGACCGGCCGATGACGTGGCGCGGCTCGACCAGCTCGACCCGGCGCAGGGCCGCGGCCCGCGCGAACAGGGCGTCGAGGCTGATGTCGATGCCGGGGAAGATGGCGCCGCCGAGGTACTCGCCCTTGGCGGAGATCGCCTCGAACGTGGTGGCGGTGCCGAAGTCGACGACGACGATCGGCCCGCCGAACAGGTCGAAGGCGGCGACGGCGTCGGCGATGCGGTCGGCCCCGACCTCCTTCGGGTTGTCATAGAGGATGGGGATGCCGGTGCGGACGCCCGGCTCGATGACGATCGGCGAGCGGCCGAAGTAGCGCTCGCTCATGCGCCGCAGCGCCCCCGTGACCCGCGGCACCGACGAGCACAGCACGATGCCGGCGATGTCGTCGTCGAAGTTGAAGTCGTGGAAGCCCAGGAACTCCTGGATGACGAGCGCGTGCTCGTCGGCCGTGCGCTCGGCGTTGGTGGCGACCCGCCAGTGGTCGAGCAGGTGGGTGTCGGCCAGCCGCCGCCCGACGTTGTGCTCGTCGTCGGGCTCGAGGTCGTAGAGCCCGATGACGGTCTGGGTGTTGCCGACGTCGATCGCCAGGAGCATCACGGCGGGTGAGGCTACGCGGCGGCCCGGCGGGCCGACGAACCGCGGCCGTGCGGGCGCGCCGGCTACGCGGGCACCACGTCGAGGCCGATGTCGAGCACCGGCGCCGAGTGGGTGAGGGCGCCGATCGACACCAGGTCGGCCCCGGTCGTGGCGTAGTCGCCGACGGTGGCGAGCGACACCCGCCCCGAGATCTCGATCAGGGGCCGCGAGGGGTGGGCGGCGCGCACCTCGGCGACCACGGCGCGGACCTCGTCGGGGGCCATGTTGTCGAGCAGGAGGGCGTCGGCTCCGGCCGCCACGGCCAGCCGCACGTCGTCGACGTCGCCGCACTCGACGTGGACGGTGCGCCCCGGCCACCGCGACCGGGCCCGCGCCACCGCGTCGGCGATGCCGAACAGCTCGAGGTGGTTGTCCTTGAGCAGGACCCAGTCGGACAGGTTCCCCCGGTGGTTGGCGCCCCCGCCGGCCCGGACCGCGGCCTTCTCGAGCGACCGGAGCCCGGGGGTGGTCTTCCGCGTGTCCCACACGCGCAGCGTCCCGCCGGCGGCCGCCACGGCGTCGACGAACGCGGCGGTGAGCGTGGCGATGCCGGACAGGTGCCCGAGGAAGTTGAGGGCGGTGCGCTCGGCCGTGAGGATCGGGGCGAGCCGCCCCGTCACCCGCCCGACCTCGGCGCCGGCCGCGACGCGGTCGCCGTCGTCGGCCGACCAGCCGACCCGCAGCGTGTCGTCCACCTGGCGGATCGCCTCGTCGGCGCACAACCGCCCCGCCAGGACGCCGTCGGCCCGGGGGACGAACAGCGCCGTCGCCTCGAGGTCCGGCGGGAGGAGGGCCGACGTGAGGTCGCCGATGGGCGTGAGGTCCTCGGCCAGCGCGAGGGCGACGGCGGGGCGGACGGCGGTGATCGGCGGGTGGGCGTCGTGCACGGCGGTCAAGTCTCGCGGATGACAGACTCTGACCTCGTGTTCAGCGTGACCGCCCCCTGCCGCTCCGCACGCCACCGCACCGCCGCGCTCGTGGCCTGCGTGCTGCTGGTGACGGGCGCCGCCGCCTGCTCGGCGGGCGGTGACGGCGGCGGTGACGGCGACGCCCGGGCGTCCGACACGACGGCCGAGGCGCCCGCCCCGGCGCCGCCGTTCCTCACCGGCCGCCGCGACGTGACGTTCGTCGACCCGTCCCGTCCCACCCCCGAGGTGCCCGGACGGTTCCCCGCCCTCCCCGACCGCACGCTGCCGACGCGGATCATGTACCCCGCCGCGGGCGAGTCGGGGCCCGAGCCCGCGCTGGTCGACGCCGACGGTGCGTCCCTCGTCGACGCGCCGCCGCTCGAGGGCTCCTACCCGCTGGTCGTGCTGGCGCACGGCTTCAACGGCCGGGCCGAGTACCTCCAGGGCCTGGCCGACCGCATCTCGCGGCGCGGCTACGTGGTGGTGGTCCCGACCTTCCCGCTGTCGCGGGCCGAGGTCGGCTTCTCGCCCGACGTGGCCAGCCAGCCCGGCGACGTCAGCTTCCTCATCGACCAGATGAGCGACCTGGCCGAGGGCGATCCGCTGGCCGGGCACGTCGACGTCGAGCACGTGGCGGTCGGAGGCCACTCGTTGGGGGCGGCGACGACCCTCGGCGTCGCCTACAACTCGTGCTGCGTCGACGAGCGCATCGACGCCACGATCCCGATCTCGGGGGGCCCGCTGGGCTACGAGGGCGGCGACTACGAGGACATGCCGCCAACCCCGATGCTGCTCGCCCACGGCGAGGCCGACGGCACCGTGCCCATCGCCGCCAGCGACGCCGTGTTCGAGATGGCCTCGCCGCCGGTGTGGTACCTCCGCACCACCACCGCCGATCACGCCTCCGTGCTGCTCGACGTGCACGGCGAGCTGCTCGTCGACGCCATCGACGCCTTCCTCGACGCCCAGCTCAAGGGCGAGCCCGAGGCCCTCGACGCCATGGGCGCCGAGGTCGAGGCGAGCGGCCTCGGCGAGTGGCGCACCAAGCTCGAGGGCGGTTGACCCGGTCCCGGCGGAAAATCCCGACCTCTCGTCATCCGGTCCACGGACGGCCCCGAATGACGGGTGCTGAGGCATCCGTTGGGGAGGACCACCCTGTTGGGACCACGTCCCGTGGACGTGCCGATCCGTCCGTCACACCGTCACGTCGCCGCCCGCCCGCACGCGCGCCCGTCGTCGGCCGGTCCCCGCCTCGCGTCCGCGCGGCCGTCCGCCCGCCGGGGACCGCCGCCGGCGCCAGGGGGCGAGCGGGCGCGCCGGCCCCGCTCGGCCGACCAGCCGGGGCGGTACCGCGGGATCTCGGCCGCAGCCGTCGCCGCGGTGGCGGTCGCCGCCGGCCTGCTCGTGCGCGTCGCGGGTGCCGACGCGCCCGGGCGCGGCCGCGACGAGGGTGCCCTGGTCGCGGCCGCGTGGCGGCTCGGGCGCGCGCTGCCGGGCCCCGACCCCGTCACCCCCGTCCACCCGTCGCTGGCGACCTGGCAGCTCGCCGCCTGGGACCGGATCACCGGCGCGTTCGACCGCGCTCCCTCGGCGGTGGCCGGCGGGCGGGAGGCGACCGCCCTGGCACTGGCGGCGACCGTCGTCCTCACCTGGGCGCTCGCCCGGCGCGTCGGCCTGACCCGGTGGGCGGCGGTGCCCGGCGTGGCGATCGTGGCGCTGTCGCCCCTGGCCGCCGGCCTGTTCGGCGCCGTGCAACCGGGCGCGCTGGCGGCGCCGTGGCTCGTCGGCGCGCTGGTGCTCGCCCGGGCGGCGCGTGGCCGGGCGGCGCTGGCGCACCTGGCGGCGGGCGCTCTGCTGGCCGTGGCGGTCCTGACCGCCCCGATCGCGGCGCTGGCCGCCCCTGCGGTCGCGTTCCAGGCGTGGCGGGCCGCCCGGCCGTCGCGCCGGACGGCGGCGCTGGGCCGCGCGGCTGCCGGGGCGGCGATCGTGGCGGTGCCCGGCTGGCTGCTCGTGCTCGACGGCACGACGGCGGTCACCGGCGCCGGCGGCCTGGTCGGGCTCGGCGGACGCCTGGCCCGGACGTTCGGTGAGGTGGCGGCCGTCGATCCGTTGACGGTGGGCGTCGTGGCCGTCGGGGCCGTTCTGGCGCCGCTCGCCACGCGCCGCCTGCGCCCCCTCGCCCTGGCCTTCTGGCCGCTCGCCCTGGTCGCGCTGCGACCCTCCACGCCGCCGACGGTGGCCCTGAGCCTGGCGCTGCCGTTCGGCGCGGTGCTGGTCGGGGGAGCCGCCGAGGCACTGTGGTCGTGGACGGACACGACCCGCCGCGAGCGCCGCGTCACGGTCTACCGGGCGTCGGCGGGCGTCCACCTGCTCGACGGGTTGGCGCCCGCCACGCTGGCCGTCCTCGCGCTGGCGGGCGTGGCGGCGGTGCCGCGCTGGCTGCCCGACCGGGTCGACGGGCTGACGGCCGACGACGACGCCTCGGTCCGCGCCGCCGAGGACTGGGTGGCGGACAACGTCGACGACGGCGCCCGCCTCGTGGTCGACGAGGGGATCTGGCTCGACGTCGTGGTGGCCGGGCACGACCCGGCGGCGGTCGTCGCCTACGACAGGGTGCCCGGCTCGCTGCTCGACCACGACCACGTCGTCCTGGTGCCCGGCGCCCTCGTCGGCCGGTCCCCGACCGATCCGCTGGTCCGCGCGGTGGCGACCAGCCCCGCCGTCGCCGCGTTCGGCGACGGCGGCGACCGCACCGAGGTCCGGCGCCTGGCGGGCGACGACCCCCCGCCCGATCCGATGGCGCTCGACGCCGCGGACGCCGGCACCGCCCTGGCCACGAACGGCCGGCTCACCCTCACCCCCGAGGCGGACGCGCTGCTGCGGGCCGGCGGCGTCGACGAGCGCGTCCTCACCCTCCTCGCCACGGTGGCCGTCGACCACCGGGTCTCGGTCGCCGGCTTCCCCCTCCCGGCGGCCGAGGCCGCGGCCCACGCCCCGGCCCGCACCGTCGAGATCGCGGCCGTCGACGACCAGCCCGTGCGGGCCGACTCCGCCGGGGTCGTCGACGTCACGTCCTTCCTCGAGCGCCAGGACGGCTGGTACCGGCCCGCGACCGTCGGCGTCGCCGCCGGCCGCGGCGGTCGCGCCGTCCTCCGCGTCGTCTACCCACCCGCATGACCCCAGGAGCGCAGCCGCCATGACCCGCACATCGACCACCCGCCGGCGCAGCGCCACGGTGCTCGCCGCCCTCGGCCTGGCCGCCGCGGCCTGCGCTGCGGCCGCCGGCGCCGCCCCCGTCCCCGTCGGGGCGGCCCCGACCAGGTCGGTCGGCAGCACCATCCGGGTCGCCCACTTCTCGCCCGACACGCCGCCGATGGACGTGTACGCGGCGGGCTTCGACGGCGCCGAGTCGCTCGTGCTGCCCAAGCTGGGCTTCGGCGAGGTGTCGCAGTACATGCACCTGCCGGCCGGCACCTACGCCTTCTCGATGCGGCCGCACGGCTCCCCGGCGAC
>Ga0111538_10015094_pt1 | contig 10164 bp, 8 predicted proteins | sample SoiMethybrSBSTD1_FD_79669 | JGI IMG/M metagenome (GOLD analysis project Ga0111538, IMG submission 79669) | Bulk soil microbial communities from a Populus tree surrounding site in Tennessee, USA - Soil MetaG P. TD hybrid SBSTD1 (version 2)... | ecosystem: Environmental > Terrestrial > Soil > Tree... | reverse complement strand
GTCCCGCATCACCTCGAGCTCGTACTCCTTCCAGCCGAGCACGGACTCCTCGATCAGGACCTGGTGCACGGGCGAGAGGTCGATCCCCCGCTCCGCGAGCTCCTCGAACTCCTCGCGGTTGTACGCGATGCCGCCGCCGGTCCCGCCGAGCGTGAAGGACGGCCGGATCACCGCGGGCAGCCCCGTCAGCTCCAGCACCGCGCGCGCCTCGGCCAGGTTCGTGGCGAAGCCGCTCTTGGGCACTTCGAGCCCGATGCGCCCCATCGCCTCCTTGAAGAGCTGCCTGTCCTCTCCCACTTCCACCGCGCGACGTGACGCCCCGATCAGGCGCACGCCGAGCCGGTCGAGCACGCCGCGCCGGCTGAGCTCGACCGCCAGGTTGAGCGCCGTCTGGCCGCCGACCGTCGGCAAGAGCGCGTCGGGACGCTCGCGCTCGAGCACCGCCTCGAGCGCCTCGGGCGTGAGCGGCTCGATGTAGGTGCGGTCGGCGTACTCCGGGTCCGTCATGATCGTCGCGGGGTTCGAGTTGACGAGCGAGACGCGCAGGCCTTCCTTCTTCAGGACCTTGATCGCCTGCGTGCCCGAGTAGTCGAACTCGCAGGCCTGGCCGATCACGATCGGCCCCGAGCCGATCACCAGCACCGAGCCGATCGTCATGTCGCGGGGCATCGGTTAGCGTCCCTCGCGCGCGCTGCGCATCATCCTGACGAACTCCTCGAACAGGTAGTGGCTGTCGTGCGGTCCCGGGCTCGCCTCCGGGTGGTACTGCACCGAGATCACCGGGCGGTCCTTCATCCGGAAGCCCTCGACGGTGCCGTCGTTGAGGTTCTTGTGCGTGAGCACGAAGTCCTTACGCTCGAACAGCTCGGGATCCACGCAGAAGCCGTGGTTCTGCGAGGTGATCTCGACCTGCCCCGTCTCGAGGTTCTTGACCGGGTGGTTCGCGCCGCGGTGGCCGAACTTGAGCTTGTAGGTCTTTCCGCCGCACGCGAGCCCGAGGATCTGGTGCCCGAGGCAGATGCCGAAGGTGGGCAGCGTGTCGACGAAGGCTTTCGCCGCTTCCACCGCGTAGGTGCAGGGCTCGGGGTCGCCGGGGCCGTTCGAGAGGAAGATGCCCTCGGGCTTGAACGCGAGCGCCTCGCTGGCGCTCGTCGTCGCCGGCACCACCGTCACGTCGCAGCCGGCCGCCGCGAGATTGCGCAGGATGTTGTGCTTCATCCCGAAGTCGTAGGCGACGACGCGGAAGCGCGGCTCGCCCGCGTGCTTCGCGCCGGAAGGCTCGCGCTTCAGCACGGGCACCAGGTGGTCGCCCGCCCCCTCGGCCCTGGGATCGAACGCCCACGCCTTCTCGCAGGTCACCTCGCGCGCCAGGTCGAGCCCGATCATCGAGCGCGAGGCGCGCGCCTTCGTCACCAGCGAGTCGCGATCGAGGTCGAGCGCCGAGATCACGCCGCGCTTGGCCCCGTGCGTGCGCAGGTGCCGCGTCAGCGCGCGCGTGTCGATCTCGCTGATCCCGACGATGCCGTGCGCATCGAGGTAGCTCGCGAGCGAGCCCGACGCGCGCCACGACGAGACCACATGCGACGCCTCGCGCACGATGAAGCCCGCCACCTGCGGACGCGCCGACTCGACGTCCTCGCGGTTCACACCGTAGTTGCCGATGTGCGGGTAGGTCATCGTCACGATCTGCCCGGCGTAGGAGGGATCGGTCAGCACCTCCTGGTAGCCGCAGAGCGCGGTATTGAAGACGACCTCGCCCGTCACCTCGCCGCGGCGGCCGAAGCTCAGCCCTTCGAAGAACGTCCCGTCCTCGAGTGCTAGCACCGCGCGCGAGCGCACGTCGGGCTTCCCGTCCGGGCGCACGCCCGGCTCTCGCAGAACCGACCCGGCTTTTGTCATGTCGAGCTTAAGAGCTTATCCGAGAGGGCGCGCTCAGTGAATCGGCCCCATGCGCGCGAGCGGCCAGAAGCGGAACACCGCGCGGCCGTAGATGTACTTCTCGGGCACCTCGCCCCAGGCGCGCGAGTCGTTGCTACTGCGCCGGTGGTCGCCGAGCACGAAGTAGAAGCCCTTCTTCACCTCGGTCGGGGGCAGGTCGTCGTTGTCCTTGAAGCTCGACGGCAGGTACTCTTCCTTCGCCGCCACGCCGTTCACCATCAGCTCGCCGCTCCTGATCTGGACCACGTCGCCGGGCAGGCCGACCACGCGCTTGACGAAGGAAACCGAGGGCTCCTTCGGGTACCAGAACACCACCACGTCGCCGCGCTCGATCGGCCGGAAGCGGTAGACGAACTTGTTGACGACGATGCGCTCGCCGTCGAGCAGCAGCGGCTCCATGCTCGTACCCTGCACGCGGAACGCCTGCGCCACGAAGGCGATCAGGAAGAAGCAGAACAGCACGGCCACCGACAGGTCGTGCAGGAACTCCCAGCCCGCGCGCAGGAAGCGCTGGCGCATCGCGGCCTGCGGCAGCACGGCCGGCTCGGCCGCCAGCGCGAGCTCGGCGCCCGCCTCGGCGGGCGGAAGCTCGCGTCCGTCGAGGCTCAACGCCGGGACTCCTTCACGACGCGCGTCGAGGCGACGCGGTCGTGGAGCCCCCGCCCGGAGAAGGCCACCATCATGAAGCCGATGCCGAGGCTCGCGGCCGAGAGCAGGTAGCCGAGCGCGCGCCGCACGGCGCTGCCGAGCGGGATCGGCGAGCGGCCGTCCTCGGTCACCACGCGCAGGTCGAGCAACTCCTTGCCCGGCGTCGCGCCCTTCACGCTCCAGAAGTAGACGTGGTAGAGCACGCCCAGCAGCAGGGCCAGCGGCAGCAGCGTCACCGACGCGAACACCGGCAGGAGCGTGACGTCCGTCGGCGCCTGCGGCGCCTCGCGCGCCCACCAGTACCAGCCCACCGGCGCGAGCAGCACCGCCTGGCCCGAGGCCACGAACACCGTGTCGACCACGAACGCCGCGAGCCGGCTGCCGGCATCCGCCAGCTCGAGGCCCGGACGGGCGGCCGCGGGCACCCCGCGCCGCTCGTTCGGAGCGGGCCGCTTCGGGCTCGGCTCGGGGTCGGTCTTGGGGTGCGGCTCGACCGCCGGCTGCGGCGCCTTGAGCATCGCGATCGCGCCGCTGCCGCGCGAGGCCTGGGGCTCGGGAGCCATCACGGGCACGGGCTGCGTGTCGGACTTCAGCACCTCGCCGGGCGGGTCGATCAGGCGCTGGCCGTCGGGCGCGAGCGTGCCGCCGCAGCTGTTGCAGAAGCGCGCCGGCAGCGGCACCGAGGCGCCGCACGCCGCGCACACCGCCTTCGGCGGTCCGCTCGGCTGCGCGACCTGCGCGCCGCACTCGCGGCAGAAGAGGTCGCCGCGCCGGTAGACCGACTTGCAGGCCGGGCACTCGAGCGGCGCCGCCGAGGGGTGCGCCAGCACTTTGCCGCCGACGGCCTCGACCGACTCCTCCCGGTAGAGCAGCCGCATGCTGCCGATCGCCACCAGGTCGCCGTCGCGGAGCGCGCGCTCCGTGACGCGGTCGCCGTTCACCACCGAGCCGTTGGCCGAGCTGCAGTCGCGCAGGTAGAACTGGCGCCCGCGGTGCTCCACGACCGCGTGGCGACGCGAGACCATCGCGTCGGGCAGCACGAGGTCGTTCGACGGGTCGCGGCCGATCGTCAGGATCGTCGTGCGCGTGAGCGGGATCTCGCGCCGGTTCGACGAGGTCGGGTTGACGATCAGCTTCGCCACGCGCTCAGGCTCCCAGGAAGGTCTGGCGGAAGGTCGACTCCACCTTGACCTTCACGCCGCCCTTGGTGGCCGGCTCGTACTTCCAGCCCTTGACCGCAGCCACCACGACCTCGTCCACCGTCTTGCTGACCGACTCGACCACCGTCACGTCCGCGACCTCGCCGGTCTCGGTCACCACGAAGCGGACGAGCACCGACACACGCTGCCCCGACTTCAGGCGCGGCGCCTTGCCCGTAGGATAGGACGCCGAGCCTCCCGAGAGCTTTCGGGCCAGCGTGTCCACCTGCCCGGCTTCGTTCGGGTAGACGCGCGTGACGTCCACCGGCTCGGGCGTGGGCGGCGGCGCGGGCTTCTCCTTCAGCTTCACGTCGACGCGCCCGCTCTGCCCCGCGACCACGTCGAGCGTGCTCGACCAGGGCTCGTGGCCGGCCAGCGCGACCTCGAGCCGGCGCTTGCCCGCCGCGAGCTTCAGCTCCTTGATCGGCGTCTGGCCAACCTGGATGCCGTCCACGCTCACCACCGCGCCCGGCGGCGTCGAGACGACCTCCGCGCTGCCCGTGGTCGGGACCGGGCGCGCTTTCAGGGTGAGGCGCAGCTCGGCCAGAGGCGACGCCGCCGCGAGCTCGACCTTGCGCGTCTCCGCCCCGAAACCGGGCTGCTCCACGCGGACGTCGTAACGGCCGAAGGCGAGCTCGCCGAGCTCGAGCGGCGTGCGGCCGCGCGCCTCGCCGTTGACCGTCACGCGCGCGCCGGCCGGCTCGCTCACCACGCGCAGCGAGCCCGTCGCGGCGACGGGGGCCTCGGACGGCGCGACCGGCTTCGCCGGCTCGGTGACGGGAACCGTCGCGGGGGTCGTGGCGGCCGAGTCGGCCTGTCGCGGGCGCAACGCCCAGGAGCCGAGCGCGAGCAGCACCAGGAGAAGCGCAGCGCCGCCCAGCGCGAGCGGCAGCGGGACGCCGGGCCGCGCGGGTCGCTGCCGCGCCGGAGCGACGGGTGGGCGCGCGTCGGGACCTGGGCCGGGCAGCGTCTTCGCCGCGGCGGCCGGCGGGATGATCGTCGTCGCCTCCGTGGACAGGATCACGGTTTCCGGCTCGAGCGTCGTGGTCGGCGCCAGCGTCGTGGTGGGCGTCGGCGCGAGCGCCTCCATCTCGCCCGGCGCGAGCACCATCGTGTCTTCCGGCGCGTCGTGCGCGAGCACCGGAGCGGCGCTCGTGCCGGCCGCCACGGCAGTGGCCGGCACGGCGGGCGCCGCGACCCGGGGAATCAGGACCGTCTCGATGTCTCCCGTGGCGACGCCCGGCTTGAGCTCGTCCACGGGCAGCATCGTGATGGTGTCGTCCACCCGGCCTTGCGTCAGGGGCGCGATCGCCACCGTGTCCTCGTCGCCGAGTCCCGTGAACCACGAGCCGAGGCAGTACTCGAGGTCCTGCACGAAGGAGCTCGCCGTCTGGTAGCGGTTCTCCGGCTTCTTCGAGAGCACCTTCTGGAACACCTCGCGCCACTTCTGCGGCACGAGGCCCAGCAGCTCGAGCCCCGGCGGCTCGACCGGGTCGGTGTGCACGAGCTTGTACAGGATCGACGTGACGTTCGGGCCCGGGAACGGCTGCTGGCCCGACAGCATCTCGAAGGCCACGACGCCGAGCGAGAAGATGTCGCTGCGGCCGTCGAGCTTCTCCCCCATCGCCTGCTCGGGCGACATGTAGGAGGGCGTCCCGAGCAGCGCGCCCGAGTGCGTGATGTCCGCGTCCTGGAGCTTCGCGATCCCGAAGTCCGTCACCTTCACCTTGTCGTCGTCGTACAGGATCAGGTTGGCCGGCTTGACGTCGCGGTGGACGACGCCGCGCGAGTGCGCGTAGTCGAGCGCCGAGGCGATCTGGCTCACGAGCCCGATCACCTTCTCGGGCTTGAAGCGCGTGCCGTCGGCGATCACGTCCGCGATCGTCTTGCCGTCCACGAACTCCATCGCGAAGAACGGGTCCCCGTTCTCCTCGCCGAGGTCGAAAAGCGTCACGATACCCGGGTGGCTGAGCGTCCCCGAGATCTGCGCCTCGTGCTGGAAGCGGTCGATGAAGGAGCGGTACTGCGGGCTCGTGCGCGGAATGTCGAGCCTGACGGTCTTGATCGCGAGCTGGCGCTTGATCAGCGGGTCGAAGGCTTTGTAGACAGCCCCCATCGCCCCGTAGCCGAGGTTCCCCGTGATCTGGTAGCGCCCGATCGAGGTGGGGACCTGGTCGGTAGCGGGTTTCCTGACGTCGCTCATCGAGGCGCCCGTTGTTGCACGATCGGTGCCGACACTCTCCCGGCAGCAACTCTAGCATCCGCGGCTCGGGACAGTCAACGCGTCGGACGCACAAGTCACGTCCCCAGAACGGCTTGCGGCTATGTTATCCTCCCGAGGCCGCACTCTCGTACTTCCCTCAAGGTGCCCATGAGCCGCGCGGTGGATGTCATCCCCTACGAGACGCTGCAGCAGCCGCTCAGCCCCTTCTTCCTGGACTACCTGGCCGGCGGGGCGAAGGTCGCTCCGTTCCTTCGGCCCGGCGGCTTCGAGCTCGACGCGGTCGCCTCGGCCGCCGCAGCGGCGGGCGACGCGGATCGAAGAGTCGTGGCCCAGGCATTGGCCCGCCAGCAGGAAGGTCGGGGCGCGAGCGAGGCGGCGGCGAGCGCGCTGCGGCTGGCGGAGCCAGGGGCGGCCGCGATCGTGACGGGACAGCAGGCGGGCCTTTTTGGCGGCCCGCTCTTCGTGCTCTGGAAGGCGCTCGGCACCGTGGCGGTCGCCCGGCAGCTCGAGGCGAAACGTGGCCGGCCGGTGGTGCCCGTGTTCTGGGTGGCCTCGGACGACCACGACTTCGCCGAGGTCCGCTCGGCGACGGTGGTGGACGCGGCGGGAGCGCTGCGGACGCTGCGCTACGACCCGCGCGAGGAGCCGATCGGCCGGCCGGCCTGGGACATCACGCTCGACGAGACGGTGGGCGGCCTCGTCGAGGAGCTGGCGCGCGCGCTGCCCGCGGCGCTCGGGCGCGACGAGACGATCGAGATCGTCGCGGCCTGCTACCGGCCCGGCGAGACGCTGAGCTCGGCCTTCGCCCGGCTCCTCTCGCGCCTGCTGCCCGGGCTGGTCGTGCTCGACCCGGCCGACGCCGAGCTCAAGCGGCTGTCGGTGCCGGTGCTCGCGCGCGAGCTGCGCGAAGGCTCGCCCAGCTCGAAGCTGGCGCTCGAGGCCGGCCGGGCGCTGCTCGAGGCCGGCTACCACCAGCAGGTGCCGGTGCGCACCGGCTTCCTGAACGCGTTCGCGGTCGTGGACGGGCAGCGCCGCGCGCTCGCGATCCAGAATGGCACGGTCGAAGTGCGCGGCACGCGCGAGCGCTGGCCGATCGCCGACGCGCAGAAGCGGCTCGAGGCCGACCCGCGCGCCTGGAGCCCGAGCGCGCTCTTGCGGCCCCTGGTGCAGGACGCGCTGCTGCCGACAGCGGCCTACGTCGCCGGCCCGGCCGAGATCGCGTACCACGCGCAGATCGGACCGTCCTACGCGCACTTCGGCATCCCGCGGCCCGTGCTGCTGCCGCGGCCGAGCCTGACGCTCGTCGAGGCGGCCCAGGCGCGCGCGCTCGAAGCCGAGCAGCTCTCGCTCGGCGACCTCGCGAGCGACCCCGAGCGGCTGCTCGCGCGCTGGGCCCGCGAGGACTACCCCGACGTCGAGGCCGCCTTCGCGAGCGCGCGCGAGGCGATCGAGCGCGAGCTCGGCAAGGTGGAGGCGGTGCTGGGGACCCACGACCCGACCCTGCGTTCGGCGACGGCCGCCACGCGCGGCCGCGCGCTCCATCCGGTCGAGGGGCTGCACGAGAAGGCGCTGCGCGCGCTCAAGAAGCGCGACCAGGGGCGCGCGGACCGGCTGCGCCGGACCCGCGACGTGCTGCTGCCGGGCGGCTCGCTGCAGGAGCGCGGGATCGGATTCATCTCCTTCGTCGCGCGGCACGGCCTCGCCGTGGTGCCGGCGCTGGCGGAGCGCCTGCAACCGTTCGCGCGCGGGCACCAGGTGGTGTGGCTGTGAGGCTCGGGATCGTCTCCTATCCGACGGTGGGCGGCTCCGGGGCCGTGGCGGCCGAGCTCGCGAAGCAGCTGGCGCGCCGCGGCCACGAGATCCACGTGATCTCCTACCGGCTGCCGTTCCGGCTCGGCGGCTTCCAGCAGAACATCTGCTTCCACGAGGTCGACGTCTCGAGCTACCCGCTGTTCGAGTACCCGCCGCACGAGCTCGCGCTCGCCGTCAAGATGGCGGAAGCCGCGCGCGACCACGCGCTCGAGCTGTTCCACGTCCACTACGCGATCCCGCACGCGATCGCCGGCTTCCTGGCGCAGCAGATGCTCGGCAGCGGCGCGCCGCGCATGGTCACGACGCTGCACGGCACCGACATCACGATCGTGGGCCAGGACCGCTCGTTCTTCGAGATCACGCGCTTCGGCATCGAGCGCTCGGACGCGGTGACCGCGGTGTCCGGCTTCCTGCAGCGGATGACGGTGGCGGAGTTCCAGATCAAGCAGCCGATCGACGTGATCCCGAACTTCGTCGATCTCGAGCTATATCGGCTCGAGCGCGAGGACCGCAGCGCCTTCGCCTCCCCCGGCCAGAAGGTGCTGCTGCACGTGTCGAACTTCCGGCCCGTGAAGCGCGTGCTCGACGTCGTGCGCATCTTCGAGCGCGTCGCGCGCGAGGTGGACAGCGTGCTGCTGATGGTCGGCGAGGGGCCGGAGCGCTCCTCGGCGCAGGCGCTCGCGCGCCGGCTCGGGCTCCTCGACCGCGTGCGCTTCCTGGGCCAGCACCAGGCGATCGAGGAGATCGTCGGCCTCGCCGACGTGTTCCTGCTGCCGTCGGAGCTCGAGTCGTTCGGGCTCGCGGCGCTCGAGGCGATGGCGCGCGGCGTGCCGGTCGTGGGCTCGGACGCGGGCGGCCTGCCCGAGGTCGTGCGCCACGCCGAGAGCGGCTACCTGCTCCCGGTCGGCGACGTCGAGGGCATGGCGACGCGCGCGATCGAGATCCTGAAGGACGACGAGCGCCGGCGCGAGATGGGCCAGGCCGCCCGCCAGCGCGTCGAGTCCCTGTTCGGCGCCGAGCGCGTGGTCGGCCAGTACGAGGCCGTCTACAACAGGGTGCTGGGACGCTGACGATGGCCGACCACTTCGACATCGCCGCGATCTGCGCGCACCCCGACGACGCCGAGCTCGTCATGGGCGGCACGATCGCGCGCGCGGCGGCCGCGGGGCGCCGGGTGGCGATGGTGGACCTGACGCGCGGCGAGAGCGGCACGCGCGGGACGCCCGAGACGCGGGCGGCCGAGGCCGCGGAAGCGGCGAAGGTCCTGGGCGCCCAGCACCGCGAGTCGCTGTCGCTGCCGGACGGCGGCCTGTCGGCGATGCCCGACCAGAAGGACGTCGTGGTCGAGGCGCTCCGGCGGCTGCGCCCGCGCGTCGTGCTGCTGCAGCACTGGCTCCAGCGCCATCCGGACCACGCGGCCGCGAGCCGCATCGTCTACGACGCCTCTTTCCTCGCCGGGCTGCGCAACTACCGCCCCGACCTGGGCCTTCCGTTCCGGCCCACGAAGCTCGTCTACGCCGCGACGATGACGGAGGCGAACGACATCCGGCCGAGCTTCGTGGTGGACGTGACCGCGGTGTGGGAGACGAAGATCAAGGCGATCGCCGCGTTCGCGAGCCAGTTCACGGCGGGACCGGGCGAGGCCGCGGGCCAGCCGCTCGACCGCTTCCGCGAGGGCGTCGAGCTCAGCGGCCGCCGCCACGGCCAGCAGATCGGCGTGCGCTACGGCGAGGGCTTCGTCACCAAGGAGCCGCTCGCGGTCGACGACGTCGCGGCGCTCGCCGGCGGCCCGTCGCTCTGAGCGCGCTGCGGCATCGGCCGCTCAGCCGTTGACGAGGCTGTGGATGTTGCCCTCCGGGTCCTTGAACCAGGCGACGCGGTGCGAGCCCATCACGTGGACGTCGCCCTCGTGCTTGCAGTTCGGGAAGTCGTAGCGCTCGAAGCGAACGCCTTTGCCTTTGAGCTCGGACGCGAGCCCGTCGACGTCCTTCACCGACCACGTCGCGGCCGTGGCCCGGTTGGTGCCGGCGTAATCCGATTTGTAGACGAGGAGCCCCGAGCGCCCCGCCTTGTACAAAACCACCTCCTGCTCCGGCGTGTCCTGCGGCTTGAGCCCGAGTGTGCCCTCGTAGAACCGGCGGGCTCCATTGAGATCCTTGACGGCGATCGTCGCCGTCGGTTCGTGGCTTCCGAGCATCGGATTCCTCCTGCGCCCGGGGGGTGCAAGGATCGAGCCGATGCGAGCAGAGCCGGGCAAGCGGCGCCTGACATATCCTTGCGCGATCGGAGGACCGCCCGGATGAAGCTCAGCGCTGCTCTTCTCTTGGGGATGACCGCCATGGC
>Ga0111538_10015093_pt1 | contig 10164 bp, 11 predicted proteins | sample SoiMethybrSBSTD1_FD_79669 | JGI IMG/M metagenome (GOLD analysis project Ga0111538, IMG submission 79669) | Bulk soil microbial communities from a Populus tree surrounding site in Tennessee, USA - Soil MetaG P. TD hybrid SBSTD1 (version 2)... | ecosystem: Environmental > Terrestrial > Soil >... | reverse complement strand
GTGAGCCACGCGGCTGTGACGCTGACGACGAGGGTCCAGTGGGCGATGCGGACGAAGGCGTCCCAGACCTTGATCGTGGGTCGCTCCGGGCCGCCCGCGGTCATTTGCGCGGGTAGCGGCTCGTGGGCACCAGGTCCAGTGTCTTCGGGTGGAAATACGCTTCGACGCGCTCACCTTTTTCGTCGAACGCGTAGACTTCGTAACAGCCGCCGTCTTCCTTGATGCGCCGGATCTTCCATCCGCGGTCGACCAGCATCTTCTCGAGCTTTTCCTGCGCCTGCCACGTCTCGCGCGGACCGGAGTCGCACGTCGCCAGGCCCGTCGCCAGGGATGGCGAGGCGGCAAGCAGCGAAAAAACACCGGCACTGATTAGAGCTGCGGCTTTCATTGTCGGGACTCCTTTCGGATTGATTGACTAGATGCTCCCAATAGCGCGTTACACGGTCAAGGCGCATTACATTTCCTTTCAGGTTGGCTTGCGGGGTTGCCCCTGACTGACCATGCAAGGACGCGATGTTATTAATATATTAATTAAATCAAATAGATACGTTAATTTCCCGATCCGGGGCAACTCAATCGGCGTCTGCTTTACTAGTACGAGTTGTGAATCGTGCGTTGTGGATGTATCGCGGGTTTTGGGTCATCCTTCATCTTTGTTCTATTTCCGCCCCGCTTCGAGGAGACCGCCATGGAAGCGATGAAAGACGCCAGTCATTTCTACGAAGTCGAGCGGCGGGCCCAGCACGCGGCGCGTCCCGGGTTTCGCATCCAGGAGCTCCAGATCTCCAAGACGCAGAAGGTGCCCTGGCATTACCACAACAATGTTCAGGACACGTTCTACGTGCTGAAGGGAAACTTGCGGCTGTTCCTGCGCGATCCCAAGGAAGAGGTGAAGCTCGGGCCCGGCGACAGCTATACGGTCAAGCCGCCGCGCCCGCACCTGGTCGCCAATGGCGGCGAGGATTCGGCGACGTTCCTGGTGCTGCAGGGAATCGGGGAGTACGACTTCGTTCCGTTGGTCGATCTGACGAAGAAGTAACGGGCCGGCGTCAGTCGACGCGGGCTCCCGTCGCCTTGATGACTTTCGTCCACTTGACGTTCTCGTCGCGAATGAACTGGCTGAATTCGGCCGGCGTGGTGCCGTAGACTTCCAGCCCCATGCCGCGCATGCGCGAGGCGAATTCCGGATCTTTCAACGCCTTGATGAGTTCGGCATGCAGCCGGTCCACGATTTCCTTCGGCGTGCCGGCCGGCACCAGGAATCCCTGCCAGGTAATCGTTTCATAGCCGGGAATCGCTTCCGCCACCGGTGGCAGGTCGGGCAGGGCGGCGATGCGCTTCGCCGTCGAGGTCGCGAGCGCGCGCAGCCGGCCGTCCTTGATGAAGGCCATCGGCTCAGGCATCGGGTTCAACATGAACTGCACCTGTCCGCTCACCAGGTCGATGACGCCGGGGGCGGAGCCCTTGTAGGGCACGTGCTGGGTCTTGATCCCGGCCATCATGTTGAAGAGCTCACCGCTCAAGTGCATCGACGTGCCATTGCCGGCGGAAGGGAAGTTCAACTCGCCCGGCCGCTTCTTCGCGAGCGCGATCAGGTCCTTCGTGTTCCTGACCGGCAGCGAAGGATGCACGCACAGGATCAGGGGAGATGCCGTCACCATCGAGATCGGCGCGAAATCCCTCTGCGCGTCCCAGGTGAGCTTGGAATACAGGCTCTGGTTGGTGGCAAGGAACAGCGTGCCCATCAATATGGTGTATCCGTCCGCGGGGCTGCGGGCGACATACTCGGAGGCGACGTTGCCGCCGGCGCCGACGCGGTTTTCGACCGTCACCTGCCGCCCGAGATAGTCGGTCAGCTTGTTGGCGAAGCTGCGCGCCACCACGTCGCTTGCCCCGCCCGGCGCGAATGCGTTAATCAGGCGCACGGGTTTGGCGGGGTAGGGCTGGGCGCCGCCCGGCAGGCTGGACGACATCGCGAGGATGCCGAAGATCAGAATTCCAAGACGGACCATGAAGTCTCCCGGGAGGTTTGGAGCTATTACATCGGATTCTAGCTGCATAGCCGGCATTTGATCACTGCAGGCGCATGTCGATAGCCAGCGCCAGCATCCAGCTGTCGCGTATCGCGGTCATAAAGTCGCCGATCTGGTTGCAATCGCCCGCCAGCACGTAAGGCGCTCCCGAGCGCTCGACTTCGGGCACGACGTCGCGATTGGGCAAGGGCCCGATGGCCGAGATGATCAGGTCGCCGGTTTCAATTGACGTGCGTGCGCCTTCCACCATCGCCCAGATTCTGTTGTCCTCGATGGATTCCACCGGAGCGCCGGTGAGCACGCGCGCGCCGCCTTTTGCCAGGCGGTCGAGCACGTCGTAACGGTTGTTTCGCGCCATTTCCTTGGCGATCAGCGGCAGGCCCTCGATCACCGTGGCCTTGACCCCGCGGTAGTGGATGAGCGTATCGGCGGTCTCGATTCCGACCATGCCGCCGCCGATGATGGCAACGCGCGCACCGCGCGGCACGCGTTCCTGTTCGAGGAGTGCGTTCCAGGCATGCAGCAACGGAACGCTGGTCTTGACCGGAAACGGCAAGGAGCGCGGCTTCGCGCCGGTGGCAACCACCACCAGGTCGGGCTTGAATACGCGGATCGATTCGGCGGATGCGTCCATGCCGGTGCGTACCGGCACGCCGAGGCTTTCGACCTGTTCCCAACGGTACGACCATACGCCGGCCACGTCGCCCTTGTCCGGCGCCGCCAGCGCCAGCGGCATCTGGCCGCCCGGCTTCGCGGCCTTCTCCCAGATTTCCACGTGATGTCCGAGGCCTGCAGCCACGCGCGCGGCCTCGACGCCGGCCACGCCCGCGCCCAGCACCAGGATGCGCTTGCGCCCCGTTGCCGGCGGTGCCGCCTTGCGCAGCTGCGGCTCAGCCGATTCGAGACGCTCGTACTCGAGGCCGACCATCGGGTTGGTCACGCACGCCACGTCGCGCTCGAGCGTCAGCCGCTCGAAGCACACGTTGCACGAGATGCACTTGCGAATGGGCGTCTTGATCTCGCCAAAGGCCTTGCGCGGCCAGTACGCGTCGGCCACCAGCGCGCGGCAGACGGCCACGAAGTCGGAGCTGCCGGCCTGGAGGATGCCTTCCGCGTCTTCCGGATCGATCACGCGCCCGGCCATGATGGTCGGGATGCCGACCGCCTTGGCAATCGGGCGCGCGTAGGGCTCGAGAAAGCGCCGGGCGAAGGAGGGCGGCTGTATGCAATAGCGCGACAGCTCGGGACTCTCGTTGGTGCCGCCTGACATGTCGATCGCGATCACGCCCGCGCGTTCGAGCGCCTGGCACAACGCGATCATGTCCGGTTCGGTGTAGCCGCCCTCGCAGTACTCGGTGGCGCTGATTCGCACCATGAGCGGAAACTCCGGCAACTCGGCGCGTATGAGGGCTACCGTTTCCGTCAGGAAACGCATGCGGTTCTCGATCGATCCGCCGTAGCGGTCCTTGCGCTGATTGATGCGCGGGCTCAGGAACTGCTGGAAGAGATAGCCGTTGGCCGCGTGCAGCTCGACCGCATCGTAGCCGGCGCGATAAAGCCGGCGCGCGGAGTCGAGGTACGCCTGCTGGATCGCCTCGATTTCCGGGAGCGTGACGGCTCGCGCCGGCTCCCCGGTGTTGGGGTTGTGCCAGTCGGACGCCGAAACCGGCTCCATGCCCAGAACCGAGCGCTTGAGCAGCGCGCCGCGGTGATTGATCTGGCCCGTCGCCAGGGCGCCGCCCGCGTGAATCGCGTCCACGATGCCGGCGAGCCCGGGAATATAGCGGTCATGGAACAGGCACAGCGAATTGGTGTGATTGCGCGCGCCGGGCTGTATCACCATGGCCTCCGTGATGATCATCGCGGCTCCGCCACGCGCGCGCTCGCCGTAATAAAACTTGTCGCGCTCGGTGGAATATCCGTCGGTGGTGCCGAAGTTGGTGCCCATCGGGCCCATGATGATGCGGTTGCGCAGGTTGAGCGGACCCATGCGGCCGGGTTGGGCGATCAGCATGCCGGGATGATATCTGTCGCGTGATAAGCTTCACAACATACTGCGAGCGGGACCAACGCGTGGACGCAATGCCACGCGCCGCCGCAATCCGCGCTCAATAAGGAGGCACTATGCGTATCGGCTTCATCGGTTTGGGGACCATGGGTGCGAGCATGGCGTTGAATGCGCGCACCAAGGGTGGCTTTGACCTCGTCGTTCATGACCTGCGGCGCGATGCGGCAAAACCGCATATCGCGGCAGGCTGCGTCTGGGCGGATTCGCCCGCGGCGGTGGGCAAGGACGCCGACATCGTGCTGACCTCGCTGCCGGGACCGCGCGACGTGGAGGCGGTCGCGGAAGGCTTGATCCAGACGATGCGGCCGGGCGTGCCGTGGTTCGACCTCTCGACCAATTCGCCGAGCGTGATACGGCGTCTGCACGAGCGCTTCGGCGCCAAAGGACTGCCGCTGCTCGACGCACCGGTCAGCGGGGGACCGAAAGGAGCGAAGAGCGGCAAGCTTGCATTGTGGGTGGGCGGCGACAAGGCCGTCTTCGAGAAATTTCGCAATGTCCTCGATTCGATCGGCGACCAGGTGCGCTATATCGGGCCGATCGGCGCCGGCTCGATCGCGAAGCTGGTGCATAACGCCGCGGGCTACGCGATTCACTGCGCGGTGGCCGAGGTGTTTACCATGGGCGTGAAAGCGGGCGTCGATCCGCTGCCGTTATGGTCCGCGATCCGCCAGGGCGCGCTCGGGCGCAAGCGCACCTTCGAGCGCATGGCGGATAATTTCCTGCAGAATAAATTCGAGCCGGCGGAATTCGCCTTGAATCTCGCGTTCAAGGACGTGACGCTCGCCACCGAGCTCGCACGCGAGATCGGCGTGCCCATGCGCCTCACCTCCCTCGCTCACGCGGAAATGGCCGAGGCGATCAATCGCGGCTGGGGTGCCAAGGACTCGCGTGTGTTCCTGTTGCTGCAGGAGGAGCGCGCGAAAGTCGAGATCAAGGTGCCGGCGGCGGATATCCAGGCGGTGATCGACAAGGAAGTTTGATATGGCACTGCCCACCTACGAAGTTTTCGCCATCCGTTACGCGCGGCGCGACGCACGGCGTCACGAGCATTTCATCGGCGGCGATCCGCACGACGCGCCGATGCCGATGGATTATTTCGTCTGGCTGATCCGCGATTCGGAACGGACGATCGTGGTGGACACCGGCTTCACCGCGGAGGTGGCGGCGAAGCGCAAGCGCGAATACCTCCGCACGCCGAAAGCCGGCCTGGCCCTGATGGGCGTCAAAGCCGAAGAGGTCCGCGAGGTCGTCATCACGCACATGCACTACGACCACGTCGGGACGTTTTTCGATTTCCAGAAAGCCCATTTTCATCTGCAGGACGAGGAAATGCGCTTCGTCACGGGCCGCCTCATGCGCCACGCGCGCTTTGCCCACTCGTTCGAGATCGAGGACGTCGTCGGCATGGTGCGGATGCTGTTCAAGGGGCGCGTCCTGTTCCATACGGGCGTGGAGGAACTGGCACCCGGCATCAGCCTGCATCACATTGGCGGGCACACGCCGGGGCAACAATCGGTGCGGGTCCATACGCAGCGCGGCTGGGTGGTGCTCGCTTCGGACGCGGCCCACTATTACGAGCACATGGAAGCCGGGCGCGTCTTTACCTCCATGTACAACCTGGGCGACGCGCTGGAAGGGTACGACACGCTGCGACGCATCGCGGAATCACCCAAGCACATCATTCCCGGCCACGACCCGCTGGTAATGCAGCGCTACCCGGCGGTCTCGAAGGAACTCGAGGGCATCGCGGTAAGGCTGGACGTCATGCCGCGGGATTGAGCCGCCGTCGAAATTGCAAGGAGGATTCATGCCGCTGGCGGTTCGTGTCATGGGAATTGTTTCAACCGGATTCCTGTTGCTGGGTCCGGGCGCGGCGCCGGGCCAGGATTACCCGAGCAAGCCCATCCGCTTCGTCACTTCCGCCCCCGGGGGCGGCAATGACCGCATCGCGCGCGAACTCGCGGACGCGCTTTCGAGCACGCTGGGCCAGCCGGTGACAGTGGAAAATCACCAGGGCGGGGTGGCGCCGGGCGGGATCGTGTCCAAGGCTCCGCCCGATGGGCACACGGTGTTGATCTACAACAACACGCTCTGGATCGGGCCGCTCCTCCAGGACGCCACGTACGACGCGGTAAAGGACTTTGCGCCGATCACGGAACTGGCGCGGACGCCCAACGTGCTGGTGGTGAGCGCGGGGTCGCCGGTCAAGTCCGTGCCGGAGTTGATTGCCCTCGCCAGGGCGAAGCCGGGTGAGCTCAAATACGGTGCGAGCGGCACCGGCGCTGGCAACCACCTCGCGGGGGAATTGTTCGGGGCCATGGCGGGCGTCAAGATCGTGCCCGTCAACTATAAGGGTATCGGCGGAGCCATCAAGGACCTGATGGCGGGCGATTTGCAATTGATGTTTCCGACCGCGGTCACGGGCGGACAGCACGTGAAGACGGGAAAATTGAGAGCCTTGGGCGTAACCAGCGCGACGCCGTCTGCGCTGATGCCCGGCGTGCCGCCGGTGGCGGCATCGGGGCTGTCCGGTTACGAGGCGATCACGATATTCTGCGCGTTTGTTCCGGCCGCGACCCCCCGGAGCATTGTCGGGCGGCTCAACAGCGAAATGGTGCGGTTTCTCGGCCGGGCGGACGTGAAAGAGAAGTTGTTCGACGCCGGACTGGAAATCGTGACCGGCACGCCGGCGCAACTGGCGGCGACGATGAAATCCGAGTTGTCCCGGATGAGCAAGGTCATCAAGGACGCCGGCATCCGCGGCGGCGAGTAGCGCGGATACCGGGGCAGGGGACCGGCTACATCCTGCCCAGGTCCTGGATCGCGTCGATGACTATGCCGGTTCCGATGGCGATCATCAGGATATCCGACGCGACGCGGACGTAGCGGTATCCCGGAGGCGGCGTGCCGATCTGCACGACCAACGCCGGCGGCACATCGTAGTAAATCACTTCACGCGGCAGCGGGCGGCCTTTCTTCCATTTCTTGGCCTGTCCGGGCGGCATGCAGCCATTGTGCTTTTTTGCCAACCCCGGAGGGCAACGGCCGCTGCGATGCTCCTGGACATAGTAATCACGCACCAGGACTTTGTGCCGCTCTTCGAAGTGGCCGCGCTGGTCTCCATCGTGAGCCGAACTCTTGCCCTTGCCTTTGCCCTTGGCCCACTCGGGTTTGTCGGCGAGTGCCGGATGGGCGGCAATCGTTGCCGCGATGGTAAAGGCCACCGCAATGCCCGCAAGCAGGAAATTTCGTTTCATGTTTGCACGCTCCCTAAGTTAGTAAGCCGGCCGGTCATGCCCGGCTGGCGATACTCACCTTGGAATATATATTGTTTCATTCACAGCCTATGTCGTTGTTTGGCGACAGTTTGTAGTGTTCGAATGGCGTATTAGCCCGATCGATGGCCAACCGGCGAGACACGCAGCGGCAGGCAGATTTGGTGGCGGAGCCTGCGGCAAACGTCAACCCGGATTTGACCCGGCTGGGCGACGTCATACATATTTGAGCCAAGCGTGGCGAAATGTAACCGAGGGTAACTGTCGGTAACCGCGTGGATAGTCCGCCTCTTTCCATGCTCCAATCGTGCATGCCAGTGAATTAGGGGGGCTCGTTCCAAATGATTCATCGTGCTGAACAACAATTGGGGCGCCTGACGCGCGCCGCCGTGTATTTCGCCCTGGTCCTGGCGGCGGGATGCGCCGGGATGGATCCTGCGCCGCAGGAGCCGTCCAAGGCCGAAGTGACGCAGGGCAGGGCGCCTGCGTCCGCGCCGCAGCCGCCCGAAGTGAAGCCGGAAAAACCCGTCGCGGCGAAGCCGGTTCAGGTCGCCCCGAAACCGGAAGCCCCGATCGTCGCCAAGCCGGAGGCGCCCGCCGCAAAACCGGCGGCCAAGACGGCAGCGGCTCCAACGCCGAAGGAGCCGGCACCGAAGAAGGAGGTCGGCACCCCGCCGGCGCACAAGCCGGCAGCGGCGCCGCTGGACCTGGCAGGGCTGGTGAAAAAGCTCAAGGAGACCGACGCTATCGGCGTTTTCACCAAACTCACGCTCAAGAACCAGGTCGACACCCTGCTGGAGCAATTCCGGGGGTACTATCAGGGGCGGGTCAAGACCTCGCTCGATCAATTGCGGCAGCCTTACGACCAGCTGCTCATGAAGGTGCTCTCGCTGCTGCAGGACAGCGATCCACCGCTGGCGCGCGAGATCGTGCAGTCACGCGAGGCGATCTGGAGCATACTTTCCGATCCGGAGAAGTTTGATGACCTCTAATTCTGGCTGGAGAAACAAGATGGGCAAGCGTTTGAATAGCAGGGTTCTGGCAGTCGGGTTGGCGGCTATCGTTTCCGGGCCGTCGTTGGCCGCGGACGAGCTCTCCAAGGACCTTTCGTCCACGATCGCGCTGCTCGGATTGCCATGCGGCAAGGTCGTGAGTTCCCAGCGGATGAAGGACAACGACTACATCGCCATCTGCAGTGACAAGAACCGTTACCGGGTGTTCGTCAATCCCGAAGGCCGCGTCGTCGCCACCAAGCAGTAAGAAGCGGTGATGGGTGATGGGTGATGCGTCTCCCGCGCAGCGGGCTAAAACCCGTCACCCTTAATCGTCACCATTACCTCGTCACCCGCATCTCGTCACGCTACTGAACTTTGAGCCCGGCAAGCTTGATTGCCTGGGTAAAGCGGCCGTACTCCGCGTTGATGTGTTTCAGCATTTCCTCGGGTGTGCTCGTCATGGTCTCGGCGCCCTGGCGCTCGAACATCTCGCGCGTGGTCGGATCCTTCATGACCTTGGTGACCGAAGCGTAAATGCGGTCGAAAAGCGGCCGTGGAATGTTTTTGGGCGTGGCGATGCCTGCCCAGCCCGTGGACACGTAGCCCGGAACGCCAGCTTCAATGACGGTCGGCACGTCCGGCAACGCCATCGAGCGTTTTTCCCCGCCGGTCGCCAGCGGGAGCAGGCGTCCTGACCTGATCTGGGAGATCACCGACGGCAGCGGCACGAACGTGAGATGGGATTCGCCGGCCGCCACCATGGTCGTCGAAGTGCCGCCCTTGTACGGAACGTGGAGCACTTCGATGTTGGCCATGTGCGTGAACAGCACGCCGGCGAGGTGGCTCTGGAATCCCGATCCGGCGTTCGCCATGTTGAGCTTGCCCGGATTGGCTCTTGCGTAGGCTATGAGCTCCTTCACGTTCCTGAACGGCAGGGTGGGATTCATCACCAGCACGTTCTGCGTGCTGGCGATCAACGAGACGTAGGCGAAGTCCCGGGTCGGGTGGTAGGTAAGATCCTTGTAGACCTGCGGCGAGATCACCTGCATCGCTGTCGATGACATCAGCAGCGTGTAGCCGTCGGGCGCCGCGCGCGAGGCGGTTTCCGCGCCTATCGTGCCACCGGCTCCGCCGCGGTTGTCCACGATCACCTGCCGTCCCCATTCCTCGGTCAACCGGGCGGCGAGAACGCGGCCCATGTTGTCGACGGAGCTTCCCGTCCCCTGGGCAACGATCAGGCGCACCGGCTTGCTGGGATAGTTTGCCGCCGGCTCACTGGCCAGGGTTACCTGCGCGAGACCCAGCATGGCCAGCGCTGCGACTGCAATGGATGCAGGAATTTTTCCGCTTACCGCGCTTGAATTCATCACGGCTTCCTCCTCGTTTTCTATGGGCCGGGTCGTTGCGCCAGCCCGGTTTGTACCATAATAGTAAATCGAATCAGGCGTGAAGAGGCAAGCATGATCGGGAGTGCAAGGCGCTTGGGCGGGATCGCGCTGGCAGTTGTTGCGTGCGCTGCAAGCCAGGCGCAGGCCCAGGACGATGTGCCGGGCTATCCGTCCAAGCCGATCCGCATCGTCGTCGGCATCGCGCCGGGCGGCGGTCTCGACACGATGACCCGCCTCGGCGCCCAGAAATTGAGCGAGCGGTGGGGCAAGACTGCCGTCGTGGACAATCGTCCCGGCGGCGGCACGGTACTCGCGATGGATATCGTGGTGCAGGCGCCGCCGGACGGCTACACCCTGCTCGGAGCGTCCGAAACGATCATGCTGAACGGTGTCTTTCAGCGCGCG
>Ga0111538_10015091_pt1 | contig 10165 bp, 8 predicted proteins | sample SoiMethybrSBSTD1_FD_79669 | JGI IMG/M metagenome (GOLD analysis project Ga0111538, IMG submission 79669) | Bulk soil microbial communities from a Populus tree surrounding site in Tennessee, USA - Soil MetaG P. TD hybrid SBSTD1 (version 2)... | ecosystem: Environmental > Terrestrial > Soil > Tree... | reverse complement strand
CTCGCGCGGACTTGGCCGACTAGGACTGGTGCCAAGCCCCATCGCCATCGATCCATGCCGAACAGTGGTCGCGATGGCCGGTGTCCGTACTCTGGGCGACAGATAGTCGATCAGCTCCTTCGCGGTTGACATCGGGATAGCCAAACAAGAGTAAACACCCGCCCGCATGTCCGCTCTGTCGAACGCAACGAAAACTTCTTGATGGTATCCCGCCTATCACCCGAATTCCAATTGGCCGCCGCCTGTGCGATGTGGCCTCCTTCCGATCGCCGGAGTGAGGCCATACGCACTGCAACTGCGGGGCCACTCCATTGGCCGCGCTTCCTAGGCGTGGTCGAACGTCACCGCATCATTGGTTTGGTTCGCGATGGGCTGACCAGGGCGCGTGCCGAGGTGCCACCAGAAGTCATCAGCGAAATTGAGGCAAAGGCAGCGATCGCTGTACGCGAAAACCTGGTAATGGCTGCAGAAGCACTGCGGCTGCAGCGTATTTTTGAGAAGGCCAAGGTCCCCATCCTGTTCGTCAAGGGAGCATCTCTGACGGCGCTTGCGTTCGGCAATCTTGGTCTAAGCGGCGGTCAGGATATCGATGTGCTAGTGCCCATGGAGACACTGTCGCTGGCGACGGCCCTTATAGCGGACGCGGGCTACCGGCGTTTTGACCCTCCGCCCAACCTCAGTGAGAAAGATTTGCGGCTGCTGATGCCGCTGCGAAAAGACTTCACCTTCGTCCATCAAACGAAGAGGCAGCTCGTTGTTGAGCTTCACTGGCGGCTGTTCCTCAACCCGCACGCCATGGACCAGGCCTCTTTTTGGCCGAACTCACAAATTGTTCCACTTACCGCCGCTGAGGGGCTGCGTACGATGGGCAATGAAGACCTCTTTGCTTATCTATGCCTGCATGGCGCCCTCCACTGGTGGAATCGCCTAAAATGGCTTGCCGACATCAACGCTCTCATGGCAACCGCCCCGGCGGCTAGCGTCGAGCACCTCATCCGCGCCTCTGAAGCCAAGGGCGCAGGGCGCGCCACCGCCCAGGCGGCATTGCTTTGCCAACGACTTTTCGGGACGTCTCTACCCGACCCGCTGATGAAGAGCCTTCGCAGAAGCGCCGCCGTACGCTGGTTAGAGGCGACGGCGTTGGGTGCGATGACCATCGGTCACGGCGAGCGCGATCCCCATGACGTCCGCTTTGGGACTACCCGCGGTAGTGCCTCGAGCTTTCTTCTGAGTACAAGTTGGCGCTATAGGCTCGCAGAACTGAATATTCAGTCGAGGAACCAAGCGGACGTCCTGGCCACGGCACTACCTGAGCGATTGCGGTTCCTTTATCCCATCCTCCGGCTACCGCTCTGGGTTGGACGACACGCCGTCAAACGCAGTGCTAGAAAATAGCGCGCTGACGCCACACTCAGCCCCCCTGGTTAAACCGGGTTAGAGTCGGATCAGTTGAAGGTAAATTCTCGAATGTCCTCTATACAAGGAGTCCGACCGATCGCCTCGGTAATCGTGATCGGGTATAATCAGCAAAATTTCATTTCTCAAGCGATCCTGAGCGTGCTTGCGCAGAGTGAGCCCTGCATCGAATGCATTTTTGTGAACGATGGCTCCACGGATCGATCCTTAGACATTGCGCAAGATATAGCTAAAACGGACTCACGCTTGAGGACGTTCTCTATCAGCAACAGCGGACCCTCGAAGGCGCGTAACTACGGCTACTCGCAAATTTCCGACGCTTCCCAGTATGTCTGTTTTCTCGATGGGGATGATTTCCTCCGCGCCGATTTTATTGAGGTCTGCATCGACTACCTTGAACGCCACGATGATGTTGGTGTCGTTTTGCCCGGTTTCGATCGCGTGGACGTGGCTGGCAACACCATGCCGACACCTCCGCGGGTCCGTTGGGCCCCGGGTATGTTGTGGTTGCCCAGGGTGCTTCCCGAAAGCCAACTCGAAACTCCGCTAGTGACATTCTACTGCGGCAGCGGTGTCACGCCGTTTTGGCTGGCCCGCCGAGCCGTCTTCGACAAAACGAACGGATGGGATGAGCGCCTTTGGCCGTATGAAGACACGGACATGCTTTGTCAGTTTTCGCTGCTGACCAAAATTCACTCTCTGAGTTCGCGGATGGTTGGTTATCGTCAACACCCGCATCAGAGCACAAGGGCAGGTGCGCAGCGATCGCCGCACTGGAAAGAGCACGGCCTTCTGAACATGCAATCCAAGTGGGACGGGAAGCTAACGTCAAATTCGGCTGAAGCCAGCGCATTGAATCGTGCCTGCATATATTATCATCAAGTTCATCAACCTCTGCGGCATCTCTTCGTTGCGCAGCGAGCTTGTCGCGAATTTCTCACGAGGCCGTCAGTTCCAAGATTAAGATGGTTCTCGCTGCTTGTTCTTCGGTTTCTTATTGATTTTTTTTACTACAAGATTTTCTTTTGGCGATCCACCAGACGTTGGCGTGCGGCTTTTCCCACGACGTTCCCCTAGTGATAGCACTTAACTACGCTATTTTTCCTGTCACGCCAGTGCAAACGTTAGCAAGGCCTCGCGAAACAGGCGATGTGACAGATGGAGAACCCGGGAATGGGCCCGCCGCGTAGCGCTGCCGCAATGAAGTCCTTGCCTTTGTTTTTCAGCGGGGTGAACTCATACCCCAGAGGTGTGAGCAGCGTCAGGCAATCCACCATGGCCTGCTCGTGATGCACCTCCAGAAGGAGCGGGGGTCTTATTTCCTTGAGGAATCGTGTGCCGCCCTGGAGCACGCCTGCTTCGTGACCTTCGACGTCGACCTTCAGGAGCGATGCAATAGGCGCGTGCTCTTTGTAGAAGAGATCATCGAGACTGACAGTCTGAATTTTGATTGCCTTCTCCGGGGCAGGTCCATCGGAGAGCAGGTGGCTGGTCGTCGAACCATCAGCCTCGAAATAAAACACGCCCGTGGACTTCGCAACGGCGCGGTCGAAGACACGCACATTTTGCAGCTGGTTGATTTCTAGGTTTTTGCGCAACCGACCGAGGTTGGCGGGGTCTGGTTCGAAAGCCAATACCATGCCGGCCTCGCCGACAGACCGCGAAAGTATCAGTGTATGGAAGCCGATGTGAGCCCCGATGTCTGCTACAACCGTGCCCGACTTTGCGTGCTGCTGTAGCATCGCAGTGACCTCCGCTTCGTGGCGATCGTCAATCCAGTAATAGTTCGGTGTGTTACGCCCAACGCAAAGCTTCATGCCGCGCAGCGGGCCGCTGGAGACGGTCACGACCTGGGTCCCATCTGCAGCCACGATCCACTTCAGAATCGGTGCAAGGCGGTTGCGGAGCCCGTGCTGATGATAGAGCCTGTGTCGCAACCATTGCGGGGAGTTGGCTACCATGCGAACCACGAGATCGCGAAGCGCACCGCCCAGCAGCAACGGCATGGCACCAAAAAGAAGCGCAATCCGATGCAAGTTCTTGGTCATCCGTTGCGACGCGCCCATAGGGTGCCTCAAGCAATTAATGCAAAAGCGAGCAGTTCTGAAATCGCGACAACCAGAACCCACGTTCACCTGAGGGGAGCAGGGTGATTGCGGGTCACACCTGATCGATCTACAAAACGTCCTGTCTATTTACCCGGTTCTACGTTTGCTTTTTCCAGGCCCATAGCCCACCGAATGCCGCCCAGGATATGCTCCTGGTAGCGCCGATCTTTCCAAACCTCCTCCCGGTGCCCCAGGGAGGTATAGAAGATGCGACCCTTGCCCTCCGCCCGCGTCCAGGCAATGGCGTAATCCTTGTCTTGCCGCTTGCCCTTGGAAGTGTCGATGGACCCGTTATCGATGCTCAGTAAGATGTGCTTATCGTTCCGAGACCAGATGCGGAACTGATAGATCTCGTCCTCGATCTCCGGATCTTCGGAAAACGGCTTCATGCCGGGAAATTTCGGATCCTCAATGTTCAGCCGTACCTTCTGGAACCAGGGATGGCCGTCGAAGTAGCCTCCTATCATTTTGCCGTAATCAACCCACCGGTAGAGCGTGTCGGTGGCGGCGTGCATCCCCACGAAGCCGTGGCCGGCCCGCAGCCAATCCAAAAAGGCTTTCTTATTCTCGTCGGCGATGGGCAGATCGCCCGTCGTATTGGCGAAGATGATCAGATCGATTTGCTTCATCTCTTCGGACGTGATCTTTTGGGAAACATCGCGGTCGGTATCGGCGACGTCCACCTCCCAACCTTGTGTTTCAGCAAGCTGCCGGAGGGTCTGCTGCGCGATAGGGATCGAATCATGACGGAATTCCCTGGTCAAAGTAACGACGAGAAATCGCTTAGGCTTGCAGGCTTTCGTATAGGAAGCAGAAGGAGAAGCGGCAACAAGGGCGGCCGGAACCCCACCACCCGCGAGGGCCAGGAACCTGCGGCGCGTTGAGAAATGGGGGAATCGGGTCATGCGAGCTAATATCAACTTCGCTCGAGCGATACGGCAAAGGGGTGTCTGCGTGCATCGCGTGCCAGCTAGTCACTGACCCTTTAGCTTTATTTTCTATCCGTGGATAGCGCAAAGGCGAAGACATTAAGAGCTTTAGAGGCCCGATCGAGGTGCGCAGGCCAGAATCCACATAAGGGGCGCGACGGTTCCGCACTATTCGGCCAACTCGAACCATCGCAGGCCTCGGCCCCGAATTCCTGACGGCCTGAGCGGGACCCGTTCGCATTCTTCGAAAACGTCTGGAACTCGTCACGGCCAGCGTTCTCGCCCCTAAGGGTCAGCAAGCGCTCCGCAGCGACCGACGCGAACGATCGGCCTCAAGCCGCAATTCTAAGCTCCACGAAAATTTCAGATTGCCAACTTTGCCCGCTTCGTGATGACGAACAGAACCACCACTCACCATGGGAACGGTTTGACGCCATTCAATCCGATCCTGTATCGAGAACGCGAAGCATAGCGCTTCCCCCCTTGCATTGTCGCACTGGCAAGCTACCGATGATCGAGGATCTTTCCTCAAATCAGTTGCCGCAAGCGTTGGAAACCGATGTTTGCGTCATCGGCGCCGGTGCGGCAGGCCTCACCGTCGGATTGCTCTTAGCCAGGCGCGGCTTGCAGGTTGTGATGCTCGAGTCGGGGGGTGAGCAGCATGAGACGCCCATACATAACCTCAACCGCTGTGAATTCGCGGGGCGGACGTTCCTCGGCGCGAACGAAGGCCGGTTCCGTGCGTTTGGGGGCTCCACAACACGATGGGGTGGGCAAATTCTGCCCATGCAGCCGATCGATTTCGAAGCTCGCCCATGGGTCAGTGCAAGTGGATGGCCAATCGCCTATTCTGATTTGGTACCGGCGTATAAGGCAGCATTGCATCTAGTCGGTCTCGACCGTTGCATCGAGAGCGATGCGGATGTCTGGCGATCTGTCGGGCAGACGGCTCCGCGGTTTGGTGAAGGATTGCAGCCGTACTTCTCGCGATGGTGTCCGGAGCCGGATTTCTCGCGCCTTTTTCGCGCCGAGATTGCTCGCCGATCCAACCTCCGATGCGTCCTGCACGCGACGGTCACGGGATTTCGAGTTGAAGGCGGTTGCATCGTCCAGGCATCCGCCCGCAATCTTGCCGGTCGGTTGCTCGATGTTCGCGCCCGTCGATTTGTGTTGTGTGTCGGCGGGATCGAGACACCACGTCTTCTCCTTCATCCCCTAGAGGGCGGCGGGAACCCGCCATGGGCGGCCTTGGATCTCATTGGACGCTACCTGCAGGACCATCCCGGCCTGACATGCGCCGACATCGTGCCCAGGCGCCGCAGCGAAATGCACCGACTGTTCGACAATGTCGTTCACGGTCGAACGCGCTATCAGCCGCGGCTGCGGGTCACAGATAAAGAGCAGCGACGCAGGCGGTTGCTGCAAGCTAGCTGCTCCATAATTTTCCAGAGTAACCGCGCCGATGCTCTTTCACGGGCGCGATCCATTGGCAAGGATCTGCTGAGCGGGCATGCACCGCGAAAAGCCTTGCGAGACCTCATCGGTGCCGCCCCTTTAGTCGCTCGCGTAGGTTGGCGCACGTTCATTCGCCATCGTGCGTTCAACTTTGATGATATGGGGTTCAGGCTCGGCATTCAGCTTGAACAGCAGCCTGATCCCGACAGCCGAGTAACGCTGTCGAACAATGTTGATGCGCTTGGACTCAGGCGGGCGCGGATCGATTGGAAAATTAACTCAAGCGAAATCGAAACCGTCGCAGCCGTCGCCGAGATGTGCAAGCGGGCATTCATGGTGGCAGGGATTGGTGAGGTCGACGTGGATGCTGATGTTGCTAGCCAAAGTCATGATCTGACGAGGCGTATGGTGGATCAGAACCACCACAATGGCACAGCCCGTATGGCGTCCACGCCGAATGAGGGTGTCGTCGATCGCGACCTACGCGTGTTTGGGACTTCCAATCTGTATATCTGTAGCAGCGCAGTATTTCCGACTGGCAGCTTCTCAAACCCGACCCACACATTGATTGCACTTGGTATCCGACTAGCGGAGAAGCTTAGCTCTGATAGCGGCAATGCATAGTGTATACCTGCCAGGTTGTGCGCGTCCTGTCCCGCGCCTCGGCTTTGGTGGCGCCAGCCTTGTAGGCGGTCCAGGACGCAGGCACTCGCTTCAGTTGCTCGAGACCGCTTTCGCGTGCGGCGTTCGGCACTTCGACGTGGCCCCGTCCTACGGGCTGGGCAGCGCGGAAGAGGTGCTTGGGGAATTCGCCGCCCGCCATCGCGGCGAGATCACAATAGCTACCAAGTTCGGTAGCGCTCGCCCGGCCTCGGCCCAGCGCGTTTTCTTGCAGTGGACCAGGGCTGCGGTGCGGCCGATCGTCAACAGACTACCGGCCGTAAAGAAGCGTCTGCTGGCGGAGCTGTCCCGGCAGGCACCTGCTGCCCCAAAATTTGAAGCGGCTGAGCTCCTGCTCTCGCTGGAGAAAAGTCTTCGGGCGCTTCGCTCCGAGCAGATCGAACTCTTCCTTTTGCATGAAGTCGACAGTAATGGACTAAGAGACGACTTGATTCTCGCGCTCGAGCGGGCTCAGCGGGAAGGCAAGATCGGTGCTTGGGGGATCGGCAGCGAACGACAGAAGATCGAGCGAATCCCTACCGACCAATTGGCTCGGGCGCGCGTTTTGCAGTTCGAGTCGTCTCTGATGACAGGCCGCCGCCCTGAGTATCCTGGCACTTTCCTAATAACACACAAGGCAATTGCAAGCGCATTCGCGACGCTGAACTCTGTGTTGGCGGACGCCGATGTGTGCCACCGGTGGTCACAGAGTACCGGCCTTGATCTTGCCGATCCTCGTGAGCTCGCACGTGCTATCATTGCATCGGCTCTCATCCTTAATCCCAACGGCATAGTGCTGTTCTGGTCCAGCAATATGAACCGTATCAAAGCTAATGCTCTCGCTCTCGATGTCAGATACCTAGGGCCGGGACAACGACTGCTGCACCTTATCGAGCCAGCATGAATGCAGTAAACGCGGGGCGCGCAATGCCGTAAGGCCGCAGATGCGCGGCGTCGTCAACATCACTTCGTGAGCTGGCTCGGAAGAGCGCTGGGAGAGTTTTCGGCTGATGCTGGGCGCGCCACTACGCGCAGTCGGACTCACCCCCTGAAATTGACAGATAGGATCAGCGCACAAGCCGAGATCCTAGGGAGCCAAGGATTAGCTTCGAGAAGGCCGGCGTGCCAATCTCGTTCGTTAACGGAGCGGCCCTCGCCCTATTCGTGTTCGGTCATCTCCGCCTGAAACAGTCAGGACATTGATCTCCTCGTGTCACGGGAAGCCTTACCAACGCTATCGCGCTTCCCACCCGCAGCCCGGTATAGGCGCCACAGCGCTCGGCCTGCATATCCGCTGCGGCTGTTGATGCCGAGCACAAGGATGTTCGGCGTTCCTCATCCAACACGGGGATCGTTATCGAATCACTGAAGGCTGTTTCTAAATTCCACACGCTCTGGTTGAAGCTGCGAATCGCGGATAGCCCGACTGAGCCAGGGCGCAGAGCTGCGCACCCCGGGAGCGAGGAAGATCTATTTGCCCACCTCCGCGCAGACGGCGTCTTGGCACCGCCTCCAATGGCTGCCGATATCATTGCACTAGTGGCAGCCATCGATCGATGAGCTCATTCGCGCGGCCACGGCAACGGGTGCTGGGCGCGCGGGGGACCAGGCCTGCTGCTTTGTGGCCGCCTCTTCAGGGCGTCACCCCCTGCCACGATCCTGAATAAGTCCAAAAATAGCGCGGGCGAGCAGGAACCGCATGATGCGCGCTTCGCAACCATGCGCGACTGCCTTAAAGCTTCCTCCTGAGCCGAGCTGCCGCTATCGATGGGCGGAAGCAAAGGTTCACTCGTGATGAGAAATATGTACTCACTCTGCTGCTCCCCAACCACTCTGGTTGGGATATCCGCTCTTGCGACGGCCGCTCTGGCTGCGGCGGCATTCCGCCAAGCGCTGCATGCCATTTACTGGGGGATTTCTGCCCTTCACTAGTCACGTAAGGAGAGGTTTTTAGAAGTGCGGCCCATGTTGGTTTGGCATTATCCCGGCAGTGATTCGCTGTGGCCCGGCCGGGGTACGGCGGATGCGGCGAGGGGGCCTGCGGAGGGCGGATGAGGGACCTGGATCTGCCATGCACCACTGGGCCGGCGCGCGGTGCTGCCTTCGACTATGTGCTCTGTGGTTGGCAGGTGCGTTCGGACCTGCCACTTACGGCCGTACCGACCCAGCGGCGAGCCGGCGAAAGTGTCGATGTTCGGATCGAAATCGCCCAAGGCGCATCGCCAATGGCTGCGTGCACGCAACCTTACGTGTTCGAGCACTCCGCCGCCCGGTCGCTTATCAAGATAGGGGAGGTCGCCGAATTTGAGGTGAGCGAGGGCCGCCGTATCCGCGTCTGGCTTGCTCCGGGAGCGGCGAGAAAGGACGCCGAAATATTTTTACTTGGACCTGCGTGGGCATCGCTCTGCCACCAGCGAGGACTGCTGCCACTGCATGCGAGCGCGATCCGGACTACCCACGGCCTTGTGGCATTCTGTGGTCATTCAGGAGCGGGCAAGTCCACGACCGCGGCAGTGATGGTCACATCGGGCTATGAGCTCGTTGCCGACGACGTGCTGCCGATCAGCTTGCACCAGAATGCGTCCCCCGGCGCCTGGCCTTATCTCCGCCGCATGAAATTATCCTCCGAGTCCATACCTCAGCTCGCCCTGTCACCAGTCGCGGCGGTCGGCACGCGGCTTGACCGCGAGAAGAAGTTCGTTCGCCCGCAATTTGCCGCCGCCGACGAGTGGGTCCGGCTCGAGCGAATCTATCTACTAGAAACCGACCGGGGTACCTCGCGCTCCATCGATCGACTGGTCGGTGCTGAGGCGGTCCGCGCGCTCATTGACCAAACCTACCACTTCCCGTTTGTATCGATGAGCGGCCGTTTTCGTGAGCACCTCGAGATGTGCGCGCACATAGCCTCGAGGGTCCCGATCTATCGATTGCCTCGGTTCGCGGGGCTCGGCACCGAGAATAAGCTGGCCGCGGTCATTCGCGCGCACCTCAATGGAGAGCTGGTTGACAACTGACGACCGCACCAGCCACCTTGAGCGGCCTCGCGATGCTCTATAATGCGGACGCAACCGCTTATCGGAGACCTAACGGCAGATGTTGAACCTCAACTCCATCGTGCAACGCGCTCCCGACGTGATTGCTGCCGAATCGGGCCATGACCTTGTGATGGTCAGTGTGATCAATGGGCTCTATTACGGGATCTCCGATGTCGCCCGCGGCATCTGGGAAGCCATCGAACATCCCAAAAAGGTCTCTGACCTCATTGACGACCTCACGGCAAGCTATCGCATCGATCGTGAAACCTGCACGCGGGAAACCATCTCGTTCCTCGAGAGCCTGCGGGCGGAGGAGCTTTTGCAGGTGAGTGATGGGCCGGTTACATAAGCTCTGGGGTCTCTCCCGACGAGAAAAAGGGCTCCTGTGCGAGGCCATCATGCTTTTTCTCGCGGCAAAAGTCAGCGTGCACACGCTGCCGTTCGAGCAGATCGAGCGGTACTTGCGAGCGCGCTGGGGTGCCGATACCCCAGATATCGGCGATCGGCACGAAGATATCCGTCTCATCCGACGTTCGCTGGCGCGCGCCGAAAATCTGTTTCG
>Ga0111538_10015088_pt1 | contig 10167 bp, 10 predicted proteins | sample SoiMethybrSBSTD1_FD_79669 | JGI IMG/M metagenome (GOLD analysis project Ga0111538, IMG submission 79669) | Bulk soil microbial communities from a Populus tree surrounding site in Tennessee, USA - Soil MetaG P. TD hybrid SBSTD1 (version 2)... | ecosystem: Environmental > Terrestrial > Soil >... | reverse complement strand
CTGTTGACGCGCGCCACCGGGAAGCTGACGCAGGTTCCTGGGCTGGAGATCATCGGCACCGCGCCTGACAAGGCGGCGGTCATTTCATTCACGCTCGATGGGATTCATCCGCACGATCTCGGCACCATTCTCGATGCCGAGGGAGTGGCCGTGCGCACCGGACATCATTGCGCGATGCCGGTCATGGAATTCTTCGGTGTGCCGGCGACTGCGCGTGCGTCCTTCGCCTGTTATTCGCGCGAGTCGGACGTCGACGCGCTGATCGGCGCGCTCGCGCGGGCGCGCGAGGTGTTCGGCTGATGGACCTCAAGGACCTGTATCGCGAGGTGATTCTCGATCACAACCGGAGTCCCAGGTTGTTCGGCCGGCTCGACCCCGCTGACAGCTCGGCCGACGGCCACAATCCCTTGTGTGGCGACCGGCTGCACGTCACCCTGCGGCTCGAGGGCGATCGGCTCAGCGACCTGCGCTTCGAAGGCAAGGGATGCGCGATATCCGTGGCCTCGGCCTCAATGATGTGCGAGGCGGTCAAGGGCAAGCGCCGCGACGAGATCGCACACCTCTACGGCGAGATCCATGCGGTTCTCACCCGGCACGACGCGCCGGTGCCCGAGGATCTCGGCAAGCTGGCCGCGCTGTCCGGCGTGCGCGAGTTTCCGGTGCGAGTCAAATGCGCCAGCCTGGCCTGGCACACCCTCAACGCCGCGCTCGAGCGCAGCGAACAGACGGTCAAGACAGAGTAACGGCGCCGATCCCATGCGCACGCACGACAACGAACCCTTCGTCCTGAGCCGCGATGTGAAGGCGGTCATGGTGCCCGCGGGCATCGAGATGGAGCTGAAGTCGGGGCAGTCGGGATTCATCACCCAGGCGCTGGGCGGCAGCTTCACGCTGTACATGGAAGGCAATCTGTTCCGGATCGCGGGCGCCGATGCCGACGCCATCGGCAAGGACGTTGTCAGGGGGCCGGAACTTCCGCCCAACGCCACCGAGGACGATGTGCTCGCGGCCGCCTGGGATCAGCTGCGCACCTGCTATGACCCGGAAATACCGATCAATATCGTGGACCTTGGTCTGATCTACGAGTGCACGGTGAGCGTCCAGGCTGACGGCCAGCGTGTCATCAATGTCCGGCTCACGCTGACGGCGCCGGGCTGTGGCATGGGTGACGTGCTGGTGCAGGACATCAGGCAGAAGCTGGAGATCATTCCTACCGTGGCGACCGCAAATGTCGAGCTGGTGTTCGATCCGCCCTGGAATCAGTCGATGATGACCGAGGCCGCGCGCCTGCAAACCGGCATGTTCTGACGGCCTGATCCCGAGCACCATGTCCGAGTGGACCGACATCGGCAGCGCTGCCGACCTGGCCTCCTCGCAACGTCTGGAAGCGGACGTGGACGGGTATCGCGTGCGCGCCACGCGCGTCGGTGGCACGCTTTACGCCTTCGAAGATCGCTGCACTCACGATGATTCCCCGTTCGAAGACGCTCCCATCGAAGACTGCGAAATCGTCTGCCCGCGGCATGGCGCACGCTTTTCGCTGCGAACCGGCGAGGCCCTCAGCCCGCCGGCCTACGAGCCGCTGCGCATCTTCGAAGTGCGCGAGGTGGACGGCCGCATCGAGGTGCGTGCTTGAAGCCTGACAATCCCAGGCGGCTCACGCTGATCCGTCATGCGACTGCCGACCAGGACGCCAGCGTGCGGGATTTCGAGCGGCCGCTGACGCGCAAAGGCCACGGGGAAGCGCAGGACATGGCGAAGCGGCTGCACGAGCGCGGCCTGGTGCCCGATCTCATCCTGACGAGCTCCGCCACGCGCACGCGTGAGACGGCGGAAATCTTCGCCAAGGTGCTGGGTGTCGTCGCGCGGCTGTTGCAGGCGGATGACTCGCTGTATCTCGCCGATGGTGAGCACATCCTGGGCACTATCCGTGCCGTCGGGCCGCGCGTCACCAATCTCGTGGTGATCGGCCACAACCCGGGAATATCCGCGGCGGCAATCGCGCTCGCGCCGGAGACCGTGAGCGCCGACCTGCCCACCTGTGGCCTGCTCACGATGACCGTGAACTGCAGCGTGTGGAGCCTGGTCGACCGGCGCTGCGTGCGCGAGGCGGAGCGCGACTCACCGCGCCGCTTCTTCGACTTCAGCTAAGTCCCGCGCGCCACCTGCGTGATGTCGACCACCGCTCCCTGATCGCGTTCGCGGCGTTGACCGAGCGGGGCCACGAGCTGCGGATCGGCGACACTGCATCGATCGCGTCCCGCCTGCTTGGATCGATACAGCGCCTCGTCCGCGAGGCGGATGATGGTCTCGCGGTCGCGCGCCATGGTCGAATCGGCGATGCCGAAACTCGCCGTGAAGATGGGCGTGTTCGAAAGCAGGTGCGCCTGGGCGAGCGCGGCCCGCAGCCGGTCCACGACCTCGGCGGCGCGCTCGGCGTTGATGCCCGGCAGCAGCAGTGCGAATTCCTCGCCGCCCCAACGGATCACGTGATCGCGGTCGCGCACCACGCCGCGCGCGGTGTCGGCGAACAGCTTGAGCGCGCGATCGCCGATATCATGCCCCATCGTGTCATTGAGACGCTTGAAGCAGTCGAGGTCGGACATGACCACTGCGAAGGCGGTCTCCACGGCCATGAGGTTGGCGAGTACTTCCTCGCCGACGCGACGATTGGTGAGGCCGGTGAGACTGTCGGTGCTGGCCTGCAGCTGCGAGCGCTCGAAGGCCCGCAACGTGCCGATGCGGTTGCCGGCGTGCACCCCGAGCGCCGTGAGCTGCGCAACCTGTTCTGGGTTCGGCGGCTTGCCCTTGGCTCCGACGACGTGCAGCACGCCGAGCGCGCGGCCCATGAAGTTGACCGGCACACAGGCGGCCGACAGGGCGCCGCCCATGCGGCCTAACAACTTGGGGCAGGCATTGAGCGCCTCGGCATCGGGGAAAATCTGCGGGTAGCCGCGCCGCACCGCGATGCAGCTATAGGGTGATTCGACCGGGCAATTGGGCGATCCGGTCCTGGGGTGTGCACAGGCCCGCTCCAGGTGTGCGCGCGAAGAATCCGCGAGCAGCAGTTCCATCGGGTGCACATCGGAGATGGTGCCCATGGCGCGCGCGATCACGCGATCCGCCTCGGCTTCCGAATCCGCCATTTCCAGCGCTTCGACCAGCTGATTGCTGAAGCTGCTGCGGGCCGCCTCGGAGCGCAGGCGCGTCAACATGCCCTGCATGGTGTCGGCCAGCAGGTTGATCATGCGCGCCAGCGCGCTCACCTCGTCCGAGCCGTGGGTCTCGCAGCGGTTGTCCATGTCACCGGCCGCGAGCGCCTGCGCGACCTCGCCCACATCGTGGATCGATTTCTGGATGGAGCGAGCGATCGCCCACAACAGCAGCGCGGCCAACGCGGCCACCAGCAGCGCCCCGACAATCATCCAGGTGTTCACCAGGCTCGCGCCGTCGGCTTCGGCCAGCACCCGAATTTCGACGCGCTGCTGAATGGCGTGCAGGCGTGTCATGGCCTCGCGCAACGCGTTCTCGAACGCCGCGCGCCGCGGCTCGAGATCCGCGAACACCCACGCCGAGGCGTGGTTGCCGGCCGTGCTGTCGCGCAGGTAGTTGTCGATGCCCTGGAGATACTGCGCGGCCGGCTGCCGCAGGCCATCGGTAATGGCGGCGACTTCCAGCCTCGCCGGCAGCGCCCAGGTGGCTTCGAGCTGCGAGCGCAGCGCGCTCACGAGATCCTTCGATCCCGGACCGGGTGCGCCATCCGCGCCCTGCAGTTGGGCCGTCAGGCTGGACTGCAGCCCGAGTGCACGATCGAGCGAGCGATACGCAGCGGCCACGCGCGCGAAATCGGCACTGGCCTCCGACTGCGCGTGGATGGCGCGCAGCGCGCCGAACACGATGCCTGCCAGCGAAATGAGCAGGATCGCAAATATTATGTAGAAACGTCCGGTGATCGGAATCGAAGCGAACCACCGGCGCGTGTATCGACCTGCCATGACTTCCCGTCTCTGCGCCGAATCGCGTCATCTCCATATCGGCGGCGTCAGGGAGTACGTTAGGGGCGCGCCCCCTCAGACGGCGTCGCCGCCCGCGACGCAGTACTCAGTTTGGCGACATTCCCGATTTTCCAGGCCCGCGGATTCTCCCGCACGTCAGCGCGATGCCAGCGACAGCAACCCGGCATTGCCGCCGATGGCCGCCGTGTTGGTGGTGATGGTCTGCTCAGTTGCCATGCGATGCAGGTAATGCGGTCCGCCCGCCTTGGGACCAGTACCGGACAGTCCCATGCCGCCGAAGGGCTGCACACCCACCACCGCGCCGATCATGTTGCGATTGATGTAGACGTTGCCGACCCGCAGCGAGCGGGCCACGCGTTGCGCCAGGCCATCGATGCGCGTGTGGATGCCGAGGGTCAGGCCATAACCGAGCTGGTTGATGGCGCCGACCACGGCATCGAGATCGCGTGCCCGGTAACGCACGATGTGCACGATGGGACCGAACACTTCGCGCTCGAGCGCGCCGAGCGAATCGATCTCCACCGCCAGCGGCGCGAAAAATCGCCCGCGCGCGCCGGCGGGCAGCGGTGCACGGTGACTCCAGCGCGAATTCTTCACCACCGCGGCACGATAATCCTCGAGCATCTTCAGTGCTTCGTCGTCGATCACCGGGCCCACGTCGGTCGCGAGCCGCGCCGGATCGCCGACGATGATCTCATCCATGCTTCCGGCCAGCAGCGTCTGCACACGTTCGGCAATCTCTTCCTGCACCAGCAACACGCGCAGCGCCGAGCAGCGCTGGCCCGCGCTGTTGAACCCGGACTGGACCACATCGAGCACCAGCTGTTCGGCGAGCGCCGAGCTGTCCGCCAGCATGACATTGAGACCGCCGGTCTCGGCGATCAGCGTGCCAATGGCGCCAGGCCGCGCCGCCATCGAACGCTCGATGATGCGTGCGGTTTCGGTTGAGCCGGTGAACACCACGCCGGAGAGCCGCGGATCGCGCGTCAGCGCGGCGCCGACTTCTGCGCCGTCGCCCGGCACGAAATGCAGCGCGGCTGGTGGCACGCCAGCCTGCAACAGCAGCGCGGTCGCGTAGGCCGCGGTCAGCGGTGTCTGTTCCGCGGGCTTTGCCACCACGGTGTTGCCGGCGGCGAGTGCCGCCGCCACCTGGCCGGTGAAGATCGCGAGCGGAAAATTCCACGGACTGATGCAGCCAAACACTCCCTTGCCGCGCAGGCGCAGCAGGTTGCGTTCGCCGGTGGGCCCCGGCAGTGGTGCCTCGTGGGAAAAGTCGCAGCGCGCCCGTGCCGCGTAATAGCGCAGGAAGTCCACCGCCTCGCGCACTTCCCCGATGGCATCGGGCAATGTCTTGCCGGCCTCGCGCACGCAGCGCGCGGTGAATGCCGCGGTGTGCGCCTCGAACAATTGCGCCGCGCTTTCGAGCACGGCGGCGCGGTGTTCGCCGCCGGTTTCGTCCCAGTCTTCCTGCGCGGCCAGGGCCGCAGTAATGGCCGCATCCACTGCGGCCGCGTCCGCATTCGCCACGGTTCCGATCTGTTCTCCCGTGTTGGCGGGATTGCGCACCGGAGCGCTGGCGCCGCTGCGTGTCTGTCCGGATACCACCGGGGCCGCGCTCCACGGCTGCTGCGAGGCGCGCTCGCAGTCACGCAGCAACAGGTCGACGGCCTGTCCATCGGCGAAATTGAAGCCTGCGGAATTGAGCCGCTCGGGTGAGAACAGGTTCGCCGGCAGCGGAATGCGCGGGTGCGCCACGTGTTCGAGCGCATCCACTTCCGCGATTGGATCCGCGACCACTTCCTCGGCGGGCAGGCTGCCATCCACGATGCGATTGACGAACGAGGTATTGGCGCCGTTTTCGAGCAGCCTGCGCACCAGGTATGGCAGCAGGTCCTCGTGCGCCCCCACCGGCGCGTATACCCGGCAATGGAAGCGGCTGTTCCAGATCTTCGCAGGTCCCCTTACCAGGCTGTCGTAGAGTTCGGCGCCCATACCATGCAGGCGCTGGAACTCGAATCGATTGGCGTCGCCGCCGAAAACCTCTGCGACGTGCGCGATGGTGTGCGCGTTGTGCGTGGCGAACTGCGGGTAGATGCGTTCACCAGCGCTCTCGAGTAGTTTGGCACAGGCCAGGTAGGACACGTCGGTATTCGACTTGCGCGTGAACACCGGGTACCCCGCCAGCCCGCGCTCCTGTGCGCGCTTGATCTCGCTGTCCCAGTAGGCGCCCTTGACCAGGCGCAGCGTGATGCGCCGATCGGTGGCCTTGAGACGGCCGATCAGCCATTCGATCGTGGAGTACGCGCGCTTCTGGTAGGCCTGCACGGCGAGACCGAATCCCGCATAACCGCGCGTGGTCTCGCTCGCCAGCAGTTTATCGACCAGCAGCAGCGACAGTTCCAGGCGATCCGCCTCTTCCGCGTCCAGCGTCACGCCTATGCCCGCCGCGCGCGACTCGGCCACGAGCCGCTCGACAATGGGATACAGCTCGCGCATCACGCGCACACCCTGCCCGAACTCGTAACGGGGATGCAGCGCCGACAACTTGATCGAAATGCTGTGCCGCGCGGTGATCGATTCGCGCGTCTCGACGGCACGGCCCAGCGCCGCGATGGCCGAGGAATACTTGTCGCGATAGCGCTGCGCGTCGGCGGCAGTCAGGGCCGCCTCACCGAGCATGTCGAAGGAGTAGCGGTAGTCGCGCTCGTCCTTGCCGGCGGCGCGCGACAATGCCGATTCGATGTCGCGGCCCATGACGAATTGATGCCCGAGGATACGCATGGCCTGCTTGAGGGCCGCACGCGCCACCGGTTCACCCAGCTTCGCGGCGAGCCTGCCGTACCAGGAGCGCGCCTCGCCAAGCTCGCGGCGATCGAAGGCCACCACGCGTCCCGTGAGCATGAGGCCCCAGGTCGATGCGTTCACCAGCAGCGAATCGCTGTCACCCAGATGCTCGTCCCACGCGCCGCTGGGAATCTTGTCGGCGATGAGCCGATCCGCCGTCTCACCATCCGGGATACGCAACAGCGCTTCCGCCAGGCACATGAGGATCACGCCCTCGCGCGATGCCAGGCTGTATTCGCGCAGGAAGGCATCGAGCGCGCCGCCGCTGCCGTGGGCGTTGCGCACCGCCTGGACCAGCGCCAGTGAGCTGGCGCCGACGGCGCGTATCGCCGATTCGCCGAGGCGTGCGCGACTGGCGAGATCGCGCACAAGTTCCTGTTCTTCGGTGAGATATCGGGAGTTGATGGCCCGGGCAATGGCATCAGGCCTTTCCAGCAGGGGAAAATGTGTCATGGTCGAAATTCTATTGAATTGAACTCACCCCGTCCCAATAAGCGTGACCCATGAGCTCTTCCCTGACGGCCGTCACCACGGCAAGTTTCCCGGCCGAAGTCATCGATGCTTCGGCCTCACAACCCGTACTGGTCGACTTCTGGGCACCCTGGTGCGGTCCGTGCCGCGCCCTTGGCCCCGTGCTCGAACAACTCGCGGACGAGCAGGCCGGCAGGATCAAAGTCGTCAAGGTGAACACCGACGAGAACCAGGATCTCGCGCAGCAATTTCAGATTCGCAGCATTCCCGCGGTCAAACTGTTTCGCGATGGCCGCGTGGTCGACGAATTCGTGGGTGCCCTGCCCCTGGCGCAGGTGCGCGGATTTCTGGAGCCATACCTGCCGCGCGCCACCGACGGAGCGCACCAGGCCGCCCTGGACCTCGCAGAGCATGGCGACTATGCCGCGGCGATCGCCGGTCTTCGCGCAGTCGCGGTCAATGACCCCGCCAACCTGGATGCACGCCGCGACCTTGCGCGCATCCTCGCGCTTGCGGGTGACCTGACGGGGGCCTCGCAGGTGCTGGGCCAGTTGCCGCCGCAGGCGCAAAACGATCCCGCCTCCAACGGCGTGCGTGCGGTGATCCACTTCGCCGCGCTCGCCACCGACGAGGCCGCGCGCACCGACAGCCTGCGCGCCGGCGCGGCGCGTTCAATCCTGGGCGGCAGCCCGGATGCCGCGGTCGAGTCACTGCTCACGCGCATGCAGGGTGACCGCGCCTTCGCCACACGCGCCGGCCGCGAAGATCTGCTGCAGGCCTTCGCGCTGCTGCCCGCTGACGATGCGCGGGTCTCGGGCTGGCGCCGCCGCCTCGCGGCTTTGCTCAACTAGAGACTTTCCCGTGAGTAACGCCGCCACGGCCATACGCGTGCTGCTCACCTGCTTCGCGCTCGTGGCGTTCGTCTGGCTGCTGTTCGCGCTGGTGCGCGCTGCGAAACGCGGCGGCAAGGGCATGCACGCCGTCGGCGCCGCGCTCATGCTGTTCGGTTGGGGAAACCTGCGGGACCCGCGCAACGATACCGTTGCCGAAGCCAACGACGGCCGCATCCGCAAGGGCACGGATTCCGGGCCACCGCTGGACGATCCGCCGCAGTAGTTCGGCGCCCGCCGCCCAACGGACACTTCGATTTTTCCCGCTGTCGTATTACTGTCGTATCGCTGTCGTACGCGATTCGTAACCGCCTGCGCGGCGTGTCACCACACTTTGAGGAGCGCGAGCCACGCGCCGCGAGGCCAACATGCAGATCAATGCCCAACGGGTCACAGACCTTCGCCGCAAATGCTCCTGGTCACAGGACGAACTGGCGACCGCCGCCGGAATCAACCTGCGCACCATCCAGCGGGTGGAGAACACCGGGACCGCCTCCCTGCAGACTCTCAAGGCCATCGCTTCGGCGCTCGAGGCCGATCTCGACGACTTCAAACGCACGCCGGAGAAAACCATGACGAAATACGAGTACAAGACCCTGGTGCTGCCATTCAAGACCGGATTCATCAACCAGGTCGTTCCCGACATCGCCGCGGCGCTCAACCGGGAGGGAGCCGACGGCTGGCGCCTGAGCCAGACAATTGCACCGATCGGCAGCGGTGGCAGCTCCGTGAGCGTCATCGCCATCCTGGAACGGCCGGCTAGTTAGCCGCGGCTTCTTCGCGCAGCCGGGTCGATTCGGCCGGGCCGAGGTAGCGCGCGATGGCGACGCGCGCCAGGTACAGCAGCGGAATCAGCGCGACCGCGGCGCCCATCTTGTAGACGTAGTTGACCGTGCCCACCGCGAGGAATTGCGGCACGGACCAGTGCTGGGGTCCGATGACAAAGGCGATGTACAGCACGATGAAGCTGTCGAACAGTTGTGACACCGCCGTCGACGCCGTGGCCCGCAGCCACACGAAGCGGTCACCGGTGATCCTGAGGATGCGGTGGAAGATGACCACGTCGACCAGCTGGCCGATGAGGAAGGCCACGATCGAACCGCAAATCGTCCACAGGCCCTGGCCGAACAGGATGGCGTAGGCCTTCTGGATGTCGGGAACACCCATGTCCTTGTTGATGTCCACCCAGAAGGTCGCGGGCGACAGTGAAATCGCGGCATAGGCGGCGAGGAATGCGTAGGCGATCAACCCGACCGCGACCCACGAGATCAGGCGCACGCCGCGCACCCCGAAGTATTCATTGATGACGTCGGTCATGATGAACACGAACGGCCACACCAGCACACCGGCGGTGAAATTGAGCGTGCCCTCGATGCCGAACAGCGACCAGTTGAACGGCTCGGCGCCGAGCGTGGCCTCGAGCGCGAAGATCTTGACGCCGACGAATTCGCCGATCAGCGCGTTGGTCAGGAAGAATCCGGCAAGGAAAATAAACAGCCGGTTGGCGCGCAGGTCGGTGGTACGCACGACGGCCTCAATCGCGACCGCGCAGCCGGCGCAATTCGCGGCGGGCATGTTTATCGGGACGCTCGAGGCTGCGCGGCGCGAACGCCGCGGCGAGCCGGCTCTGCTCGGAGTACTTCTCGCGCGCCGCACGCGCGTTGTCGGTCTCCGCGTAACAGGCCTGGGCGAGTGGCGCCGAAACCCGGCGACCCGGCAGCTTCCGAACTTCGCACTCGAATTCGTAGCCGGCCCGCGTGATGGACAGCGTGTCGCCGATACCGACGGCGTGCGCAGGCTTGACGCGCCGCCCGTTGAGATGGACCTTGCCGCCGTTCACCGCCTCCGCCGCCAGCGTGCGCGACTTGAACAGGCGCGTGCACCACAACCAGCGGTCGATTCGCAGGCGCTCACCCCCGCCTTCTGCGCCCTCGATCACTTCGCTT
>Ga0111538_10015087_pt1 | contig 10167 bp, 9 predicted proteins | sample SoiMethybrSBSTD1_FD_79669 | JGI IMG/M metagenome (GOLD analysis project Ga0111538, IMG submission 79669) | Bulk soil microbial communities from a Populus tree surrounding site in Tennessee, USA - Soil MetaG P. TD hybrid SBSTD1 (version 2)... | ecosystem: Environmental > Terrestrial > Soil > Tree... | reverse complement strand
GTTTCGGCAGTGTCGCGCGCCATGGGATCTCACGGTCGGTGTAGCCCGTCTCGGGTGTGGCGACGGGCGCGATGTGGCGCGGAGCTGGGCAGCGTCCCCCTGCACATGGGCGGACAGGCGTGGAGATGTTTGTCGCCTGCCTCGATGGACCTGTGAACTCACGAAGCTGCGGGAGGGCAGCATCTCGGTGGACTACATCAGCCGCTGCCGTGCGAACGGTGATCGGCGCGAGGCCGTCGCGATCGACTGGCACACGGGGTAGATGGTTCCCGCGACGCCGCCTTAACGCCCCAACTGACGTGATGACGTGAAAGCCGGGCTTGTCGCAACTAGGGCAAAGATGAGGACCGCGACTGACTGCTGCTTTGAGGCAAACGAACTCGTCAGAATGCGCGGATCATCCCCACGACCGTCATCGGCAGTTACCCGCAGCCGGACTGGCTGATCGACCGCGAGCGGCTGCGCAGCTCGCTGCCCCCGCGCGTCCGCGCGCGCGAGCTGTGGCGGATCCCCGAGCCGCACCTCGCGCAGGCGCAGGACGACGCTACGGCGCTGGCGATCGCCGACCAGGAGCGCGCGGGCGTGGACATCGTCACGGACGGTGAGATCCGGCGCGAGAGCTACTCGAACCGCTTCGCGACCGCGCTCGACGGGCTCGACATCGACAACCCCGCGATGGTCCCCGGCCGCGCCGGCGGCACCAACGCCGTGCCGCGCGTGGTCGGCAAGATCCGCCGCAGCCGGCCCGTCGAGGTGGAGGACGCGCGTTTCCTGCGCGCCCGCACCGGCCGCACGATCAAGATCACGCTGCCCGGCCCGTTCACGATGAGCCAGCAGGCCTACAACGAGGCCTACAACGACGAGGCGGAGCTCGCGCTGGACTTCGCCGCCGCCGTCAACGAGGAGATCCGCGACCTGTTCGCGGCGGGCGCGGACATCGTGCAGATCGACGAGCCGTGGCTGCAGTCGCGGGCCGAGAAGGCGCGCGAGTTCGCGCTGCCGGCGATCAACCGCGCGCTCGACGGCGTCGGCGGCACCACGGCACTGCACACGTGCTTCGGCTACGCGCACGTCGTCCACGACCGCCCGCCCGGCTACCCGTTCCTCGCCGAGCTGGCCGAGTGCAGCGCCGACATCCTGGCGATCGAGGCCGCGCAGCCGCGGCTCGACGTGAACGTGCTCGCGCCGATCGCCCACAAGACCGTCGTGGTCGGCGTGCTCGACCTCGACGACGACGCGCCGGCCGAGACGCCCGAGCAGGTCGCCGAGCGGATCGAGGCCGCGCTGCGGGTGATCCCGGCCGAGCGCCTGCAGGTCGGGCCCGACTGCGGGATGAAGTACCTGCCGCGCGAGGTCGCGTTCGCGAAGCTGCGCGCGCTGGTCGACGGCGCGCGGCTAGTGCGCGAGCGTCTCTAGTAGCACGGCGAACCGCTCCTCGGTGTCGAGCAGGAACGGGTGGAAGACGAGCGTCACGTCGCCGCCCGCGGCCACGGCGTCCACGACCGCCGCGCGCCACGCCTCCGGATCGCCGGGCCCCTCGAACTTCGGCATGTAGTACCAGGCATCGACGAGCTCCCAGCGGAACGGCCGCACCTCCAGCCCACCCTCGTTCGAGACGGCCTCGCCGGCCGGCGACACGTACTCGAACTCGAGCTCGCGCAACAGGTCGAGTGACACGTCCGTGAGATCGCCGCCCGGCGGCCGGAAGCTGATCGGTCGCAGGCCGAGTGCGTCGAACGCCTGGACACCCCGCTCCAGGAGCTCTCGTTCAGTGGTTGCGTCAAGATCGGACCACGGCTCGTGCCGCCACCCGTGCAGGCCGACCTCGTGGCCGGCCGCGGCGATCTCGCGCAGCGTGTCGGGGTACAGCTCGGCGTTCAGCCCCTCGACGAAGAACGTCGCCTTCACATCCGCCTCCGCGAGCGCCTCCAGGATCCGCGGCAGCGCACGCGTCACCGACCAGTGCTCCCCCAGCGGCTTGCCCGCGGGCCACTCACCGCGCTCCAGCGCGGTGACCTCGCCGAGGTTGTCGAAGGTCAGGCTGACTGTGGTGCCAGCTTGACGTCGAAGTCGCACGTCAGATGGTCGTCGTGCTTCTCGACCGGCCGCACGAGCGCCGGCTTGACCGCACCGATGGTGTCGTTCTCCAGGTAGGGATCGTCGGGGAAGAAGACCTGCGTCACCAGCGGCCTGTGCCCCGGCGCCGTGACCTTGAGGTGGATGTGCGCCGGCCGCCACGGATGCTGACCGACCGCCTCCAGGTACCGGCCGACCGGACCCGACGTCGGCACGGTGTACGGCTTCGGGAGCATCGTCTGGAACTCGTAGCTGCCGTCCTCCTCGGCCTTGATGCGGCCGCGGAAGTTGCCTTCGGGCTGGCGCTCGTCCCAGATGTCGTAGCCACCCGCGGGCCCGGTCTGCCACACGTCGACGATCGCGCCCGGCAGCGGCTCGCCCGTCGTCGACGTGACGCGCCCGCGCACGAACAGCGGGTCGTCGTCGCCCATCCCCTCGTACTCCTCGTAGATCTTCTTGCGGAACGGCGGCTCGACCGTGTACATCGGGCCCTCGACGTCGCTCGCCGTCGCGCCCGACTCGTCGCCGCCGTGCTCCAGCGTGTCGATCAGCACCGATGTGCGCGTGACGTCGGAGAACAGGATGAACTCGTCGGCGCGCCCGACCTCGGTCAGGAACTGGAGCGCCGTCATCCACTCCGCCTCGGTGACCCGGTGGCGCTCGATCACCTCGTGGATCGCCGCCAGCATGTCCGGCATCACCGTGGCCAGACGCTCGCTCTGGACTTGAACGCTCACTTCGCCTTCCCCCACTCTGTGTACTGGTACGGATTCACGCGGACCTGGCGCTCCGGAACCTCCGGATGCATGAAGGCGCCCCACGCGTCGCCGATCGTCCGCTGTGCGAACTCGACGGTCTCATCCACCGCCGCGCGCACGCGCGCGAGGTCGATGCCGACGAGCTTACCCTCGTGCTTGACCACGCGGCCGTCGACGAGGACGGTGTGCACGTCGGCCCGCTGCGCCTGGAACGCGACGTGGCCGTACGGGTGCAGGACCGGGAACATCACCGGCGAGTCGTCGTTCTTGACGAGCACGACGTCCGCCTTCTTGCCGGGCTCGAGGCTGCCGATCAATGCGTCCATCTTCAGCGCCTTGCTGCCGCCGCGCGTCGCCCAGTCGACGACCTCCTCGGCGCGCAGGTGGTGGTTGGTGACCGTCTCCTGCTGGGCGTGCGCCTCCAGGTGCTCACGCGAGCGATCTGCGCCCAGCGTCGTGCGCATCGCGCAGAACAGGTCGCCGCTCCACCACACGCTCGTGTCCATCGAGAGCGAGACCGGGATGTCGTGCTTGCGCAGCTGCCAGGTCGGCGGATAGCCCTGGCCGGCGCTCTGCTCGCTCTCCGTCGACACCGAGACGGAGCCGCCCGTCGCGGCGATCCGGTGATAGGAGTCCTCGCCCAGCGTGCAGGCGTGGACGTAGATGTTGTCCGGGCCCATGAAGCCGTGGTCGTGCATGAGCCGGATCCCGTCGTCGTTCGTGGCGCCCCAGACGCCGGCGTGCGTGGTCACCGGCACGTCGAGTTCGCGCGCGACCTTGAACGCCTCCTGCTCGGGGAACTCGGGATCGCCGGTGACGTCGAAGGCCATCTGGAAGCCGAGCATGTCGTCCTTGGTGCCGAACCGGCGCTCGACGAACGAGCGGAAGTCGCTGGAGGTCGACCACTCCCACGGCCCCTGCTGGATGTTGCCGTAGGCGAGCACGAACCGGCCGGGCACCGACTGCAGCGCATCGACGGCGGCGTCGGCGTGATCGACGGTCTGCAGGCCGTGGGACCAGTCGACCGTCGTGGTCACGCCCGCCTCGAGCGACTCGATCGCCGACAGCACGTTCCCGGCGTGGATGTCCTGCGGGCGGAAGATCTTGCCCCACTCCAGGTAGAAGAAGACGAAGTACTGGCTCAGCGTCCAGTCCGCTCCGTAGCCGCGCAGCGCGGTCTGCCACATGTGCCGGTGCGTGTCGATCATCCCCGGCATGACGATGCCGTTCGCCGCGTCGATCTCGTAGGCGCCCTCCGGGGCGTCGAGGTTCTGCCCGACCTCGGCGATCTCCTCCCCCACCACCAGCACGTCGGCGTCGTGCAGGATCTCGTGGGCGTCGTTCATCGTCAGCACCGTCCCGCGGCGCAGTACGACCGGTCTGCCGTTCTCGATCATGGGTGTCCTCTCCTCGCTCACGGGATGAGTACCAGTTTCGGTCCGCCGGCCGACTGGCGTTGGCGGTCCCATGCGCTCGCGACGTCGGCGAGCGGGATGCGCTCGACGTCGACGACGATGTCGCCGCGCCGGGCGTGCTCGACGAGGCGGCGGTGCGCCTCGCGCTTGAGCTCGACCGGCGGGTGGGCGACCGAGAAGCCGCGCACGTCGAGCGACAGGCTGCGGATCGCGGGCGCCGGCAGGGTGATGTTGACGTCGGCGATCTGCCCGACCTGGACGTGCCGGGCGTACCGTGACGCCGCCTGCATCGCGGCCAGCGCGGGTTCGCCCCACAGCGTGTCGATCGTGACGTCGATCGCGCCGCCGGCGGCGTCGCGAAGCGCGCCCGGGAGGTCGTCGGCGTCGAGGCTGACCACGGCGTCCGCGCCGCGCACGCCGTCGAGGTTGCCGCGCGCCGCGGCGACGACGCTCCCGGCCCCGAGCAGCTTCGCCGCCTGCACCGCGACGCCGCCGACCGCGCCGGTCGCGCCGAGTACGCATACGGTCTCGCCGGGCTGCAGGCCCGAGCGCCAGGAGAGCGCCAGCCACGCGCCGAGTGCGGTGTTGCTGAGCGCGGCGGCGACTGCGTCGTCGAGGTCGTCGGGCACGTCGAACAGCGCGTCGCCGTCGGCCAGCGCGCGCTCGCCCATCGAGCCGAACGGCGGCACGATCACGTCGAAGTAGACGCGGCGGCCGTCCTGCAGGCGGCCCACGCCGTCGGTCCCCACCACCGACGGGAGCGGCGGCGGCCCCGTGTAGAACGTGCCGGTCGCCTTGTGCAGGTCGAGGTGGTGGATCGCCGCGGCCTCGACGTCGACGACGACCTGGCCAGGACCGGCGACGGGATCGTCGAACTCCCCGAAGCGTGGCGTCGCTCCGTGCTCGTGGAGGACCGCTGCGTGCATCGCAGATAGTTTCGCGTACAAGGATCAGTGTTGACCACGCCAACAAGGCGTAGGCTGCGCATCAGACGATGACGACTCGTTCGAAGCGGTTGCTTGCGTGCGAGGTCCTCGTGCTCCTGGCGGCGGGGATCATTGCTGCGCTGTCCTCGACGGCCTCCGACTGGGAGCCGTTCGAGCTGTTCGTCGTGCTGCTCGCGCTGGCGCTCATCAGCGACCTGCTGCCGGTCCGCCACGGCGCCCAACGGATCTCCGGCTCGTTCCTCGCGCTCGTGCTGGCGATGGCCCTGCTCGGGCCGGCGCCGGCCGCCACGATCGGCGTCGTCTCGGTGCTCGTCGACCAGATGCGCAGCCGCAACCCGCTGCCGCGCTTGATCACGAACCTCGCGACGTGGGCGACGTTCCCGCTCGTCGGCGCACTGCTGATCGAGTGGGCGGCGGATGCGCTCGACGTCCAGCAGGACGACCTCGCGTACCTGCTGCTGATCTTCGGCGGCTTCCTCGTCGCCAACCTCCTGAACTTCCTCGGCATCGCGGGCGACTACGCGTTCCACAACCGCGCGTCGCTGGCCCACGAGTTCCGGACGATCTTCCTGCCGGTCCTGCCGTCCGAGCTCGTCAGCGCGCTGCTGTGCGTGCTGGTCGCGGGCGTCTACGTCAGGAGCGGCTTCGCGGCGCTGTCGCTGCTCGCGGTCGTGCTCGTCGTGTTCCAGTACCTGCTGCGCGAGCTGCTGCGCTCCCGCGAGCGGGCGGAGCGATTGGCCAGCGTCCAGCTCGGGGTGCTGACCGCGATGATCGAGACGCTCGCGTTGCGCGACCGCATGACCGCCCGGCACTCCGCCGCAGTGGCGCGCTACGCGAGCGAGCTCGCCGCGGCGATGGGACTGTCCGTCGACGAGGTCGATCTCGTGCACACCGCCGGGCTGCTGCACGACATCGGCAAGTTCGCGTTCCCGGACTCGATCCTGCTCGCCGCGCCGCAGCTGCAGGACGAGCAGTGGCAGATCGTCAGGCGCCACCCGGAGGACGGCGCGCGGATCGTGCGGCGCGTGGACGGTTACGGGGCGGTCGCGGACATCATCCTCAGCCACCACGAGCGCTGGGACGGCGGCGGCTACCCGCGCGGCCTGGCGGGCGAGGACATCCCGCTGCCCGCGCGGCTGATCTCGGTCGCCGACACCTACGACGTGCTCACCGCGCGCGACTCCTACCGCCAGCCGATCACGTCCGAGGCCGCGGTCATGGAGCTCCAGCGCGTCGCCGGCACGCAGCTCGACGCGGCGGCCGTTGACGCGTTCGTCGAGCTGCTGGCGTCGAAGGACATCGCCTTCCGGCACGCCGACGACGCCGAGTTCGAGGCCGAGCTGGCGTTCGACGTGCGGGTGCGCGACTACGCCCGGCCGCGCACGGCTTGAGGCGCGTTGCCGCTCAGGTTCGGACGGTGCGCGTCGATTACGTCGCGCATGGGCTTCAAGTACTGATCATCACGCAAGTCAACTGCGACCACGAGACCGGATAGAGCCGTGAGGACGGCGACGACTCCGATGGCGCCGGAGAACCCGAGCGCATCGGCGACGACGCCTGCCAGCAGGCCGCCGGCGACGTATCCCATGTCGCGCCAGAAGCGGTACACGCCGACCGTCGGCGCACGGGCGACCGGCGCCACCGCGTCGGAGATCGCCGCGATCAGCGTCGGGTACACGAGCGCCGTGCCGATCCCGAGCGTTGCCGCCGCGACCGCGGCGGGGGCGACCGCCCCGCCCGACAGCGCCAACAGCGCGAGCGCGGCCGCCTGCACGAGCATCCCGGCCACGATCGGCAGCTTGCGGCCGACGCGGTCGGACCAGTGGCCGGTCCAGATCTGGCCGGCGCCCCAGAACGCCGGGTAGATCCCGGCGACGAGCCCGATCGCGCCGATCGACGCGCCGTGGCTCGCCAGCAGCAGCGGCACGAGACCCCACGCGAGCGCGTCGTTGAGGTTGTTCACGAGGCCGGCCTGCGAGCACGCGCGCAGCGACGGCCTCCGCCACGTCGCGTCGGGGAACGCGTCGCGCAGGCGCGGCGCGCGCTCGTCCGAGCCCTGCTCGAGCGCGACGTGGGCCGCCGTGTCGCGCACGAAGAGCACCGACAGCGCGAGCGCGGTGACCGCGATCGCCGCACCCGCGACCGCGAGTACGTCGCGCGCCGCGAGATCGGCCGCCAGCCAGCCGGACAGGGCGGCCGCTATGGCGACGCCGCCGTAGCCCGCCGCCTCGTTGAGGCCGAGTGCGAAGCCGCGCCGCTTCGGGCCGACGAGGTCGATCTTCATGACCACGGTCATGGACCACGCCAGCCCCTGGTTGACGCCGAGCAGCACGTTGGCGGCGACGATCCAGCCCCAGCTCGGGGCGGTCGCCACCAGGATCGGGACAGGCAGCGCGAGCGTCCAGCCGGCGATCAGCAGCCGGCGGCGGCCGATCCGCTGCGCGAAGACGCCGGCGCCGAGGTTGGTGAGCGCCTTGGCCAGCCCGAACGCGACGATGAACGACAGGACGGCGGCCTTCGAGGCAAGCCCGAAGTCGGTCTTGCCGATCAGCGGCAGCGTCGAGCGCTCGAGGCCGACCATCGCGCCGACGAACGCGTTGATCGCGACGAGCAGCGAGAACTGCGGGAGGTTCTCGCGCAGGCCGAGGCGGACCGGCATCAGGGCAGGACTGGTACCGGCGGGAGGTCCTCGAGCAGCGCGGCGGCGAACGCGTCCTCGGTGGCGAAGCGCAGCGCCTTGTTGTGGGAGCGCTCGAAGCCGATGCTGGACGCGGGGTTGCCGGACAGCCCGCGGCCGCAGACCGAGCCGGCGTAGTGGCCCGGGTACACGAGCACGTGGTCGGGCAGCGTGAGGAGCCGCTCCGTGATCGAGCGGTACAGCGTCCGCGCCATGTCCTCGGGCGTGTCGTCGCCGTGCGCGTGCAGGTCCGGGCGGCCGGCGTCGTTGACCAGCAGCGAGTCGCCCGTCAGGACGAGCCACGGGTCATCGCCGCGGCGCAGGTCGGTGACGAGCAGCGACCAGTGCGTGGGCGCGTGGCCGGGCGTCGCGAGCGCCCGCAGCTTCGTGTTGCCGAGGTCGATGACGCTCATGTCGGACAGCGACTCGGGCGGATACGCCGTCGCGCCGGTGCGGGCGACGAGCTCGTCGAGGCCCGAGACGTGGTCAGCGTGGTCGTGCGTGTCGATCACCGCCACGATCGGCGCGCCCGCGTGCTCGGCGGCCGCGAGGTAGTCGTCGATCAGGTCGATGTGCGGATCGACGACCGCGAGGCGTCCCTTCGTCGGGCATCCGAGCACGTAGGACGCGCATGCCGTCTCGTCGTTGAGCAGCTGGCGGAAGAACATGCTTGCGACCGTACGAGAGCGCGGGCTATTCTCCTAGCTCAACTTTCGTATCGATGGCATTCTCTCCTGGCATAGTTGACACGCTCGATCCGCAGCGGCTGCGGCTTGTCGTCGAGCTCCGCCGTCGCGGCTCGATCTCGGCGGCGGCCGACGCCTGCCGGATGGGCCAGCCGTCCGCGACCAAGCACATCAAGACGCTCGAGGCCGCGCTCGGAGAGAAGCTCGTGCAGCGCAGCGGGCGCGCGAGCGCGCTGACGGAGGCGGGCGAGGTCGTGGCGCTGCACGCACAGCGCGTGCTCGACACGCTCGACGGCATGCACGAGGAGCTGCGTGCCCTGCGCGGCGCCGAGCGCGGGACGCTGACGCTGGCGGCGTCGACGACGCCGGGCACCTACGTGCTGCCGCTGCTGCTCGAGTGCTTTGCCGAGCGCCATCCGGGCGTCCGGGTCGACGTCGTGATGGGCTCGAGCCGCTGGGTCGCCGAGCGCGTCGCCGACCGCGACGTATCGCTTGGCCTCGCGGGCGAGGTCGACTGGCCCGACGGGATCGTGGCCGAGCCGTGGCTGCGCGACGAGATCGTGGGCATCGCCGCGCCGGAGTCGCTCGGCGCGCGCGTGTCGGTCGACGACCTGGCCGCCAAGACGTTGCTCACGCGCGAGCACGGCTCGAGCGTACGCGCGGTCTCCGAGCGCCGGCTCGCCCGCGTCGGCTACCACCCGGCCAAGCGCTGGGAGCTCGAGTCCGGCGAGGCGATCAAGCGCTCCGTCCGGGCCGGGCTCGGCATCGGCTTCGTCTCGCGGATCGATGCCGCCGACGAGCTGGAGCGCGGCGACCTCGTCGAGTTCAGCGTCGACGACGTCGAGCCGATGCAGCGCACGATCTACCTCCTGCGCGCCGACGGCCGCGACCCGGTGCCGGCCGAGCGCGCGTTCATCGAGTCGCTCGGCTCGTGCTGCAAGTCGGTCGGCGTGGCCGGCTGCCTCGTCGTCGGCTGACCGTCGGCTACGCGCAGCCGAGCGACGTCATCTCCGTGGTCACGCTGCGCAGCTGGGCCTGCAACCGCCGGATCTGGGCGAGGATCGCCGTCTTCTCGCCCCCGACGGCTCCGCTGAGCTCCGCCTGCAGCCCCGCGATCTCGGCGCTCAGGTCCGCGGCCTGGGCGCGGAGCGCAGCGCACCCGCCGGCCTCGATCGTGACCGTCCGGCAACCGATCTCGGGGTTCTCTCCCGCGCGGCCGACGTTGATGGCGTAGACGCACAGCCGGTGGCGCCCGCCGCCCACCGGCACCGTGACGTCGAATCCGTGGAGGTCGCCGAGCCCCGGGTAGGCGGCGCCGACGTCGGGGCGCGCGCGGTCGGCCCGCAGCCCGGTCGCGAACTGCCCGTCGACGTACACATGCACATCGATCGGGCCGGACGTGTCGGGGTCGAGCGCCCAGCCGCGGGCGCGCAAGCCACCAGAGACGACGCTCACCTCGTCGAGCCAGCCGATCGGCACCTTGACGCAGCCGGCCGCGTACCAGAGATCGTTGTCGTCGCGCCCGCCGAAGCCCGTCACCTCCTGCTGCCCCAGCGTGTACCGCGGGTGCGAGAAGCCGGCGTGCGAGTGCAGCGCCTGCCCGGTGAG
>Ga0111538_10015086_pt1 | contig 10168 bp, 6 predicted proteins | sample SoiMethybrSBSTD1_FD_79669 | JGI IMG/M metagenome (GOLD analysis project Ga0111538, IMG submission 79669) | Bulk soil microbial communities from a Populus tree surrounding site in Tennessee, USA - Soil MetaG P. TD hybrid SBSTD1 (version 2)... | ecosystem: Environmental > Terrestrial > Soil > Tree... | reverse complement strand
TGCAGCCCGGTCTGCACGGCCAGGTCGTGGAGAAACGGCATCCGCAGCTCCGAGAAGCGGCGGGCCTTGACCGCGAGCGCGTCGCCCCAGGCCTTCACGCGCCCGTAGGCGACGATCTCGCCGATCCCCTGCACCGTGTCCACCACGTGCGCGCCCAGGTCGCCGGAGGCCTCGCGGGCGTGCGAGCCGAGCCGGTCGATGCGCGCCCGCGCCAGCACCGGCACGAGGGCGGAAAACGCGAGGAACGGCACGAGGACGAGCGCTAGCGGCCACGCGAAGGCCGCCAGCACCGCCAGCACGCCGAGCGGGATCAGCACCGCCACCAGCGCGGGGGTCACCGTGTGGGCGAAGAAATACTCGATCAGCTCGACGTCGTGGGTGGCGACGCCCACGAGGTCGCCCGTGCGCCGCCGGGTGAGATAGGCCGGGGCCAGCGCGTCGAGCTTGCGGAACGCCGCGATCCGCATGTCGGCCAGCAATCGATAGGCGACGTCATGCGCGAGCCAGGACTCGATCCAGTGCAGGATCCCGGCGAGCGGCGCGACGACACCGAGGGCGAGCAGCAGCGCGCCGGCCGGCTGGCCGTGCTTCACCGCGCGCACCGCCAGCGCGCCCAGGACTCCGACGCCGATGAGTGCCACCACGCGGAAGATGCCGAGGACGAAGGTCAGCGCCAGACGGCCGCGATAGCCGCGCGTCTTGTCGAGGAGCGTGGTGAGCACCGGCCCCCAGCCGATCTCGCCCCGAACGATGGAATCGACCGGCTCGGTGGGTTCGACGGCGACGTCGCGCTCCGCCTCGGTGAGCTCCGTCACCGCGCGGGCGCCGATCGCCACCGCGCCGGCGCTGTCCTGGACCTGTCCGGCCATCAACCGGGCGTAGGTCCCGCTGCCCGTGATGAGCTCGGCGTGCGTGCCCTGCTCGACGACACGACCCTCGTCGAGCACCAGGATCCGGTCGGCGCCGATCACGCTCGACAGCCGGTGGGCGAACACGAGCGTGGTGCGTCCGACCATCAGGCGATCGAGCGCGGCCTGGATGAGCGCCTCGCTCTCGGCGTCCACCGACGACAGCGCCTCGTCGAGCACGAGGATCGGCGCGTCGCGCAGCAGCGCCCGCGCGATGGCGATGCGCTGGCGCTGGCCGCCCGACAGCCGCACGCCGCGCTCGCCGACCACCGTGGCGTAGCCCTGCGGCAGGCGCAGGATGAACTCCTCGGCGTTGGCCGCGCGGGCCGCCGCTCGCAGCTGCTCGGCGGTGGCGTCGGGCCGGCCCATCCGCAAGTTTTCCTCGACCGTGCCATGGAAGAGCCAGGTGTCCTGACTCACGACCGCGATGCGGCCGCGCACCTGGGCGAGGCTCAGCTCGCGCAGATCGCGCCCGCCGATGGTGACCCGGCCGCCCTCGGGATCGTAGAAGCGCAGGAGGAGCCGGGCCACGGTCGACTTGCCGGAGCCGCTCGCGCCCACGATGCCGACCCGTTCACCGGGACGCACCGCGAAGCGGATGCCGGCGTGCGCGGGTCGCCGGCCGCCGGGATAGGAGAAGGTCACGTCCTCGAAGGCCACGCCGGCATCGCGCGGCTCCGGCCCGGCCGGCCGGTCGGTCACCGCCGGCAGCGCGTCGAGCAGGGCGAAGATGCCGCGCGAGGCCGAGAGACCCAGCATCCCCTGGTGCAGGAGCGTGCGCAGCTCGCGCAGCGGCCGGAATACCTCGACGCCCAGCATGAGGATGACCAGCAGCGCCGGCAGGGACATGGTGCCGGCGTCGACGCGCCAGGCGCCGAGCGCCAGCGCGGCGGCCGCACCCACGGCGATGCCGGTATCGGTGATGCCGCGCGCCAGCGTGTTGGTGCCGAGCACCCACATCGTGCTCTTGAACAGGGCGTGCGCGCGCGCTTCCAGCCGGCGAGCGCGGTCACCGCTCTGGCCGAAGGCCTTCAGCGTGGCCAGTCCCTGCAGGGCGTCGAGAAACTCGGCGCCGAACGCGCCATAAGCCCGGTTGCGGGCGAGGCTGGCCTTGCTGTCCCAGCGATGCCACAGGGTCGGGGCCAGCAGCGTCACCAGCGCCGTGATCAGGAACACCAGCGCCACGGGCAGGTCGAGGAACGCCACGAAGGCGAAGATCAGTACCGGCGTGAGTGCGGAGACGAAGAGCTGCGGCAGATACTGACCGAAGTAGACCTCGAGCTGCTGCACGCCCTCCACCAGCGAGAGCATGACCTCGCCGGTGCGGTCGCGAACGAAGTGCGCGGGGCCGAGCACCGCCACGTGCTCGTACAGGGTCCGCCGCAGGCGCTGCTGCACGATGGCCGCGGTGCGATGGGCCACCATCGTCCGCGCGTAGTCGAGGGCGCTGCGGCCGACCAGGGCGGCCGCGGTGAGAAGGAGCGCCGGCGTCAGCGCCGCCAGCGAATCGCCGGCCAGCACGCGCGCCAGAAGCCAGCCGAGCAGCGCCAGCCGCGCGATGCCGGCCACCACGGCGGCCAATCCGACGAGGACCGTGAAGGCGATGCGACCCCGAACACCCTCCGTGAGCGCCCACAACCGCCTGTCGAAGTACACGAGTCCTCACGCCTCCCGGGAGCCAGCCCCTGCCATGCTCTAGGAGGTGGCAAGCTACGTCAAGTCTTGGTAGCCGTGGCGCCCCTCTGGACCCTGCGCTAGCATGGCGGCCATGCCAAGCCTGAAGATCGACAACGCCAGGTTCGTCGTGACCGTCGACCCGCAGCGCCGCATCATGCGGGACGCCTCGATCCTCATCGACAACGGCCGCATCGCGGGTGTGGGCAAGGCGGCCGAACTGGCCGGCGTGTCGGCTGATCGCGTCATCGACGGCCGGAACTTCGTGGTCACGCCCGGCTTCGTGAACGGCCACATGCACATCAGCTACGCCCACGCCGTGCGCGGCATCTTCCCCGACGATGCCGGCAGTCCGCTGAACTACGTGTTCAAGCTGCAGCTGGCGATGACGGAAGAAGAGGAGCACGCCACCACCCTGCTCGGCCTGGTTGAGCTGCTCAAGAGCGGCACGGTGTGCTTCGTCGATCCCGGCAGCACCAAGTTCCCCGACGCCTGCCTGCAGGCGTACGAGGACTCCGGCATCCGCGTGATGCTGGGCGAGTGCGTGAGCGACGGCGACGCGCCCTTCCCGCTGCCGCGTTACGGGGCCTCCGAGGCCGTCGATCGCACTTCCGCATTCATCAAGAAGTGGCACGGGCGCCTGAACGGTCGGGTACGCGCGTGGGCGATGCCGTTCTCCCCCGAGACGTGCAGCGCCGACCTGCTGCGCGGGGTCAAGCGCCTGGCCGACGAGCACCGTACCTCGCTCACGCTGCACCACGGCAGCGGGGCCAAGGCCCGCGCGGACTACCAGAAGCAGGGGGCGGCGAGTCCCACGCAGTATCTCGAGTCGCTGGGGTTGCTCGGGCCCAACGTGGTGCTGGCCCACGTGCTCGGCGTCGACGACGCAGAGATCGACGCGATGGCCCGCACCGGTACCGCCGCGGCCATGTGTCCGGTGACGGCGGCCAAGGGTGCGCGCGGCGTCGGAGAGCACGGGCGGCTGCCCGAGCTCCTGGCCAAGGGGGTCAAGGTGGCGCTGGGCTGCGACTCGCCCAACAACTCGAACCACCTCGACATCGTGCGGGCACTGAACATGGCGGCCATCCAGTACAAGGACGCCCGTCAGGACATGAAGCAGATCCCCGCCGAGACGGCGCTGGAGCTGGCGACGCTCACCGGGGCGCAGGCGCTCGGCGTGGGCGACGACATCGGCTCGATCGAGCCGGGCAAGAAGGCCGACCTCGTGCTGTTCGACACGCAGCGGCCGGAGTGGCAGACCCTCTTCAACCCGATCAACAACCTCGTCTACAACGCCGACGGCCGCAGCGTGCACACGGTGATCGTGGACGGCCGCGTGGTGGTGGACGCCTACCGCCAGTCGTTCGTCGACGAGCCGAAGCTGTTCAGCCGGGTGCAGGAGATGGGGGAGAAGCTGCTGGCCCGCACCGGCGTCAGCTTCCCGCGCTCGCGGTGGCCGATCGTCTGATCCTGGCACAACTCGCCTCACGTCCGGAGGGCACGACATGGAGCTGTACGACGTCATGCGCACCACGTTCTCGGCACGGGAGTTCACCAATGACCCCCTGCCCGACGCCACGCTGGCCCGGATCCTCGACCACGCGCGCTTCGCGCCGAGCGGCGGCAATCGCCAGGGCTGGCGCGTGGTCGTCGTGCGCGAGCGGGCCACGCGGGAGGCGCTGGCCGCGCTCACCGTGCCGGCGGCCAAGCGGTACGCCGCCCAGGTGCAGAACGGCGAGAACCCGTGGAACACGATCGACCCGCCCAAGGTGGACGACGTCACCATCGAGCGCACCCAGCCGCCGGCCCGTCTCACCGAGTCCGTGCTCAAGTCCGCCGCGGTGCTCGTGATCTGCGTCGATCTCAAGGTCGTCGCCTCCACCGATCAGGACCTGGACCGCGTGGGCGTCATCAGCGGCGCGTCCATCTATCCCTTCGCGTGGAACATCTTGCTGGCCGCGCGCCAGGAGGGCTTCGCCGGCACCATCACCACGCTGGCGGTGGCCGAGGAGCCGAAGATCCAGCAGTTGCTCGGCATTCCCAAGCACGTGGCGATCGCCGCGGTCATGCCGCTGGGACGGCCGGTGAAGCAGCTCACCAAGCTCAAGCGCAAGGCGGTCCCGGAGTTCGCGATGCTCGAGCGCTGGGGCGGCACGCCACTCGGCGGCGGTCGCGCGTGAGCGGTCCGTCGTGAGCCGGCTGCCGGGCAAGGTCGCCCTCATCACCGGTGGCGCCAGCGGCATCGGCGAGGGCACCGTCCGTCTCTTCGCGCGTGAGGGCGCGTCGGTGTTGATCGCCGACATCCAGGACGACCAGGGTGCCCGGCTCGCCGCCGAGCTGGGCGCGCGGGTGGCGTACGTGCACACCGATGTCAGTCATGAGGCCGACGTCCAGAGTGCCGTCGCCGAAGCCGTCCGTCGCTTCGGACGCCTCGACTGCATCTTCAACAACGCCGGCTTCGGTGGCGTGGGCGGACGGATCGAAGCCATCGACATCGCGGGCTTCGATCAGACGATCGGGGTGCTGCTCCGCGGGGTGCTCCTGGGCATGAAGCACGCGGCGCCGGTGATGAAGCGTCAGGGCGGTGGCTCCATCATCAGCACTGCCAGCGTGGCCGGCCTCACCGCGGGGTTCGGCCCGCACGTCTACAGTGCGGCGAAGGCTGCCGTCATCCAGCTCACGAAGACGGTGGCGATGGAGCTGGGCGAGCACAACATCCGCGTGAACTGCATCTGCCCCGGCGGCATCGCCACACCGATCTTCGGCAAGGGGCTGGGCATGTCGGCGGAGCAAGCGGAGGCCATCGTCCCGCTGATGAAGGGCGTGCTGGAGAACCTGCAGCCGATCAAGCGCTCCGGGATACCGGACGACATCGCGAACGCCGTGCTGTGGCTGGCCAGCGACGACGCGACGTTCGTCAACGGTCACGCGCTGGTGGTCGACGGCGGCCTGACCGGCGGCCGCTCGTGGTCGGAGTCACAGTTCCGCCGGGCGGCCCTGCGCCAGGCGCTGGGGTTGCCCGAAGAGTAGCGATCCCCTCGGGCCCGTCGCAGCGATAGATCATCGCCGTCGCATCGTGCTAGCGTCGGGCCGCCGCGTGCCGGCCGCAACGATGCGGCGCGCGAGACATCCGTCGCCGGAGGCCCTCATGCGGACCCTCACGATCGGCATCGCGCTCGGCATCACCCTCGGCCTGACCAGCGCCGCCGCCCACGCCCAGACCTGGAAGCCACCGTCCGACGCCCAGCGCTGCCCGTCCAAGTGGGGCGCGGGCGACGAGCGGGGCTCGATCAATCACATGAAGCCGGACAGCGTGCTGAAGGCCACCCGGCTCATCAAGACGGGCGAGGTCATCGAGATCGCCCATGTGCTGAACAGCCAGATCCCGTTCGCCGGCACGCGACGCTTCGACGTGCACACCAAGCGCACGTTCATGAACCAGCCCTCCAACCGCCGCGGCAGCAACGAGGAGATCGTCATCAGCGAGATCGGTCAGGTCGGCACCCAGTTCGACGGCTTCGCGCATCAGTCGATCGAGTACAGCCACTACAACTGCTTCAAGACCGACGAGATCTCCACCCGCACCGGCTTCACCAAGCTCGGCATCGAGAAGGTGGGCACCCTGATGACCCGCGGCGTGCTGATCGACGTGGCGGCCTTCAAGGGCGTGGACATGCTCGGCGACACCTACGAGATCACGCCTCAAGATCTCCAGCAGGCGCTGCAGCGTCAGAACGTCCAACTGCAGCCCGGCGACGCCATCCTCATCAACACCGGCTGGCACAAGCTCTGGGCCAAGGACAACGCCCGCTACAACAAGTCCTGCCCCGGCATCGGCGTCGCCGCCGCCGAATGGCTCGCCAAGCAAGACCCCATGCTCGTCGGCTCCGACAACACCCCCGTCGAAGTCTCCCCCAACCCCGACCCCCAACTCTCCCTCCCCGTCCACCAGATCATGCTCGTCGTCAACGGCATCCACATCCTCGAAAACCTCAAGCTCGACGAGCTCTCCTCAAAAAAGATCTACGAATTCGCCTTCGTCATGCAGCCGTTGAAAGCCCAAGGCTTCACCGGCTCGACCGTCGCCCCGGTAGCCATCCGATGAGTGCAGATAGAAAGAAGATCGACCGCCAGAGAAAGAGGGCAGCAGAGGAAGAGAAGATCGCTGCCGAAAGATGACCGGGGAAGCCCACTGAGGGCGGCGGGGGCGGGGCGGGAGGCGGGGCCCGGCTGCGCCGTCATGGCGAGCCGTCGTCGCCGTTGCTCGCTTCGGGGTCGGCGCGCGAGCCGCCCACGATTCAACTGGCCGCCCCCCAACCCCCGTCAGGGGGATGGGGGGCCCGAAGCGAGCCGACCCCGAAGCGAGCTACGGCGACAGGCGGGCCATGTCGGCGCGGCCGGGCCCCGCCTCCCGCCCCGCCCCCGCCGCCCGGAGTCAGCGCCCGCGCCAGCGCTCCCCAGCCGCGAACGACTTGTCGTGCTCCCCGACCGCCGGCGGCGCCGAGCGAATCTTCGGCCGCGCCCCATCGAACGAGATCGGTAGCGCCACGAGCGAGAAGTCTTCGCCCGGCATTTGCTGGATCATGTCGAGCGCCGCCGCCTGCGGATGCGCCGCCGCCTCCGGCAAGCTGTTGATGATCGAGCACGGCACGCCTTCAGCTTCCAGCAGATCGATCCACTCGCCCTTGCTTCGCCCCGCCATGATCTCGTCGATCATCTTGCAGAGCGCCGGCCGGTTCTCGACGCGCGCGGCGTTGGTCTTGAAGCGCGGGTCCGTCACCCACTCGGGATGGCCCAGCACCGTGGCCAGCTTCACGAAGAGCCGGTCGTTGCCGGCCGCGACGATGACCGGACCGGTCTTGGTCTCGAAGGCCTGGAACGGCACCACCCGGTTGCTCCCCGTGCGATGGCGCTCGGGCACCACGCCGGACGTGCGGAAGCTCGCGTAGTGGCCCTTGAGCCACGCCAGTCCCGTCTCGAACAGCGAGGCGTCCACCACGCAGCCGCGGCCCGTGGTCGCGCGGCCGACGAGCGCGCCGAGCACGCCCATCGCGCCCCACATGCCGGTGCCGTAGTCGAGGATCGAGGTGCCGATGCGCGTCGGTGGCCCGCCCTCGTCCCCGTTCATCATCATGAGCCCGGAGAAGGCCTGCACCATCGGCTCGTAGCCCGGCTTCAGCTTCAGCGGGCCGGTGCGTCCGAACGCCCACACCGAGCAGTAGATGAGCCTCGGGAAGCGCTTGGTGACCACGTCGGAACCCAGGCCCAGCGCCTCCAGCGAGCCAGGCTTGAGATTCTGCACGAGCACGTCGGCCTCGCCGATCAGCGGGAACAGCCGCTCGACGGCGGCCTTGTCCTTGAGATCGACGGTGATCGAGCGCTTGTTGGCGTTGACGGCAAGATAACCCGGCGAGGTGCCCTTGAAGAACGGCGGGCCCCAGCGACGGGCATCGTCACCCTCGGGCCGCTCGATCTTGATGACGTCGGCGCCCATGTGGGCGAGGATCTCGGCCACCATCGGGCCGGCCAGGTTCTGCGCGATCTCGACGACGCGGACGCCTTTTAGCGGCAGCATCAGCGGAACAGCGAACGGGCGATGACCATGCGATGCACCTCCGAGGGCCCCTCGCCGATGCGGCGCACGCGGGCCTCGCGATACCAGCGTTCCAGCGGAAACTCCTTCGACACGCCATAGCCGCCGTGAATCTGCACGGCGGCGTCCACCACGCGCCCCAGCACCTCGCTCGAGTAGAGCTTGGCCATCGAGGCCTCGACGCGGGCGTCCTCGCCGCGATCGGCCTTCCACGCGCCCTCCCAGATGATCCACCGGCACGCGCGGATCTCCACCTCGGCATCGGCCAGCATCCATTGAATGGCCTGGCGCGTGCTGAGCGGTGCGCCGAACGTCGAGCGCTGCTTGGCGTGGGCGATGGCCATCCGGTGCGCGGCAATCGCCACGCCGAGATTGCAGGCCGAGTACGGGAAGCGGTTCTTTACGAGCAGGTCGAAGGCGAGGTCGAGCCCCTGGCCTTCCCTACCGATCAGCGCGTCGCCCGGCAGCTCGCAATCCTCGAAGACGACGTCATTCGGGATGGCCTGCGTGCGAATCGTCCGGATCGGCTTGGCCGTGAAGCCCGGCGTGCCGGGCTCCAGAATGAAGCAGGAGATCCCCGCCCGTCCCTTCTCCTTGTTGCTCCGCGCGAAGACGATACCCCACTTGCCGTTGTGCGCGTTGGAGATGAAGACCTTGCGCCCGTTCAGCACCCACTTGTCCCCGCGCCGCTCGGCGCGGCACTGGATCGCGCCGGCGGGATCCGCACCGCCCGAGGGCTCGGTGATGGCGAAGAACGTCCGCCAGCCCTCGCGGATCGTGGGCACCGCGTACTTCTCGATCTGCGCCTTGCTCCCGGCCCAGATCGCCGGGGGCGGATAGCGGCCGAATACCCCGCAGCCCGGGCTGTAGAGCCCCATCCGGTGCTGCGACATCTCCTCCAGCGCCACGCACATGCTGAAGGTGTCGAGCCCGCCGCCGCCGTACTCCTCGGGCGCGCCCAGCGCCCACAGGCCGGCGGCCTTGGTCTTGGCCGAGAGTCGCTCGAAGTCCTCGTCGGGAATCGACGGCGCGTCGGGATCGATCCGCTGCTCGAGCGGAACGATCTCCTCCTTGATGAAGCGGCGAATCTGTTCGCTGAGGATACGCAGCTCGTCGGGCAGCTTGAATCCGGGAAAGCTGGGCATGGGTCAGGCCTCGAGACCGATAGATTTGGCGAACGCGAGCAGCTCGCGGGACGTTTTCACCATTGCTTCATCGACCATGTCGCCCTTGTAGGTCACCGCAGCGATGCCCTTGCGTGTGGCGTCGTCCATGGCCGCGATCAATCCCTTGTGGAAGGCGATCTCCTCTGCCGACGGCGTGAACACGGCGTTGACGATCGGCACGTGGGAGGGATGCATGACGGTCTGGCCCCGGTAGCCGAGCTGGCGGTTCCACTTGGCGTCTCGCTCCAGGCCTTCCAGGTCCTTGATGTTCCACCACGAGCTGATGGTCGGGTACTGCACACCGGCCGCACGCGCGTCGAGAATCAGCTTCGATCGCAGGTACAGCGTCTCCGTGCCTTCCTTCGACCATGTGTAGCCGATCGCCCGCGCGGCATCACCGCCCGGTCCGGCAGCGAGCGAGGCGTGCTTGACCCGCCGGCACTGGGTGACGATCTCGTACACGTTGCGCATGGCCTTGGACGTCTCGCACCCGAGTGGCGTCTCGATCGTACCCACGGGAATCCCGAGGCGACGCTCGAGGTGGGTCAACAGCGCATCCAGCTCGTGCATGTCCGCCGGCGTCTCGACCTTCGGCAGCACGATCGCGTCGAGCTCGGGACACAGCACGCCCTCCAGGTCGTCGAGCGTCAGGCCGGTGGCGAAGCCGTTGACGCGCACGTTCACGGCGGCCTGGCCGTTGTCCTTCAGGGTCTTGATCCCGGCCCTGGTGATCCCGCGGGCGGCGGCCTTCTCCTGATCGGGCACCGAATCTTCCAGGTCGAGGATCAGCGTGTCGGCACCGTAGCCGGCGGCCTTCTCGATCCAGG
>Ga0111538_10015084_pt1 | contig 10169 bp, 6 predicted proteins | sample SoiMethybrSBSTD1_FD_79669 | JGI IMG/M metagenome (GOLD analysis project Ga0111538, IMG submission 79669) | Bulk soil microbial communities from a Populus tree surrounding site in Tennessee, USA - Soil MetaG P. TD hybrid SBSTD1 (version 2)... | ecosystem: Environmental > Terrestrial > Soil > Tree... | reverse complement strand
CGTTGACGAGGCTCTCTCCCTTTTTCGGCATATACGCGAGCGCGACCTGAAAGAGGCTCGCGGCGCCGCCGGAATGGGCCTCGCGCAAAGAGCTGCGGCGAAGCGTGCCGTCCTCTGGTCCGCTGCGCGGCGGGTAGGCCGCGAGCTGCGCGGCAACGTAGCGGCTCATATCGCGCAAGGACGCGAAAAGCCCTCCCCCCGGATCATCGGATCCTAAGTCGACCAGAGGGGCCGGCTTGATTTCGCCTGTGGGGAAGCGCATATAGCCGGACGCCATTCGCTCCATGGGGACTTCCTTCTGTGCCCACACCGTCCCTTTCATGCCGTAGGGCTCGAGGACGCGCTTTTTCACCAGGTCGTGCAACGAAGTGCCTGCGGCGCGACCGAGCGCGAGGCCGAGGAGCGCATAGCCCAAGTTGGAGTAGACGTGCGTCGATCCCGGCGCGTTCTCCAGCGCCAGACCGGCGAGCGCCTTCAGCATCTCTGCCTCGGCAGGCGTACCCCGCAAGACGGCGGGGTTTTCGCGCGGAAGCCCCGAGGTATGCATCAAAAGGTGGCGCAGTGTGATCGGCGCTGAGTCGCGGGTGGGATAAACGAGCCCGGCCGCCTCCGGCACGTATTTCACGAGCGGATCGTCGAATTCGATGACCCCTTCATCGCGCAACGACAAGGCGGCCAGGCCGGTGAACGACTTCGAAATCGATCCGATCCGAAACACCGTGTCCTCGTCGGGCTTCGTCTTCTTGTCGATATTCGAAACACCGAATCCCTTCGCGTAAGCGAGCTCTCCGTCGATGACGACGCCCACGACGGCCCCCGGGATCTTCTGGCCCGCCATTTCGTCGGCGACGATGGTGTCGATTTCCGCGAAAGCAGATGTGAGCTTCTTTTTGCGATCGGGATCGCTGAAGGCGTAGCTTGGATCGGCGGGCGCGTAGACTTGGGCGGCCGTCGTCGCGGCAGTCGCAGCTGGCGCGTTGGCGGATGCTGCAACGGGCGGCGCGGGTTGGGAAACGGGACGGGGCGAACCGCCGCACGCGAGGAACATCGTCGAGCTGAGCAGCGTTGAGCGCAAACGGATCGACATGGGCGCACTATATCGAAACGTCACGCGAACGTAACGACGGACGATTAACACGCTTGTCTTGCGTGTGCGCTGGCCGGCCCCGGGATGAAGTTACATGCAGCTATCTTTGTTGGCGAGGGTGACACCGCGGCAAGTCTTGTTGCAGTCGTCCCCCACGGCGCATTCCTGATCGGAACTGCAGTCTTCTCCGCGCGCCTTGCGCGGCACGCATTGTCTCGGCGTCGAAAACCCGCAATAAGTGGTCGGCAGGCAGGCATCGTTGTCAGTACACGGCCCATCCGTTCGCTTCAACGCGCAGAGGCCATTTTCACAAAACGCGCCGCTGCGGCAGCCGACCGTGGGACCGCATGCCTGCCCGACGTCGGCCGTCGCCGTGCAGATCGAGGTTTGCGTATCGCAGAACATCTCCTCATCCACGAAGCATTGGACGACGCCCATCTGCGGGCCGGAAAATTCCGGGTAACACCCCAACGTGCCGTTCCTGGAACTGGGGTAACACGTCGCATTGCAGTTATCACCCAGCTTACCGCGCACCGGGCTGCTATTCGGGCCGCCGCAATGCCATGGGCGGGCCGGCCCCGTCAAACAATCGCCGCTCGCGCATTGGTTTCCTGAGGTGCAAACGGCGCCCTCCGCCTGATGTCCAGCGTACACGCGGCCGCAGGCCGCCTTGTACGTGGCTTCGACGCTGTCGGCCGAGCAGGATCGCGCCAGGGAGGCGACGGCATCGACACAAGCGCGAGCGCCCATGGGATCGTAGGGCAGTCCTTCGCGTTGCGTCGAGGCAGCCTCGGACTTGAGGATGGATTCCGCCTTCGCGCGGCACGTCGTGGCGTTGTACACGTAGCCCTCCTTTTCACAGCAAGGACCGATGTTGTTGCAAAGTGCGTCCGCATAGGCCGTCGGGAAGTCTTCGATTCGAATCCCCGGACCGCCGTCACTCGAGCTCGAACAGCCTGCAAAGACGACCGCCCACGCAGGGGCGCTCGCCATGAGCAAAGAGGACCATCCGCGTCGCGCCTTCATCCCATACCTCCATCGTCGACGGGACGTCGTCGATCGGCAATCGAGACTTTGCGTACAGTTTAACGGCACACGCCAGCGCAACTCAATCGCACACTATCTTCAAAGCGTTCGACTGCGGCATTCCAGCCCGTCGCAATGTGGGGCGTAGTGGGCGGCGACGATGCTCCAGTCCAGTCGCGGACCTGTTGGGGACGATCATCCCCAATGCCCAAGACAGTCCGCTCGCGACGACGTCGCCACCGCCGATAGGCAGATAGCCGCGTATCGGGAGTGCACGCGAGAAACTCGAGCGCACCGCTCGGCTACGTCGAAGTGCTAGAAGCTCTGATGTGATCTCGCCTCGTAGGCCGTTCGTGGAGACGACGAGCCGTACGATCTTTCCGCGCGCATTGCGCTCGAATCTCCAACCCGCCTCATCCGAGAATCGCAAACTGTCGTCATCCGTTTCGAAGAGGTCGCAATCGGCGTGAAGGGCGCGCTTGCTCTTTCGCGCGGACGACAAGATTTTCGGTCTGCAGCTGCTCATCGAGCGAGTTCGCAAACGGGTCTTTCTTCGACCTCATGAACCTGTGCCGTACAACGATTTTCTTCTCCAGAACAGCTGGGGAACGGGTTGGGGCGAAGGGGCTTCTTGTGGGTCCCCGAGCGGTACCTCGCGCAGATCGCCCAACGCATCTACCGCATGCCCAGCCGACTCGTCTTTCGGTGAGGAAGGCGTCGCCCCGCTTCGCACATACATCGGCGCCTTCTGGCGCCCCCAACCGGTAGCAAAACGAGCGCTGGTGCGGCAAAATTCAAAGATGCCACTGGCCCATCCGGGCCAACGGATGGCGCAGGGGACGCGGTACTTTGGCCACGCCGAACGAAAAGATCATCACGCATGTACCCGTCATTCGACCGGCGACCCACGTTCGCAGCACGTTGATACAGTCGTCGCTCAACATTCTCCGAGACGCAGGGCATTTCGACCGTTACCTCCAACTGCTCGATCCAGCAGAGCGCGATGTGGTTCTTCATACACTCGCACCGACCTGGCTTCCGGTCGCAGCCGGTGTGGCCCATTACGCCGCATGCGACGCGCTGAAGCTCGACGCGCACCAGCTGCGCGATATCGGCGAGCGCGTCGGCGATCGCATTCAGGGGACGTTCTTGAGGACGCTGACCCGCGGCGTTCGTGCTGCGGGCATCACCCCCTGGACCCTCCTCAATCACTTCGATCGCCTTTGGGGACGGCTCTTTCAAGGAGGCAGCGTCGAACTGACGCGCAAGGGCCCGAAGGATGTAACCATCGAAGTGCGGGGCGGTGTGATTCCCCGGTTCGAATATTTCCGCGTGGGATTTTCGGGGGTGGTCCGCAACGGTTTCAAATTCGTCGGCGTCGCCAACCCTTACGTTAACATCGTGCGATGGGACGAAAAACGCGATGAATTCACGATGCACGCCGCGTGGGTATGAGCGCTTCGCGCCCCCCCCTCCCGCGACCGGTGACCAGCTCAGCCTTCCCGCCATCGGCGGCGGCAGCGACGACGATGCCAAAGAGAACGACGCCGCCCCTCTCTGTAAAGGAGAGCGCATGCTTCGCGCGTGGCAGGGGTGCGTGGCCAACCCGTCGCGTGAATCCACGATCGAAGGTACAGACGACAGCCGGTCGACACGAGGACTGAGATGCCAGCCCGGTTTGCTGCCGATGACTCGCCTACCTAGGCTTCAGCAGGTCGTACCGGTTCTTCAACATGTTGACGACGGGCTCGATGTTGCGATCGACTGCCAGCTGCCTCAGCGACGTGTCGAGCTCGACAAGGAACGCCTGGTTTTGGACTTTCAGATCGCGCCCGGTGGTCAGGGTATGGGTCTTCAGATCGGAAATGTTCTTCTGGGCGAGGGCGTCGAACAAGGTCGCATCGGCGTCGGTCCGGGGCGGCGTCGACCCCTTGATGGGGCAGAAAATGTTCTGCGTCTTCGCTGAACCAACGACGGTGAGCCAGTCCAATGTCGCCTGCCGGTTCTTCGCGCCACGCGTGAGGCCAAAGGAGTCGACGAGGTAGACGAAAACGCCCTGGGTGCCTGGTATCGGCACCTGTCCGAGCTCGATCTCGGGCCTCATGCCCTTACTCAGGAAAAATCCCTTGGCCCAGTCGCCGACGATCGTCATGGCCGCCGTGCCGTCTGCAACCATCTGAGCGGCGTCGCTCCAGATGAGCTCGTCACGATTGCTGTTCGTGTAATCGAGCATCTTGACCACCGTGTTGAGCGCCTCGACGACGCGTGGGTCTCCTGGATTCTCGTTTCCCTCCAGATACGAATCCCGGAATGCGACGCCCGCTTGGGCGATCAGGACGCCGTCCAGCACGGCTTGCGTCATCGGCCTCCCCTGCTTGCTTCCCATGGCGAGCGCGGTGATTCCCTTCGCTTTGAGAGCCTCGCTGACCGTAAAGAACTCGTCCAAGGTCGTCGGCGCGCTGAGACCGTTGTCCGCAAATATTTTCTTGTTGAAAAAGAGAAGATTGTACCGGTGGATTCCAAGCGGCACGCTGTACATCTTGTTGTTGAAACTAATCTGGTCCAAAAGAGTCTTGGGCAGAACTGCGCGTAAATTCTGCTTGCTGGCGAGATCGTCGACTGGCTCCATCTTGCTCTCGCCATCATCGCGCCCGTTGTAGAGGACCCATTCCATCAAGTTCCACCCGCCGAGCGCCTGAAATGTATCGGGCGGAGACCCGGCGATCATTCGCTCGCGCAGCTGTGCGCGGGCCGCGACGGTACCGCCCACGGTTGCGTTGATGACGGTCGTGTTCGGATGCGCCTGCTTGTACACATCGAGGAGCGCGGCCAGGGCATCGGTTTCACCGGGGTTGACCCACCAGCTATAGAGCTCGAGTTGCGACGGCGTCGATGTAGTCGGCTCGCTCGATGCGGCGTCGCCGCACGCCGAGAGGCCGATCAACGCGGCGAGAGATAGGTGCTTAAGAATTCCCTTGATGGTCGTTGTTCTTTTGACATTCGTCGACATACCGATCATCCGTCTCTCCTGTGTTGGGAGCCCACCCCGTTCCGTCCGGCCGCAACATGAGGCTCCGCGATCACGTACGGATGATAGCGTCCGGACCTTAGACCAACGGCTCAAGGATGGCGCGCGACGTGCTTACCCACGTCGTTGCATCATGCGCTCTGCCCCGCGCGCCTACCCAAGCTCAGACGATCGGGCTTCGGTCGCGGCAGTCGCACGCCCCGCGCTATTGGCACCGTCCGCCTACACAGGTCGTACCCGACGAAGAGGGAATGGTGCACCCTTCTGACCAGACTTGCCTGGTCGCACGGATTGCCTTGGCGCTGCCTGTAGGACGTCCTCCTCCGGCTACTGCGCGATCGCGACCTTCCGGCGGCTCGCCGCCGCGAGGTGATCGATGAACACACGCGCCTTGGCCGGAACTTGGCGTGGATCCGGAAGCAACGCCCAGACACCTTTTTCCGGCGTTGCGAAGTCGTCGAGCGTGGTCCGTAGGACGCCGCGCTCGAGATCCTCGGCGACGATCGAGCGCGGTAGCATCCCGAGTCCAAGACCGAGGGCGATGGCACTGCGGAGCGCGAAGATGTTGTTGCATGCGAGCGGCCCAGAGACGGGTACGACGACGCGATCGCCGTTCAGGCAAAAGCACCACTCGTCCGTAGCCGTGGCGAGCCGGAGGCATGCATCGCCGCGCAGATCCAGCGGTTGAAGGTTGTCACCTCGCTCTCACATTCAAAACAAGCGGCAGCGACCGATCTTGCCACCGCTTTGGTTACAGGCTCGGGGGTGCACGCCGTCGTGACCCACAGTCGTTTGGCGCCGCCTGACGATTCCTGAGACACGCTCGCGCTCACGTACAGTCCCAGTCCAACTATCCGGCCGCAGTGTGCGCGCTTATGTCGCCAGCGCTGGCGGTTTGCCGACAACGCGTCTTTATCATTACGACAACGCGCCATAGCGCACGGTCCGTTGAAGTCCCGCGGTGCGGCCCGTACAATTGAGCCTGCTTCTCTTCATCACCCACGGAGACAACGGCATGCCGAAGCCGATTCGCCCTTCTCTGCGAGGGCTTGCGCTGATGGTGGTTGGGGCGCTCGCGGGAACGGCCGCTTGCACGGGGGAATTGGGCGATGCCCCCGGTGGCGGCTCGGGGCCCGGCGGAGGTAGAGGAAACGGAACGGCGGGGACAACGGGCAGCGGTGCGGGCGGCGCCGGTGTAGGCGGCGCGGGCGTCGGAGGTACGGGGGTCGGAGGCTCGGCTGGCACGGGTACAGGCGGAGCCGGTGGCACAGGTGGCGGATCGACGGCGCTTTGTCCGACCGTCGGAGTCAACGCGGGACCGAGCGTTCTACGTCGCTTGTCGGTGCTCGAATACCAGCTGACGCTGCAAGACCTCTTTCAACTTCCCACCGTTCCCACGGTGGAAAACATTCCGCCGGATCAGGCCAAGGACGGGTTTCGGACCTACTCCGTGCTGCAGACGATCTCCTCGCAGCATTTGCGTGCCTATTTGGAGAAAGCCAAGACCCTGGCCGATGAGTTGCTGCTCGACACTGCGCGGCGAACCAAGGTCGTTGGATGCGACATGGCTGCCGCGGGGTGTCTCAAGTCGTTCGTGACGCACTTCGGCAAGCTCAGCTACCGCCGTCCGCTCGAGACTGTCGAAGTGGATGCTGTCGTCAATCGCGCCACGGCGAACGCGCTCGATGCAACGGACCAGTTCCGCTATGCGATCGAATCTCTACTCACGGCGCCGAATTTTCTTTTTCGCGTCGAGGTGGGCGCGGGAGGCGACCTAGCGACATTGACGCCCTACGAGCTCGCGTCGCGGTTGTCCTTCGCCTTGTGGGGAAGGGCTCCGAGCGAGGAGTTGCTCGATCGCGCGGCTCAAGGCGCCATCGACAAACCCGAGGGTCTGGCCGAAGTCGCCACCACCATGCTGGCCGACGCTCGCGCCCGCGGTTTCTTCGAGGCATTTTTCGGTCAATGGCTCGGCTTCGAGACGCTGCGCGCGCCCACCGTCCCGCCCGCGGGTTGGTCGGACACCCTGCTTCCGGAGATGGGAAAAGAGACGTCTCTCGTGCTGGGCGACTTCGCTTGGGGAGGCCGCAACTTTCTCGACGTACTCACCACCAGTCGAACGCGCGTCAGTCCCGCGCTGGCAACGTTCTACGGGCTTCCGGCGCCAGCCGCCGACGGTACGCTCGAAATCCCAGCCGGACATGTGCGCGCGGGGACAGGTCTTCTCACGCACCCCAGTCTCATCAGCGCCAAGAGCGATGGGGACCTCATTGCCATTCGCGGCAATTGGTTGCGAAAAACGTTCCTTTGTCGGCATCTGGAAGTGCCACCCGATTTGTCGGATCTCATCGGCGACCTTCTGGTCGGGCTAACCAGGGTCGAGATCGTCAAGACACGCAACAGCCATGCGTCATGCAAGGGATGCCACTCCGTCATCGATCCTGTCGGAATTGGCTTTGCGCAATTCGATCAGCTGGGACGATTCGACAAGAGCGTCGACCTCGGCGTCTTCGGCGTTGCGCCGGGTCTGCCCGACGCGCCGAATCCGGCATTCGGTTCGGTTGCCGAGCTGGCATCCAAGCTTCGTGAGCTGCCCGAAGTGTCGGCGTGCTTGTCGAATCGGGTATTCGTTTATGCCAACGGCCGCGAGCCAGAGCGGAACGACGCCTGCGGCACGGAGGGATCGACCCAATCGTTCGCGCAAAACGGCAACAGCTTTCCTGCCCTGCTCAAAGGTCTGGTCACGGCGCCGACCTTCCGAGTACGCCGCGCTCCGGCCGCCGCACCCTGACGCCATGATCAGCACGAGGAACCGATGGCGATGAATCCCCTTCCCAGACGAACCCTGTTGCGCGGCGCCGGTGTGGCCATGGCGCTTCCGTTTTTGGAAGCGATGTTGCCTCGCCGCGCGTATGCGCAGGCCGCCCCGGCGAAACGCTTCATCGCGTTTTTCTATCCAAACGGGACCGACCCCAAGAAATGGAACCCAGCAGCGGGAGCTCTTGCTGCCGCTGGCTTGCCCGAATGTCTGCAAGACCTGAATGGCTTCGCTGCCGAGGGCATCTGGCCTGCCGAGCAGGCGCTCTTACAGGACATCGCCGTCGTTACGGGCATCGACCATTCCGGCGTCTGCACCGACATCCACATGCCTTCGATGGCGCTATCCGCGCACAAGGGCGTGGCCAACAGCTATACCCCGCCCGAGCCGACCCTCGATCAATACTTGGCCGACCGCATCCAAGCACAGACACCGCATCGTAACCTCGCTCTCTCGGCGACCGGGAGCACCGACATCGGGCAGGGAAACATCTCTTTTCGCACCGGCGGTCAAGTCGCGACGGTGATGCGCGATCCGAAAGCCGTGTTTAGTACGCTGTTCGGCGCCGGCACGGGTGGCGCCGGATCGGCCGCGGAAAAAGCGCGGCTGCGTCAGCTGAGCGTGCTCACCTTGGTGCGCGAGGACGCGACGCGGCTCTCGGCCCGGCTGGGGGCCGGCGATCGACAGCGCGTGGACCAATATTTCCAGGCGGTCTCCGAGCTGGAAAAGCAGGTGGGGACGATGCCTCCTTCGACATGCATGGCTCCTGCGGCGCCCGCTTCGGGTGGCAACTGGCACAGCAAGACAAAGCAGCTCATCGACCTCACCGTGCTGGCGATGGCGTGCGATCTCACGCGCGTCGCCACGATTCAGTACAGCGACAGCTGGGGCGTGAATTACACCGACTACCAGCTCGGCACGGGCACCGAGGCGGTCAAGACGTGGAGCGATCATTTCATTTCCCACAAGCTCGACGACACGGATCGCGCGACCGATCTCGACGGCCTGGCGAGGGCGGAAGCCCAGCGCATCGCCGATGCACGCGTAGTGCAAACGTCGCGCTTCAAGGTTCGCCGTTTCTCCTATCTGGTGAACGCGCTGAAGCGCATCGCCACGCCCACCGGCACATTGCTCGACGAATGTTTGGTGATGTACACCTCCGAGAACGGGGATGGCGACAGCCACGCGCGCAAGAACATGCCGATTTTGCTGGCCGGGCACGTTGGCGGTTTCAAGACGGGGCGTGCGATCGCCGCCACCAACAGCCCTACCGGGGCGCTCCACGCCTCGATCCTCAAGTACTTCGGGGTCGACGCCCCGAGTTACGGCAATCCTGCAGGCGGGCCGATAGCCGGGTTCTAGCATCACCTTCGGGCCCCTACGGCCGGCGGGTGTCGCTTGGGTGGCGCCGACGACACATCTCGTGTGCCAGGAGGGCCGCGACCTGATGGTGCAGAGCATCGAGAATCGCTTCCGCGCAGGAAGCGCGCGCGTCGCACACCCGAATCGAAAATATCGAAACCGATCTGTTCGCTATTGCGGGGGCAACTCCAGTCACGCGCCACGCGGTTGAGTTCCGAGAACGCAACGCGATTCCGTATGTAAGTGCAAACGTGCCACGGTCGCATCCCGCGCAGCGACACGGATCGTCAGCACGTTGACTCAGCCTCAATGCGCAAAGACATGGTGTAAGTGCGCCTCCTCCCGGTGCGATTGGTGCGAATGGCGTGGCGTCGAAATTGCGTCCACTGACAGCGAAGCCCCGCAGTTCTATCCTGAAAAGGAATGTCCCTCACGCGGTTTCGGTTCGTCGGCCTCGCGCTCCTGTCGACTGCATGCGCATCGTCGAATACGAAGGATGCGCATTCTCCGAGCGAACGATCGACTTCCCGGTCCAAGCCGGCCGCGCGACACGAGGGCACGGGCAGCACGGGTCCAAAGGCTCCCGTCGACTATAATAGGCTGCCTGATCTTCCGCAGTATCCATGCGGACCCGCACAGTTCGACACGAGCACCGGAGGCAAGCTCAATCCTGCCGTCATTCAGGAGCACCTGCGCGCAAGGTTTCCGAAACTAAAGCATTGTTACGAACAAGGCCTTAGCAAACGTCCTGGCCTCGGAGGCAAAGTAACAGTTCGCTTCGTCATCGAAAAGGATGGTCGCGTAGGTAAGGCAGCGCCCATTTGCACGAGCATGCCCGATCCTGCCGT
>Ga0111538_10015083_pt1 | contig 10170 bp, 9 predicted proteins | sample SoiMethybrSBSTD1_FD_79669 | JGI IMG/M metagenome (GOLD analysis project Ga0111538, IMG submission 79669) | Bulk soil microbial communities from a Populus tree surrounding site in Tennessee, USA - Soil MetaG P. TD hybrid SBSTD1 (version 2)... | ecosystem: Environmental > Terrestrial > Soil > Tree... | reverse complement strand
TAAAAGGTTTACCCCATGCTCACAAACGTTTTGCCCCTGCACATCATGCTGCGCTGCGAGGTGCCGGCCTCACGTGCAGCCAGAAGGTAACGGGGCCGTCGTTCATGAGACTGACCTGCATTTCCGCGCCGAAGCTGCCGGTCGCGATGGTTGCATGCCGGGCGCGCGCCCGGTCGACGAAGTAGTCGAAAAGACGCCGACCCTCCTCCGGAACGCCGGCCGACGAAAAGCTCGGCCGCATGCCCTTCGTGGTATCGGCCGCCAGCGTGAACTGCGGGACGAGCAGCACGCCACCCGCGATGTGCTGCACCGAGAGGTTCATCCTGCCCGCCGCGTCGGCGAAAACGCGATAGCCGAGGACGCGCTCGATCAACCGGTCGGCTTCGTGCGTCGAATCGAATTGCTCGACGCCGAGCAGCACCAGCAGGCCTCGCTCGATGGCGCCGACACACGTACCCGCGATGTCCACCCGGGCGTGTGAGACTCGTTGCAGCAATGCAATCACCGCGTTCTCCATGGGATGCCGTCGCGACCGTCGCGCCGGAAGGGGTCTTTTGGGGTGGCGCGGAAGTCGTTATGCTTGTGCGGTTTTCAACGTGACTTCGCCCGTATGCCTCTACCCGCCGCAGCGTATGCCGCTTACATCAGCATTTCCAGCGCACTACCTGCCGCGCCGGTCATCGCCGGTATGGCCGTTACCGCTGGGATGATTGCAACGCACGAGCCGGGGCGGATCGACATGGTCCAGCTGAAGGGCAGCCCGGAGGTCGCCGCGGAGTGCGTGAAAGTCAACGTCGCAGCCCTCAACACCCGCCTCGTCGCAGTCGTGCAGCCGCTCAACGGAACCGCGACGATGGGCGTCGTTCTGAAACGCGGCGTCGTCGGCGAGCCGGTCCTGAATGTGGTGCTGCAGGAGGCGGCGTCGGGCTCGCAGGCCGAGTTCAGACCGCTTATGCCTCCCGACCAGCAGCCCGACGTGATCACGCAGATCATCGCCGGCTGCTGATGTGACCGGCAAAGCATCGCCCTGGAGGAGGGACTGGATGCGCAGCGCGAACGTGTTCGCGCGCTTGGCGCTCGCCAGCCTGTTCGCAATCGTCTCGGCGCACGCCGCCCAGCCCGCGAGCTATCCCGACCGTCCGATACGGCTCGTGATCGGCAGTGCGCCCGGCTCCGGTCCCGACATCATTTCGCGCGCGCTGTCGGAACGTCTCTGGAAGAACTGGAACCAGCGCGTGGTCGTCGACGCGCGGCCCGGCGTCGCCGGCGCGATCAGCGCGGAGATCGTGTCGCGCTCGCTGCCCGACGGCTACACCTGGATGATGCTGACCTCGCAGCTGTTCGTCGCGACGGACGTCTATCCCGATCTCAAGTTCAACCTCGACAAGGACTTTGCCTCGATCACGCTCATCGGCACGGTGCCATTCGTACTCGTCGTGCATCCCGATGTGCCCGCGAAATCGATCCGGGAGCTGATCGACCTGGCGAGGAAGACTCAGCTCCGCTATGGGTCGGCCGGTGCGGGCGCCTCCGAACACCTGAGCGGCTTCATGTTCACGCGCCTCACCGGGACCGAAATGCTGCACGTGCCCTACAAGGGTGTGCCGCAGGCGATTGCGGACACGATGGCGAAGGAAGTCCATCTCACGTATGCGGTGCTTCCCGCGGTGCAGCCGATGATCCAGGCGGGACGTGTCCGTCCGCTGGGGGTGACGACTCCGAAACGGGCGGCACTGCTGCCCGATGTGCCGGCGATCGGTGAAGTTGTCCCGGGTTACCAGATGTTCGGCTGGTACAGTCTCGTCGCACCGACCGGCACGCCGACGGCGATCCTCGACAAGATCAATGCCGAGAGCGTCAAGGCGATCAAGGATCCGGAGCTCACCCAACAGCTCAAGACGCTCGGTGTGGAAATCGCCGCCGGCTCGCGCGCCGATCTGGACGCGTTCCGGCGCGACGAGCGCAAGCGCATCAGCGAGCTCGTCAAGGCGCTCGGCGGCGTCGATCTGAAGTAGCCACAGTTTCGCGGCCCACGCTGGCGGGACACCCCGCAGGTCGTGCCCCTGATCGCTATGATCACGGCCGCCTGTGAACTTTTTCCCATCTGCCGGCTCATATAAAGTTGGTAAAATTCCGCGCCGCCTGAGACCTGCGCAGTCCGCAGGTCTTTTTATTGTTATCGCAGGACTCCATCGCCATGACCATCGAGCAGGAAGTCGCCCGCCGGCGGACGTTCGCAATCATTTCGCACCCGGACGCGGGCAAGACCACGCTCACCGAGAAGCTGCTGCTGTTCGCGGGCGCGATACACATCGCGGGCAGCGTGAAAGCGCGCAAGGCATCGCGCCACGCGACATCCGACTGGATGGAAATCGAAAAGCAGCGCGGCATTTCGGTCGCGAGTTCGGTCATGCAGATGGAGTATCGCGACTGCGTCATCAACCTGCTCGACACGCCGGGCCACCAGGACTTCTCGGAAGACACCTACCGTGTGCTGACCGCGGTCGACGCGGCGCTCATGGTGATCGACGCGGCGAACGGGGTGGAAGCGCAGACGCTGCGGCTGCTGGAGGTCTGCCGGGCGCGCTCGACGCCGATCATCACCTTCATCAACAAGCTCGACCGCGAAGTGCGCGAGCCCCTCGAATTGATCGACGAGATCGAACGCGTGCTCGGCATGCCCGCCGTGCCGTTCACATGGCCCGTGGGCATGGGCAAGCGTTTCGGCGGCGTGTTCGACGTGCGAGCGCAGCGCATGCGCGTGTTTCGGCCCGGTGAGGATCGTCGGCAGGAGCACGACGAAATCATGGAAGGCCTTGCCAATCCGGAATCGATCGTGCGCTTCGGCGACGCGTTCGAGCAGGCGAGAAGCGAAATCGAGCTGGTGCAGGCTGCCTCGCCTGCCTTCGATCACCAGGCGTTCCTCGAAGGGCGCCAGACGCCCGTCTTCTTCGGTTCCGCCATCAATAACTTCGGTGTGTGCGAGGTGCTCGACGCGTTGATCGAGCTGGCGCCGCCGCCGGGGCCCAAGCCGGCCATGCAGCGCGTAGTCGAGCCCGCGGAACCGAAATTCACCGGCGTCGTGTTCAAGATCCAGGCGAACATGGATCCGTCGCATCGTGACCGTGTTGCATTCGTCCGTGTATGCTCCGGGCGCTTCACGCGGGGGATGCAGCTTCGGATCAGCCGCAACGGCAAGGATCTGCGCACGAACAACGTGGTCTCGTTTCTCTCGCAGCGGCGGGACCTGCTGGACGAAGCGTATCCGGGCGACGTGATCGGCATCCCGAATCACGGCATCCTGCAGCTTGGCGATACGCTGACCGAAGGCGAAACCTTGCAGTTCACGGGCCTGCCGTTTTTTGCGCCGGAGCTCTTCTACGCGGTCGAGCTCGCGGATCCGCTTCGCAGCAAGCAGCTCCGCTCGGGCCTGTCTCAGCTCGGCGAGGAAGGCGCGATCCAGGTGTTCCGGCCGCACGTCGGCGGGTCGCTTCTGCTCGGCGCCGTCGGGCAACTCCAGCTCGAAGTGGTGGCGCATCGCCTGAAGCACGAGTATGGCGTCGATGCGCGTCTCGCGCCGACGCGTCACCGCTTCGCGCGGTGGATCAGTTGCGACGACGAACGCGAGTTGAAGCGCTTCATCGAAGGCAACGCGCATCGCATCGCCTACGACGTGGTCGAAGCGCCGACCTTCCTTGCCGGCCACGCGCCGGAGCTCACCGCGGCGCAGGAGAACTGGGAGAGGGTGCAGTTTCACGCACTGCGGGAGCACGCAGGCCTCGTGTTTGCTCATTAGAAAACCACCGTTTTCTGGCGCTGTGGTGGAGGCAATTCGCCGCGCCTCATGGTGCCGCGAGGCGCGTCATTGAAGCGGGAAACCCGCTTCGCGGCGGGCAGTCAACACACGACTACCCGCACACGAAGCGCCCGCTCCACTGACTGCGTCACAAATCGCCTCACCGAACCGCCTCCACCGCGAGTTTCGTCCTAGCAAGCGCCACTGGTGTTCCACTGAGTTCGGGCATTGCTCGGGTTATCCCAACCCGTTACGCGCGAGCTGTGTGCGCCCTCTTGTGCTTTAAACTGGCGCTTTCTCGTCTGCAAGCGACAAGGGAGAGCACGATGCCTTACGCCATTCGAATCTACGAGAGCGGCGGACCCGAGATCATGAGCTGGGAGGAAGTCGAAGTCGGCAACCCGGGTCCCGGCGAAGTGAGGGTGCGCAATACCGCTGTCGGCCTGAACTACATCGACACGTATCACCGCAGCGGACTCTATCCGATGGAGAAGCCCCTCACGCTCGGTTCGGAAGGCGCTGGCGTGGTGGAAGCCGTCGGCCCGAAGGTCAAGGATTTCAAGGTCGGCGATCGCGTCGCCTACGCAGGGCCGGTCGGATCGTATGCCGAAGTGCTGGTGAGACCAGCCGCGCGGCTCGTGAAGATTCCGTCCGGCGTCGACGACCAGACTGCGGCGGCAATGATGCTGAAGGGCATGACAGCCTGGTATCTGTGCCGCCGTACCTACCGCGTCAAGGCAGGCGACACGGTGGTCGTGCACGCGGCGGCGGGCGGCGTGGGGCAGATTCTCGCGCAATGGGTGAAGTCCCTTGGCGCAACGGTCATCGGCACGGTCGGCAGCGACGAGAAGGTGGCGGTCGCCAAGAAAGCCGGCTGCAAGCACGTGATCGTCACGTCGAAAGAGAAGACGTCGGAGCGGGTGAAAGCGATCACCAAGGGCAAGGGCGTGCCGGCGGTGTACGACGGCATCGGCAAGGACACGTTCATGGATTCGCTGGACTGCCTGTCGCCGCTCGGCTTCATGGTGAGCTATGGCAATGCATCGGGCGCCGTCACGCAATTCAATCCCGGCCTCCTCGCGCAGAAAGGCTCGCTCTACCTCACGCGGCCGACCCTGGTGAACTACACCGCCACGCGCGAAGACCTGCTCACGGCGGCACGCGAGTTGTTCTCTGTCGTCAAGAAGGGCGTGGTCAGGATCAAGATCAACCAGACTTATCCGCTGCGAGAGGCGGCGCAGGCACACCGGGACCTCGAAGGCCGCAAGACCACGGGCTCGACCGTGCTCCTGCCCTGATCCGGCGCGCCGCCATGGCTTTCGAAACCATTCTCTACCGCGAAGAGGGCGCCGTCGGCTGGCTCACGCTGAACCGGCCGGACGATGGCAATATGTTCACGCCGCTCATGTGCCACGAGATCCGCGATTGCATCAACGAGGTGCGTCGCGAAACGCGCACCCGCGTGCTCGTGATCACCGGCGCGGGTGACCGGTTCTTCTGTATCGGGGGACGCAAGGAAGGCCTCCAGGACAGCACGCTCTACGCAGGCATGCTGCCGACGCTCGAAATCTACGAGAGCATCGAGCGGTTGCAGAAACCGGTGATCGCTTCCGTCAACGGCTACGCCGTCGGCGGCGGCCAGGTGCTGCAAGTGATGTGCGATCTCACCATCGCGAAGGAAAGCGCCGTGTTCAGGCAGGTCGGTCCGATGATGGGCAGTTTCGATGCAGGCTACGGCACCTGGTACCTCGAAGACCTCGTGGGCAAGAAGAAGGCGAAGGAAATGTGGTTCCTCAACCCGCGGCTCTCCGCGCGGGAAGCGTTCGAAATCGGCCTCATCAACAAGGTCGTGCCGGACGACAAGCTGGAGGAAGAGACGCGCAAGATGGCCGAGGCGGTTGCCGAACGCGGCGCCTTCGCACTTGCCGCCTTGAAGGGGGCGTTCGTGGCGCGTCATGGCGGCGTATCCGGCCTGTCGCGTATCTCCCACGACATGCTGCTGCGGCTGTATCTCGATACCGACGAATCGCACGAGCTCGGCGAGGCGTTCCGCGGCAAACGCACGCCCGACCCGGACAAGTTCGGCCATTGAGCACCATCCTCACGCTCCACGATCCGCAGGTCGCCCGCCGCTACTACGCGGAGGGTCACTGGCGTGAGGACACGCTCTACACGCTGCTGCGCAAGCACGTGCGGGAACGCCCGGACGCGTTCGCGCTTCGCGACAGCCGTCGTCGGCTCACGTGGCGGGCGCTCCTCGACTGGGTGGATACGCTTGCCGCCGATTTGCATGCGGTGGGTGTCAAGCGCGGGCAGCGTGTTTCGGTATGGCTCCCGAACCGCGTCGAGCCCGTCGTGGTGCTGCTCGCCTGCTCGCGCAACGGCTACGTCTGCAATCCTTCGCTGCACCAGAACTACACCGCAGCCGACGTCGTGCAGCTCATGCAGCGCATCCAGACGGCAGCGCTGTTCGCGCAGCCCGGCTACGGCGCGGATGCGGCGACCCGCGATGTGTTTTCGGCAGCAGCCGCGCTTCCGGGCATGAAGCGGGTGTACGCCGTTGCAGCGAATGACACACGCGACGGATGCGTGCCGTTTCCCCAACCCGGCGCCGGGGATGGGCGAGCACCGCCCGTGGACGAGAACCCGGACAAGGTGGTTTATCTCGCGTTCACCTCGGGCACGACCGGAACGCCGAAGGGCGTGCTGCATTCGGACAACACGCTGCTCGCGAACGGGCGTGCCATGGTGAATGACTGGCGGCACGACGGAAGCACGATACTGTACAGCCACAGCCCGCTGTCCCATCACATCGCCACCGTTGCCATCGAACAAAGTCTCGTCGCCGGGTTCGAGGTCGTCGTGAACGATCCGCCGGGCGGGATGAAGCCGCTCGACTGGATCATCGAAAGCGGCGCGACGTACGTCATGGGCGTTCCCACGCACGCGATCGACCTGCTCGCGCAAGTGCGGCAGCGCGGTTTTTCGCGGCTGGGACGTGTGAGCGTGTTCTACATGGCCGGATCGATCATTCCGCCGGGCACTGCGCGCACGTTCCTCGACATGGGCGTAAAGCCGCAGAACGTCTACGGCATGAGCGAAAACGGCTCGCATCAATACACGACGCCCGATGCGGACGTGACGACGATCACGACCACGTGCGGCAAGGCATGCACCGGATACGAAACGCGACTGTGGGACCCGGAGAACCCGGACATCGAGGCGAAACCGGGCGCCGTGGGCGAGATCGGCACGCGCGGTGCCCTGCTCACGCTCGGCTATTTCGACAATCAGGCGGCGACCGAGAACTCGTTCAACGCGAGCGGGTGGTTCATGAGCGGCGATCTCGGACGCTTCGATTCCGGGGGCAACCTCCAGATCGTCGGCCGCAAGAAGGATCTCATCATCCGCGGCGGTCATAACATCCATCCCGCGTCGATCGAGAATCTCGCCATCAAGCACCCGCACGTGCTGCAGGCCGCGGCGTTTCCCGTTCCGGACGAGCGCCTCGGCGAGCGGGTTTGCCTGGCGATCGTCACGCGCGAGAATGCGGTCGTGACGGCCGGGGAGATGCTCTCCCACCTCGACGGCGAGGGGCTTTCGAGGTACGACATGCCCGAGTACTTCATTGCGCTGGAGGCGTTTCCGCTGACTGCGAGCGGGAAGATCCTCAAGCGCGAACTGGCGGAATGGGCGCGCAGCGGCCGCCTCGAACCCGAACCGGTGCGCTGGACCGGCGCCTCACACGCCACTTCACCGAAGGCTCCGAGCTGATGATCGAGCTTACCCGTGCAGACGAATTTGCAGTGATCACTCTGAATCGGCCGGACGCGCTGAATGCGCTCTCGTTCGCGTCCGTTGCGGAGCTTGACCGTACGCTCGATCAGGTCGCCGAGAGCGACGCGCGTGCCCTGCTCGTCATCGGCGCGGGAAGCAGGGCGTTCTGTGCCGGCGCGGACATCAAGGAACTGGAGGGGCGCGGCCTCGTTGCTGAAAAGCGCGGTGCCGAAAGGGGGCAGGCCACGTTCGCGCGCATCGAGCGGTTGCCGATGCCGTCGATCGCGATCATCAACGGCTACGCGTTCGGCGGAGGACTCGAGCTTGCGCTCGCGTGTACGTTGCGCATTGCCACGCGCAATGCGCGCATGGCCCTGCCCGAGATCAAGCTCGGGCTCATTCCCGGTTACGGCGGCACGCAGCGGTTGCCGCGCATCGTGGGAGAGGCGCGTGCGCTGGACATGATACTCACCGGGCGTACGATCGATGCCGAAGAAGCGCATCGCATCGGGCTCGTGCAGCGTCTGGTCGACGGCGAGCCGCTCGCGGCGGGCATCGCGTACGCCCGCGAGTTTTCGGGCTTCAGTCTGCCCGTGCTCGGTTTCGCGCGAGAGGCTGTCGGGCGTGCCCTTGCGACGCCGCTCGCGGAGGGACTCAGGATCGAGGCCGATCTGTCCACGCTCGCGTTCCAGACCCGCGACGCCGCGGAAGGGATGGCGGCGTTCATCGCGAAGCGGAAGCCCAAATTCAATGACGAGTGACGAGTGTCTAAAGCGCTCCGTCGCTGCGCGCTCCAGGAACGGGACGGCGACGAGCAACCAGGTCTCCTTTCCCCGTGCCCGGGGAGAGGGATAGGGTGAGGGGAATTTGGCGGCAGATCAGCGAGTCATCGCAGTAACCGGCGCAAGCCGCGGCATCGGCGCCGCCATTGCCGTCGAGCTTGCGCGCCGCGGGTTTCGCGTCGGGTGCCTGAGCCGCCAGGGGACAGTCCCTCAAACCGATTTTCCGGGGGAGCTCGCGTCGCGCTTCACCTGCGCGCGCTGCGACGTCACCGACGAGAACAGTGTGCGAGCCGCACTGGCCGGGATCGCCGCGGATGGTCTGCACGGCATCGTCAACAACGCGGGCATTCACCTCGACGCGCCCAGCCACGAGCTCTCGCTCGACACGTACGAGCAGGTCATGCGCACCAATGCGACGTCCGTGTTCACCGTGTGCCGCGAGTCGTATCCGCATCTCGTGAAAGCGGGAGGTGGCACGATCGTCAACATCGGTTCGTTCTTCGACAAGGTCGGGGTGAAGCGCAATCTCGCATACTGCGCATCCAAGGCGGCGGTCGGAGCGATGACACGCTGTCTCGCCGTGGAATGGGGCGCGAAGAACATTCGCGTCCTCGACGTCGCACCCGGCTACGTCGAGACCGATCTCAATCGCGATGCCTTCCGGACAGGACCCTTGCGCGAGTACCTGCAGAAGCGAATTCCGATAAGACGGCATGGCACGGCGGAAGAGGTTGCGCGCCTCGTCGCCGCGATCTTTTCCGAGGACATCCCGTTCATGACGGGCGACACGATTTACATCGATGGGGGCCAGGGCATTGCGCATTGAGTTGTTGGTCACATGAACGTCTTCGACCGCGTTGCCGCGGCTGTGAATTTCGGCGACGAAGAACGCATGCTCATCGAGAGTGTGCGCGCGCTCGCGCGCGACAGGATCGCGCCGCACGCGGCCGAGTACGACCGCAGTGGCGCGTTTCCGTGGCCGAACGTCGAGGCGATCAATGCGCTCGGCCTGAATGCCATGTTCATTCCGGAAGCGTACGGCGGCGCCCCGCTGTCGTACGCGGCTTACCTCGAATGCGTGCGGGAGATTTCCGGCGCGTGCGCATCGACAGGCATCATCTGGGCCACCAACTTTCACGCGATGAAGCCGCTCATCGATTTCGGGCACGAGGAGCAGAAGGCGCGGCTGCTCCCGGTCATGGTGCGCGGCGGCATCGCTTCGTTGACGATCACCGAGCCGACGGCCGGTTCCGATGCCACGGGAATGAAGACCCAGTTCAGGCCCGATGGCGAGCACGTCGTCGTGACCGGTACCAAGACGTTCATCACGAACGGCGCGCACGCCGATCTCTACCTGCTGTTCGGGAAGTGGAGCGACATCGAGGACAGCCGCAAGGCCATCACCGCGCTCGTGGTGGAGAAGGGCACGCCGGGACTCACGGTCGTGCGCGAGGAGGACAAGATGGGCCTGCGCGCGTCGAGCACGGCGACGCTCGCGTTCGACAACTGCCGCGTGCCTCGCGCCAACCTTCTCGGCGAGCCCGGGCAGGGTCTTTCGATCCTGCTTGCGTCGCTCAACAAGTCACGGCCGAGCGTGGCGGCACACGCGCTGGGCATTGCGCGCGCCGCTTTCGACGATGCCGTCGGCTACATCAACGAGCGCAGGCAGTCCGGACGCCGTATCGTCGAGTTCCAGGGCATACAGTTCATGCTGGCGGACATGGCCACCGATCTCGCCATGTGCGAATCCTGGCTGTGGCACGTGGCGGCGCTGGTCGATGGCGGCGCCACCGATTTCGGTGTCGAAGCGTCGAT
>Ga0111538_10015082_pt1 | contig 10171 bp, 9 predicted proteins | sample SoiMethybrSBSTD1_FD_79669 | JGI IMG/M metagenome (GOLD analysis project Ga0111538, IMG submission 79669) | Bulk soil microbial communities from a Populus tree surrounding site in Tennessee, USA - Soil MetaG P. TD hybrid SBSTD1 (version 2)... | ecosystem: Environmental > Terrestrial > Soil > Tree... | reverse complement strand
CTCCTCATCGAATTGGATCGTGCACGGTGACGAGCTTCGTGCCATCGGGGAAGGTGGCCTCCACCTGCACGTCGTGGATCATCTCGGCGATACCCGCCATGACCTGCTCGCGGGTGACGACATGAGCGCCCGCCTCCATCAGGTCGGCCACGCTGCGGCCGTCGCGGGCGCCCTCGACCACGAAGTCCGAGATCAAGGCGACTGTCTCCGGATAGTTGAGCTTGACACCGCGCTCTAGGCGCCGCCGCGCCACTATCGCCGCCATGGAGATCAGCAGCTTGTCCTTCTCGCGTGCCGTCAGGTTCATCGCGCCGTCCTCGACATCGCCTCACTCCCTCAGCATTGCCACACCCGCGGCAGCGGCCGCCCGCTCAGCCATTCGGCGAGCGGCGCGATCGCCTGCTGCAAAGCGAGACCATCAGCGGCCATGGCGCGCACCAGCAGCAAGCCGTTCCAGCTGCTCGCCCCCGCGGCCACCCCGGCGGCACTCTCCAGCATCGCCCGCGCCCTGTCGATACGGACGGCCGCATCGGGCGCAACGTAAAGGAGCATGGCCACCGCCCGTGCGCCATCGAGCGTCGCCGGGCGGTTCAAGCCGTCGGCCACCGCGCCCTCGACGCGGAAGGCATCGGCGAACACCAGCGCGCCGTCACGGCGCACCCGCCAAACGTCGCGGCAGACGCCGTGCCGCACGTCCTCGCCCATCGCCGCACGGCCGAAGATCAGTGTCTCGATGGCAAGCAGGCTCGCGTCCCCGGCGAGCGCGACTTCTGTCCTCCGATTGAGCCGGGACTGATCGAAGAGGATGGTGGGTTGCGGCAGCCAGGCCAGACGGGCACCCGCGGCAAGGGCAAGCTCGACACCGATCTCCGCCTCGCCGTCGCGGGCGCGATAGATCTTCTCCGCCGCCGCGGTCGTGACGGTGGCCTCGGCGCCGGCCGCCAAGGTCACGGCGATATCGATACGGTCGCCGCCGGTCAGCCCGCCGGCCGTGTTGAGCAGAACGGCCTCGGGCGGCGCACCCTCGGCGGGGCTCGGGAAGCGCATGCGCGCGGCACCCGCCTGATGCAGGACCTGAAGTGCCGTCTGCTCGCCCCGGCGTGCGAGCTCGAGCCGGACCGACCCTTGCGTCCGTGGCAGCCAGGACCGCGCTTGCAGCACCGACGTCGACCCTCACGCCTTGCAACCGTTACACCGTAAGGTAGCGCCGAACGTCGCTTTCGACCATGCTCGCACCCTGGCCGGCCAGAACCACCTCGCCGCGCTCCATGACGGCAAAGGTGTCGGCCAGGGCGCGGGCGAAATCGAAATACTGCTCGACCAGCAGGATCGCCATCTGCCCCTTGTCGCGCAGGTAGGCGATGGCGCGGCCGATGTCCTTGATGATGGAGGGCTGGATGCCCTCGGTCGGCTCGTCGAGGACGAGCAGTTGCGGCTGCGTGACCAGGGCGCGGGCGATGGCCAGCTGCTGCTGCTGGCCGCCGGAAAGGTCGCCGCCGCGGCGGCCCAGCATGGATTGCAGCACGGGGAACAGCTCGAACAATTCCTCCGAGATGCGGCGCTCCTCGCGCGGCAGCCGGGCATAGCCCGTCTCGAGGTTCTCGCGCACGGTCAGCAGCGGAAAGATCTCGCGGCCTTGCGGCACGTAGGCGATGCCGCGCCGCGCCCGCTCGTAGGCCCGCAGGCGCGTGATGTCCTCGCCGTCGAACAGGATGCGGCCCCCGCTCACCGCCTGGTGTCCGACGATGGCCCTGAGCAGCGAGCTCTTGCCGACGCCATTGCGGCCGAGCACACACGTGATCTTGCCGCGCTCGGCGGCCACCGACACCTGCCGCAGCGCCTGCGCGGCGCCATAGTGCAGATCGATGCTCTCAACCGTCAGCACGCTCTTCGCTCTCCCGGCGTCATCCCCGCGAAGGCGGGAATGACGTTACCGTCCCAGATAGACCTCGATGACACGCTCGTTGCCGCTCACCTCGTCGATCGATCCCTCCGCCAGCACCGAGCCCTCGTGCAGCACGGTGACCTTGACGCCGAGCCGGCGCACGAACTCCATGTCGTGCTCGACCACGATCACGGTGTGGTCCTTGGCGATGTCCTTCAGGAGCTCGGCGGTGGTCTCGGTCTCGGCGTCGCTCATGCCGGCGACCGGCTCGTCGACCAGCAGCAGCTTGGGGTCCTGCGCGATCAGCATGCCGATCTCGAGCCACTGCTTCTGCCCGTGCGACAGCGATCCCGCCAGGCGCTGGCGCTGGGCCGTCAGCCCGATGGTGGCGAGGATCTGGCCGATGCGCGTCGCCTCCTCGCCGTTGCCCCGCCACAGCAGATTGCGGCGCACGCTGCGATCGCCCTTCAGCGAGAGCAGGACGTTGTCCTCGACCGTGTGATTGTCGAACACCGTCGGGCGCTGGAACTTGCGGCCGATGCCGAGCTGGGCGATCGCCGCCTCGTCCCTGGTGGTGAGGTCGATGTTGCGGTCGAACAGCACCTCGCCGCTGTCGGGCTTGGTCTTGCCGGTGACGACGTCCATCATCGTCGTCTTACCCGCGCCGTTCGGGCCGATGATGGCGCGCATCTCGCCATGCGAGATGTCGAGCGAGAGATTGTCGAGCGCGCGGAAGCCGTCGAAGCTGACTGTGACGCCGTCGAGATAGAGCAGGCTGTGGGTGAGGTCGGGCTGCTTCATCAATGTCGTGTTCATCGCTCTGCCCTTACTCCGCCGGCTGCGCGGCGCCGCGTGGCGCCGCCGCGCCATTGCCCTGCAGGCGCGGGGCGCGGCTCGACAGCAGCCCGAAGATGCCCTTGGGCAGGAAGATGGTGACCAGCACGAACAGGGCGCCCAATAGGAACAGCCAGTAGGGCGCGAGCAGGCCGGTCGTGAACGTGGTCTTGGCGTAGTTGACGAGCACCGCGCCGGCGGCGGCGCCGATCAGCGTGCCGCGGCCGCCGACCGCCACCCAGATCACGTACTCGATCGAGTTGGCAGGCGCGAACTCGCTGGGGTTGATGATGCCGACCTGCGGTACGTAGAGCGCGCCCGCTACCGCCGCCATGCAGGCCGACAGCGTGAATACGCAGGTCTTGTAGTTCTCGACCCGGTAGCCGAGGAACCGCGTGCGGCTCTCCTCGTCGCGCACGGCGATCAGCACCTTGCCGGCCTTGGAGCGCACCACCGCCTGGGCGACCAGATAGCCGAGCCCCAGCGCGATTGCAGACAGCGCGAACAGCGCGGCCCTGGTCTGCGCCGACTGCACGTTGAAGCCCAGGATGTCCTTGAAGTCGGTCAGGCCGTTGTTGCCGCCGAACCCGAAGTTGTTGCGGAAGAAGCCGAGCATCAGCGCGTAGGTGAGCGCCTGGGTGATGATGGAGAGATAGACGCCGGTGACGCGGCTGCGGAACGCAAACCAGCCGAACACGAAGGCCAGCGCCCCGGGCACCAACAAGACCATGAGGGCGGCATAGGGGAACCAGTTGAAGCCGTACCAGTAGAAGGGCAGCTCCTTCCAGTTCAGGAACACCATGAAGTCGGGGAGGTAGGGATGGGCGTAGACGCCGCGGGTGCCGATCTGGCGCATCATGTACATGCCCATGGCGTAGCCGCCGAGCGCGAAGAATGCCCCATGACCGAGCGAGAGAATGCCGCAGTAGCCCCACACCAGGTCGAGCGACAGAGCCAGCAGCGCGTAGCACAGGTACTTGCCCCACAGCGCCACCATCGAGGTCGGCACATGGAAGGGCGACGAGGGCGGCATCAGCAGGTTGAGTGCCGGCACGGCAACGGCGGCAAAAGCCAGGATGGCCAGGAAGATCCAGCCGCGCGCGTCCGGCGCCTCCAGCAGCCGCCTGGTGATCATGCGTCCACCGCCCGGCCCTTGAGCGCGAAGAGGCCGCGGGGGCGCTTCTGGATGAAGAGGATGACCAGCACCAGCAGCGCGATCTTGCCGAGCACCGCGCCGGCATAGGGTTCTAGGAACTTGTTGGCGACGCCCAGCGAAAGGGCGCCAACCAGCGTGCCCCACAGGTTGCCGACGCCGCCGAACACCACCACCAGGAAGCTGTCGATGATGTAGCCCTGGCCGAGGTTGGGCGAGACGTTGTCGATCTGCGACAGCGCCACGCCGGCGAGCCCGGCGATGCCCGAGCCCAGCGCGAAGGTGAGCGCATCGATCTTGCCGGTGTTGATGGCCATCGAGCTCGCCATGCGGCGGTTCTGGGTGACGGCGCGCATCTGCAGGCCGAGCGTGGTGAAGCGCAGCACCGCCAGCAGCGCGATCAGGATGAGGCCGGCGAACACGATGATCCACATGCGGTTCCAGGTGATCGTCAGCCCGCCGAGCTGGAAGGCGCCGGACATGAAGTGCGGGGCACCGACCTCGCGGTTGGCGGCCCCGAAGGTAGTGCGCACCGCCTGCTGCAGGATCAGGCTGATGCCCCAGGTGGCGAGCAAAGTTTCCAGCGGCCGGCCGTAGAGGAACTGGATGATGCCGCGCTCGATGGCGATGCCGACGAGCCCCGCGACCAGGAAAGCCAGCGGAATGGCAAAGGCCAGCGAGTAGTCGAACAGCCACGGCGCCTTGGCCCGGATCAGCTCCTGCACGACGAAGGTGGTGTAGGCGCCGAGCATCACCATCTCGCCGTGCGCCATGTTGATCACGCCCATCACGCCGAAGGTGATGGCCAGGCCGATGGCGGCGAGCAGCAGCACGGAGCCCAGCGAGATGCCGTACCAGAAGTTCTGCGCCACGTTCCAGACGGCGAGCCAATCGTCGATGGCCTTGACGGCGTCGGCGGCGCCGCGCTGCACGGAGGCCGGCTGGTTGGCCGGCAACGCGCTCAGAATTGCGCGCGAGTCGAGATCGGCGCGCTCGCGCAGGATGCCGATGGCCTCGAGCTTGTCGGCCTCGTTAGCATCGGCGATGCTGAGGACGACGGCGGCGCGCGCGGCGCCGAGCGCCCGCTTGACGCGCGGGTCGCTCTCCTTGGCGAGCGCCGTATCGAGGGTGGTCAGCTGATTGGCATCGCGCGACTTGAAGACCGCCTGCGCCGCCTCCAGGCGCTTGGCCGGGTCGGGGGCGAGCAGCGTGAGACCGCCGAGTGCGGCCTCGATCGAGCGGCGCAGGCGATTGTTGATGCGCACCGGCTTGAGGCCGGCCGGAGCCGCCCCGGAAACCGGCTTGCCGCTCGCCGCATCGAGGACGGGGCGGCCTGCCTCCTCCTGGATGTAGATTTTCTTGGCCTCGGGGTCGAACAGCAGCCGCCCGTCCTGCAGGGCGAGGATGACGCGCTCGGCCAGCGGATTGCCGCTGGCGGCAACGCCGGCGATGCCCGCATCGGTGTCGTTGTAGGAATCGCCTGCAAACTTGGCCAGCGCCGCCTCATACGCCTGAGCGTTGCCCTGGGCATGCGCGGCCAGCCCGGCCAACATCAGCCCGAGCGACACGAACAGCGCCACGCAGCGTGCGAGACGGTCAGGCATTCCGATTGTTCCCCGGTAGTCGGACGGAAGGCGGCGGTAAGCCGCCGCCTTCCTTAGCCCATTTCTGCGAGTTAGGCGGTTAGCCGCCGCATTTCTTGGTCTTGGTGTTGTAGTTTCCGCACTTGAGCGTAACCCAATCGCCGACCAGGTCCTTGGAGCCATCGAGCTCCTTGGACCATGCGTCGCCGGGGACCAGCCCGCCCGTCTTCCACACCACGTCGAATTGCCCGTCGCCGCGCACCTCGCCGATGAACACCGGCTTGGTGATGTGGTGGTTGGCAAGCATCTCCGAGGTCCCGCCGGTCAGGTTCGGCACCTTGATGCCGACGATGGAGTCGATGACCTTGTCGGGATCGGTGGAGCCAGCCTTCTTGACCGCCTCCGCCCACATGGCAAAGCCGATCACGTGCGCTTCCATGGGGTCGTTGGTGACGCGCTTGTCGTTCTTGATGAAGGCCTTCCACTTGGCGATGAAGTCCTTGTTGATCGGCGTGTCGATCGACTGGAAATAGTTCCAGGCGGCCAAGTGTCCGAGCAACGGCTTGGTATCGATGCCCGCCAGCTCCTCCTCGCCCACCGAGAACGCCACCGAGGGGATGTCCTTGGCCTTGACGCCCTGGTTGCCGAGCTCCTTGTAGAAGGGGACGTTGGCGTCGCCGTTGATGGTCGACACGATCGCCGTCTTCTTGCCGGCCGAGCCGAACTTCTTGATGTCGGCCACGATCGTCTGCCAATCGGAGTGCCCGAACGGCGTGTAGTTGATCATGATGTCCTCGGCCTTCACGCCTTTCGACTTGAGGTAGGCCTCGAGGATCTTGTTGGTCGTGCGCGGATAGACGTAGTCCGTGCCGGCCAGCACCCAGCGCTGCACCTTCTCCTCTTTCTCGAGGTAGTCGACCGCGGGAATCGCCTGCTGGTTGGGCGCGGCGCCGGTGTAGAACACGTTTCTCTCGCTCTCCTCGCCCTCGTACTGCACGGGGTAGAAGAGGACGCTGTTGAGCTCCTTGAACACCGGCAGCACCGACTTGCGCGACACCGAGGTCCAGCAGCCGAACACCGCCGCCACCTTGTGCTGCGAGATCAGCTCGCGCGCCTTCTCGGCAAACAGCGGCCAGTTGGAGGCGGGGTCGACGACCACAGCCTCGAGCTTCTTGCCGAGCAGGCCTCCCTTCTTGTTCTGCTCGTCGATGAGCATCAGCATGACGTCCTTCAAGGTCGTCTCGCTGATCGCCATCGTGCCGGACAGCGAATGCAAGATGCCCACCTTGATCGTGTCTTGTGCCGCGGCTTTGTCGGCCAGCGGCAGGGTCGCGAGCGCAGCGAGCGCACCCGCCGCCATCGCGCGTCTGAATGAGTTCGTCATGAGTGAACACCACCTCCAATTGATGACCCAGGTGGAGGCCAGGGCCCCCACCACGGTTAACAGCAACGCCCGTGCCAGCCGCCCCACCACTATCTAGATCATTGATATAATTAGTTCTTTCTGGCTACGCGTCCGGACCACTGCTGAAAACTTGCCCACTTCTGCCTAATTACCAAGCACACTGCCCACTGCCCAATCATTGGGCAATGTACTTAGCAAAGTACGGTGACGCCCTCGGTGGGACCAGACCCCAACCAGACGAGGCGCCCTTCTAAGCGCCAGCAGACGCGCGCCGAGCAACGGGCTCAGCTAGAACTGTTCCCTGCGGCCGACTTGGGCCGCCGAGGCCCGTCAGCCATATGAGTCGGAACAGCTCATATGTAAGCTTTTCTTGCGGAATCGCTGCGCTTCAACTTATATCATAGCTGTTGACAGGAAAGGAACAGCTCCTATATAAGGCGTTACCAAACAATGCTGGTCATTCGCCTAACATATGAGCTGTTCTCATGATCGACCTTTCCGGCCTGGGAGAAAAGGTGAAGCAAGAGCGCAAGGCGCTCCGACTGACGCGCGACCAACTAGCTGCCAAAGCTGGCGTCAGTCGCGCCCGGATCGAAGCCTTGGAAAACCTGCGCGCAGCGGACATCGGCTTCAAGAACCTTCTTCGGATCATGAATGCCGTGGGACTCGATCTGCGCATCACCACCTTCAATCAGCGCCGACCGACGCTTGAAGATCTAATTGAAGACGAGGAACCACAACATGATCCGCGTGTGGTCAGATAGGCATCATGCTGGCGTATTGGATCGACTAAAGGCAAACGGGTCAACTTTCGCCTACGATCCTACCGCCTCAGCAGCGCGCGCCGTATCCCTGACCATGCCTGTGCGCACCGCGTCATGGAACACAGAGTTCGGTCTCGCTCCGATCTTCGATATGAATTTGCCCGAGGGGGAACTGAGAGAGCACCTCAGGCTTCGGTTTGCAAAGGCGGTCGGTACGTTCGATGACTTCGATCTCCTGGGGATCGTGGGTCGCACCCAAATAGGTAGAATTCGCTACTCGGCATTTGATGCAGACCTCTCGGAGAACGTCCCATTCCAGTCGATCGATGACATACTGCGCGCCCGACGCGGCAATAAACTGTTCGACGATCTTGTAAACACATTTGCGGAGCATTCGGGCCTTTCGGGTGTTCAGCCTAAAGTTATGATCAGAGGCAAAGAACCAACGCCTGGGATGCCGGATCATTTCAACCTTCGCGGAGCCACGCACATCGTCAAGCTGTGGAATCCCGACAAGTTTCCTGACTTGGCGGCCAACGAATTTTTCTGCCTCACTGCGGCGCGTACCGCAGGGCTTGATGTTCCCACGTTTGAGTTGTCTGACGATGGAACCGCGTTGATCGTTGAACGGTTCGACTTACGGAACGATGCATACCTTGGGTTCGAGGACTTCTGTGTTCTGAATGGTCTGCGCACCGATAAAAAGTACGCCGGCGGATATGAGACCCGCCTATTCAAGAGTCTGAGAGAGTTCATGCCACCTGCGAGCTTCCCAGCCGCCGCTGAGAAGCTTTTCAGGTTGTTTGCACTCAATTGCGCGATCCGCAACGGGGACGCGCATCTGAAGAACTTCGGCATAGTGTACCCAGACGTGATGGGCGCGGTCGCGCTTGCTCCCGTCTACGACCTTGTCACCACTGTCGCTTACATACCCAAGGACGGCATGGCACTCACCCTGGGTGGATCAACAAACTGGCCAAGTCGCCGCAAGCTGGTGGAGGTTGGTCAGACCCGAGCAGACCTTTCACTGAAACGAGTTGAGAGTATTTTGGAGGCAACTGCAGACGCTATGGCGTCTGTGGCGCCTAAGATGCGCAAGTACTTCAAAAACAGCGACAATGCTGTTGGTGCTCGAATGGATGACGCGTGGCAAATCGGCGTCAAGGAGACGCTTGGCTTCCCTGATCGCAAGCTGGTGACCATTAGCCGTCCAAAGCACACTCCCCGCATTGCCCGCTCAGACAATCTGATACTAGAGCACGTGCGAGAAAAGGGAGGAGCAGTTGAGGGGACGCAAAAAGCCATAGCTGCCGCGATAGGCTTGCCCGAAAGCACGCTGAACGCAGCGATCAGGCGCTTGGCGGATAGAAGAATGATCTCAAGGAGCATCAAACGCATAGAATTGATGTCCCAAGAAATATAGGACTAGCGTTTTTCCTTGCGCCTGCGCGTCGCCTGAGGTTCGCCTTTCCGTCGTCGCCTGACCATCTCCTTGTGCAAGTGCTTGAGCCCCTGTGGCGTCAGGATGGCCTCGCGCATTGGCGTGTCGATAGCGCGTTTGGCCACGGCGGCTTCTCCCTTTGGTTGCCGCCAACCTACGACGCGACTTGACGCGGGGACCCGCTGTCAACGTGTACGTTGTGGTAGGGATACAGCCGCGAACGCGAGCCGAAACGGCGCAGGCGGCTGACGCTAGACGGGAGGGTGTGGACGCAGCCCGATCCGCGGGCGTTGCCGCGGCCCTGACTCGACATTAGAATTAGTCTAGGTCGAAACTGTGAGAGGCAGCCCCGGTGAAGGCCTTCGCCGACCTGACGGAGCAGGAGATCCTGGCGTTGGCCATCTCGGCCGAGGAGGAGGATGCGCGCATCTACGCCGACTACGCCGCGGGCCTGCGGAGCGAGTATCCCGCCTCCGCGCAGGTCTTCACCGAGATGGCCGCGGAGGAGAACGAGCATCGTCGGCAGCTGATCGAGCTGCACCGCCAGAAGTTCGGCGAGCATATCCCGCTGATCCGGCGCCAGGACGTGAAGGGCTTCGTCCGCCACGAGCCGCTGTGGATGGTGCGGCCGCTCGGCCTCGACAAGGTGCGCAAGCAGGCCGAGGCCATGGAGTTCGAGGCCCGCCGCTTCTACGAGCGGGCCATGGCGCGCACCTCCGACGCCGGCACCCGCAAGCTGCTGGGCGATCTCGCCGCCGCCGAGCGCTCGCACATCTCGCTGGCGCAGCGGCTCGGTGCGCGGCACGTCACCCCGGACGCGAGGCGGGCGGAGGAGGAAACCCGCCGCCGCGTGTTCGTGCTGCAGATCGTGCAGCCGGGGCTTGCCGGGCTGATGGACGGATCGGTGTCGACCCTGGCGCCGCTGTTTGCCGCCGCGTTCGCCACCCACGACACGTGGCAGACGTTTCTGGTCGGCATGGCCGCCTCGGTCGGGGCCGGCATCTCCATGGGCTTTGCCGAGGCGCTGTCCGACGACGGCGAGCTCACCGGCCGCGGCCATCCCTGGCTGCGCGGCGCCATCACCGGCCTGATGACCACGCTCGGCG
>Ga0111538_10015081_pt1 | contig 10171 bp, 7 predicted proteins | sample SoiMethybrSBSTD1_FD_79669 | JGI IMG/M metagenome (GOLD analysis project Ga0111538, IMG submission 79669) | Bulk soil microbial communities from a Populus tree surrounding site in Tennessee, USA - Soil MetaG P. TD hybrid SBSTD1 (version 2)... | ecosystem: Environmental > Terrestrial > Soil > Tree... | reverse complement strand
GTCGGGTTGCTCGTGTTGTTGGCGAGCGCGTTGGACAGCGTCCCGGTCAGCGACGGGTGGAACAGGCCGGAGTTGAAAATGGCCTGCAGCGTCTTGAACGGCGCGCTGGGAGTCGCCGCCAGATAGGCGTTCAGGTTTTCGGCGAACTCGAAGTTGATGACCGACGTGTTGCTGACGGTCGCGAAGTTGGGAATCGCGACGTCGACGACGGTTGCGCCGAGGTCCCGAAGCTCCTGCGCCGCCGCCAGAATGACGTTCGCTACCTCTTGATCCGCCGGGGTCGTCACGAGGACGTCCGTCATGAGGCCGAAGCGGGCGCCCTGGAGTCTGCCGGTCTGGAGAGAGTCGAGATAACTCGACGGCGTGTGGTTGAGGCTCACCTCGGTCACCGGATCGTTCGGGTCGAACCCGGCCGTCGCGTCGAGCACAACGGCAAGGTCGGTCACCGAGCGCGCGAGCGGTCCGCCGACATCCTGGGTGAGCGAGAGCGGAATGATCCCGTCGCGGCTGAACAGATTCTGCGTGACGCGCAGGCCGGTCAGGCTGTTGTGTGACGAGGGGATCCGGATCGATCCGCAGGTGTCGCTGCCCATGCCGACGACGGCGAAGTTCGCGCTCACACCAGCGCCGGTGCCGCCGCTCGAGCCACCGGCATTGCGGGTCAGGTCGTACGGATTCAACGTCTGGCCGCCGAGCGAGCTGATGGTGGTGATGCCGAACGCGAACTCGTGCATGTTCGTCTTGCCGATGAAGATCGCACCCGCCTCACGCAGGCGCCTCACCAGATACCCGTCGTCGGGCGCCACCGATGTCGCCAGCGACGTGGACGCTGCGCTCGTCGGCATGTCGAAGGTGTCGTAGTTGTCCTTCAGGAGAATGGGAATGCCGTAGAGCGGGCCCCGCAATTTCTTCGTGTTCGACCGACGTCCCGCATCGAGCGCGCGCGCCTCGGACAGCGCGTTGGGGTTCAGCCGGATCATCGCGTTGATGGCCGGCCCCGTCTTGTCATACGCCGCGATCCGCGCCAGGTACATCTGCACCAGCTGTTCCGACGTGATGGTGCCGGCTTCGAGCGCCGCCTGCGTTTCGAGAATGGTCGATTCCATGAATCTGAACGGCACATCCTGCGGGTTGGCCAGCACGGGGGACGACAGGTCGCGCCAGCTGAGGGATCCACTGAGCATCGCCAACGCCAGCGTTGCGAACAGAAAATTCTGGAACCGAACACGGGTCGCGCGCGCATGCGCCTGGTGATGCATAGCGAGCCTCCTGGGCGGTGTGACGGGTCGGACTGAAGCCGAACCCTGAAATGAAGTGGCGAGTCTACCGGATTCTGACGAGGCCGGGAAAACATTCATTCCCAGATGGATCGGGTCAAGCGCGCGGCGACGGAGTTGCGGTCGGCCAGAAGGGCCTTGGTGAAGCCGTGATGGGGAAGGGGCCGGCTGACCTTCGTCCGGATATTCAGTCGGGCTGTTGCGCGACCCGCCGCCACGATGGATCGGGGTTGTACCGCGTCATCGACCTGGCCACGGTCTCGGTCTGGGATCCCAGATCCTTCTGATAGACGTTGCCGTCGCGATTGACGATGAACGTCATGATGCCGGTGACGTCGTACTGCGCGGGCCATGCGACGAGCGCAAACCCGCCAGACATGTCACCGTTCACGACGTAACTCTTGGCTCCACCGGAGGCGGCCGGTCCCTGCTCGGTCAGGATTTTGAAGGAGTAGCCATGAAACGTGGAGGGTTGCCCGGCGTTCGTCTCGAGCGGGCGCTCCTCCGCAGCCGCCTGCGCTACGAGGTCGCCGAGCGGACTCCGCTTCTGACCCCGGGCAACTGGCCAATAGAGTCCGTTTTCTTTGCCCGACTCGCTGCGAAAGCGCTTCGCGTAGAGGCCCGCAGGTTTGCCATCGTGGCCCTGCTTGGCGTAGCCCTGCTGTGCGACGACATACGTGTAGCAGGTGTCGATCACCGCGAGCTCGTTGCGTCCTATCCGGCGTGCAATGACTTCTTCCTTTCCCGCCGCGGTGTCGAAGCGCCATACCGTTCCGTCCTTCACGATGGGCACCGGAAACGGCCATCCTTCGTTCCCGATGACGAGCGTCTTGCTGTTGCTCCCCTGATCGGTCAGTCGCCATCCTTCGGCAACGGCCACGGTGAAGACTTCGCGGTTCTTGCGGCCGGTGGCCGGGTCCGATCCATCGGCCAACTCCTGCCCGTCGCGGCCGAAGAGCGCGATGAGTTCCGGGAGCTTGCCTGATTTGACAACGCGGATCAGTTCTCGCGCCGCATCGTCTGGCGTCTGGAATGTTCGTGAAGCATCCTGGGCCGCTGCCGTCGAGCGGGGGAGCATCAGATTGCCGATCGTCAACGCCGCGGCGAGAAGGCCACACACCGTCGTGCGGCGCGAGCGGCTCGAGCGCATGGTGATCACTGCTTCAGTCCTCTCGTCGATCTGTGCGATCGTTCAACGACGACGTCCGCCGCCACTTCGCGAGCGGGCGCCGCTTCGGCTCGCCGTGCCACGCTGACTGGCCGCCCGCTGCGAGCTCCCGCTCGAGTACCCCGAGAACGCGCCCGAACTGCGGGCACCCTGCTCTCGGACCTGCGCAGTCGGTTGCTGGCCGTAACCGCGGGACTCGGTGCTTGGACTAGCGGAGCGGCGGCTCGCTTGTGACGCGGCCTGCGTACCAGCGCTCCCCTGCTGGCGTTGCGCCTGCGCGTCGCCGCTCCGTTGCTGGCGCTGCGCCTGCGCGTCGGTGCTGCGCTCCTGGCGCTGCGCCTGCGACTCGGGGCGGTTCTCCTGTCGGTTTTCTTGCCGGTCGGTTCGCTGTTCCTGAGCGTTCCCGGCGCGATCACCGCGCTCCTCGGCGACGTTTTCCCGGCGATCACCGCGTTCCTCGACGATGTCTTCCCGGTGGTCCATCCAGTCTTCGCGCGCGTCCTCACGGTGGTCGTAGTAGTCGTCCCACGCATCGTTGTACATGTAGCCGCCGCCGTACCAGCCGTACGGACCGTAGTAGTAGGGGTTGCTGTAGGCGGCGCCCATGGCGATGCCGGCGGTGAATCCAATCATGCCGGCCGCGATCACTTCGTCGCTGTTATCGGATTCGACAATGACTGTGGTCGTTGGCGCCTGCGTATAGATCGTCGTCGAATTGTACTGCGGGACGTAGACGACCTGCGGATTCGCCGGCTCGATCACGATGACTTGCTCTCCGCTCGACGTCGTCCGCGTTTCAACTTCCTGTTGAGCCGTGGTTTTGAGCGTCCCGACTTCGGTGGCTTGTTTCCTCAATCGCTGAATGCTCGCGAACACCGACGAGCGATCTGAAGTGAACGCCACACCGAGATTGGTGGTCCAATCGAGCTGATCGGCCATCATCTTCACGACTTGCGGAAACAGCACCAGCGTCACGAAGCTCGGCTCGAACCCCTGGTTCACCGCGCCATCTTGCAGCTCGCTGCCCTTGAGCGTTTGATTCTTGCCCATCCACAGGTGGAGCGCATCCACGTTGCCGGGGTTCTGCGCGCAGATCAGGATTTGGCTGAGGAGCTGGTCCGGATAGAGCGCGACGGGCGCCAGCAGACGATCGAGCTCCTCAGCCGTCGCGGCCGGGGTTTGTGGCGACATCACGGCGCGCGCCACGTGCCGTTCCGGGAGTGCCAGCCTGACCAGCAGCACCAGCGCGAGAAGCGCGCCGACGACGATCAGTATTTTCTTCATGGCTGCACGGTCACTGCGGCGGTCAATGCGAACTGCAGCCGCGTTTCAGCCGGGAGTTTGAGGTGCTCGGTTCCGGAGGCGGAAATGGCCGCACCGGCGCCTGCACCGGCGAGCGCGCCGATGGCCGCCCCAGAGCCGCCGCCCGCGATGCCGCCGACGGCAGCACCCAGCCCAGCCCCTCCCACCACTTTCCGCGTGGTCTTCTTGCCTTCGCCCTGACCCTTTTGCTCGACGTATGCCGTGACGATGTCGTACTTCCGTCCGCCGAAGCTGAGCGTGTTCGCCTTCAGCGTCAGCTTGTCCGCGCCTTTCATCGTGCCGGCCTGTTGCACGTTGGCAACCTGCACCACGACGGCGGCATTGCGCGGTACGATGACCTTTCCTCCCAGCATCACCGGATCGTCGACCAGGGCCTTGAACGTCATCCCGGTCTTGGTCGCATCGACGTCAATCGCCTGCGTCAGCAGGACGTTCAGCACGGTGCCGGAGGGCAAAGTGACCGGTTGTGGCGCTTTTGAAGGGTCCGGTGCAGCCGGTGGCGGCGCCTTGCGCGGGGAGAATTCCACGGCAGTGATGTCATCGACCGCAAATTCCGCAATGCTCCCGTTGTCGAGCAGCATCCGCACAATCCTGACATCCGCGCTCATGAACTGCCCGTTGACGCTTTGACCCGACCGGAGCCTTAGCCGGTCGGCCAACGGGCTGGCACTCGCCCATGTCAACAGCACGGCGATGGTCGAACAGGTCAGAGAACGTCGGCGCATAGCTGCCACCTCACGAAACGAAGTCATTTGACGATGGGCAGAGCTGCGGCAATCTGCAGATCGAGAATCAGGAGAATCTGGTTCTCGACTTGAAAAAACTTGAGGGCGGCCTTCGGCGACAGCACCGATTTGAACCGGTCGTAGTAACGCACTTTGAGCTCGTTCCTCCGGCTTTCGAGGTCGAGGGCACGTCGTGCGAATTGATCGGCGACTTCGTCGGTCAATTTCTCGTAGTTGGCGGCATATTCCTTGATGAGCGCGATCCGATCATCGTTGACCTTCGCCAGCGAGGCTTCGTATTCGCGATAGACAGGCCAGAACGCCACATCCTCGGCTTCAGTGAAACCCATCATCTCGGTAATGATGGCAATCTTCTGGGTGCGAACGTCCGACCGCATGAGCTCGACATACGCGCGAAGATTCGCTTCGCGGCTGTCCTCGGGAGTCGCCACTTTGGTTCCCTGCGCCAGAACGAACTGAGGGCTGAGACACACGGCGAGCGTCAGCGCAGTCGCGGCTTTCACGAGCACGGCTCGAATCATGGCGGTGGCTCCGTCTATCAGTTGAGGCCAGCTCCACGGTGCAACGGGCTTGCCAGCAGTACGACCTTCGACGCCCTGCCAATTCGCCTACGCCCACGGTGGCGCGTGGCAAATCACGAGGTACCGGCAGCTTCCAATCCGTCGGAGGGGCGCCGGCGGGTACGTGCTCCCAGCCCGCTGTCAGCTCCTTACAACATGCGGGGATCAGCCGGCGAGGGGAGTTCATTTTCGCGTCGCGATCGAGCTGCGTCCCGGTCTCATTCGTGCATTCTCAACGACAATCAGGAGGGCTCGAACATGGCCGACAGGCGATGTCTAGCGTTGGGTACCTTCGGCGTCATCCTGCTGGCCGGATCCGCAATCGTCGCGCAGACACCAGTCAAACCTCCGAAGAACAACTTCAAGCCGCAGCAGGACGTCGAGCTCGGCGTGCAAGCCGCCGCGGAAGTCCGCAAGGAATATCCGATCATCAAGGACGAGGCGATTGCGGCGTACCTCACGGCGCTCGGCGATCGTCTGGTCGCCGCCGCGCCGGCGGAACTGAACCGGCCGGAGTTCAAGTACTCCTTCACACCGGTGAATCTCAAGGACATCAACGCGTTCGCGCTTCCAGGCGGACCGATGTTCGTGCAGCGCGGCATGTTCGAGGCAGCGGAGGGTGAGGGCGAGGTCGCCGGTGTGATGGCGCACGAACTGTCGCACGTGCTCCTCCGGCACGGCACCGCCAACGCCTCGAAAGCGCAGAACCCGTGGTTGCAACTCGGCCAGCTCGCGGGAGCGATCGGAGGCGCCATGGTCGGCGGGCAAGCGGGCGCCGCCATCGCGCAGGGCTCCGAGTTCGGGCTCGGCACCCTGCTCCTGAAGTACAGCCGCGAATACGAGAAGCAGGCCGACCTGCTGGGCGCCCAGATCATGGCGCGGGCGGGCTACGACCCACGAGACCTCGCGCACATGTTCGAGACCATCGGCAAAGAGTCAAAGGGCGGCAATCCGCAGTGGCTCAGCAGCCATCCCGATCCCGGCAACCGGACGGCCTACATCACCAAGGAAGCGTCGGCGCTCACGGTTGGAGAGCGGCCGGACGCGGCGCAGTTCACCTCCATCAAGACGAAGTTCGCAGGCATGCCACCGGCGATGACCTCGGCCGAAATGGCGCGCCGCAGCGAGCCTGCAGGCGAAACGCTGAAGGCGGTCGGCACGCCGGGCAAACCCGTGCCGCCGCCATCGGCGCAGTATCGCGAACTCGGCGCCAAGGGCATCTTCCAAGCGAGCGTTCCTGCCAACTGGACGCAGGTGCCCTCGTCAAACGCCGTCAAGGTCGTGCCGGAGAATGCCTATGGCGAGTTCAACGGTGAGATGGTTGTCACACACGGCGTCGAGTTCGGCATTGCCCGGGCGTCGTCTCGCGACCTCGAGGAAGCCACCAGTACCTGGCTCAAGGCTATCGCGCAGGGCAACCCGTCGCTGCACCTCGCGGGCCAGCAGCAGTACGGGAAGCTGTCGCAGCGCACCACGTTCCTGACGCCGCTCACCAACCCCTCGCCGCTCGGCGGCGCCGAGCGGATCAACGTGTACACCACGTTTCTCGCGGACGGCAATCTCTTCTACTTCCTGACGGTGGTGCCGGAAGCGGAGGCCGAGGCGTACCACCCGACGTTCGTGAAGATCGCCCAGTCGATCAGATTCAACGAGGCGCGATAGCTCGACCCACGCGAGCGCGCAGCCGTCCTGTAGGCCATCTTCGTAGCGCTTAGATTTGGTAACCCTTCGCGAGCATCGAGAACGCGGCGACCTCGGCAGCCTGACGAGCCGCATCCCAGCCGAGCTCCGTCGCCATGAGGTGTGCGACTTCGGGCGCGATGATTTCGGCGGCGCGCGCGTTGAGAAACAACGCCCGAGTGCGGCGTGCCAGCACGTCCTCGACCGTGCGCGCCATCTCGTGGCGTGCAGCCCAGATAACCTCCGCGGCGGTGTACGCCAGCTCGGGGTGGAGCCGGACGGCCAATGACGGCGTCGCTCGCATGAGCTCCTGAATCCCCAGGGCGTCCGACCCGTACATGCCGAGCGTACCGAACCGATCGGCGCTCGTGTGGAATCCGTGCACGTTGAGCGTGCGGGTGGTGCAGGGGCGCTCGACGAGCCGCGCAAAGTCGGCGGCCTGGTCCACGGTGTGCTCGGCCATGTTCCGGTATGTCGTCCACTTGCCGCCGGTCGTCGTGAGCAGACCCGACTCGTCGAAGTGAATCGTATGATCGCGTGACAACGCCGCGGTCAGTTTGCCGTCGCCGCTCTTGACGAGCGGGCGGATGCCGACGAACACGCTCAGGATGTCTTCACGCGTCGGCACCTTGCGGAGGTAGCGGCCAGCCGTCTCGAGGATGAACTCGATCTCCTCCGGCAGCGCCCGTGGCTCGAGCGTGGGCGTGGTTATCGGCGTGTCGGTTGTGCCGACGAGCGTGTGACCGTACCACGGAATCGCGAACATGACGCGGCCGTCCGAGGTGTGCGGCACCATGATCGCCGACTCGGCAGAGAGAAAGGAGCCGTGAAACACCAGGTGGATTCCCTGGCTCGGCGCGATCAGCGTCGCGACGTCGGGCTCTGCCAGCCGCCGCACCGAGTCGGAGAAAGCGCCCGTCGCGTTGACCACGACGCGCGCGGGAATCGTCCACTGCTGTCCGGTCTCCTGATCGCTGGCCACGACGCCATCGATGAACCCGTCCACGCCTTTCGTGACGGCGACGACGCGCAGGTAGCTGAGGAGCGTGGCGCCCTGGTCGGCGGCGGTCTCGACCAGGTTGATCAGCAGCCGCGTATCGTCGAACTGACCGTCGTAATAGACGACGCCGCCGCGCAGCCCCTCGGTCTTGATCGTCGGCAGCCGCGCCAGCGTTTCCTCGCGGGTGAGGATCTCGGAGGCGCCGAACCCGTACTTGCCCGCGAGCGCGTTGTAGATCTTGAGCCCCAATCCGTAGAACGGCGTCTCCCACCAGTCGTAGTTGGGGACGACGAAGGCCAGGTTGCTCACGAGATGCGGAGCATTCTGCCGCAGCAGGCCGCGCTCCTTGAGCGCCTCCATGACCAGCGCGATATTGCCCTGTTCGAGGTAGCGCACGCCGCCGTGCACGAGCTTGGTGCTCCGGCTCGATGTGCCTTTGCCGAAGTCGTGCTGCTCGAGGAGCAGAACGTCGTAGCCTCGGCTCGCCGCGTCGACCGCAATGCCCACCCCCGTGGCGCCGCCGCCGATGACGACGATGTCCCACGGGCCGCGGTGGCGGTCGAGCCGCTGCAGCATGTCCTGGCGTTGCATCGTCATTGCTCCGGCGTGGCCCAGCGTTTCGAGCGGTTGAGCGCCTCGTTCCATTCCGCGCGTCGCGCCGCGGAGTGCGAGGCGGGCTGGGAGGGCGACACGCGCCGATCGACGCGCCAGTGGCGAGCGAGCGTCTTGATCGAGTCCCAGAAACCGACCGCCAGTCCCGCCAAGTACGCCGCGCCGAGCGCGGTCGTCTCGATCACCTGCGGCCGCACGACGTCCACGCCGAGCAGGTCGGCCTGAAACTGCAGCAGGCCGTCGTTGACGGCGGCGCCGCCGTCCACTCGCAACTCGGTCATCTCGATGCCGGCGTCGGCTCTCACCGCGTCGAGCAGGTCGGCCACCTGGAAGGCGATGCTCTCGACCGCCGCCCTCGCGATGTGACCGGCGGTGGTGCCGCGTGTGATCCCTACAATGGTGCCGCGCGCATAGGGATCCCAGTGCGGCGCCCCGAGCCCCGCGAAGGCGGGTACGAGGTAGACGCCGCCGTTGTCTGGTACCGATGCGGCCAGCGGTCCGACATCCGATGACTTCTTGATGATGCCGAGCCCGTCGCGGAGCCATTGGACCACGGCGCCGCCGATGAACACGCTGCCCTCGAGCGCGTAGTTGGTCTTGCCACCGATCTGCCATGCGACGGTGGCGAGCAGCCGGTGGCGCGAAGACACCGGGCGATCGCCGGAGTTCTGCAGCAGGAAACAGCCTGTGCCGTAGGTGTTCTTCGTGAGCCCGGCCGACACGCACATCTGGCCGAAAAGCGCGGCCTGCTGATCCCCCGCAATGCCGGCGATCGGCACGCCGGCGACGCCCAGCGTGGTCGAGACGTGGCCGTAGACTTCGCTCGACGCCCGGACCTGCGGCAGCATGCTGGCAGGCACCCGCAGCAGCTTCAACAGATCCTCGTCCCACTGCAGTGTGTTGATGTTGAACAGCATCGTCCGCGACGCGTTGGAGCCGTCGGTGACGTGGGTCTGGCCGCTCGTGAGCTGCCAGACCAGCCAGCTGTCGATGGTGCCGAACGCCAGCTTGCCGGCCTCGGCGCGGGCGCGCGCGCCGGGGACGTGGTCGAGAATCCACGCCACCTTGCTGCCGGAGAAGTAGGCATCGACGACGAGCCCGGTGCGTTCGCGGATGAAGTCTTCGTGGCCGTCGTGCTTCAGCTGATCGCAGAATTCCGCCGTCCGGCGGTCCTGCCACACGATCGCGTTGTAGACGGGAGCGCTCGTTTCCCGATCCCAGACAACCGTGGTTTCGCGCTGGTTGGTGATCCCGATCGCGGCGATGTCGCGCGGCCGGATATGCGCCCGCCCGAGCGCTTCGGCCGCGACCGCGATCTGCGTCGCCCAGATCTCGTTCGGATCGTGTTCCACCCAGCCCGGTCGCGGAAAGATCTGCTGGAACTCATGCTGGCCCACCGCCACGATGGCGGCGTCGTGGTCGAAGATGATGGCGCGCGAACTGGTGGTGCCCTGGTCGAGCGCGAGGATGTACGGCATGTGTGAGGCCTCCGAAGGGCCGTTGCCGGCCGCGGGAAGCTCGTGACGTCGACAGTATTCTATGGGGAATTGCGCCGGCCACATTCAGGAACCCCCGACTCTGGCCAAGCGACTTGGCGCCGCGGACTGCGGTTACGCACTCGCTCGCAGCGGATTGATCACCCGCACTGCTTTCGCAGGTTTGTCCATCCCGCCTCTGTCCGGGGAGTCAGGGGATTCGTCCACCTTCGCCAAGGCTACTGCGGACAAGAACGGCGCTAACGTGGCCCAGAGTCGCGCTAGCGGTGCAGTGTGAGGGCTGATCCCTTCGGCTGCGGTCGTCGAGGT
>Ga0111538_10015079_pt1 | contig 10172 bp, 3 predicted proteins | sample SoiMethybrSBSTD1_FD_79669 | JGI IMG/M metagenome (GOLD analysis project Ga0111538, IMG submission 79669) | Bulk soil microbial communities from a Populus tree surrounding site in Tennessee, USA - Soil MetaG P. TD hybrid SBSTD1 (version 2)... | ecosystem: Environmental > Terrestrial > Soil > Tree... | reverse complement strand
TCACCGGCACCGAGGAGCCCTGCCCGAGCGTCGCCTCCACCGCCTGGCGGTCGAACCTCACCACCAGCTCCTGGACGCCGTTGCCGTTCTCGTCCGAGTAGCCGATCGGCGATGGCAGCGCCGGCACCGTGTCGTTGAGACGGACCGAGCCGACCACGATGTCGTGCGGGTCGTAGGCCGGCGGCAGCTCGATCACCATCTTGACCATGGTCCCCATGGCGGCGAGGTTGAGCGCGTCCGGGTCGAAGTTGAGGTAGGTCGGCGCGACCAGCCCGACCGTGAGCGACACCGGCACGGTGATCGCGGGCCGGTACGGATCGTTGCTCGCGATGTCGATGCGCCCCTCGTGCAGGCCGTCCTCGAGACCGGCCGCGTTGAGGGCCACCGTGATCGCCGTCGTGCCGCCGGCCGCGAGTGTGCCCCCGGAGGGCGACGCCTGCAGCCAGTCCGGGATCGGCCTGATCTCGATCGCCAGGTTGTCGTGCAGGTACGCCGCGTTGAAGGCGACCTGGAGCCCGTCGTCCTTCGCCTGGTTCTGGATGCCGACGGTGGCCGAGTCGAGGACCCCCGAGACGGTCAGGTACTGGTACACGATCCGCCCGCTCGGGTAGAGGATGACCTGGAAGGTCAGGTGCGACCCGGTGGTGAAGCGATCGACGTTGGTGTACTGGACGATGAAGCGCGTCCCGTCGTTGTAGGAATGCGCGTGCACCGCGCCGCGGAAGTGCAGGTCGTCCCAGAAGGCCGCCAGCAGGTTCTCCGGCACGTCCGACGCGTTGTTCGGCAGCGGCTGGTTCGAGTAGGCCGTGCTCGAGGACGTGAACGACAGCCAGCCGTTCGTCGCCACGCGCACGCTCGTGAACGCGTTGCCGTAGAACGGGAACGGGAAGCCGATCGGGATCGGCCCCGAGTTCTGGTCGTCCGCCGTCAGCGCGGCGATCGGCGTCCCGACGCCCGAGATGTCGGCCCAGGCGAAGGTCGGCCCGCCCGGCTCGTCGGAGTCCTTGAAGACGTAGCCGAAGGCGTCCGGCCCGCCGCTGCCGAGGATCCCGACGCGCGGGTCCTCCTCCCCCTTGCCGAGCGCCAGGTACGTGCCCGGCGGGACCGTGGTGCTGAGCCGCACCGTCCCGAGCGACCAGACGAGATCGCTCCCGCCGGTGTTCGAGAGGGTGACGACCTTGGTCCGGGAGCCGGCCGGCGGCAGCGCCGTCGCGATGGCGTCCGGATCGACCCCGATCGCCGGCGGCACCAGCGCGTTCCCGGCGAGGCCGATGACCAGCGGCGACTCGTCCGGATCGTCGCTGCCGAGGGTGATCGACCCCGGCCGAGGACCGGCGCCGGTCGGCGTGAAGGTGACGGTGAGCGGCACGGCGCCGCCGGCCGGAATCGCCGCCGGGGCGGTGATGCCGGAGACGGAGTAGTCGCCGCTCACACTGACGCTCGCGATGTGCAGCACGTCGGTCCCCGGGTTCCGCAGGCTCAGCGGCAGGGCCGCCGAGAAGCCGACGAAGGTGGTCGGGAACGACAGCGCCGCGGGAACGGCGTCGATGTCCGGGATGCCGGTCACGTGCAGCGACACCGGCACGGTGATGAGACCGCGTGCCGGGTCGTTGGTCGTCAGGTCGATTCCGGCGAGGTAGTCGCCGCCGACGAGGTTCGTGGCGTCGATGCGCACGCCGAGGGTGGCCGACCCGCCCGGCGGCACGGTGCCGCTCGACGGCGAGACCGACAGGAAGTCGAGCGGCGGGAAGATGGCGATCGCCAGGCCGTTGTGGACATAGGTGGTGTTGAACGAGACGTTCAGCCCGTCGTTCTTCGTCGCGTTCTGCGTCCCGATCGTGGCCGAGGTCAGGAAGCCGCTCACGGTCAGGTACTGGAAGACGATCCGGCCGTTCGGGTAGAGGATCGCCTGGAACGTCAGGTGCGCCGGGCTCGGCAGCTCGGTCGTCGAGTGCCGATCCACGTCGGTCCACTGCACGATGAAGCGCGTGCCGTCGTTGTACGAGTGGGCGTGGACCGCGCCGCGGAAGTCGAGGTCGTCCCAGAACGGGGCGATCAGGTTCTCCGGGGCGCCGGTGTTCGGCACCGGGTCGTTGGAGAAGTCGGTGGTGGTGTTGGTGAACGACAGCCAGCCGTTCGTCGTCACCCGCACCGAGGAGAAGCTGCCGCCGTAGAACGGGAACGGGAAGCCGATGGCGACAGGACCGGCGTTCTGGTCGTCGCCGGTGAGGCCGGCGATCGGCGTGCCGACGCCCGCGATGTCGGTCCAGGCGAACGCCGGACCGCCCGGCTCGTCGGAGTCCTTCCACCTGTATCCGAAGAGGTCCGGTCCGCCGGCCCCCTGCACGCCGGGCCGCGGGTCGTCCTCCCCCTTCTTGAGATCCATCTCGTCGTAGACCGGCACCGGCGTCCCGCCGAGCGCCCGCACCCCGACGCTGAAGGTGAGATTGCTGCCCCCGTGATTCTGGAAGAGCATCGGGCGATTGATGATGGCGCCGGCGTTCGCCGACTCGGTGAACGACGTGGGGGTCACCTCCGCGATCGGCGCCGCGATGGCGGTGCCGGTGACGGCCAGGTTGACGACCGGGTTCACCGGGTCGTCGCTGTGCACCTGGACCAGGGCGTTGAGCGTCACGGGCGCCGCCGGGTTCCAGCGCAGCGTGAACAGCCGCGCCCCGCCCGGCGTCAGCGGGAAGGCCGCGAGGATCTGCGGGCCGCCTCCGGTCAGGCTCGACCCCGGCGAGTCCTCCACCACGAGCGACGGGTCGGTCGTCGAGATGTCGGAGACGTTCAGGACGTCGGTGCCGTTGTTCACCACGATGAACGAAGTGAGCGCCGGATAGCCGGCGAACACCGTGCCGTACGAGAAGGCGGTCGGCTGCACCGCGGCCTGCGGCGCCCCGATGACGTGGAGCGTGGCCGGCACCTGCACCTGGGGCGTGCCCGGGATGTTCGTCCCGAGGACGATCCGCCCGGTCAGCGTCCCGCCGGGCCGGCTGGTGGAGTCGAACCGGACGTTGAAGTCGCGGAACTCGCCCGGCGGCACCGTGGCGCCCGCCGGCGTCACCGTCAGCCAGTCCGGGACCCGGCTGATCTGCAGCGCCAGGTTGTTGTGCATGTAGTTCGCGTTCGCGACCACTTGCAGGGCCACCGAGCGAGGGCCGTTCTGGATGCCGATGGTCGCGCTGTTGAGCAGCGGCGAGTTCATCGTCTGGTACATGACGAGGATGCGGCCGTCCGGGTAGAGCTGCGCCTGGAAGGTCAGGTGCGACCCGGTGGTGACCCGGTCCGCGTCGGTGTACTGGATGATGAAGCGGGTGCCGTCGTAGAGATAGCGCGCCTTCTGGACGCCGCGGAAGTGCAGGTCGTCCCAGAACATGGCGATGCTGTTCCCGGGCAGAGTGTTGCCCGTGCCGCTCGTCGGCAGCGTGCCGTTGGTGAACGCGCAGTTGGTGGCCGCCGTGTCGAAGGTGATGTAGCCGTTGGTGCACGCCTTGAACTGGGTGACGTTGCTGCCATAGAACGGGAACGTCATCCCCAGCGGGAGGGCGCCGCTCAGCGAGTCGTCACCGGTGATGGCGATCGGCGTGCCGGTGGACGAGATGTCGATGAAGTTGAACGCCGGACCGCCCGCCGCGTCCGAATCGCGCCAGCGGTAGCCGAAGGTGTCCGGCCCGCCGGAGCCGAGCGCCCCTTCCCCGGGCGCGACGATGAGCGCGCCCGTGCCCTGATCGGCGGCCGCGGTGAGGACGAGGTTGCTGCCGCCGGCGTTGGTCACCCGCAGCGTGCGGTTGACCTGGTTGCCGGAGAACAGCGTCTCGTCGAAGGAAGTCGGGTCGGTCACGACGACCGGCGCCGGGATGGCGTTGCCGGTCGCCGGCACGACGATCGCGGACTCACCGGCGTCGTCGCTGTGGACCGTCAGCGACCCGGCGAACGGGCCGAGGGCGGACGGGGTCCACGTGACGGCGACGCTGCGCGAGCCGTGCGGCGGCACGTCGAACGCCGACGGGGCCGCGACCAGCTCCGCCGCGCTCGAGTCGATGCTCGCGACGTGCAGCGTGTCGGTCCCGATGTTGGCGACGGTGAGGGTCATCCCCTTCGGGAGCCCGAGGAACGAGTCGCCGAAGGCGAGCGACGCCGGCTGCACCGCCGCGTCGGGAGCGCCGATGACATGCAGCGACACCGCGAGCGTCAGCACCGGGTGGTCCGGATCGTTCGTCTGGACGTTGATGTGGCCGGGGTAGGTGCCCCCCTCGAGCCCGGCCGCGTCGATGTGGACCGCGAGCGGGATCGACTCACCGGCGTGCAGACGCCCGGAGGTGGGGGTGACGCTCAGCCACTGCGGGATGGCGGCGATGCGGACCGCCAGGTTGTCGTGCAGGTAGCTCTGGTTGAAGGCCACCGCGAGCCCGTCGGTCTTCGCGGCGTTCTGGATCCCGACCGTGGCGCTGTTCAGCGTCCCGGCGAGGCTCAGGTACTGGTAGGTGATCGAGCCGGAGGTCTCCAGAATCGCCTGGAAGGTCAGGGCGCTGCCGGTCTCCTGGTAACGCGGCATGCCGGTCCACTCGATGACGGCCCGGTTGCCGAACGACTGGAAGTAGATGTGCGTCGCTCCGCCCGGATCGAGGTCATCCCAGAACGGCGCCACCAGGTTGTCCGGGGCCCCTGAGTTCGGGAGCGGCTGGTTCTGGTAGGCGGTGCTGCTGCTGGTGAACGACAGGAACCCGTTGCTCGAGACGCGGACCGAGTTGAAGAAGGTTCCGTAGAACGGGAAGTCGAACCCGAGCGCGATGGCGGGGCTGGTGCTGTCGTCCCCCGTCGCCGCGACCGCGGTGCCGGTTCCGGAGATCTCCATCCAGGCGAAGGCCGGACCGCCCGGCTCGTCGCTGTCGCTCCAGCGGTACCCGAAGGCGTCGGGACCGCCGGATCCCTCGATCACCGGAGGCCCGCTGCGCGGATCCTCCTCCCCCTTCCCGAGCAGCAGCGGCTCCGGCGCCACCGCCAGCGGCTCGCCGAGCGACGGCGTCGGGATGGTGAAGTCGAGCGTCCCCGGCCCGATGTTCGCGAGGGACGCCGTGTGGTCGGCCGTCTGCCCGGTCAGGAGCGACTCGGAGATCGATCCCGGCGTGAGCGAGCCGACCGGCGGCGGCAGGGTCAGGCCGGTCGCGATGTTGGAGATCGGCCCGGGATTCCCCCACTCGTCGGCCGCCTTGACGGCGAAGAAGTACGTCGTGGACGGGGCCAGTCCGTGCACCTCCATGGTCTCGGCCGATCCCGCGGCGGAGGGCGTCGGGGCGTTGCCGGCCCGCGTCGCGGCGGCGAAGTTCCCGTCGTTGATCGGCGAGGCGGAATAGCGGACGTCATACGAGTTGGCGGTGCCGGCGGCGCCGTCGTCTCCGGTCGCGGTCCAGTTCAGGACCATGGTGTTCGAGCCGGCGTCACTGGTGGCGAGGTCCGCGATGGCCCCCGGCGGCACGTCGTCCGGCTCGGCGATGGCGAAGAAGGCGTTCAGCCGGCCGTTGCTCACGACCCGGCCGTTCATCGAGGCGATGTGGTCGACGCTGCTCAGGAGGATGTTCTTCAGCTGCGCCACCGGCACGCCCGGAGCGACCGAGCGGATCAGGGCGCAGACGCCCGACACGTGCGGCGTCGCCATCGACGTCCCCGACAGCTGGCCGTAGGAGTTGCCGGGCAGGGTGCTGAGGATGTTGACCCCCGGCGCACCGAGGTCGACCGTCGTCGCGCCCCAGTTGGAGAACGACGCCTTGGCGTCGTTGTGGTCGGTGGCGGCGACGCTGATGACATTGGCCAGGTCGTAGTTCGACGGGTAGTGCGGCGAGACGTCGTTGTCGGTGCCGTCGTTGCCGGCCGCCGCCACGAAGGCGATGTTGGCCGCGCCCGCCGCCGCGACGGCGTCGTAGAGGGTCTGCGAGAAGCCGCCCCCGCCCCACGAGTTGCTGGTGAGATCGACCCCCATCATGGTGGAGTACTCGACGGCGCGCACCGCGTCGGCGGTGCTGCCGGAGCCGGCGCCGCTGAGGAACTTGAGCCCCATCAGGCTCACCTGCCAGTTGACGCCGGCCACCCCCACGCCGTTGTTGCCGACGCCGCCGATGGTCCCGGAGCAGTGCGTCCCGTGCCCGTTGTCGTCGAACGGGTCGGAGTCGTTGTTGACGAAGTCGTAGCCGTGCAGGTCGTCGACGAAGCCGTTGCCGTCGTCGTCCATGAGGTTGCCCGGGATCTCCCCCGGGTTGGTCCAGATGTTGGCCGCGATGTCGGGATGGTTGTAGTCGATGCCGGTATCGATGATGCCGACGATGACGTCATGGCTGCCGCGCGACACCCCCCAGGCCTGGTCGGCGTCGATGTCGGCGTCGGCCGTGCCGCCGGTCTGCCCGGTGTTGAGCATCCCGTACAGCTCGGGGAAGCGCGGGTCGTTCGGCACGACGTCCGCCGTCAGGATGTAGTTCGGCTCGGCGTAGGCGACGTGCGGGTTGCGCTTCAGCTTCTCGATCGCCTGCGTCACCCCCAGTCCGTGCGCCACCTTCCAGTGCTCCGCGCCGCTCTTGAAGCTGCGCACCTTGGAGCCCTTCACGTCGGCCTTCGCCGCCGCCTTGTCGGCCTGCTTGGCCGAGGGCTGGAACTTGACCAGGACCTCGTCCTCCACGAACGCCGGCGTTCCGGGGGCCGGGCGTCCGCCACCGGGGGCCGACAGGGGCCCGCCGGTGACGACGGTCAGGAAGGCGGCGAGGACGAACAGGGAGAACACGGCGGAGCGCGACCGCTTCATTCGATCCCTCCACGGGGCGCGCGGGGGCGCCCGACTTCTGTGTTTCCGACCGACCAGGATGGTGAGCGAGTTTCAGCGATTCTTTAGCGCCGTCGGATTTGCGGTGTCAAGAGGGGAGACTCAGAAATGCGGCGCGCACGCACGCTTTCTGCGATTAACGCATAAGCCGCAGGGCGCGAATGCTGTGGCGGGAAATTTTCGGGCTACTCTTCCACCGGCTTCCAGGTCTTGTCCGGGTTGAAGAGGGTCATCGACTTGAAGCCCTCGAGCGTATTCGGGCCGAGGTCCTTCTCGTAGACGACCCCGTCGTGGCTGACGACGAAGGACATCACGCCGGTGTTGCCGTACTCGGCGGGGGCGGCGAGCAGCGCGAAGCCGCCGATCATCGCCCCCTTCACGACGAAGTCGATCCGACCGAGCTGTGCGGCGGGACCCTGCCCCTTCAGCACCTTGAAGTAGTAGCCGTGGTACGGCGCGAAGCGGCTCGAGTACCCCTCGGCGATCGCCTTGGCGATCGGCTCGGCGATGGGTCCTTCCCACTTGCCGTCGGCCGTCTGCCACACCAGGCCGTCCTTCTTCCCCGGCGTGCTGACGATGCGCTGGGCGTACTGGTTGACCTTCCCATCGTGCCTTTGGAAGGCGTATTCCTGCTGCGCCTCGACATAGCCGCGGCAGACCTGGATGGCATCCAGCTCGTTGCGGCCGATGCGGCGCCGCAGCACCTCGACGCGCCCCGCCTTGGTGTCGAAACGCCACTGACCGCCCGGCGTCTGCACGATCGGCGTCGGCGACGGCCAGTCGTCGGCGCCGAGGTTGAGGATGGCGACGTTCGGGTTGGTCGAATCGATGACGACCGCGTGCTTGATCCGCGCCTGCTCCGCGAACGCCTTCGCGGTATTCTCGTCCTGCACCTTGTCGGCGGTGACGACGAGGTCGAGCCCGTCCGAGCCGAGGATCTTCGTCAGCGTCGGCACATCGAACTGCGCCGCCGCGGCGATCATCGCCTCGGCCGCCGCCTCCGGCGTCGGGAAGGTCTGCTGCGGGGTCGCCGGCGGCTTCGGGGCGGATGGCTTCGCCGGGGCCTTGGTGGTCGGGGGCGCGGAAGGATTCGCCTGCGCGGGCGGCTTCGACGGCTGCGCCGTCTGGGCGCGCGCGTCCGGCGACGCCGCGGCCAGGGCGACGCCGAGACCGAAAAGACTCAGGAGCATGGGGCCCATCGATCGGCTCATCGCGTTATCTCCTGCGGCCACCGCCGCCTCCGCCGAACGAGCGTCCGCCCATGCTGCTCGCGCCGCGGCTGCTGCTGGACCGGGCGCTCCCGCCGCTGTAGCCCCCGCCGCTGCCGAACCCCCCGCCGCTGTAGCCGCCGCGACCGCTGCTCCCGCCGCGGCTGCCGCTCGAAGGGATGTCGCGGCTGCCGATGCGATCGCCGCCGGCGCCGCCCGCTGCGCCTCCCCCGCCGCGCAGGTCGCTCGTCCCCGCGCTCGGCCCGGCGCCGGAGCCGCCGCCCGGACGACCGGCGCTCCCTCCCGGACCGGCCCCGGTCCCGCCCATGCCGGTGCTCGGACGGGTTCCGGCGCTCGCCCCACCGCCCACGGCCTTGTTGCCGGCGTTCCCCTGGCCGCGCGCGTTGCCGCCGTACTTGCTGGCGGTCGCCTTGTCCGAATAGGGAGTCCCGCCGCGGTGCTGCGGGTTGTGCGACCACTTTTGCCCGCCGCCACCGGCACCGGCCCCGCCACCCGGGCGATCACTGGTTCCAGCGCTGGCTCCGCCGCGACCGCCCGTGCCTCCGGCGCCGGAGCCGCCCTTCGGGCTCGCCTGGCCGCGGTTTCCACTGCCGATGTCGCCGGTATTGATGTTGCTGTTGCGGTTGAAGTTGTTGTTGACGTTGATGTCGACGTCGCCGCCGCCCCAGCCGCAGCCGCAGCACGAGCCGCCCCAGATCGCCGCCCCCCACATCACTCCGATCGAGAACGACATGAATGCCGCGCCGGGCGGATACGGCGGGTAGTAGATCGGCGGGTAGGGATAGACCGCCGCGCCGTACACCACCGTCGGGCTGTACGACGGCACATACACGACCTCGGGGTTCGCCGACTCGACGATGATGACCGTCTTGGGCGGTTCCCCTGCCTTCTCCTCGCTCACCTTCTGCTGCTCGTTCGACTTCAGCGCGCCCTTGTCCTGCGCCTTCTTGCGCATGCGCTGCACGGCGTCCATGACGTCGCCCTGCTGCGCCAGGAACGCGTTGCCGAGGTCGGTGGTCCACTGCACGTCGTCGGCCAGGCGCTTCACGACGTCCGGAAGCGCCGCCATCGACTGGATGCTCGGGTCCCACGGCTGCTTGGCGACGGCGTCCACGAGCGCCTTGTCCTTGAGCGCCTTCTCCTTCTGGGCCTTGTTCTTCTCGAGCCACTGGTGGAGCTGCACGATCTCGAGCGGGTAGGTGGAGGCGACCAGGACCTGGGCCAGGAGCGAATCCGGGTACAGCGCGATCGGCGCCACCAGCGCGTCGAGCTGATCGCTGGTGATCTTCGGCGGCTGCTCGGCCCCCGGCTCCTTCTTGGTCGTGTCGGGGGGAACGGCCGGCTTCTCAGCGGCCGCGCCTTCCTTCGCGGGCGGCTCCGGCGGCTTCGCCGGCTTGTCCTCGCCGGCCGGCGGCGCCGGAGGCTTGTCCTGCTGCGCCAGCAGGACGAACTCCCCCGACGGGAAGACGAGCGCGCACGCGAGCGCCGCCAGGGTTGACCGAATCCGCCGCCGGAACCTGCTCCGAGCCATCGTGGGGCCTCCTGACCTCGGGTGGAAACGAGCCCGAGCATACCGCAACCCATGCCTGACTGCTCCAGGGCCACGGCTGCGGCGCACCCCGCCGGTGCCCGATCAGGTCAATTCCGAACGCCTCTCGGTAACTTCACCGATGGGGGGCGGGATCGGCGCGCCGTACCCTGCCTGCCCTGTACTTCCTGTACACGAGGAGGATGCCCATGGAACCGCTGGACGATCCGAAGAAGGCGCCGAGGCAGAACCCGAACGACCCGAACCGGCCGGAGGACCAGCGCGATGTGAGGCGCGGGGACGACGGCGAGGAGATCGAGGAGCAGGAAGAGACCGAAGGCCCCGACGAGGAAGAGGGCGGCGACGAGGAAGAGAGCGCCGACGACGAAGCCTAGTCGTTGACACACACGCGGCCGCCGGCCGCCTTCTTCACCTGGGAGGGTTCGAAGGCATCCGGCGGCCGTCGTGCGTCAGGGCGCCAGGAAGTCGCGCACGATGGACGCCAGCTCGTCCGGCTTCTCCACGCCGATCGACATGTGGGTGCGCCCGGCGAGCTCCTTCACCTTCACCCCCCCGCGCATCTCGCGCCGGAGGCGCTCGATGC
>Ga0111538_10015078_pt1 | contig 10173 bp, 7 predicted proteins | sample SoiMethybrSBSTD1_FD_79669 | JGI IMG/M metagenome (GOLD analysis project Ga0111538, IMG submission 79669) | Bulk soil microbial communities from a Populus tree surrounding site in Tennessee, USA - Soil MetaG P. TD hybrid SBSTD1 (version 2)... | ecosystem: Environmental > Terrestrial > Soil > Tree... | reverse complement strand
GGCCTGCAGCCGTGCGAAGGTGCCGTCCAGGTCGGCGGTCGCCAGGTTGATGCTGGCGTAGGTGCCCTTGGCCATCATCTCGGCGATCGTGCGGCGCTCGTCGTCGTGACGCCGGGCGACGCGGCCGGCGGGTACAGGACGATCGACGTGTCAGCCTGGTCGGCGGGCCCGACCGTGATCCAGTGCATCCCGGCGTACTCGACGTCGTTGCGGATCTCGAAGCCGAGGGTGTCGCGGTAGAAGGCCACGGAGGCCTCCGGGTCCTCATGGGGGAGGAAGCTGGCGTGAATGGTGATGTTCATGGCCGCCAGGCTAGTGCGGCTCGGCGACCGCCGCTTCTCGATTCCTGACCGGTCTTGTGACCTGCTTCGCGACGCAGGGTGCAATCCCGGCCATCGCGCCCGTCGCCTGGCGCGCGTACGCGCTCGGCGGCATACCGACCAGCTCCGTGAAGCGGGTACTGAAGGTGCCCAGCGACGAGCACCCGACCGCGAAACAGACCTCGGTGACACTGAGGCCACCACGGCGCAGCAGCGCCATCGCGCGCTCGATCCGCCGAGTCATCAGGTAGCTGTACGGCGACTCGCCGTACGCGGTCCGAAACTCGCGGCTGAAATGGCCGGCCGACATGTGCGCATCGCGGGCGAGCGCCTCGACGTCCAGCGGTTTCGCGTACTCCCGGTCGATCCGGTCGCGAACCCGGCGCAGCAGGGCAAGGTCGCGCAGGTGCTGGGGCGTGGCAGGTCTGCTGCTCACCAACCGGATGGTTAGCACAGTGGAGAAGGCGCTCCCGCGTTCATCGGGGCACGCCACCGTAAAGTGCCTCCGTGGACAGGCATCCGGCGAACGACCGTGTCAGCGAGTACCTGTCGCGGATCGGTCCGGAGCTCGACCGTTTCCTCCAGGACGGCCACGGCGACGCGGTTGAACGCCTCGACGAGTGGTCGAGCTCTCTCGCGGGCCCGCTGCCGGAGGAGGGACTCGGGGCTGAAGCCGTTCTAGGCGAGCTCGAGCGCGACGTCTTGCCGAACGGAATGCGGCTCGCCGAGCCAGGGTGGTGGGGCTTCATCACGGTCGCGCCCGACGCGCTGCCCGCCGCCGTGTCGGCAGCGGCGTCGATCGCGAGCCCGCAGCGGTACACGATCACCGCCTTCAACCGGCTCGAGGAGCTCTCCCTCGATTGGCTGGCGCAGCTCTGCGGCCTCGATTCCTCGCTGAAGGGCGTTTACTCGAGCGGCGGCTCCGTCGCCAACCTCGTCGCCCTGGGTGCGGCGCGCCAGTGGGCTCTCGAACGTGTCGGAGTCGATCCCGCCGCCGACGGTGTCGGCTCGCGGAGTGTCGCGATCTATACCTCGACCGAGGCCCACCACACCGTTCAGCGCTCGGCCGCCGTGCTCGGAATCGGGCGCGCGAACGTCCGTGAGATCCGAACGGACGAGCATCAGCGGATGGATCCCGACGAGCTTCGCGGCGTGCTTGCAGCCGACGTCGGCCGCGGCGTCGTGCCGGTCGCGGTCGTGGCGGCGGCGGGGACGACGAATACCGGCGCGATCGACCCGCTACGCGTTGTCGGCGAGATCGCGCGCGAGCACGGGGCCTGGTTCCACGTCGACGGCGCCTACGGCCTGCCCGGCACCCTCGACGAGCGAGTGGCGCACCTCTACGACGGGCTCGAGCTGGCGGACTCCGTCATCGTCGATCCCCACAAATGGCTGGGCGCTCCCGTCGGGATCGCCGCAACGTTCGTCCGGGACCGCTCGATCCTCCACCGCGCATTCACGCAGGGCGCCGCTGCGTACCTGGAAGGCTCCTTCACGGATGCCGGCGTCCGCATCTCGATCGACAGCATGGGAATCCCGTACGCCGATTTCGCCGTCGAGCTCTCTGCGCCCGCGCGCGGCGTCGTCGTGTGGAGCATTCTGCGGCGGCTCGGCCGCCAGGGGATGCGGGCGCGCGTCCGTCGCGACAACGACTTCGCCCGCCATCTCGCGGCCCGAGTGCGCGAGAGCGAGGCTCTCGAGCTGCTCGGCGAGCCCGTCCTTTCGATCTGCTGCTTCCGCTACGTCGCCGATGCGATCGAGGACGTCGACGGCTTCAACGCGGCGCTCTTCCGCCGCCTCGTCCAGGAGACGCCGTACCTCCCGAGCTCGACCGTCGTGAACGGCCGGTTCGCGATCCGACCGTGCTTCATCAATCCGCGTACCGAGCAGGTTCACGTCGACGGCCTCGTTGACGCCGTCATCGCGATCGGCGACGAGCTACGCGTTGCAGGAGCGACGGCCTAGGCAGTCAGCGGCGGTCGGCCTCTCCCGCTACGGCTGGACACGGACAGGTCCCGTTGGCGACGATGAGCGCGGGGCAGGAATTTGGTACCGGAGGACTGGCGCAGCCGCGAGGTCTCAGCCGCCGAGGCGGTCAGTGTCGTCCGCGCCGGCGACCACGTCTTCGTCGGCACCGCCTGCGGCACCCCTCGCACCCTGGTTCAGGCCCTCGAGCAGGTCGAGCCGCCGGTGCCCGGGGTCACCGTGGTCCACTTCCTGACCGACCGGATCACCACCGGCGGCGCTTCCACGAAGTTCCGCCACAGAGTCTTCTACGTCGGCCAGGATGTCCGCGATCTCGTCGACACCGGCGAGGTCGAGTATCTGCCGCTCTCGCTGCCAGACGTGCCCGAGCTGCTCCGCAACGAGCGGATTCCGCTCGACGTCGCGCTCGTGCAGGTCGCTCCACCCGACCCGGACGGCACGTGCAGCCTCGGCATCTCGGTCGACGTGACGCAGGCAGCCGCACTCGCGGCCCGCGAGGTCGTTGCGGAGGTCAACCCCAACATGCCGCGCACGCGAGGGAACAGCCGCATCCCCGCCGAGCGAATCGGTCGGTTCGTCGCCGTCGACAGTCCGGTGACCGAGTATGTGCACGACCCGGCAGAAGGAGTGGCCGAGCAGATCGCCCGTTACGTCGCGCGGTTGATCGACGATCGCTCGACGCTGCAGATCGGGCTCGGGAGGGTCTCGAACCAGATGCTCGCCCGCTTGACGAACCGAAACAACTTGGCGATTCACTCCGATGTCATCACCGAGCCGCTCGCCGACCTGATTGCGGCCGGAGTGGTCACCGGCCCCGTCGTCGCGAGCTGGGCGATGGGCACGCGCCGGCTCTACGCACTGGTGGACGACGACCCGCGCTTTGCCTTCCATCCGATCGACCACGTCTGCGACCCGGACGTGATTGCCGCGAACGAGCGGATGGTCTCGGTCACGCAGGCCTTCAGCATCGATCTCACGGGCCAGGTCTGCACCGAGGCTCTGGACGGCCGACTGTACGGCGGGATCTCGACCGGCCCCGCGTTTCATCGCGGCGCGCTCGCCTCGACGGGAGGAATGGCGATCGTCTGTCTTGCTTCGCGCACGCCTGATGGCGTCGCCGCGATCAAGCTCGACCTCGAGCCTGGAGAGCCGGTGGCGATTCCGCGCAGCGACGTCCACTGGGTCGTCACCGAGTACGGCACTGCATATCTCTTCGGGCATTCGCTGGCCGAGCGGGCGATCGCTTTGATCGATATCGCCCACCCGGACGACCGTGAGGGCCTGCTCGAAAGCGCCGTCGAGAGGGGTCTCGTCACCCACGATCAGATGCTCCGCAGCCGCGCCCCTTATCCGGTGACGGAGGAGCGGGACGTCGAGCTGCGCGACGGGCGTCGCGTTCGCCTGCGGCCGACGCGGACGAGCGATACGAAGGCGATGCAGGCCCTCTTCTATCGCTTACCCGCGGAGGACGTCCGGACGCGCTTCTTTCACAAGCTGACGTCGCTCTCGGACACGGCAGCGCAGGCGTTGTGCAGCGTCAACTACCAGGACGAGATGGCCTTTGCAGCAGTCGTGGGCGTGCGTGAACAGGAGCGGATCGTCGGCGCCTGCTCGTACTACGTGAATCCCAGGAGCGGCTTGGCCGACGTCGGCTACATGGTCGACCCCGACTGGCAGGGGGCGGGCCTCGGCGGGACCTTGCACGCGCGGATGGTCGAGTACGCCCGCTCCCACGGAGTGCGGGGCTTCACCGCCGACGTCGTCGTCGGTAACTCACGCATGCTGCGGGTCTTCAAGCGCGGTGAACACGAGGTCGAGGTGACGACCGAAGGCGGGATCAGCGAGGTCAAGATGCTCTTCGCGCGTTAAAAGAGCCGAGGTTGTCTTTGTCAGCACCTCTGTCACGATCGGTGAACCGAATGGCGGTGGAGATCGTCGGCCGCGAGGAGGAGCTCGCCTCCATCCGCGGCTTCATCGATCGGAGAGACGAAGGCGCGTCCGCGCTTGTGCTCGAGGGCGACGCCGGGATCGGCAAGTCGACGCTCTGGCTTGCCGGTGTCGAACAGGCGCGCTCACGGGGGCTGCTCGTTCTCAGCTCACGCCCGTCCGAGGCCGAGCGTGGCCTCGTGCACGTTGGGCTGGGCGACCTGTTGGAGGACGTGCTCGACGAGGTGCTGCCGAGTCTGTCGCCTCCCCGACGGCGTGCGCTCGAGGGCGCGCTTCTGCTCGCAGACACGGCGCCCACCGCCGTCGACTCGCGTGCGCTGGGGATCGCTGTTCGGGACGCGTTTCAGTTGCTCGCAGAGCGTCGCCCGCTCGTGCTTGCGATCGACGATGTGCAATGGCTCGACACAACGTCTGTCGGCACGCTCGCCTTCGCGCTACGGAGACTCGACGCGAGCCCGGTGCTTCTGCTGCTTGCGCGTCGGCTCCCGGACGCCGCGCAGCCATCGGAGCTCGAGCACGCATTGTCTGCGACGGCCATTCGGCGGCTATTGCTTCGGCCGCTCAGCGTCGGTGCCCTGCACGCATTCCTGCGAAATCGCCTGGACCGCCTCTTCGCGCGTCAGACTCTGCTGCGCATCCACGAGCAGTCGGGCGGCAACCCGTTCTACGCGCTGGAGATCGCGCGCTCTCTCGACGCGGAGGTCGACCCGACAAAGCCGTTGCCCGTGCCCGAGGCGTTGGACGAGCTCATCCGAGGACGTCTGTCCGGATTGCCTCCGGAGACCCGCACGGCGCTCGCGCTCATCGCGACGGTAGGGACGCCGTCGGCCTCCCTGCTCGAGCGCGCCGGGATCATGCCGGAGGCGCTCGCGCCGGCCTTCGACTCGAGTGTGATCGCACGCGAGCGCGGGATGATCCGCTTCACGCACCCGCTTCTGGCGTCCGCCGTGTACGACGACAGCCTTCACCTGAGGCTTGCTCAACTCGTTGACGAACCACTTGCCCGCGCACGGCACCTCGCGTTGGCGGCCGACGCGCCCGACGGGGAGGTGGCGGCCGTCCTGCAGGATGCCGCGGTGACGGCGGCCGATCGCGGCGCGGCCGCGGTCGCGGCCGAGCTCGCCGAGCAGGCATTGCGGCTGACCCCGCCGAGCGATCGCACGGAACACCTCCGGCGCGCTCTGACCGCGGCAAGCGCGCAGCGTGCGGCCGGGGAGTGGACCCGCGCGAAGACGATCGCCGGGGACCTGGTGGCGGACAGCGACATCGGGCCGCTTCGCGCCGAGGCCCTGTGCGTGCTCGCCGAGGTCGAAGGTCTCGAGCGGGCGTCGGCGCTCCTCGAGGAAGCCCTGCGCGAAGCAACATCGCGCCCTGCGCTGGAGGCGCGCATTCACTGTGAGCTCGCATGGGCGACGCGCTTCATCAAGGGGTTCGTCGAAGCGCTTGCCCACGCGCGCGCGGCGCTCGAGCTCGCCGAGGAGGTCGACGACGACGCGCTTCGCATCGAGGCGCTCAACATGCTCGCGTTCCTCGGCGGCGCGGTGGGCGATCCCGATACGGCGTCACATTCGCAACGTGCGTACGACTTGGCCCGAGCCATCGGGGACGTACGGCTGCAGGCGCTGTCCGTACCCGTCGACGGGTTCGAGGTGGAAGACGTCGATGGTGCCCGTGTGCTTCTCGAGCGGGAATATCGAGCGGCGATCGAGCGAGACGAGCCGGCGGCGGCCCAGATCCTGAGGACCCTGTCGTTCGTCGAGCTGTGGGCCGGCCGTTGGGAACTCGCCGCGGACCACGCGGCTAGGGCGTACGAGATCGCGATCCAGTACGGCCTCGAGGCGCCCTGGGATCACGTGCCGATCGCGGCGATCGCCGCTCACCGAGGTCAGCTCGCCCTCGCGCGGGCGCACTCGGAGCGAGGACTGCGGCTCGGAGAGGAGCAGATGGGGCTGCACACCCCCGTGCATGTCGGGACGATGGGCGTCGTCGAGTTGCAGAGCGGCGATCTGGCCAAGGCTGCCAAGTGGTTCGCGGAAGCGGAGGCAGAGACGACGAGGCTGGGCTGGCGCGCTCCAGGTCACCGCTGGTGGCTCGCCGACCAGATCGAGGTGCTGCTGGCGCTCGATCGCAGCGACGACGCCGTCCGCATCCTCGACGCTTGGGAGCGAGATGCCCTGCGGTCCGGACAAAACCGCGTGCTCGCCCACGTCAAGCGCTGCCGCGGCCTGGTCGCCGCGAAGCGCGCGGACATCGCCGCCGCGGCCGTGCTTCTCGAGGACGCCGTCGCGCTGCACGAGGCCCTCGGCGACGTCTTCGGACGGGCCCGCGCGCTGCTCGCGCTCGGCGGCGTCCGGAGGCGCGAGCGACGGAAGCGCGCCGCCCGCGACGCGATCGAAGAGGCGCTCCGAGGGTTCGAGCAGCTCGGCGCAGCCACGTGGACCGAGAAGGCACGGTCCGAGCTCGGCCGGATCGGTGGGCGTACGCGCGAGCGGGGATTGACGGCCGCCGAGCGGCGTGTCGCGGCGCTCGTCTCAGAAGGCCGGACGAACAAGGAGGTCGCGGCCGAGCTCTTCCTCGGCGAGCGGACGGTCGAGACGCACCTGTCGCACGTCTACGCGAAGCTCGGAATTCGCTCACGTGCCGAGCTTGCGCGAACGTTTCGTCCGAACGAGCAAAGTTCAGGGGAACTCACGATTTCAAGCTGAGCTCGGCCGCCTAGCGTCGGTCGGGTGCCGAGCTACCTCGTAGAGACGTTTCTTGCCCGTGGCGCCGCAGGTGAACGCGGGGCACGCGAGCGGCGGGCGGGCTCGGCCGCCGAGGAGATGACGCGTGAGGGGACGCGCGTCGGCTTCGAGGGATCCATCCACGTCCCCGAGGACGAGATCTGCTTCTTCACGTTCGCCGCTCCGTCCGGCCGCGACGCGGCGCTGGCCGCGCAGCGGGCAGGGCTCGAGGCGCTGCGTGTGGTCGAGGCGATCCCGTCAGTGAAGGAGGAGCAGTGAAAAAACTTCGCATCACGCTTCTGATCGGTCTTCTCGCTACCGTCGCCCTCGTCGGCGCCGGGCCGAGTGCGGGGGCAGCATGGCCGACCGTGCAGTGTAGGCCGGCGGCCAATCACCCAGCGGCGACGACGCCGGTCGCGTTCTGGAGCACGGAGGCCCGATGCGCGATCGTCCCGGCCGGGCCGGGCGGGGTCTTCGGCACCGAGAACTTCGGCAACAAGTTCCCCGGCGAGGCGGCGGTGTACATGGGGATCGTCCACGTCGCGATCTACGACGCGGCGGTCACGATCGAGGGCGGCTACCGGCCGTTCACGACCACACCGAATGCGCCGGAGAACACGTCGCCGGAAGCAGCGATCGCTACCGCGGCCTTCGAGACCCTCACCGGGCTGCAGCCACAGCTCGGCGCCGACCAGACGATCCTCGACACCGATTACAGCGCCTACATGGCTGCCATCCCAGACGGGATGGCGACAGAGCAGGCCGCCAAGCAGAACGGGATCGGCGTTGGCGAGGAAGTTGCGCAGGCGGTGCTCGCGCTGCGCCAGAACGACGGCCGCGGATGCAGCACGACGCTCCAGGACCTCGGTCCGCCCGCGCCGGAGCCCGGGGTTTGGCAGCCCAACGCGACGGGCGCCGTGCTCGGGCTGTGCCTGCCCGGGATGCGGCCGCTCGCTCTACAGAGCGCCTCGCAGTTTCGGCCCGATGGTCCGAACGCGCTGACCAGCCGGGAGTACGCCGACGACTTCAACCAGGTCAAGGCACTCGGCCGGGTCGTCAGCACGACGAGGACTCCCGACCAGACGAACGAGGCGCGCTTCTGGACCGACCACGACATCCGTCAGTGGAACGACGGGATGCTCGAGCTGGCGCACGACCAGGGCCTCGGTCTCGTGCAGACCGCGCGGATGCTGGCAATGGCGCACGTCGCCGGCGGCGACGCGATGATCGCCTGCTTCGACGCCAAGTACCACTACTGGTTCTGGCGCCCCTACCAGGCGATCCCCGCGGCCGGCACAGACAGCAACCCCAACACGGTCGCCGACTCGACGTGGCAGCCACTCGGCGCAACGCCGAACTTCCCCGAATACCCGTCCGCGCACGCGTGCCACAGCACCGCGGTCGTCAAGGCGCTCGACGCCTTCTTCGGCTCCGACAAGGTCTCGCTCACGCTGACCAGTCGCGCGCCGGTCCTGCCGGACGCGGCCCGCGTCCGCACGTATGAGCGCCTCCACGACGTCGTCAAGGACGTCGACTGGGCTCGCGTCCTCGTCGGCTTCCATTTCCGCAACTCGGACCTGGAAGGCTCCGCCCTCGGACGCAAGGTCGGACGCTATGTCGCCCGCAACTACTTCCAGCCGATCGCCTGAACTGTCTCGCCGACCGCCAAATCGTCACGCGGGTAGAAGGACATCGGGCAGTGGCCTGGCCTCTGCCCGATGTCTTATGTGTGTCCGCGCCTGGCGTTGGCCAAGCGCCAGACGGGATCGCGCCGAGTTGCTGCATCGAACCGCAGGCGTCCAAAATAAAGGGGTACGCGAAAGCGGGGTCGGGCGTGACCGTCCGGCGAGGCAGGTGCGATGGCAGTCGAGATCATCGGCAGGCGCGAGGAGCTGCTCGCCTTCGACGGGTTCTTCGAAGCCCTGCCCGCCGGCGGGCAGGCTTTGCTGCTCGAAGGCGATGCCGGCATCGGCAAGACCGCGCTCTGGCAGGAGGGCAACAGGCTCGCGCGCGAGCGCGGCTTCCGCGTTCTGGCGTCCCGCTCGGCCGATTCCGAGACACAAATCGCGTTCGCAACCGTCGGCGATCTGTTCGCGTGGGCGGTCGAGGACGCGCTGCCACGGTTGACGCCTGTTCAACGCCGCGCCCTCGAGGCCGCGCTGCTCATGGGGGAGCCGGACGGCCCGCCCCCGGAGGTGCGATTGCTCGGACTCGCGCTTCTCTCCGTCGTACGCGAGCAGACTCGCGAGGCGTCACTTCTTCTCGCCCTCGACGACGTGCAATGGGTCGATCCGAGCTCGGCCGAAGTCCTCCGGTTCATGCTGCGGCGCCTGGAGGGCGAACCGGTCGGCGTTCTCGCCACCGTGCGTGGGCGGCCCGTCGAGGTGCCGCTCGGGCTCGACCGGGCGTTCGCGGCGTTCCAGCGGCTCGGGGTCGAGCCCCTTTCCGCCGGGGCGGTCCACCGGCTCCTCTGGGGTCGGCTTGCCCTCAACCTGGCACGGCCGGAACTGATGCGCGTGCACGAGATCTCTGGAGGCAATCCGTTCTTTGCACTCGAGCTCGGCCGCGCGATCACGCGGGGCGCTGTCCGCGTGGACAGCGCGGAGGTCGCGCTTCCCGAGACCTTGAACACGCTCGTGACGAACCGGCTGGGCGCGCTCCCGACGCGTGTCCGCGAGACGCTCGTAGCTGTGGCGGCGCTCGCGGCTCCGTCGGTGACCTTGCTCGAGCCGCTCGGGGCTGAAGTTGTCGACGACGTCGAGCTGGCCGAAAAACACAGCGTCGTCGAGCTCGACGGCGACCGCATCCACTTCACCCATCCACTTCTCGCCCCCGCCTGCTATGCCGCGATGCCGTTGCACAGAAGGCGTCGGCTCCACCGCCGGCTGGCCGGGCTGGATGTCGATCTCGAAGAGCGCGCCCGCCACCTCGCAATCGCCGCCACCGGTGCCGATGGAGAGATCGCAGCAGCGCTCGATGCTGCGGCGGCCCACGCGCGTGCGCGCGGCGCCGCGCAGGCAGCGGCGGAGCTCGCCGAGCGCGCGGTCGCGCTCACTCCGACGGATGAGGTCGAGACCGTCAACCGACGGCGCATCACCGCCGCCGAGCATTGTCGGTATGCAGGCGACATGGACAAGGCGGCAGTCCTGCTCGAGGAAGTGGTCGGCTCCTCCCAGCCCGGTCGAATCCGAGCCGAG
>Ga0111538_10015075_pt1 | contig 10173 bp, 7 predicted proteins | sample SoiMethybrSBSTD1_FD_79669 | JGI IMG/M metagenome (GOLD analysis project Ga0111538, IMG submission 79669) | Bulk soil microbial communities from a Populus tree surrounding site in Tennessee, USA - Soil MetaG P. TD hybrid SBSTD1 (version 2)... | ecosystem: Environmental > Terrestrial > Soil > Tree... | reverse complement strand
TCCGGGCCCATCGCGCGGATCGCGCGCGCCGCCTTCACCAGGTTCCACTCGCCCGACAGCTCGCGCGCCTCCTGGTCGTTGATGAGCAGCACGTCGACCTTCGCCAGCGTCTCGCGCAGCTCGGCGGGCTTGCCCTTGATCCAGTAGTTCATGGTGTCGCAGGCGACGACGCGCGGCTTCTCCACCTGCGCCAGCACCTCGCGCTGCAGCAGCGGGTCGATGTTGCCGAGGAAGACGAGCTCGGAGTGGCGGTAGGCCGCGGGGATCTTCGGCTGGAAGAACTCGAACACGTTGAGGTCGGTGCGGATCGTGTCGCGCGAGTTGAGGTCGGTCGAGTAGCGGCCCTGCCAGTGGAAGGTCTTGCCCGCCGCGCGCTCGAGTCCGGCGAGGTCGATCGGGCGCCCGCGGAACGCCTCGAGCTGCTTCTCGCCGAAGTCGTCGCCGACCACGCCGACCAGGTTCACGGGAGCGAAGTACGACGCCGCCACCGCGAAGAAGGAGGCGCTGCCGCCCAGCACGCGCTCGGCGCGCCCCGACGGCGTCTCGACGGTGTCGTACGCGACGCTTCCCACGACCAGGATCGACATCGAGGTGTCCCCCTACTGGATGTAGCGGCCGACGATCGGCGCCAGCTCGCGCTTGACGGCTTCCGGCACCAGCTCGGCCGGCGTCATCAGCGCGTGGCGCAGCGCGCGGGCGCACTCGCACTCGCGCGGCTGCGGCAGCCGCTTGACGACGCCGCGCAGCACCGCGCGCGCGGTCGCGACGTTCTTGCCGAGCACCGCCATCACGCTCTCGGCCGTCACCGCGTCGTGCTCGGGGTGCCAGCAGTCGTAGTCGGTCACCATCGCGAGCGTCGCGTAGCAGATCTCCGCCTCGCGGGCGAGCTTCGCCTCCTGCAGGTTCGTCATGCCGACCACGTCGGCGCCCCACGAGCGGTAGAGCTTCGACTCCGCGAGCGTCGAGAACTGCGGGCCCTCGATGCAGACGTAGGTCCCGCCCACGTGGTGCTTCGCCCCGGCCTCGGCGCAGGACTCGGCGAAGCGCTTCGAGAGCAGCGGGCAGAACGGGTGCGCGAACGCCACGTGCGCCACCAGCCCGCGGCCGAAGAAGGTCGAGCGCCGCTGCTGCGTGCGGTCGATGAACTGGTCGGGGATCAGCATGTCGAGCGGCGCGTAGGCTTCCTTGAGCGAGCCGACGGCCGAGACCGACAGTACGAACTCCACGCCGAGCGACTTCATCGCGAAGACGTTGGCCTGGAAGTTGAGCTCGTGGGGCAGGATGCGGTGCCCGCGGCCGTGCCGCGGCAGGAACGCGACCTTGCGGCCCTCCAGATCCCCCACCATCAGGCTGTCCGAGGGCCTGCCGAAAGGCGTGTCCACCGAGACCTCGCGCACTCCGGTGAAGCCCTCCATCTGGTAGAGGCCGGTGCCGCCGATGATCCCGATCTGGACCTGCTCGCCCATCCGTGGTGCTCCTCCCGTCCGCGCGCTCCGCGAGCCGACCGGCGATGGTACGCGGGACCGCGCTCCGGCAGCAAACGTAGTAGTCGCGCTAGGGCTTGGGCGGCTCGGGAGCGACCGTCGCCTTCACGTCGTCCACCGACACGCTGAACTTCCGGAAGTTCGAGTAGCGGGCGGTGGCGTCCACGCGCGTGCCGGAGGTGTACTCCTCGTGCATCTCCGAAGGCACCCAGAGCGCGAGCTTGGGCTCGGGCCGGTACTCGGCGCTCACGAGCGCCCCGCCCGCGCCGCCGCCGAAGTCGAAGCGCGTTTCGCTGCGCAGCACCGTGCCGCGGGCCGGATCGATCCAGAAGCGGCCGTGCGCCGGCAGGTCGCCCTGGCCGGCCTTGTCCACGATCGTGGGCCGCGCCTTCTCGTCGAACTCGACCTCCACGCCCAGCGTCGCGCCGAAGCGGCGCGTGCCGCCCCGCTTCCACTCGAAGCGCGGCTGGTTCTGCGGGTGGAGGAACATCAGCGCGAGCGTCGGGAAGTTGATGTTCCGCACGACGGGGCCGATGTTGTAGCGCGAGCTCTCGTCGAGGATCGCGCGCACGCGCTCGGCGTCGCGCGCGGATGCGGCCTGCGAGAAGAGCGCCTCGAGCCGGCCCTCGCGCTCGCGGACCTTGCGTCCGTCCACCTCGAACACGTCGCGGAAGGTTCCCCACGGGATCTTGCCCCCGAGGCGCACGAACACCACCTCGGCGCGGGACGTCCGCCGGCAGTTCACCGCGGTGCAGTTCAGGGGCGGTCCGGACGTCTGCACGGGCTGGCCGAGCTTCACGGTTCCCGGTGGGCTTCGCGCCGTCCACTGCGTGTACGCCTCCTCGGCGACCAGGTCGTTGAAAGTGCGCTCGTACTCGAGCACGTAGGACGCGGCGAGACTCAGGACCGGTGCGAGGTCGTCGGGCACTACCGCGCTCGGTGCCGCGGCGATTGCTCCTGCACGGCTGGCCGCGATCTCGAACGAGGCCACGGCCTCGGCGGCCTGGTCGCCCTCGCCGACGCTCGCCGCGAGCTCGTAGCGCCCCGGCTCGAGCGACTTCGCCGGCAGCCCGAAGGTCCAGGCGATGTGGCCGTCGGGCTCGGGCGCGGGCAGCGGGACGCGCGCCCGTGCCACGGTTCGGCCCTCCCGCCGCAGCTCGAGACGCGCCTCGGTCGCCGCTCCGGGCGAGTAGATCGGCAGGAAGAGCGGCACCTCGGCCGTGCCGGCGGGCAGCACCGGCGTGCCGAGCTCCGGCTGGATCGACACACCCTCCGCACGCAGCCAGTTCTCGGTCGTCGTCGCCGACGTCTCCGGCTCCGCCCTGCGGACGACCGACAGGCTGCCCACGGCGGGCTGACCCGTCGCGACCGCGGCGACGTCGAGCTCCGAAGCCGTCACGCTGAGCGCGCCCGTCGCGCGGTCCTGGACCGCGGCCTCCAGCGTGTAGCGGCCGGGCGGAAGCGTCATCGCGCTCCGGAACACCGTGCTCGCCCGGAGCACGCTTTCCCGCTCGGCGAGCGGCCCCTCGATCGGCCAGTCGTGGCTGACGCGCGCGACGGTTCGCCCGACCTGGTCCTTCACGAGCGCGAGCAGCGACAGGTGCGCCGTGTAGACTCCGCGCCCCTCGTCGGCGGCCACCCGCACGCCCGACAGCGGCACCTGGGCCATGAGCAGCACCTGCCGCTCGCGATCCTTCACGCCGAAGCTCAGCAGGCCGGCCTCGAGCGGAAAGTCGGCCGACGGAGCCTTCGCGCCCAGCGCGGCCAGGAGCGGCATCTCATAGGCCAGCAGGACGGGGGCGCTCGTGGGCCTCGCGAAATAGCCGGATCGCGTGCGCAGGCTCACGCCGGAGCGCGACGTCTTCACCTGGATCTTCCGGAAGCGCCCGTCGAGCTCGAGCCTGGCCGGGACGTACACCACCTCGTAGTACTCGCCGAGCTCCTCGACGACGCGGTCGAGCCCCCGGCCGAGGTCGTTGGTGTGCTCGATGGCGAGGCCGCCCGTGTCGTTCGCGATTCGCTCCAGCATCGAGCCGGAGAGCGCACCGAGTGATTTGGAGTTGCTGTCTCCGAGCGCACCGCCGCCGGTGTCGCCGCCTTCCGTCGCGAGGGCCCAGGACGTGTTTCCGATCGCGCCGCGCCCGCCTCCCGTCTGGCCGGACGCGCTGAGGCTCCCGATCGTCTCGTCGAAGGAGCTGCGCCCGCCGACGCGCTGCGAGCTCAGCCCGCGCGCGTCCACCGTGTGGATCGTGACGTTGGCGCGGTTCGCTTCGCTCATCGTGGTCTCGTAGATGGGCGTCGTGCTGTCTGGGACCTCGCGGGCTTCCGCGAAGTAGACGATCGTCTTTCGGCCCCGCACCGCCTCGAGGCTCTTTGAGATCGCGCGCAGTCCGTAAAGCGAGTCGAGCGCGGGAACGCGGGCCCCAAGGTCCGCCAGCTGCCGCGTCACTGCGCCAGCGATGTTCCGGAGGTCGACGTCGGGAGGTCCAAGCCGCGGCGGCTCGCCGGGGGCCGCGGCGAGCGTCGGGTCGGGGCCCGGCGGCGCGACTTCGGCCTTCACGCCCCGCGCGTCGTCCCCGGTCGTGGCGAAGTCCACGGCCGAGGCGAGCCGGGCGGGGTCGCTCGTGAACGGCTGCAGCAGGCGCATGCCGCGGTCGTCCACCTTGAACACGGCAAACCAGGTGTTCGGGGGGAATTCGCGCGAGACGAGGTCGAGAGCGCCGCGCCGCGCGAGCGGCGCGGTTCCGACCAGCAGCACGTCGAAGACGAGCACGACGAGGTTGGCGCGGGACGGCGCCTCCGCCTCGGCGGCCGGGGCGGCCGGCGTCGCTGCCGGAGCGGCCGGGGCGGACGCGCGGAGCACCGGCGCCGCGAGCGGGCGCACCAGCCGGAACGACGCGATCTCGCAGAGCTGCCCGTCCTCGAGCACCTGGAGCTCCTCCTGGCGCAGGTCCTCGACGCGGCGGCCTTTCTTGTCGCGCGCGACGACGTCGAGCAGGACCACCTGCGCGTCGGACCGGAACGTCGGCGGCTGCTCCTGGGCCGGGACGGCCGCTCCGGCGAGCACAGCGCCGCCACAGGCCCAGGCTCGAAGCCCGCGCCCGCCGCGGCGCGTCACAGGACGGCTCCTGATTCCTTCGGCTCTTCCTTCAGCTCGAACAGCACCCCGGCCGCGGCCTTCGGGTGGATGAAGGCGACGCGGCAGCCGCCGGCGCCCATGCGCGGCTCTTCGTCCACGAGCGGTACGCCGCGCGCCTTGAGCTCGGCGAGCGCCGCCACGATGTCGTCCACGATCACGCAGACGTGGTGCAGGCCCGCGCGCTTCTCGAGGAAGCGGGCGATCACCGACGTGGGGTCTGTGGGCTCGAGCAGCTCGAGGTGAGACTCCCCCACCGGCAGGAACGCGGCGCGGACCTTCTCCGTCGGCACGTCGTGCGAGGCGTCGACTTTGAAGCCGAGCGCCTCGTAGAGGCTCACGGCCGGCCCGAGCGCGGGCACCGCGATGCCGAGGTGGTCGATCCTTCGGATCTTCACGCGGGGGCCACCCGGGAGATGAGCTCCTCCGCGGCCGTGAACGGATCGAGCTCGCGCCGCGCGATGCGTTCGACGAGCGCGTCGGTCTCGCCGGGCCGAAGCGTCGACACCAGCCTCTCCAGCAGCCGCCGCCTCACGGCGTCGTCGAGCTGGCGGCGCAGCTGCGACCGCCGCTTGGCGGCGAGCGCTCCCGTGTCCCGGGCGCGCGCCTGAAAGGCCGCGATCGCGTCCGCGAGCGCGCGCGTGCCCTCGTCGCGCGTGGCCACCGTGCGCACGATCGCGGGCGGCTCTCCGTCACCGGGCACGAGCGAGAGCATCGACTCGATCTCGGCCACCACGCGCTCGACGCCGTCGCGGTCGGCCTTGTTCACGACGAAGACGTCGGCGATCTCCATGATGCCGGCCTTGAGCGCCTGCACCTCGTCGCCGAGGCCGGGGACGAGCACCACCACGCTCACGTCGGCCGTCCCGACGATGTCGACCTCGTCCTGGCCGACGCCCACGGTCTCGACCAGGATCACGTCCTTGCCCGACGCCGCGACCACCGTGAGGACGTGGTCGGTGGAGGCCGCGAGCCCGCCCAGGTGCCCGCGCGTGGCCATCGAGCGGATGAAGACGCCGGGATCGGTCGCGTGCGCCTGCATGCGGATGCGGTCCCCGAGGATCGCGCCGCCGCTGAAGGGCGAGCTCGGGTCGACCGCCACGATGCCGACGCTCTTGCCCTCGGCCCGCAGCAGCGCCGTCAGGCGATCGACCAGCGACGACTTCCCGGCGCCTGGGGGGCCCGTCACGCCGACGATCAGCGAGCGGCCCGCGTGCGGGAAGAGCGCGCGCAAGAGCGGCTGCGCCTGGGGCGTGTCGTCCTCGACCAGGCTGATCGCGCGCGCCAGCGCGCGCGTGTCCCCCGCGCGCACGGCCGCCGCGAGCGTCGCGGCGTCCGCGTCGGCCACTAGCGCACCACCGGCCGCAATCCGAGCAGCTGCCGCGCGATCACCAGGCGCTGCACCTCGCTCGTGCCTTCGCCGATCGTCCCGAGCTTGGCGTCGCGCAGGTATCGCTCGACCGGGTACTCCTTGATGTAGCCGTAGCCGCCGTGGATCTGGATCGCCTCGAGCGCCACCTCGACCGCGGCCTCGCTCGCGAAGAGCTTCGCCATCGAGGACTCGGCGGCGTGCGGCTTGCCGCGGTCGGCGAGCGCGGCCGCCTGCCACGTGAGCAGGCGCGAGGCCGAGACCTTCGTCGCCATCTCGGCGATCTTGAACTGGATCGCCTGGAAGTCGGCGATCGGATGGCCGAACTGCTTGCGCTCGCGGGCGTAGCGCATCGAAGCCTCGAGCCCGGCCTGCGCGATGCCGAGCGAGAAGGCCGCGATGCCGATCCGCCCCTTGTCGAGCAGCTTCAACGTGTCGATGAAGCCCATGCCGGGCTCGCCGACGACGTTCGCGACGGGAACGCGGCAGTCCTCGAACGCCAGCTCGGAGGTGTCGGACGAGCGCACCCCGAGCTTGTCCTCCTTGCGCCCGGAGCGAAAGCCCTTCGTCCCGCGCTCGACCACGATCGCCGAGATGCCCTTGTTGCCCTTCGCCCGGTCGGTCACGGCCATCACGACGGCCGTGTCCGCGATGCCGCCGTTCGTGATGAAGTTCTTGGAGCCGTTCAGCACGTAGTGATCGCCATCCTTCACCGCGGTCGTGCGCATGCCGCCGGCGTCGGAGCCCGAGCCCGGCTCGGTGAGCCCCCAGCAGCCCACCTTCTTGCCGCTGGCGAGCGGCGGCAGCAAGCGCTTCTTCTGCTCCGCGCTGCCGAACGTGTGGATGTGCGCCGAGCACAGGCCGTGGTGCGCGGCGAGCGACAGCGCGACGCCGGCGTCGACGCGCGCCAGCTCCTCCATCACGACCGCCCAGTCGAGCGTCGACAGCCCCGAGCCGCCGTACTCCTCGGCCCAGCAGGCGCCCGCGAGCCCGAGCTCGCCGAGCCGCCCGAACACCTCGCGCGGGAACTCCTGCTTCTCGTCCCACTCGCGCGAGTGCGGGGCGAGCTCGGCCTCGGCGAACTCGCGCACCGTCTTGCGCAGCAGGAGCTGCTCTTCGTTCAGCTCGAAGTCCACGTCGTCCCCTCCGCTCGTGAGCCCGAGTGTCCGGACGGTCTCATGGTATACCGCCGTCGTGAGGAAGCGCCTCGTAATGGCCGCCGTCGTGCTGCTGCTGCTCGCCGCCGCGCTGCTCGCGTGGGTGTGGGCGGGGCTGCCCGCGCGCTCGGAGGTGCGGGCGCTCGAATCGCGCAATCCCGGCAAGACGCGGCTGATGCTGCAGCGCGAGGAGGAGGCGCGCGCCCGAAAGCGCGCCGGCCGCGGGCGCCAGAGCTGGGTGCCGCTCGCCGCGGTCTCGCGCCACCTGATCCACGCGGTGCTCGCCGCGGAGGACCAGAAGTTCTTCGGCCACGAAGGCGTCGACTGGCGCGCGATCCAGGACTCGATCGAGAAGAACGTCGAGAAGGGGCGCTTCGCGCGCGGCGGCTCCACGATCACGCAGCAGCTCGCCAAGAACCTCTACTTCGGCACGCAGAAGACGCCGATCCGCAAGCTGCGCGAGCTCGTGGTGACGCAGTGGCTCGAGAGCGACCTCGGCAAGGCCCGCATCCTGGCGCTCTACCTCAACGTGATCGAGTGGGGCGACTTCGTGTACGGCTGCGAGGCGGCGGCGCAGCGCTGGTACGGCAAGCCGGCCGCCGCGCTCAACGAGACGGAGGCCGCGGGTCTCGCGGCGATGATCCCGAACCCGCGCCGGCTCAACCCGCAGGTGAACGCGGCGCGCCACGAGCGCGCCACGCGGCGGGTGCTCTGGCTGATGGCGCAGGCGGGCTACCTCGGGCGCGACGCCGCGCCGCTCGGAGCCGAGCCGCCGCCCGAGATCGTGCCGGAGGACGAGGAGCTTCCGCCTGCGTCCGAGGAGCTTCCGCCTCCGTCCGAGGTCTTTCCGGCGCCGCCCGAAGCCTCGCCGACGCCGCCTTTGCCGGCCTCGCCCTTACCCGAGCTCACACCACCGCCCACGCCCGAGCCCACAGCGCCGAGCCCCACTCCGACTCCGCCTCCTGGAGGTTGAGCTCGCGCTCGGGGTTGAGCCTCGGTGAGGTTGATGGCGAGGACGAGATCTGCGAAGCTGCGTCTCGTCGCCTGCGAACTCTCCGAGTCCCCAGCCAGCCGATGGCGCTCCTTCTCATCCTGCCCGTGCTCCTCGCCCAGGCCGCCGCTCCAGCGGCCCCGCGCCCGTCGCTTCCCGAATACGCCCTTGCCTTCCACGGCGGCGATTACCGTCGGGCGAAGGCGCTCGCGGCGGAGCGGCTCCAGGCCGCGCCGGGCGACGTCCCGGCCCGCATCCTGCTCGCGCGCGCCGAGGCGGCGATGGGCCGCTTCGACGCGGCCTACGCCGGCTTCAGGGAAGCGCAGCGCCGCGACCCGCAAAACCCCGACGCCCTCTACTATCTCGGCGTGACCGCCGGGGTGCTCGCGCAGGTGGAGTACGAGCGACTGCTCCAGGTCGCCCCGGAGTCGGCACGCGCGCACCAGCTGCGCGCGCAGAGCGCCGCGGCCCAGGGCCGCCCGACCGAAGCCAAGCGCGAGCTCGAGGCGGCGCTCGCGGTCGGCCCGCCCTCGGCGGACGTGCTCGTGGCGCTCGGCGATCTCGAGCGGAAGTGGGTCGCACTCGACGAGGCGGCCGCGCACTATGCGCGGGCGCTCGAGCTGTCTCCCTCGAGCTACGACGCGCTCTACGGCCTCGGCGCCTGCGACTTCTATCGGGGCGAGCACGCCAAGGCGATCGAGTCCTTCCGCCGCGCCCTGCGCGTCGCCCCCGACTCCGCTCCCGCGCTCCTCGCTCTCGGAATGTCGCTGTTGCTGAGCGGGCAGGCCGCGGCAGCGGCGCCCGAGCTGGAGGCCGCCGTGAAGCTCGAGCCGCGCATGAGACAGGGCTACTACCTGCTGGGGCGAGCCTACAAGACGCTCGGAAAGGAGCGCGAGGCGGCCGCGGCCTTCGCCAGGGCCCAGGAGCTGGATCGCGAGAAGAGGGAGTTCTCCGAGGGGCTCCTCGAGCCGGGGCCCGACAACCGTTGACGAAGCTCGCCGAGGTGCTATGAGAGCGCTCGTCGCCATCGCCCTGCCGCTCGTCGTGCTCGTGCTCGACGCTCCCCGTGCGCCGCGAACGCTCGTTCCGCCTCCCGCCTCGCCCACCGACGCGCCGGGCGTCACGTTCTCGGAGGTCGCGCGCGCCGCCGGCCTCTCGGCTTTCCAGCGGGCCTCGGGCAGTCCCGCGAAGGACTACATCCTCGAGGCGAAGGGGGGCGGCGTCGCGCTCTTCGACGCCGACGGCGACGGGAGCCTGGACGTGTACCTCCTGAACGGCGCCTCTTTTGCTTTCCTGCGCGGCCAGCAAGAAGCTCCGGCCGCCGCCCTCTTCCGGAACAACCGGGACGGCACGTTCACCGACGTCACCGCAGACGCCGGAGTGGCGAATCGGCGCTGGGGCCAGGGTGCCTGCACGGGCGACTTCGACAACGACGGCGACGACGACCTCTACGTCACGAACTTCGGCCCGAACCGCTTCTACCGAAACGACGGCCGCGGCCACTTCGAAGACGTCGCCGGCGCGGCCGGTGTTTCCGCGGGCGGCTGGTCCACGGGGTGTGCCTTCGCCGACTACGACGGCGACGGCCGGCTCGACCTCTTCGTCGCCGGCTACATCGCCCTCGCCCTCGAGCGGCTGCCGCCCTCGCCCTCGAGCGCCGGCGCGCGCCCCGAAGCGGCGGCGCTTCCGGAGAGCAAGACTCCGGGCGCGCAGGCCCCCTATCGCCCCGGCATGACGTACTGCGCTTACCGAACGGTGCCGGCCATGTGCGGGCCGAAGGGCCTGAAGGGCGCGAGCGACCACCTGTTCCGCAACAACGGCGACGGGACGTTCACCGAGACGAGCCAGAAGGCGGGCGTCGCCGACGCGGCCGGCCTCTACGGCATCGGCGTCGCCTTCTTCGACTTCGACGACGACGGCCGGCTCGACCTCTTCGTGGCGAACGACTCCTGCTCCAACTACCTCTACCGGAACCGCGGCGACGGCACGTTCCAGGACGTGAGCTACGCCTCGGGAGCGGCCTTCAACGAAGCCGG
>Ga0111538_10015070_pt1 | contig 10175 bp, 10 predicted proteins | sample SoiMethybrSBSTD1_FD_79669 | JGI IMG/M metagenome (GOLD analysis project Ga0111538, IMG submission 79669) | Bulk soil microbial communities from a Populus tree surrounding site in Tennessee, USA - Soil MetaG P. TD hybrid SBSTD1 (version 2)... | ecosystem: Environmental > Terrestrial > Soil >... | reverse complement strand
GTCCTCCTCGGCCCACTGCGCGAAGTGCCCGTCGGCCTCCTGCTCCGTGATCCCGTGCTCGGCCATGTGGGCGTACCAGTCCCGGAGCATGCCGCGTCGTTCAGCCCCTTCGGCGTGGATCAGCATGTCCCCCACGACGACCAGCCCGCCCGGCTCGAGCGCCGCGCGGATCGCGGCATACAGGTCGCGCTTCTCGTCGTGGTCGGCGACATGATGGAGCGCAAGCGTCGCGACGACTGCGTCACAGCGAGGTACGTCGTCCTGGAAGAGGGCCCGGCGCAACTCGAACCGCCCCTCGTACGCCTGGCAGCGGGCCGCGGCGGCCTCGAGCATGTTGGGGTCGATGTCGACCAGCTGGACGCGGACCCCGGGCAGCGCGTCGAGGATCGCGGCCGAGAGCGCTCCCGTCCCTGCCCCGAGGTCGACGACGAGGCCGCCGGCGGGAACGCTCCCCTCGAGCCAGTGGACGATCGTCTCGAGCATCCGGTCGTAGCGCGGGATGAACGCCCGGATCGCACGGTCGTACTCGTCTGCCGCGACGCCCAGATGGCCTGCAACGCGATGCTCCCCGGGCACCGGCCGACTGTACTCCTCGACGGTACTGCCGTCAGCCGACGGGGGCGCCGCGTGGCGCGCGGGCCTCGGCGACAGCCTGATCGCCTGCACGCTCGGCGGCCGCGCCGAACCGGAGGATCCGTCCGCCGAACGCGACGCTGCACACCGCGAACCACGCCCAGCCGAGCGCCAGGCCGGCGATCACGTCGGAGAGCCAGTGGACGTCGAGCAGCACCCGGCTCCCCGCGACGGCGACGGCGATCGCGACGGCCCCGCCCGCGAGCAGCGCCCGCGTCACCCGTGGCCTGCCCTGTCCCAGGACGAGGGCGGCCGCAGCGTAGAACGCGGCGGCCGCCGCCGAGTGCCCGCTCGGGAACGACGGACCGAGCGTCTCGGCGATGGGGTTGAGGTCGGGCCGCACCCGGTCGGCCACCTCCTTGATCGTCCGGGTGAGGACGTTCTGGCCGACGATGACGACGGTGAGGTACGCGGCGACCCAGCGCACCGGCTGCCGCCGGAGGCGCTCCGCGAGGACGAGGGCGACTGCCCCCGCGATGACGAACCACGTCGCACCGAGCGTCGTCACGACGTTCAGCGCGTCGTCCGACAGGTCGCCGGCGTGATCGAACCCCCACTCGGCGACGCTCTCGTCGAGTGCGACGAGCGCGCCGCTCGATCGCACGAGGTAGGCGAGCACGGCAAGGACGAGCCCTCCGAGGATCAGCACCACGAGCGCGAGTGTCAGAGCGAGCCCCGTCGCGACCCCGGGGTCGAGGCGCCCGACGAGCAGCCGCCGGAGCCTGCTGTGGTGTGCGAGCGTGTGCCCGACGGCCTCGGTCGCCGCCTGGGCCGGCCGCGTCGGCACGAACGGCGCCCTCGGGAGGCGCCAGACGGCGACGGTGACGGCCGCGCCGACGCTCAGCGCGACGATGAGGAGCAGGAGAATTGGCATGCAGGTTCTCTGGAGTGCGAAAGCGGGTACACCGCTGCAGACATTGTGGCCCGGATGCCGCCGTCTCAAACGGCAGCGGCGTCCCCGACGGGGGGAGGAGTGGACGTGGAGGCCAACGTGGCAGCGGCGGAGCCGTACCCCGAGACGATCGCACGCCGGGACGAGGACGGTGCGATCCCGCTGTTCGAACCGCGGCCCGGCGGCCCGGCGGAGCGGTTCTCGCACGCCGTGGGTGACCGCCACCCCATCGTCGCGTTCTTCCTCGCACTGATCTCCGGGTACCTCCTGCTCGCTCTCGCCTCCATCGCGCTCGGGCTTCTCGTCACGGACGTCCTGCTCGACGTCGACTCGATCCAGCGCCTCGACCAGCGCTTCCCGCGCTGGCTCGCCGGCGAGCGCACCGACGGCTTCACCGATGCGTCGTGGGTCGGGACCGAGCTCGCCGGCGGCTACGTGATTCCGATCGCGATCGCGCTCATCGGCCTCGCCATGGCGATCCTGCGCAAGTGGCGGATCGCGGCGTACGTCCTGTTCGCCGTCGCCGTCGAGTCCGGGACGTACCGGGCGACGACGTTCTTCGTCGAGCGCCGCCGGCCCGAGGTCGAGCGCCTCGAGTCGCTCCCGGTGGACGCCAGCTACCCCTCCGGGCACACCGCCGCGTCGATTGCGCTCTACTCCGGGCTCGCCCTCCTGTTGACGTCGCGCCTCGCCCGTGGCCCGTGGCGCATTCTGATCTGGACGATCGCGATCGCGATCCCGCCGATCGTCGCGCTGTCGCGCATCTACCGGGGCATGCACCACCCGATCGATGCGCTGGGGGGCGTCCCGATCGGCATCGCGGCGATCATCGTCGTGGTGTTCGCGTGCGGGGTCGCCGGTGCGGCGATGGCCCGGCGCGAGAGCGGGGCGGCCCGCTGATGCGCGTCGCCGTCTTCGCGCCCGCCGGCAAGTCCAGCGGCGGGGGTCTCGTCGAGCTCCGGCGCGTGCTGGAGGAGGCGGGTGTCGACGACCCGCTCTGGTACGAGGTCCCGAAGAGCCGGAAGGCCCCGAAGCAGGTGAAGCGGGCGCTCGACGAGGGCGCCGAGCTGATCTTCGCCTGGGGCGGCGACGGCACGGTCCAGCGCTGCCTCGACGTCCTCGCCGGGACGGGAGTCCCGCTGGCGATCGTCCCGGCCGGCACGGCCAACCTCCTCGCCACGAACCTCGACATCCCGAAGGACATCGAGGGCGCGGTCGAGGCGGGTCTGCGCGGCGCTCGTCGCTCGATCGACGTGGGCCGCTTCAACGGCGAGCGATTCGCTGTCATGGCCGGGGCCGGCCTCGATGCGGCGATGATCCAGGACGCGGATGCCGGTCTCAAGGATCGGTTCGGCCGGATCGCCTACGTGTGGACGGGGGCGCAGAACATCACGACGAAGCCGTTCAAGGCGAAGATCCGAATCGACGGCGCGACGTGGTTCGACGACGAGACGAGCTGCATCCTGGTAGGAAACGTCGGAAGCCTGTTCGGCGGGATCGAGGCCTTCGACGACGCACGCCCCGACGACGGGATGCTCGAGCTCGGCGTCGTGACCGCGCAGAGCGCACTCGAGTGGACCCGGACGATCGCCCGGACCGCGCTGGGCACGACGGCGAAGTCGCCGTTCGTCCAGATGACGCGCGCGAAGACGATCGAGGTGAAGATGAACCGGAAGGTGCTGTACGAGTTGGACGGGGGCGACCGCGAGAAGGTCAAGTCCTTCCAGATCGAGGTCGAGCCGGCCGCGATCGAGGTCTGCGTCCCGGTGGCCGCGTGAGCACGGCAACACGGGTCCCCGAGACATGGGAGCTCACCGGGGACCACGCCCGCGAGACGCTCCTGGAGACGGGTCGGCTGCGACTCGTCACTGACGCGTACACCAGGCTCCGGTACAGCGACGGCTTCACACATGCCCGCGCGCTCGCCTTCTCGATGTCGCTCGTCCTCGTGCAGGGGCTCATCGTCCTCGTCGGCTTCGCGACGGCCTTCGGAAGCCTCGAGATCAGCCGCGTGATCGTCGACACGATCGAGAACGCGATGCCGGGCCTCGCCGGCGAGCTCCTGACGGACGCCGTTCACCAGGCCCGCGAAGTCGGGGCGCACAATCGCTTCCTGCCGCTCACGCTCGGCCTGATCGGGACGATCGTGACCGCGACGACCGCGATGGGCCAGATGGAGCGCGCGGTCAATCGCATCTACGGGATCGAGCGCGATCGACCGACGCTCGAGAAGTACACGCGTGCCTTCCTCCTCGCGGTGAGTGTCGGATTCCTCTTCGCGGTCGCCTTCGTGCTCCTCGCGTTCGGGCGGGACATCGGCCGCGAGGGCGACCTCGTCCACACCGTCTGGATCGTCGTCCGCTGGCCGGTCGGCCTGGCGCTCGCCGGGCTCGCCCTGAGCGGGATCCTCCAGTACGCGCCGCGGAGGCATCAGCCGAACGTCTCGTGGCTCGCGTTCGGCGGTGGGATCGGCGTGGCGCTGTGGACGGTCGTGACACTCGTCTTCGGTCTCGTCTTCAGCGCGAGCTCGTCGTTCGGCGACACGTACGGGCCGCTCGCGGGCATCGTCGCACTCCAGCTCTGGTCGTTCTTCTCCGCCGTCGCCGTGCTCGTCGGCGTCGCGGCGGCCGCACAGCTCGAGGCGGTGCGGGCCGGGCTGACGGAGCCGGCGAAGCCCGATCCCGAGGAGCAGCCCACGCCGCTCGCGGTCCCGCCCCGCGTCGCTCAGCCGTCGTAGACGCGCGACTTCACGACACCCGAGATGCGGCGGGCGCGGCGAGAGACCCCGGGCAGCATCACGAGCCGGTGGGTCAGCGGGCGGCCCTGCTCGAGGTGCGCGAGCTGCTCGGAGGCCCTCGGACGCCAGAGCTCGTCCACGAGCTCGGTGGGGTCGCCGTCGACCTCGTCGGTCTCGAGGTGCTCCGCCCAGAGCCGGAGGCGCGTGTCCCGCGCGAGCCGCTCGTCGAGCGACACGACGTTCACCTCGGAGTCGTTGAACATCGATCGCTCGTTGAGGTTCGCCGAGCCGATCGTGAACCAGCGATCGTCGACGATCCCGATCTTCGCGTGGACGTAGACCAGGTCGCGGAGCGGCCCCGTCCTCGCGAAGAGGGTGCAGGCGAGGAAGCGCTCGTTGCCGTCGTCCGCGTTGATCAGCGCCGAGATCGCGCCGCGTGACACGTCCGCGCCGTCGTTCGGATGCGCAGGCAACACGGCAACGACCCGGAAGCCGTCGCTCGGCGGCTCGCGGAGCTTGTCGACGAGGATGGCGACGACCTCGGGCGACCAGAAGAACTGGTTCTCGAGGTAGACGAGTCGCTGCGCGCTCCGGAGCGCACGCGTGTACGACTCGAAGACGCTGAATTCGCCCTGCGGCATCGTGACGAAGACGTCCTCGGGGATCGTCCGCACGACCTGCAGCTCGACGTCGCCCTTCGCCGGCTGCGGCTCGGGCTCGGGCAGGCGCTCCTCCCCCGGCCCACGCCACCGGAGGCGGAAGTGGTTCGCGACGTCGGCGACGGCCGGTCCCTCGATCCGGATCGCGGCGTCGTGCCAGCCGATCTGGCCCCGCGACGGGTGCTTCGGGGTGTCGAAGGGATCGCCCCCGTCGAGGGTCAGGTCGATGCCCCCGACGAACGCCACCTCGTCGTCGACCACGACGATCTTCTCGTGATGCGAGTACTTGAGGCGCACGCACGAGTCCGTCTCGGCCTGGATGTCGGTCCCGCGCGTGAAGATCTTCATGTACGACTGGACGTCCCGCTTCGTCGGCCGGAACACGCGGAACGGCGCGCCCTCCCACACGAGGAGGCGGACGTCGATCCTCCGGGCGACGTCCGAGAGCAGGTTGCGGAGGACGACCGGCTCCTCCTCCCGGGTGAGATTGAGCTCGGGCGAGAAGCACCAGCCGAGGAGGTGGACGTGCGACTTCGCGCCGGCGATCGCCTCGGCTACGGCAGGGAGGTACGTCGAGCCGTCGACGAGCACCTCGACGCGGTTCCCGGCACGCGGCTCGAAGGTTGCGCCGGTCGAGAAGCCGAGCTCGTCGGCGTCGAACGCGTGGCCCCAGCCGACCTTGCGGAGTCTGCGCCGGTGGTGCGACGAAACCGCATGCTCGATGCCCTCCCCGACGGTGTGCGCGACCGCGCGGGAGGCGACCTTCAGCCCTCGCCGCACGCTCTCGCTACCGCCGCCGCCCCGCCCGTTCGCACCCACACGCTGACCCTAGCGGGCGATGAGTGCCCTCCGGAGCTAGTAGGCGCGGGACGCCTGGTACCGGTTGGCTGCGGCCCTGCTCGAGTACGAGAGGACGTCGACCAGGAACCCGAGCGCGACGACGATCCACTCTCCGCCGGACACGCCTCCGACGGGCGACCAGACGAGGAGGTAGGCGAGCGTCGTCCAGGGCAGGAAGATCAGCCCGAGCAACGGCCAGATCCACGACTCGAAGGCGACGTCGACGCGATCGCCGAAGATCCACCACAGGAACAGCGCGACCCGGGGGCCGATGAACCCGGCGGTGAGAGCGAGACAGCACATCGCGAGAACTATCTCAGAGCGCGCCGGCTCGTGCGCCCGGGTGCCGATGAGCGGCGGCCGGCCGCTCCCGCGACGCACTATCGTGCAGGGGCCGTGTCGAGCGATCCGACCGAAGCGCCTCGGCCGTCGGGGGTACCAGACGACGTCCTCGAGGAGATCGTCAACCCGATCGAGCGATTGAAGCTGCTCTCGGGGAACGACGAGGAGATCTCCCGCTATCTCGACGCGATCGAGGTCACCAGTCCGCGCGAGCGCGAGATGCTGCACGAGATCGCCCGGACGCGGACGCTCGCGCGCCCCGACGACTTCGCGCAGGCGCACCGGAACATGGTCGAGGCGCTCGAGTCGCTCGCCCGGCACGGCTTCCACGGGAGCACGGCCGGACGAAGCGTGGGCCCGTTCCGGTTCGTCGTCCGATGGGGCGTCCAACTCGTCGCGCGCTACCTCGTGGTCTCGCACATCCGCGACGTCTCGACCCGTATCCGCAACCTGTACGGGCTCCGCGAGATCGAGTCGAAGCCGCAGACCCGCGAGCGCATCCTGCTCCGCAACGCGCGCATGGACGCCGATCGGATGCTCACCGCGCTGAGCTCGAGGGAGATCGGCGTGCCCGTGTTCGTCATCGCCGGACTCGGCGTCCCGCTCGTCGCCTCCCTCGGACGGGCGACGGGCCTGCTCGAGAGCACGCTCTGGGGGACCGTGATCGGCGTCGTCGGGATGCTCGCCGCGCTTGCCGCGTCGTGGACGATCTTGCGGGGCGCCGCGCTCGCCTCACGTCGGATCCGGCTCGCGACGAGCGGCCCCGCCCAGGCCCTCTGGGACACGATCGGCTGGTGCGGGCAGCCGCCGAAGGGCCAGACGCGCACGTTCGTGTTCGTCTCCGTCGGGCTGCTGCTCGCCTGCTGGATCATCATCCCGCTGCTCGTCGGGATCTCGATCGTCACCTGAGCTCGGGCGTAGACTCGCTCCGTGCGCAGGTTCTGGCAGCGCCCGCTCGGCTCGAAGCTGATCCTCCTGCTGAGCCTCTCGCTGCTCGTGATCATGCTCGTCGCCCCCTGGCAACGCACGTGCCAGGTACGGCCGAGCCTCGAACCGCTCTGTGGGCGCGTCTACGCCTGGGAGGGGAGCGACTTCGGCGTCTACGCGCTCCTGCTCGTCATCGCCCTCCTCGTGTGGGAGCTCCTGCCCGTGCTGACGCCGAGGCTGTCGATGCGCGGCTGGCCGACCGCCGTCGTGACTGCCGTCCTGGGCGCGGCGCTCGTCGTCTGCGTCATCGTCAAGATGATCGAGGACAACGAGTTCCAGACGGGCTGGGCGTGGGTCTGCTTCGCGCTCGCCCTCGCGATCATGCTCACGGCGATTGTCCGCGTTCGCTTCCGCTGGGAGACGCGGCATCGGCAGCCCGACGACGAGACGCCGCGGGCTGTGGCCGAGCCGGACGCCCGCGCAGGCTCCTAGTCACTCGCGCGGGTGCAGTGCGTCGCGGAGCGACGCCAGCGCGCTCGGACACTCCTCGAGGACGGCGAGGACGGCCTTGCGCTCGTCCCGGGTCAGCGCGAGGTCGGCCCGGTTGGTGTCGACTGCGAGGCCGACCCGCATCGCGAGGTCTGTCTGTCCGGCCCACTGGAGCCGCCGCGCGAGGAGCGCGACGGCTCCGGACGAGAGGGTGACGCCCGCGACGAGCATGCTGGCGAGATGCCCACGCTGCCAGTCGTCAAACCCCCGCGCGGTACGCTCGGCCGCGTGAGGCGCGCCGTCGACCCTCGCGCCGACACGGTCGGTCGCCGACTCGCGATGCTCGCGATGCTGGGGCTTCTCGCGGTCGGCGCAACCGCGTCTGACGGCGGCGGCGTCGATCGCTCGACTGGCGCGAGCGCCGACGGAGCCGGCACGACCGTCTCGAACGACGACGCCGTCGCCGGATGAGCCGACCTTTGGCAGACGGCGCGCTCGCCGCGCTCGCCCGGTCGCTCGAGGAGGGAACGAGCACCGTCGAATCGGTGGCACGGGAGCTCCTCGAGCGGATCGACGCGCACGAGCCGACGGTGCGCGCGTGGACCTTCGTCGACCGCGACGCCGTGCTCGCTCGCGCGCGGGAGCTCGACCTCCTCGAGCCCGCCCGACGGGGTGTGCTGCACGGCATCCCGATCGGGGTCAAGGACATCTTCGACACGCACGACATGCCGACGGCATACGGGTCGCCGATCTACGAAGGGCACCGGCCGGTGGTGGACGCGGCGAGCGTCGCCATCGCGCGGCGGTGCGGGATGCTCCCGGTGGGCAAGCTCGTGACGACGGAGTTCGCCGCATGGCCGCCGGGCCCGACCGTCAACCCCCTGGACGTGACCAGGACTCCGGGCGGGTCGTCGTCCGGCTCGGCCGCAGCGGTCGCGGCCGGGATGGTGCCGGTCGCGTTCGCCACGCAGACGACGGGCTCGATCGTCCGGCCCGCGGCATTCTGCGGCGTCGTCGGATACAAGCCCAGCCACGGGACCCTCCCGACGTCGGGCGTCAAGGCGATCTCGGAATCCTTCGACACCGTCGGCGTCATCGCCCGCTCCGTTGCCGACGCGGCCCTCGTCGTCGGCACGCTGTCCGGCCGCGCGCTCGCGCCTCCGACGGAGCTGCCCGCCGTTCCTCGGCTCGGGATCTGCCGAACACACGAATGGCCCGCAGCGTCAGCCGAGACGGTGGCGCTCTTCGATGCGCTCCCGGACCTTCTTGCCCGGGCCGGTGCGCGGCCGACGCACGTCGTCCTGCCGGAGGTCTTCGCCGGGCTCGCACCTGCGCAGGGAACGATCTGGACGTTCGAGATCGCCCGCTGCCTGGCGGACGAGCACGAGCGCTTCCGCGAGCTGATCCGCGAGCCGCTGCGCGGGATGCTCGACGACGGAGCCGCGATCCCCATCTCCGAGTACGACGCGTCCTGCCGATGCGTGCGCGAGTGCTGCGCCGGGCTCGGCGCCGTCTTCGACGGGGTCGATGCGATGCTCGTCCCCGCCGCGCCCGGCGAGGCGCCCGAGGTCGCCACGACGGGCGATCCTGTCTTCAATCGGGGCTGGTCCGCGCTCGGCGTGCCCGCGACCACGGTCCCGGCAGGCGTCGGGCTCTCGGGACTGCCGCTCGGCGTTCAGATCATCGCCCCTCCCGGGCGGGACGCCCAGGCGCTCGCGTGCGCCGCCTGGGTCGAGGCTGCGCTCGCCCCGACGGCCGAGCAGGCATTCGGCTGAACGTCGCCCGTCGCCGACGCCGTCTCCGTGACCGTCTGGCCGTTTCACGACGCCGTGGGGCAGCCGGACGGTTTAGGGTTGCTCCCACCGCCGCCGACGAGAGAGCGAAGAACCCGTGCCGACACCGACGCGGACCGACGTCGCGAAGTTGATGCCCGCCCTGAGGAGGGAACTGGCGGAACTGGTCGCCATTCCCTCGATCTCGGCGCTCGACTACCCGGGCGAGACGAGGCCCGCGCTCCTCCAGGCGTACGACGAGGTGTCTCGCCTGTTTTCGGACGCCGGCGTGACCATCCTCGACCCGCTCGAGCTCCCTGACACCGCGCCGGTGCTCATGGGTGAGATCCCGGCGCCCGACGGCGCCCCGACGGTTCTTCTCTACAGCCACTACGACGTCGTGCCGGTGGGCGAGGAGGACAAGTGGGAATCGCCGCCCTTCGAGGCGACCGAGCGTGACGGGGCGATTTACGGCCGGGGTGCAGCGGACACGAAGTCGAACATCCTCATGCACACCGGCGCGATCCGTGCGTGGGACGGCACGCCTCCGGTTGGCATCAAGGTCGTCATCGAGGGCCAGGAGGAGGTCGGCGGCGGAGCCTTCGCCACGTTCCCGGCGATCCGTCCCGAGCTGTTCGAGGCCGATGCGATGGTCATCGGAGACATGGGGAGCGTCAGGCCCGGGGTTCCGACGCTCACCATCGCGCTGCGCGGGATGATGGCCGTGACGGTCGAGGCCCGAACCCTCGCCGGCCCGAAGCACTCCGGTCAGTTCGGGGGTGCCGCGCCGGACGCGCTCTTGGCGCTCGTCCGCGCGCTCTCGACGATGCACGACGAGAACGGCGATGTCGCCGTCGAGGGGCTCCGGCGCGAGCCCTGGGCGG
>Ga0111538_10015068_pt1 | contig 10175 bp, 10 predicted proteins | sample SoiMethybrSBSTD1_FD_79669 | JGI IMG/M metagenome (GOLD analysis project Ga0111538, IMG submission 79669) | Bulk soil microbial communities from a Populus tree surrounding site in Tennessee, USA - Soil MetaG P. TD hybrid SBSTD1 (version 2)... | ecosystem: Environmental > Terrestrial > Soil >... | reverse complement strand
TTCTGTTTGTTGCTGTTGTGTGGGCACGTTGCGGTGGCCCAGAAAGACAAATCTGTGCGGGCCGACTGGCTCGCGAAGGACGTCGCAAACATCGAACGCATCCTGCCGCAACTGAAGCAAAACGAACCGCTCACTGTCCCAGCGCTCGAGCAGATCTTCGACTCGCCACGCGACAACCAGATCTTCGACTGGCGCGGCGGGGACAGGAGGTTGGGTTTTGGCGGGCAGGTCTTTGTTTTTTCGGCACCTGGTGGCTATGCGTATTTCAGCATCCGGGGTTGGGTCTTCAACGGGATGATTGGAAACTACACGATCGCTCTCCACACGAATGCCGACACTTCGCCCATCGTAAAAAGCGTGCTCGTCGAGACGTGGAAACGCGCGGGCGGGCCTGAGTTTACCGAAGGCGAGTACGGCTTTCATTACGATCGCGAATTCGCGAGCGTCATTGCCGATTACAAGAAAGCGGTTGCCGAGCAACTTGGCGAGATGCAACCGGTGAACGTGCCCGCAGACCTTAAGGACGACTACGAACTGCTGATCTCGCTGGGAACAAACTCGATCGTCGGGCAAGGCAGTTGCGGCTACGGGGCCGTAACTCCTCCTGGCAAAGAAGCGATCGACGCGATCGTGAACGCCAATCGACTCGACCTGCTTGCGAACGTCTTGAAGGGCTACAACCCCGGCGGTCGCACCTACGCCGCCGTCGCCCTCACCGCAATGCAGCGCAACCGTGTGAAACTCTCTTCCGACATCCTCCACACCCTGGACGTCGTCAGCAACCTGGATCTCCGCCTGGAAACCTGCAACGGCTGTTTGCTGGGTTTCAAAACAGCCAGAACGATCATCGACGAATGGCGGTTTTAGCTCCACTATTTGATCGTTAATCAGTCCGAACCCTCACTGTATCTACATTGTTGACACCTCCGTTGGGGTTTTAGGATACTCCGGTACAGTCGTGTTAATGGAGATTTTGATATGAGAGCGACAGTAAAAAAGTGGGGGAATAGTGCCGCAGTACGTATTCCGGCGTCGGTAATGCACGCGACGAAAATCGATTTGGATGAGGTCGTTGACGTGCGTGCGGAGGATGGCCGAATCGTCATCGAGCCCGTTCGTCAAAAAAGGTACGAGCTGAATGCGTTATTGGAAGGGATTACGTCCAAGAACCAGCATCGCGCGATCGATTTCGGAGCGCCAGTTGGCAAAGAGGTTTGGTAAATGGCACGTCGCTATGTCCCTGACGCTGGCGACATCGTCTGGCTTAACCTCACGCCGCAGGCTGGACACGAGCAGGCTGGGCATCGTCCTGCGTTGGTATTAAGCCCGGCGGCCTATAACGATAAGACCAGTCTAATGATCTGCTGTCCTATGACTACCCAGACCAAGAATTATCCATTTGAAGTTGTGATCACCGGTAATCCCGCGAGCGTAGTGCTTGCGGATCAATTGAAGAGTCTTGATTGGCGTGTTCGTAAAGCAACGCGAAAAGGCGTCGTCTCTCCCGACGAACTAGCGGAGGTGCGCGCGAAGGTGATGGCGCTCATTGCGTAGCGACAAAAAGTTAGACCTGCCGAGTGGCAGGTCTGGTGACTCGCTAATTTTAATGGCGGAGCCGACGGGACTCGAACCCGCGACCTCCGACGTGACAGGCCGGCGTTCTAACCAACTGAACTACGACTCCGCAAAACTGAGGGCTTGGTAGGCACGGAGGGATTCGAACCCCCAACCTCTTCCTTGTAAGGGAAGCCGTCTACCATTGACGTACGTGCCTTTAAACCAGGATCGGCCCTGTCGCCAGAATCCTGTTCGCAACCAAACGGACAATCTCCGCTTCAAAACTCAGTACGGCACGTGTTTCAAACAGCCCTGCCGAACAATCCGCAGCAAGCGAGTCGTCATGCTAAGAGAAGCAGGGTGGAGTGTCAAGCTGCGCACATCCAGTGAATCGCATGTGTACCGCGGATTTACACGTCACGTTGTCGCGGTTTATATTCTCCCCACGAGAGCCCATCCGGAATTGTCATGTCAAGGTTTATGAAACGTCGTCGTAGTTTGCTCGGGCGGGTCATTTTTTTGACCACTCTCACCGTGATCTTTGCCTGCTGGTTCACCATTAACCGTCCGCAGGCACAACAGGCTCAGACCCAGGAACAAAAGCAGCGGCCGCGCCGCGTCAACGGCGCAGATCAGCCACCACCGGAATGGAAGCTGAAGAAACCGGATACGCCGTCACCGGGCGATGAAGTCGCAGAGGGCGACGTCGTCCGCGTCGAAACGCAACTCGTCTCGGTTCCGGCAGTCGTGACGGACGGTGCGGGACGCCCGGTCTCCGGCCTTAAACCCGAAAATTTCCGCATCATCGAAGACGGTCAGGTGCAGACAATCGCCAACTTCGGCACGTCGGAAACACCTTTCGAGATCGCACTGCTGCTCGACACTTCGGGATCGACGCGAGACGACGTCGCGCTGATTCGTTCGGCGGCAAACAGTTTCATTCAGGCACTGCGCCCGGGCGATCGCGTCGGCATTGTTGCCTTCAATCAGGCGCAGACGGTTGCTGAACCAGTCGCGACTGTCGAAGTGCTGACGCAGCTCACCAGTGATCGCGAAGCTTTGCGCAGCGCGATCGAAAACATCGGCGCGAGCAATGGAACACCCTATTACGACGCGCTTGAACGCGTTGCAGACAGCATCTTCCGCGATCCGCCGCGTGATGAAGTCCGCGGACGCCGCGCTGTCGTTGCGCTGACGGACGGCGTCGACTCCGCGAGCAACTCCGACTTCGCAGGCGCGAAAATGAAACTCGCTCGAGCCGGTATCGCCTGCTACTTCATCCAGGTCAACACTGAAGACTTCGTCGAAGATCGGCTGATGAAAGACTGTAAGGACGACGGGCAACTCTCGCTCTCGCAACGACAGATCGAGCGCTATCGACGAATCTTTTTCCCGGGTTCGAAGGCTGAGAACTTCAACAGTTTTTGCCAGATGGGGCCGTTTGAACGGATGTCGGTCAGCCGCGGCCTCTACAACCTCGCGCGAAGCGAGATGAACGATCTGGCGAAGGGGTCGGGCGGGCGAAGTTTTGTTGCGGCCAACTTGTCGGACGCGCGAGCGGCATTCGCACGCGTTGCGGCTGACATCGGCACGTTCTACAGTCTCGGCTACTATCCAACGAACAAGGCGCGCGACGGAAAATATCGCGCGATCAAGTTGGAAGTGCGCGGGCTTAAAGACAAGACTGACATTCGCGCTCGCGACGGTTATTACGCGCCGAAGCAATAATCCTTAAACATACACATGCCTAATTCGTCATCCCCGTTCCACCGAGTCGTACTAATCGTTCTCGACGGCGCCGGGATCGGCGCGATGCCTGACGCTCCCGAGTGGGGCGACGCCGGATCTGATACGTTCGGCCACATTCTCGAATCGCGCACAGTCCAACTTCCGAATCTGCAACGCTACGGCCTCGGCAACATCCGACCGCTTCGCGATCTGCCGCCGCTCGACAAGCCTGCCGGGTCGTATGGCCGCTGCGCTTTACGCTCGAACGGCAAAGACACGACGACGGGTCACTGGGAGATCGCGGGGATCATTCTGAAGCAGGCGTTCCCGACGTATCCAAATGGATTTCCTGCCGTCGTGATCGATCGCTTTGTGACCGAGACCGACGTTCCGGGGATTCTCGGAAACATTCCCGCCTCGGGTACGGAGATCATCAAGGAGCTCGGCGAGGAGCACGTGAACACGCGCAAACCGATCGTCTACACGTCTGCCGATTCAGTGTTTCAGATCGCGGCGCATGAAGAGGTGATTCCGCTCGATCGTCTTTATGAGATTTGCGAGATCGCCCGCGGAATACTCGAAGGCGAACACAAAGTCGGGCGCGTGATTGCGCGGCCGTTCCTGGGCCAACCGGGCGCTTTCTATCGCACTGAGAACCGCCACGATTACGCGGTGCCGCCGCCGCGTGAGAATCTGCTGGCTGCACTCAACGATGAAGGTCTCGACGTTGTGTGCATCGGAAAGATCGCGTCGATCTACGACTCAGTCGGCGTAACGAAAGATCTCACCGCAAAGAACAACGAACAATCAATCGATCAAACCATCGTCGCTTTGAAAGAAGACTCGCACGGATTGATCTTTTCAAACCTCGTCGACTTCGACATGCTCTACGGCCATCGTCGCGACACCGAAGGCTACGCCCGCGCGCTCGAACATTTCGATCGCCGTCTGCCCGAAATCGAGGCCGCCATGCGCGATGACGATCTGATGATCATCACCTCCGATCACGGCAACGATCCCACCTTCCCCGGCACAGATCACACGCGCGAATACTCGCCGTTGCTGGTCTACAGCCGCATCGCGCGCGCGTCGGTAAACCTCGGCACGCGTGAATCTCTCGCCGACATCGGCCAGACCATCGCCGCAAACTTCAATCTGAAGCTGACGGCGGGCACGAGTTTTCTGGAACCATTGATTCCTATTTCTTCGTGAGGCTGATGTGGATTAGTTCGATCCACACATCGGTCTTGATGAAGCCTGCTCCCCAGGATTTCCATTCGTCGGGCAGTCCTTCGCTCTTGATCTGATCGAGGGTTTTGCCGGCCGCGACCTTCTTGCGGACGACGTCGGTGGTTTCGAGGAGCATGCGGTGGTAGGCCTTTAGATCGTCGATCGTGGACAGTGGACCATGACCTGGTATCAACTTCGCGCCCGCGGGGATCTTCGGAATAATCTCGCCGATATTCTTCGTCAACCCGATGACGCTCCCGCCGTTGTCAACGTCGACAAACGGAAATCGCCCGGCGAAAAAGTCGTCGCCGAGATGGACCACGTTCGAGCTGGTAAAGAAGATGACAGCGTCGCCGTCGGTGTGACCGTGCGGGTAGTGAATGGCGCGAATGTCTTCGCCGTTGAAATGCACTGACAATGATTGATCGAACGTAATAATCGGCAACGCTTCCTTCGGTGATGCCGGAACTGTCGATTTGAACAACTCGATCCGCTGTTCGCTCGACATCCGTTTGCGCACGTTGTCGTGAGCGATGATCGTAGCCTCCGGACTAAACGACGCGTTCCCGCCGGTATGATCGCCGTGCCAGTGGGTGTTGAGGATGAAACGTAGCTTTCCCTGATTGAGTCCCTTGAGCGCTGTGCGAATCTTTTCACTCAACGGTGCATACTGATCGTCTACGATCAAAATGCCATCAGTGCCAACCGAAACACCAATGTTCCCGCCCGCGCCCTCGAGCATGTAGATATTCCCGGCGACTTTCGTCGCTTTGATCTCAACTTTCGAGTAGTCGGGGTTTTGGGCCGCAGCGCTTACAGCAAAAGCGGCGCAAAGGAAGAGGAGTGTCAAGAATCTGCGCATGTAAGAGTCTCCAATCAGGACTAAGAAGCACTCGGATCTTTCAGCACGGCAATAAACGGCAGGTTGCGGTAACGTTCCGCAAAATCCAACCCATAACCCACGACGAACTCATCCGGAATCTGAAACCCGAGATAGTCGATCTTCACTTCACGCTGCCGCCGCTCGTATTTATCAAGCAGCGCCGCCAGCTTCACACTCGCCGCACCACGCGATTGCAGGTTCGCAATCAGATACGACAGCGTGAGTCCGGTATCGACGATGTCCTCGACGACGAGTATGTGGCGTCCCTCGATCGGCACGTCGAGATCTTTCATGATCCGCACCTCACCGGAAGTGCGCGTCGATGACCCGTAACTCGAGATCGCCATAAACTCGACGCTCACGCGCGTGTCGATCGCCCGCATCAGATCGCTGAGAAAGAAACAGGCGCCTTTCAGTACGCCAATCAACAGCGGATTGAGGCCGGCGTAGTCGTGCGTGACCTGCGCTCCCAACTCTCTGATGCGCGCCTGAATCGTCTCTTCAGACAGCAGCACGGCGAGGTTTGGATTGCTGAATTCCGAAGCAAACTGAGCAGAAGACGTAGCCAACTTGTTTCTCCTTCAGATTCGGAAGTTACCAAAGCTAAGACGTTTGCATGGGTGATGCGTGGTGCGACATACTATGCAAGCTCTTCGCTTAGGTCAATCGCTCGCAGCAAAGGATCTGTGTTATCCGTGATTACACTTCGCGTACTGCTTCTCGTATTCGCGTTAGGAGTGTTCGCAGCGCCGTCGCTCGCACAGACGGCGATCGAACCGTGTCCGGCAACTCCCGAACCTGCCAAGCCTGCGATCACTACGCCGGCGCCAACCAAAGTCGGCACGCGCACGAAACAAACCACCGTCGACGCAAGCATTCCTGACGACCCGGCGGTCGAAAAATTGATCGCGCCGTACAGCGAAAAGGTCCGCGCGCTCAGTCTTGTCATCGGCAAACTCGACGGCGTGTTGAAGAAAGACGGCGCGGGCGGCGGTTCGCTCGGAAGTTTTGTGACCGATGGCATGCGCGCGCAGGCAAAAGCAAAACTCGGCAAGCCGATCACTTTAGCCATCGTCAACGCCGGGGGCTTGCGAAAGAACGAGATCGCCGCCGGTGAGCTGCGCGCCAGCGACATCTTCGAGCTGCTGCCGTTCGAAAACGCGCTGGTCGCGCTTGAAATTAATGGCGCGCAGCTTTTGAAATTACTTTCGGTCTTAGCCCGCGACGCACAATCAGGCGCACGGATTCATTTCAAGTGGAACGATCAGAACCGCCCGGAGTTTCTCAGCGGTAAACTCGTCGACGACAGCGGTCACGAACAGGAGATCGATCCGGAAAAGATCTACACAATCGTCACCATCGACTACCTGTTGAACCTCAACAGCGGCTCGTATGCGTTGTTGAGCGAAGCGAAGAGCAAGACGCCGCTGAACCTCACGTTGCGCGACTCGATCATTGATTATGTCAAAGCGGAAGCGGCAGCGGGCCGCGACGTCCGTTCATCTCGGGATGGTCGTTACGTGCAAGTCGGTCCGGACCGTAAGGGACCGGAGGAGCCGCGATGATCAGTCGGCCACTCATCACCCGGAGAGGTTTTCTAACAACTTCTGCCGCATTCGGCGCAACGCTGATCGGTCTGCCTCGCAGTCTCGAACTGATCGCGGGCTACGCTGCGGCTGACACTGTAATCACGATCCTGCACACCAACGACACGCACTCGCAAATCGAACCGTTGCCGTCCAACGATGCGAATGCGGGGAAGGGAGGCGTCGCTCGTCGCGCCACGCTAGTCAAACGCGTTCGTCAGGAGAACCCGAACACGTTGCTCGTCGACGCCGGCGACGTGATGCAAGGCACGCCGTATTTCAACTTTTATCGCGGCGAGGTCGAGTACAAGGCAATGTCCGCGATCGGTTACGACGTCGGCACGCTCGGCAATCACGAGTTCGACAACGGCGTCGAGGACCTGGCGAAGGCGTTGAAGTTTGCGAATTTCGATCTCGTGTCGGCGAACTACGACGTGAAAGGCACCGTGCTCGAAGGACGCGTGAAGCCGTACGTGGTGAAGACTGTTGGCGGCATACGAGTCGGATTGTTTGGGTTGGGGATCAGTCCCGTCGCGCTGATCACTCCCGCAAACTTCAAAGGCGTTACGTACAAGGATCCGGTCGACTCCGCGCGCGAAGTCGTGAAGACGTTGCGTGAGGAAGAACGCTGCGCACTCGTCGTTTGCATGTCCCACCTGGGATATTACGTGAAAGGCGATCGGGGAGATACGTTGGTGGCGTCGCAGGTGGATGGCATCGATTTCATCGCCGGTGGGCACACGCATACGTTCATGCAGGAGCCGGTGAAGCAGAAACAACCGTGCGGCGCAGAGACGCTGATCTTTCAGGTCGGCAAGAGCGGCATCAACGTCGGTCGCGTCGACTTCACGTTTCGCACTGGAAAACTGATCGCCGCCGCGGGACGACTGATCGATTTCGGATTCGCAAATGGATGAAGCGAAGGAAACGAGGGATCGAATCCGTGCTCTGGTGCGCGATGTATTAGACAAAGCCGCGCCCGAAAGCACGTCGAGTCATTTCGTAAACACCGTACCCGCGGATCCTGCCCCTCCTCCGTTCACGCGTGACGAGTCTGCGAAGAGAGTGATCACCGAGGACGACGTGCGTGGACTCGAAGCGGGTGCGGTCCTGCGTATCGGCGAAGACGCGCGTTTGACGCCGCTTGCCGCCGACACCGTCAACGAACGAAAGATCGAGATCGTTCGGCGCACGTCGCGTCGCGGATCGAAAGCGTCAAAGCATGTTGCGGTCGGCGCGGATCATGGTGGGTTCAAGATGAAGGAAGAGTTGAAGGCCTTGTTGAACGAGCTGGGCCACAAGGTGCAGGACTTCGGCACTGACTCCGAGTCGGCGGTCGACTATCCTGATTTCGCGCATTCGGTCGCACGTTCAGTTGCAGATGGCGTTTCCGACGTCGGGATCGTTATTGATGGCGCGGGTGTCGGCAGTGCGATGACGGCGAACAAAGTTCCCGGTGTTCGTGCCGCAGCTTGTTACTCCGTTGCCGTGGCTCGCAACTCGCGCGAGCACAACGATGCAAACGTCCTCACGCTCGGCAGCAAGACCATCACCAGCGCCGAAATGCGCGAGATCGTCACCGCCTGGCTTGCCACCGAAATCAGCGAAGATCGCCACCGCAAACGCGTCGCCAAAATCGACGCCATCCAGCGACAGTATCAGCGCTAGTTGTTAGAATGTTCCCCGCACATGGGTTACTCGAATAACGGCGATTACGAACTACTAATCGAACAAATCACCGACGCGATCGTGGCGCGGTTGAACGGCGACCAGGGCGCGGAACAAGCTGCCATGTGCGGCTGCACGTCCGAATGCTTTCACCGCTGCCCCGAGCGAATGCATCGCATCGTCGACGCGGGCGCCGCGCGCATCGGTCTTGTGTTGGGCCAAACGGGTTCTGCACGCGAGTGGGCCAGCCTGATCGATCACACACTGCTGAAACCCGAAGCCACCGACGAAGACATCAAAAAGCTCTGTCAGGAAGCCGCGACCTATCGCTTCGCCTCGGTGTGCGTGAACCCGACGTGGGTACGCGTCGCCGCGTGCAACCTGCGCGGTAGCGGAGTCCCGGTTTGCACCGTCATCGGTTTTCCACTCGGCGCAACGTTGCCCGACGTCAAAGCTTACGAAGCACGGCGCGCGATCTTCGACGGCGCCAGCGAAGTCGACATGGTGATCAACGTCGGCGCGTTGAAGAGCGGCGACGATTGTCTCGTCGAGCACGACATTCGTTCGGTGGCCCAGGTGGCCCACGAGTACGACGCGATCTGCAAAGTGATCATCGAAACGGCCTTGTTGACTGACGACGAAAAGGTGCGTGCATGTCAGGCGGCAAAGAACGCCGGCGCGGACTTCGTCAAAACTTCAACCGGTTTCGCGAAAGGCGGCGCGACCGTCGCCGACGTCGCATTGATGCGACGCACAGTCGGCGCGGAACTCGGCGTCAAGGCTTCCGGCGGCGTCAAAGGACTCGAGGATGCGCGCAAGATGGTGGAAGCCGGCGCAACGCGCATCGGCGCGAGCGTCGGCGTGAAGATCGCGCAGGAAGCAGCAGGCAAATCCGTGTCACAGCAACACGGATCTTACTGATGAACAACCAATGCCCGCGAATAAGAAACTGTTGGCGGTAATCCTTGGCGGTGGCGCCGGCAATCGACTCTTCCCGCTCACGCAACAACGCTCCAAGCCAGCCGTCCCGCTGGGCGGTAAGTATCGTCTCGTCGACATCGCGCTCTCGAACTGCATCAACTCCGACATCCTGCGGACTTTCGTGTTGACGCAGTACAACTCCGCCTCGCTCAATCGTCACATCGCGCAAACGTATCGCTTCTCGCAATTCTCGAACGGCTTCGTCGAGATCATCGCCGCGGAGCAAACGCCCGAGAGCCCGCAGTGGTTTCAAGGCACGGCCGACGCCGTGCGACAAGTCTTGCCGCACATCAGAGATTGGGGCATCGACACCTTGCTGATCCTGTCAGGCGATCATCTTTACCGGATGGACTATCGTCACTTTCTCGAGCGCCATCACGACACCGGCGCGGACGTGACTGTGTCCGTGATCCCTTGCGAAGCAGGCCCGGCAAGTGAGTTTGGTCTATTGAAGACGGACGAGAATGGCCGCATTGTCGAGTTCAAAGAGAAACCAAAAGGCGACGAGCTGCTCGCGATGCAAGTCGACACGACTCGGCTTG
>Ga0111538_10015067_pt1 | contig 10175 bp, 10 predicted proteins | sample SoiMethybrSBSTD1_FD_79669 | JGI IMG/M metagenome (GOLD analysis project Ga0111538, IMG submission 79669) | Bulk soil microbial communities from a Populus tree surrounding site in Tennessee, USA - Soil MetaG P. TD hybrid SBSTD1 (version 2)... | ecosystem: Environmental > Terrestrial > Soil >... | reverse complement strand
TCGTTATTTTGCGACGCCGAAACGACGCTTCATCGTTGCCGACACGCCCGGACACATACAGTACACGCGAAACATGGTGACGGGAGCTTCAACGGCGAGCCTGGCTTTGGTTCTTGTCGATGCCCGTAAAGGCGTTATTGAACAAACTCGACGACATAGCTATATCGCATCCCTGTTGGGAATTCCCCATCTTGTGCTGTGCGTCAACAAGATGGACTTGGTTGGCTTTTCGGAGGAGATCTACGAGAAGATTCGTCAGGAGTTTACAATCTTTTCGACTCGGCTTCGCATCAAGCATATTAGCTTCATTCCGATGAGCGGTTTATTGGGAGACAATGTGGTTGAGAGATCCATCCGGATGCCATGGTACCAAGGTGAGCCGCTGCTTTCGTTTCTCGAGGATGTCCACATCGCAAGCGACTGGAACCTGCAAGACTCAAGATTCCCAATCCAGTGGGTAGTCCGTCCGCAGGTCAGCGCATATCGAGATTTTCGGGCCTATGCAGGACAGATTGCCAGTGGCGTCTTTCGAGTTGGAGATCGAGTATTGGTGTTGCCTTCAGGCAGATCATCGAAGATCAAGGACATTCTGTTAATGGATCAGTCAATGAAGATTGCTCACGCTCCCATGTCGGTCTCCTTGCTTCTTGAAGATGAGATCGACGTGAGCCGTGGCGACCTGATCGTTCCGGTTGAGAATCTTCCTTATATCGGGAAAGAAGCGGAGGCAATGCTCTGCTGGATGCACGAAACCCCAATGCAACCTGGAAGAAAATATTTGATCAAGCACACTACAAACTTGACCAAAGGAGTGATCACGTCCATTCATTGCCGCGTGAATGTAGAGACCTTGGAAGACGAGGAGGCTTCAGTCTTGGGGTTGAATGAAATTGGCAGAGTTTCAATTCGATCGGCCACGCCCCTAGTGTATGACGAATATTACCGCAATCGGCGGCTCGGCGGTTTCATTGTTGTCGATGAAGTCACCAGCGCTACGGTCGGAGCTGGAATGTTGGTCGAACCTACGAAAGTTCCACCCCTTCCGGAATACACGGATTACGCAATCTAGGTTACTATTGCTTTTTCTCTTCCGTCCAAGCAGACGCCGCTATTTGCCATCGCTCTCCCTTCTTTGACAGCAACCACAACACCTGCCCAGTGAGTCCGGAGAATCCTTGTTGTTCATATTGGTCTGAAGTTTTCGAGTAAGTTCCGCGAACGAGAGCTGAGCTCTGCATCACATTGACATCAAGATTCCCAAACAAGACGCTAACAGTCTTACCGGCCCGAAAGAGCTCATGGTGACGGATGATTGCAGTTTGCAGGCTGTATGTCTCTCCGGTAGTTGCATTAATCTCAACATAGCCAGCAAGGCAATCTCGAAGCAACAAGAGCTCATCGTGAGCCGCATAGGCTTCCTTTTGGCGGTTCAGCAGGGTCTCGATTGTCGAGCGGTCATCAGATGGAAGTCTGGTCGACTGGTCAAGGATCGTGTGGGTGTCAACCGTCCGCTGTCCAATGAAATAGCCAATGCTCCCGCCTACCAAGAGAACAGCAACAATATATAAATAGGGCTTCATCGCAGGCGTTTCTCCTTCATTCGTTTAGCCATCACCCTCATCGCAAAGACGATATTACTGACCGAAGCTAGGTTCAACTCAATTCGCCGAAGCCGAGCCGCGAGAGCCATACACAATTGGTAAGTTGTGTTCCATTTCTCTACCATCATTAGGAAACAAATGACTCTTTTCGAGATTCTCTTCGGCAATATGATGTTCAAGGCAGCCGATCAGCTGTCTAAACAATTGAAAACATTCGTATAGTTAGGGCAACTTCAATCGACTCCTGGTGGAATGGAAAGTGCATCAGGATCAGCCAAGCCGCTTGCCTAGAGTGTTTTCTACCCTCCCCCAAGTCGGCGCGGGCTTAACAGATGCCTATCCCAGATCGACGAGAGTATTACAGGCTTCCCATTCGAGTTCCAATCTTTATCAAAGGGCTTGATAAGAATGGCGATGAGTTCTTCGAGCTCACTCACACCGTCAATGTAAGCGCGAGTGGAGCTTGTCTCATAACCGGACGAGATCTTGCCCATTCGGCGGATCTCTTAGTGTCTATCCCAGCCCCAGTAAGTTCTGATGTCGGTTTGCCAGACGATCACGATTTCAGATTTCCCGCCAAAGTCATTCGTCTAGAGAACGTTGTTGCCAATCCTAATCGCAAGATCTCGGTTCGCTTCACGAAATTGCTGTACGCGAGGCCCTAGATCAAACCTCCAACTAACCAGCAGACTTCTGCGCCAGCCCCATCGGGGAGATAATTTGAGAATAGTGGTAGAGTTGTGCCATCTGATGCCGATCGCCTTCCATACTTGGCTTGATGGAAAAATCTTTCCTCTCTATTTGGACGCTCTCAGTGGAGGCGATGGATTCTTGATATGGTTTATAGTTTCAATAGCTTGAGTTGTTTTAAAGGTACTGAGAAAGTGTATGGAGACTTTTTTGCTTATTACTCTGGGTGAGCAGGAGAATCAGAAACTTGCTCCGCAAAATCCGATCGACTTGGTGAGACGTCATGGAAACAACAATCGCCTTACCTGGACTAAGCCACTCAACCTCTGATCCTGTTTCAGTTGAAGAGCAGTCTCCAATCATCTTGGGTCGTAGTGACAAGATCCGAGACGTTCAAAGGATAATAGATCAAGTGGCAGCAACAGACATTACTGTCTTGATCCGAGGTGAAAGCGGCACCGGAAAGGAGCTCGTGGCTCGTGAGGTCTGTGCTCGGTCGAAGAGGCACGATAGGCCGTTTGTGAAAGTCAATTGTGCAGCCATTCCGTCTGGTCTATTGGAAAGTGAGCTCTTTGGATATGAGAAGGGGTCGTTTACCGGGGCCGTGACGCGAAAGCCCGGGAAATTTGAATTCGCCAACCACGGAACGATTTTCCTTGACGAGATTAGCGAAATGCACCCGTCGCTTCAGGCTAAGCTGCTCCACGTGCTCCAAGACAGCGAGTTCAGCAGGCTCGGCGGTGATGAGGACGTCTCGGTGGACGTTCGCGTGATCACAGCAACTAATCGACAGATTGAGAAGGAATTGCAGAACGGAAACTTTCGTGAGGATCTCTATTATCGAATCAACGTGGTAAGTATTCATCTGCCTCCCTTGAGAGAGCGAATGGAGGATCTCCCCGAACTAGCGGACTTCTTCTTGCGTAAATACGCAGATATTTTTGACAAGAAGTATGTGCCTCTGACCAAAAGCGCTCTCGGAGTATTCCATTCCTATCACTGGCCAGGAAACGTTCGGGAACTTGAGAATATCATCAAGAAAATCGTTGTTCTTGAGAACCAAGAGTCCGCCCTGCAGGACATCGGAATCGTTTCTAAATCCAGCACCACTGAAGACAGCAGCACGAACACCCAAAACCAGAGATTTTCTCTTAAGAAGGTGGGCAAAATGGCTGCTCAGGAGGCAGAAAAGCAGTTGATTCTTGATACTTTGTTACAGACTCGGTGGAATCGAAAGAAAGCAGCCGATCTCTTGGATATCAGCTATAAGGCGCTCCTGTACAAGATCAAGCAGAGTGGAATCAGCAAGAGGCGGATTTCTGCGTGAGGACGCCAAACAGAAACTTCTTTCAAGATCGAGACTTTTTCTTGCATTTGCTGGAATTGGAGCTAAAGCGAAGTCTGCGATACCAGAGCTTCACGTCGGTGCTCCTAGTCGACATTCCAGCAAACAGAGAACGAGGTTTGGGTAGGACCGCCACCTTTCTTGAAAAGGTCGTGACGTCGCTTAGCTCACAGATACGTGAGACAGACATCATCGGGAGCACCAGAGAAGACACAATCACAGTCATCTTGCTTAACTGTGACAAGCGCAGCACCAGCGAGGTCGCCAATCGAGTGAGTTGCTGGACATCTCAGTATTTCGGTTCCAACGGCAATGATGGCATCTCCGGTTCAAGGCTCGGTGTAGGTGCCGCGTGCTTTCCAACTCACGCAACTGATTCTGAACATCTGCTGAGCACAGCAGCTGAGATGCTTGAGACTTCCAGAAGAGCCGTTTAGGGCCCAGGCTAGTCGATAAAACCAAAGTGAGCCGGACCCCTAATTCCCATGAGAATTGAGAATTTCAGATTTTCAAATCTTGTTCCGACAGTGAGGGAAAGCTCCAAATTCATCCTGATCGTATCATTGGCTTCGTGTGCAACAAGTTTCCTGGCCGTGGAAATGTTGATGGGTGGTCTTTATTGGTCCGAAAGTGAAATTCGGGTTTTGTATGGGGCTGGTAGCACAATTGGAAGTCGCAACTCGGATCATTCAGCGGTATTAGTCCGCGAGAAAATAACACAACGTTCTCTGGAAGGAGTGATCGTCGAGAATGGCTTGTATGCGCGAGAACGGCGAAGCGGGTCTCTTGCTGAAGCTCTAAGAGCGATAGAACGGGATATTTCCACCTCAGTCGTCCGAGATGATGTCGTTCGCTTGGCCTTTCGAGCTAGTGACCCTGGTCTTGCTCAAAGAGTAACCAGTCAGCTTGCGCATCGATGCGAAGAGATTGTAGGTCCAGCCAGTCGGGAAGACCGTGTTCTGTTGGGCCTCTCAGATGAAATCAAGAAAGCAGAAGCCGATCTGGCAAAACAAGAAGAGAAGGTTAGGGATTTTAACCTTCGCTTCTTGGGGAGCCACCTAGAGAAACAGACGGCAACATTGGCTGCGCTCAATCGGCTCGTCCTCCAACTGCAGTCGAACGCGGATTTGCTCAACGGGCTGCAGGAGCAGAAATCATCTCAGGAAAGAGCGCTCACGCAGCCGGAACGTCGCCCGTCATCGGAACCTGGCAGTGAGCCTCCAGACTCCAAACTTCAAGTGGCCGCGCAAACCGCAGATGCTTTGGAGCAATCGAACCCTTCAAGTCTCACGTTCGCTGAAAGGCAAGTGAAGATCGATCAGTTCAACAAGGAAATTGAACTGCGGAAGAGACAGCAAGCGGAGATTCGCAAGGAGATGGCAATCTATCAAGCCAAGATCGATTCTGCGCCAAAAGTTAGGGCTCTCCAAAGCGGGATAGTCGGCGACTACGATAGCGCAAAGCTGCACTACCAGAAACTGCTTGCCAAGAAGAATGAGGTCGAAATGGCCAAGGTCGCGAAAACGAAAATGGAACTGAGTTTCCAGATCTTGTCACCTGCCTCCTTTCCCGGCACTCCATCAAATAGTCTCAATCGATTCGTGGCCAAGTTCTCTGGTCTGTTGTGGGGACCCTTGGTCGCAATCGGATTAGTTGCCTTGCGAAATAGGAAGGTGGAGCAGAAAACGAGCCTTGAGGAAGTCATTCGTCAATGCGGCGTGCCGGTTCTCGCGTCAATTCCGTGGATTCCTTCAGGTAGTGTTCAACCTGACATGCAAGTTCTAGGCCGAGATTCGCATCGATCTTCGACTGAAACTATCTAAAGTGAGCGGCCGTTATGTACGAGCAGTTCTATAATCTCCGAGAAAGGCCCTTCAATCTAACGCCTGACCCCCGCTTCATCTACTTCACTGAAAAGCACTGTGAAGCCTTGGCGAATCTTGTTTACGGTATTCGAGAGCGAAAGGGATTCATTGTGTTGTCCGGTGAAGTTGGGACTGGGAAAACGACCCTAATCAGTGCGCTTTTGGACACTCTGGAGCGAACCGGAATTCTTTCAGCTTTCATTTTCAACCCAATTCTTTCGACTCCCGAATTCTTCGAATACCTCCTCGCAGATCTCAATCTGAAGTGCGATACGAGATCCAAGAGTCAGGTCTTGATCAAGCTGAATTCTCTCTTATTGGAAAGATACCGAACTGGGCAGGCCACGGTGCTCATCGTGGACGAAGCACAGAATTTGAGCACCGAACTTCTTGAGGAAATAAGACTCCTCACCAATCTTGAAACAGCCTCTGAAAAACTACTGCAGATTGTTCTGGTGGGACAGCCTGAGTTGAGCCTCAAGCTGAATTCCCCCGAGCTGAGACAACTTAAGCAGCGGGTCAGTCTGCGTTGCAACCTGGATCCCTTGACTCTTTTTGAAACGAAAGAATACATCAGGACTCGTCTTGAAATTGCTGGTCAGCCTAACCAACAGATCTTTCCCGACTCATCAATTACGGAGATCTACCGTTTCTCGGGCGGCATACCACGATTGATCAATTCCATCTGCGACAATGCGCTGTTGGCGGGATATGCCTGTGATTCCAAGGTCGTCGACACCAGTATGATTTACGAGGTAGTCGATGATTTGGAGCTGGGAGATGGCAAGAGAATCACCGCGCGCAGATCGCAAGCGCCGTTGGCTGTGAGCACGATCTCGGCCAAGGAGATATCGGATGCTCCGGAGCCGAGATCAAGCAGTCCAGATATGGGGTCACGTAAGGGTCAGTCAGAGTCGTTTGATCTGTTTGTTCAGTTCGTAGACAGGTTGAAGGATCGCAGCTAGGTATCCTGATGAGCAAGATTCACCAAGCAATGCGGCGGGCCGAAAAAGATGGGCGAGCGTCTGGTATCTTACCGTCGGGGGCTCGGGAAGAAGTTCAAGGGACAATTGAAACTGGGAAGTCGCCCTTGAGGTCAACAATTCATGACTTGGCACCACCAAAGAATGAGGGCCTCCCAGTCGGTTCCATAAGTGACTTTTCTCTTCTGGTCGAAAGAAAGATAACACCTGACTCACGACTCGTCGCTTTGTCTAGCCGAACCTATGACGGCCTGCGCGATAAGCTTCGTCGCACAAAGGCAGATGCTCGGACTGGCAGCAACGATCTGAAAGCCATTCTGTTCACAAGCGTTGGCGTTGGGGACGGAAAGTCATTAACGACAGCTAACCTGTCGATAAGTATTTCGAAAGAGCTGGGTGAACGAATCTTGCTGGTGGATGCAAACCTCCGAGCGCCATCCATTCATCGATTGCTGGGCGTTGGTCAAGAGAATGGCCTGTCTGAGGTCCTGCAGGGAACTGTTCGGGCAAGCCAAGCCATTTCCCGGACGGACCTCTCCAACTTCTGCATTTTGACTGCGGGAAACAGAGTCGAGAATCCAACTGAGCTTCTGAACACTCGAAAAATGTCTGATTTTTTGGCTTTAGCGAAGAAGCACTTCGATTGGGTTTTTCTTGACTCGCCGTCGTTGATGCCTGAACCAGATGCTGACTTGATGTCGTCGATGGTTGATGCCGTCGTGCTCGTGACACGGATCTCACAGTCGTCTGCCAGCCCACTGCAAGATGGGATTCAGATGCTACAAGGTCGAAATGTCCTGGGAATGGTCTTGAACGACGTCGATGCACGCCTTCGGGCATTCGGCACTGAACCTAATATCTAGTTGCATGAGTTCGTAAAACCACTTGTACATTCGAACCACCTCGCATTTGCAGAACCGTTCATTTCAACCTTGAAGATGAAGAACTGAGAAAGGGAATTCAGACGGAATGCACATCACAGTCATTGGAAGCGGCTATGTAGGTTTGGTCTCGGGAGCAGGGTTCGCCGATTTCGGTCTCAATGTTACGTGCGTTGACTGCGATGAGCAGAAGATTCGCAGGCTCAACGAAGGCAACATCCCGATTTACGAGATCGGACTCGAGGAGATCATTAAACTGAATGTTAAAAATAGCCGGCTCAGCTTCTCAACAGACCTGAGGGCAGCAGTCCAGCGATCCCTGGTAGTTTTTATTGCCGTGGGCACTCCCGAAGGACAGGACGGAGAGCCAAACATGAGCCAGGTCGAGGCTGTTGCTTGTTCGCTGGCTGAGTACATGGATGATTACAAAGTGATCGTCACTAAGAGTACGGTGCCCGTCGGGACCAGCAAAAGAATACGAGAACTCATCGAACGGCATCAGACTCGAAAGGTGAGGTTTGACGTAGTTTCCAATCCAGAATTCCTGCGTGAAGGATCTGCGATTGAGGATTTCATGCGCCCCAACCGGGTTGTTATTGGAGCCGACAGCGAGCAGGCAGCAGCAATAGTCAAGGACATCTACCGACCGCTCTATCTCATAGAGACTCCATTTGTCATAACGAGTCCCGAAACAGCGGAGCTGATCAAGTATGCCTCGAATGCGTTTCTCGCCACCAAGATCTCCTTCGTCAACGAAATGGCAAACTTGTGCGAAAAAGTGGGAGGAGATATCCACGATGTAGCTCGATCTATGGGTCTGGATCGTCGCATTGGCCCGAAATTTCTTCATCCCGGTCCCGGCTTTGGAGGTTCCTGCTTTCCCAAGGACCTCTCGGCTCTAATCAGATTGGGACAAAAGCACGATTTGCCGATGAGGATTGCTGCGGCTGCATCCGAAGTGAACCAAGTCCAAAGGAAGCTTTTGGTTCAGAAAACCAAGACACTGCTGAACGGGACCGAAGATAAAGTGGTTGGTGTGCTCGGGCTCTCGTTCAAACCCAATACTGACGATGTGCGTGAATCTCCAGCCATCTTCCTTTGCCGGGAGCTGGCTCAAATTGGAGCTAGGGTCCAAGCTTACGATCCTGTCGCGACTCAGAACGCCAAGATTGCTCTTGGACAAACAGATGTTTCGTTTTGCGGAACGGCCTACGAGGCGGCTTCGGCTGCCGACGTGCTCATTATCGCCACTGAATGGAATGAGTTTCGGAATATTGACTTGGCACGAGTAAAATCTCTGATGAAGCATCCCATCATCTTGGATTCAAGGAATATCTTTGAGCCAGAGAGAGTTCGAGAAATGGGCTTTGCCTATTCCTCCACGGGCCGTTCGAAATGAACGCACTGAGTCAACCAGAAGTTCATTCGAGCTCCGAGTACAGTTGGAGAGATCAAAACCAAGCGACTCTCCTGCCCGAATGGTACGCGGTTTACACTCGCAGCCATCAGGAGCGGGTGGTAAAGGCGCAGCTTGACGGCCGGGGGGTCGAGAATTTTCTCCCAACCTACGAAAAAACAAGCCAGTGGAAGGATAGAAAGAAGTTAATTCAGATGCCCTTGTTCCCAGGGTATCTGTTCGTAAGGATATTGTCGGTGAGGCGCCTCGAAGTTCTTAAAGCCTATGGCGTCGTGCAGATTGTGGGAAACTCAACCGGCCCCATGCCAATCCCTGAGGAGCAGGTGGCAAGCGTCAAGAGGTTTGTAGAAGTCGGTCTGAAATGTGATCCTCATCCCTACCTGAAGATTGGGAAGAAAGTCCGAATCACGGAAGGACCACTCGAAGGCCTGCAGGGCATTCTGGTTCGAAAGAAGAATCGCTCGCTGTTCGTTATTTCGGTAGAGATGATCCAGCGTTCGGTTTCGGTTGAGCTTGAAGGCTGGAAGATTTCAGCTAGCTAATTTCAATTCTGATTAAGTTGTCTTAAATCAAGTTGTTGTCGATACTTCAGCTGTAACTGAAGGGGCGGAGCTGTGAGCGGTGCCTGCAGAGTTCCGGTGAAACAAATGACCAAGAAAATCGTTTGGGTTTTAGCAATTCTGATTCTGCTGTTAGTCATCCCAGTTGTTTGTGATGAGACCTCGGCCAAGCAATCGGCTCAGGATCAGCCCTCGGCCTATGTGTTGGGCCCGTCTGACTCCATCACGATTCAAGCCCTCGATGTTGAGGAGATCTCGAACAAGCCGATTTGGATTGACACCGGTGGCTTCATCAACCTCCCCATGGTGGGAAGACTGAAGGCCGCAGGCCTGACGGTACAGGAACTTGAAGCGCAGCTGAATGTCCAGCTCAAACCATTTGTCAAAGCGCCGCATGTTGTAGTAGCAATCAGTGAGTTTCGTAGCCAGCCGGTTTCAATCCTTGGTCTAGTCAACACGCCCGGAGTCCTCCAAGTGCAGGGTCGAAAGACTTTGTTGGAGGTCTTGTCACTAGCCGGCGGGCTAAAACCTGAAGCGGGCGCGGTGGCTAAGATCACCAGGCGGCTTGACTATGGTGAGATTCCGCTCCCCGGTGCTATTACCGATGCTTCTGGTCAGTTTAGCGTGGCCGATCTTCACCTGAGAGCATTGATCGACGGAAAAAGCCCCGAGCAAAACATTCTAATCCGCCCACATGACGTGATCACAGTTCCTAAAGCTGACATTCTTTATGTGATAGGGGAAGTTAAGAAATCAGGCGGATTTGTACTGAATGACAGAAGGAATACGACGGTCATCGACGCGCTTGCCTTGGCTGAAGGGATGCTTCCCGA
>Ga0111538_10015065_pt1 | contig 10176 bp, 10 predicted proteins | sample SoiMethybrSBSTD1_FD_79669 | JGI IMG/M metagenome (GOLD analysis project Ga0111538, IMG submission 79669) | Bulk soil microbial communities from a Populus tree surrounding site in Tennessee, USA - Soil MetaG P. TD hybrid SBSTD1 (version 2)... | ecosystem: Environmental > Terrestrial > Soil >... | reverse complement strand
TCGGTACACGCCACCGCCCCAGGACGAGCTCTGACGATTGTTGTTCTCGCCGGTGCCGGCCCAGACGATCTTGGTGTCGCGCTCGAAGATCGCAAGCGCGCCGAAGGTGTTGTCAGGCTGGGTGCCGAACACATCCTTCCAGGTGACGCCGTTGTTGGACGACTTCCAGATGCCGCCGCTCGCGGTTCCGACGTAGAGGACAGCCGGGTTCTTCGGATCGATCTGGAGATCGTGAATGCGTCCGCCGGTGGCGGCAGGTCCAATGTCGCGGAATCGAAGGGCATCGAAGGGCCCAACGGCCGGCCGGCCGGACTGGGCCAGCATCCGCGCCGGCGCGAACGAGAACGCCACGGCGACACCGATGAATCCCATGGCGGCCAGAACGCGGTATGCGATGCGCATGATGGCGGAGCCTATGCGACCGCCGCGCCGGCCGCAAGAGGGGGCACACGCGCGCCGCCGCTTACACGCGCGCACAGCGGATACATCGCCACGACGACGCCCGCCCAGATCAGATAGACCATCGGCAGGCTAAATCCCCACCCCGGCGGGCGCGTAAACGGAAACTGATCGAGGCGCGGCGACTCGAACATCCAGTGGACGCCGCCGTACTGCAGATAGCAGACGGCGACGGCGAGAAGATGAATCAACGTCAGGTGCACGAGGTAGTAGAACAGGGGCACCCGGCCGAACGTCAGCAGCGGCCGCAGGATCGCGGGCGTGCGTCCGTCCAATGCCGCGAGAAGGCAGAGCGCCGGACCGAGTGTCATCAGGAGGAACAGCAGCGACGGCGGGTACTTGGTCGTGTTCAGAAACGACAAGGCCGTGCGCGTCGCCGATAGCTGTTCCACCCACGGCACGGGGTCGCCGTAGATATTGAGGCCACGCAGGAGGACGAACGCGCCCGCGCACCCGAGGCCTAGGCGCCAGAGCGCGGCGACGCGTCTTGGCGCAGGCCAGCTGAAGATTCCGGCGAGCGCATAACCCGCTGCGGCGACGCCGATCCACGGAATCAATGGATAGGCGGCGAAGACGACGACCCGCGGGCCCGGCACGATGACGCCCGGGCCGTGAAGCACCGTCCAGAGCGGCGCGAACACTCCGAACGTCGAGGCCCGCACGCCGTCAAACAGGTTGTGCGCCACGATCGTGACGACGCCGGCTGTTCCGACGGCCATCGCCGGCAGATGCACGAGACCGGCGAGCGCGATCATCGACCAACCCAGCGCCCACAGGACGGTCAGCATCGTCGTGCGATAGTCGACGTTGAACTGGAGTCCCAGACAGCGGACGACGACAACCTCCAGCGCAATGAGCCAGAGGCCGCGCCACAGCAGATAGCGGGACAGCTCTCCCGCCGGCTTCGTCCGGCCAGCGAGAAAGGCGCCCGCGCCCATCAGCAGGAAGAACGTCGGCGCACAGATGTGCGTGATCCAGCGCGTGAAGAACATGGCGACCGTGGTGGCCGCCGGATCGGTCGGATTGCCCGCAGTGCCGAAGAAATCACGGACGTGATCGAGCGCCATCACCACCATCACGCCGCCGCGAAGCACGTCGACCGATTCGAGACGCTTCACGCGTGACGTTCGACGGCTTTGCGGATTCTGGCGAGCTGCCGCAGGTGCAGCAGATCGTGACCGGCGTACAGGCGGACCATGAGCGCGACGCTCTCTTCACCGCGCTCGGCGTGCACACCCACGCGTTGCAGATCGTCCGGCGTCGCGTTGGCGAGCAGCCGGAGGTTCGATCGGCGAAGCACGGCAAAGCGATCGAGGGCCTCGTCCATCGGCAGCTTGTCGTAGTGCAGGCGCTCGGACCAGAGGTCCTGGTCGTAGCCAGTGAGCGGCGGCCGATCCTGCGCGAGCACGAGCCGGACGCGGTAGCCCCACACCAGATCGGAATCCGCCAGGTGCTGGACGACCTGACCTATCGACCACTTGCCCGGAGATTCCGGCTCCGACAGCCGGGCGGGCGAGAGGCCGGCGATCGTGCTCCGGACCGCGTCCGGGGTGCGCTCCAGCACGTCGATCGGATCGCGCGCACCGAGCAGATCGAGAATCGCCGCGGTGTACTCCCGCGCCTGCTCGGCCGAGCGCGACGCGGCATTCGTAAAGACTGACATCTCCGGAATTATAGCGACGCGCGCACCAACCCTTCCGGCGCGGTACTCGTCAAATCCTATCTATGGACAGCATCATGCGCGACGTCAAGTACGCCCTGCGATCGGTGGCGGCCTCGAAAAAATTCGCCGCGATCGTGGTCGTCACGCTCGCGCTCGGCATCGGCGCCAACACAGCCGTTTTCGGCGTCTTGAACGCCGTCGTCCTGCGGCCGCTGCCATACGACCACCCGGAGCGCCTGGTCCGCATGTATCACTCGGCGGGCGGCGACGACAACAGTTACATGACGGGGCTGGCCGCGGTCGCCTACAGGGAGCAGAGCAAGACTCTGGATTTCGCGATCCTGTACACCTATAGCGTCGAGGGCGCGGACCTGACGGATCGGCCCGTACCCGAGCGCGTCAGGGTCCTGCCTGTCAGCGCCGACTATTTCCGCGTCCTTGGCGTGCGCCCGGTCGTGGGCCAGATCTTCGCGCGCGCGGACGAGCGTCCCAACCAACGCCTCGCGGTCGTGAGCACGCGCATCTGGCGCAAGTACCTGGATGGCGCCGCGGACGCGGCCGGGCGGCTCCTGCAGGTCAACGGGACGCCTTACCAGGTCGTGGCCGTCCTGCCCGACGGGTTCGACGATCCGCTGGAATCGGGTGTGGATATGTGGGTGCCCCTCAACACGCAGCCCGGCGGCCCCAACTCGTTCGACAACTACTACCTCAGTGCGATTGGCCGGTTGAAACCCGGCGCGAGCGTGGAACAGGCGAAGGCCGAGCTGGCAACGATCGCGTCGGGGATGCAAACAAATCGCCCCGCGGGTACGAGCCTCTGGTCCGCGAACGTCGTTCCCCTGCAGACCGACACGATTGGCAGCGCCGGGCCGATGCTGTGGATCCTCCTTGGCGCGGTTGGCCTCCTGCTGATCATCGCGTGCGTCAACGTCGCCAGCCTCTTTCTCGCGCGCGGCGCAGCGCGGGAAACGGAGCTTGCCGTGCGCGCGGCGCTCGGCTGCTCGGGGTGGCGACTGGTGCGGCAACTGCTGGTCGAGAGCGTGCTGCTCTCGCTGACGGGCGGTGTCGCCGGCTTGCTGCTGGCCAGGATTATCAGCGGGGCGCTGCTGGCGGCAGCGCCCGCGGCCGTCACTCGCGTCGGCAGCGAAGCGCTCGAACAGTCGGTGCTGGCCTTCAGTTTCGGTGTCGCGGTTCTTGCCGGCATGGCGTTCGGCGTCGCACCGGCCATTCAGGCGACGCGGCCCGACCTCGAAGGGATGTTGCGCGAATCGGGGCGAAGCAGCAGCGGAAGCCGCCGCCAAACCCGCGCGCGCAACGTGCTGGTGGTCTGTCAGGTGGCGCTGGCGCTGATTCTGCTGATCGGCGCCGGGCTGTTGCTGCGCACGTTCGATCGACTGCGTGCCGTTGACCTGGGTGTGCGGACGTCGAACGTCCTCACATTCTCCGTCCATCTGCCGATGGGCCGATACGGTGACGCCCAGCAGCGCGCCAGATTCCATCGCGACTTCCAGGCTCGACTCGAAAAGCTGCCAGGCGTCCGTGCCGCCGCCGCCATCTCTCGCTTGCCGGTCACGGGGACGTATCACAGCTGGGGCTCGCGGCGAGCCGACCTGCCGCCCGAGGCGCGCGGCGTCCAGGCACAACAACGCGTGGTCGAAGGTCCCTACTTCAAAGCGGTCGGCATTCCTCTGCTGCGCGGACGCACCTTCGGTCCGGAGGACGATGCCAAGGCGCCGCGCCGTGTGGTGATCAGCCAGGAACTGGCACGCCAGCTGTTCCCATCTGACGATCCGATCGGCAAGCGGCTGCGTGTTGCCGGAGGGGAACCCGAGATCATCGGCGTGGCCGGGGATGTGGCGCTCGGTGCGCGGGCGGCGCTGCGTCCCTATGTCTACCACTCTCACTCGCAGTTTGCCGGCGATCGCAACTGGGCGCTGACGCAGGTTGTCGCGCTCGATACTGAACCTTCGCCGTCAGTGCTCGCCGAGGCGAAGCGCGAGCTGGCGCAGATCGATCCGGCGCTCGTGCTGTACGAACCGAAGATGCTCGACGACGTGATCGGTGCGGGCGTCGCGCAGGAACGGTTCGCGCTGCTGCTCGTCGCGAGCTTCGCCCTGCTGGCGCTGGTGCTGGCGGCGGTGGGGATCTATGGCGTGCTCAGCTACTCGGTCAGCCGGCGGTCGCGTGAAATGGGCATCCGCATGGCGCTGGGCGCGCCGGCTGCGTCGGTGCGCACGCTGATCGTCCGCGACGGCGGCCGGCTCGCTGCACTGGGGATCGTCCTCGGTTGTGCCGGTGCCTATGCGGCCACACGGGTGCTGCGTTCGATGTTGTTCGAGGTGAGTGCAACCGAGCCGTTGGTGTTCGTGTCAGCCGCGGCGGTGCTGGGTCTGGTGGCGATGGCCGCGAGCTGGATTCCCGCCCGGGCCGCGACGAAGGCGGATCCGCTTCAGGCGGTGAGGGACTGATTACTGTTCAATCGAGACTTGTCGGTCATATGTACATTTCCTTGGCCGTTTCCCACTCGTGCGGAATGTTCCGCATGACGAGACCGCAATCGAACGTGATGGAGCCAGGCGGAAACAGCGCCGGATCGGCGAAATACGTCGAGCGCGCCTGCTCGGTCATGGAGCGTTATCTGTTCGACGAGGATGCAGCCCTCCGGAGATGTTCGTCGAACCACTTCACCATCGCCGTTTTGTAGTCCGGCGGATTCCTGGCTCCCGGAAACGTCGGGCCATGGTCGCCACCCTCGATGCGGATCAACTGCACCGGCACGCCCACCTTTCGCAGGGCGGCGTCCATCAATTCGGATTGCGTGAAGGGCACGGTGCGATCGGCATCACCGTGGACGAGCAGCGTGGGTGGATCATCCTTCGACACGTAGTTGATGGGCGACGCGGCCCAGGCCGCCTTGTACTCGGCAGAGGTCTTCGGCGTCGCGTCGGTCACGTTGGCGCCAAGCAACAGCGCCAATGCAGCGGCGCCGCCGCTGGGATTCATCCGGAGGAGATCGATTGGAGCAGCTCGTGCGACGACGCACTGGAGTTTGGCGCTCTCCCGGTTCACGGCATCAGCGTCGGCCGGGTCGCCCGTTCCGTCCATGGTGGCCAGCATGCTGATCAGATGGGCGCCCGAGGATCCGCCAGAGCCGCCGATGCGTGCGGGATCGATTCCGTACTTCGACGCATGGTGCCTGATGAACCGGACGGCACGCTGCGCGTCCTCGAGGGGAACGGGAAACCGGAAGGCCGGCGTCGCGCGATGCGTCACGGCGAACACGGTGTACCCTGCCTGCGTGAGCGAGGGGACATACATCTCCACCTGGGGCGATTCCTTCAGCGGGGCGGCGCCATAGCCCAACGGAGCATTCCAGCCGCTGCCGGCAATGAAGACGATGCCGAATCCGTTCGGCTGCGCGGGATAGTGGACGTCCAACAGCAGCGCCGAACCCGAGTACATCCCATAGACGACATTCTTTTCGACGCGGCCCTGAGCGGCAGCGGTGACGCTGAGTCCGAACAGCATCAGTCCTGCTATTGCGGTGCGTGCCCGGAAGTTCGTGGTCTGCATGCTGCCTCCTCTTAACGGCTCGACTTGAGCGGCGCGTCGGCCAGCTGATACACGCCACGCTCGAAGGTGTCGTAGATCGCGAGCGCCCTGGTGTCCGCGAACGGAAGGAACTGCATCAGGATCACACCGGCGATTCCGCGTGTCGGATCGATCCAGAAGTAGGTGTTGTTGATGCCGCCCCAGCTGAGGCTGCCCGCCGACCGCTTTCCAGGCACCTGACGCGTCGTGCGAAGAAATCCCAGTCCCCACTTGTCCTTGCCGTCGTCGACGAACGTGAAGTCCATGCTCAACGGCGGCTGTGCGCTCTTCAAAGCCACAACGCCCACGTCGCCGATGTGGTTCTTGCCCATGAGGGCAACCGAATCGCTGGACAGAATCCGCGCGCCTTCGAGGATGCCGCCGTTCAGGATCATCCGCTCGAAGCGCATGTAGTCGTTCGCGGTCGACGACAGACCGCCGCCGCCATTGAAGGATGTGGCCAGACGCGGCGGCTGGTTGGGCTGCTCGACGAGCGGCGCGTCAGCGCGACCATCGGGACGCCGGTGGACCGTCACGAGCCGCGCCTGCTTGGTCTCGGGAACGTTGTAGAAGGTGTCGGGCATCTTCAGCGGCGTGAAGATGCGCTCGCGGAAGTAGTCCTCGAGGTTTTTCCCGGAGAGCTTCTCGACCAACCGCCCGAGCCAATCGACGCCCGTCCCGTAGATCCATTGCGTCCCGGGCTCGAAGAGCAGCGGGCCCGCGGGAAACGTTTCGCCCTCACGCGGCTTGAAGTCGCGGAGCGTCGAACTCGTGAACCCGTATCCAAGCCCGGACGTGTGTGTGAAGAGTTGCCGGACCGTGACCTTCCTGGCGGCGGGCCTGACCCTGTACGCGCCGGTTGCCTGGTCGAATGACTCGAACACCATCAGGTTGGCCAGCTCGGGCAGGTAGCGTTCGGCTGGATCGTCGAGCGCGAAGCGGCCCTGCTCGTAGAGTTGCATCGCGGCGACCGAGGTCACCGCCTTCGTCATCGAAGCGATCCGGAAGAGCGCATCGGCGGTCATCGGACGGCCGCCGGCGACGTCCGCCTTTCCGAAGACTCCCTGATAGAGGATGCGGTCCCGCGTGGCGGCGACGGCGACCAGGCCAGGTACGTCCCCGCGAGTGACGGCCGTGGACAGCTTTTCATCGAGCGTCGCGGATGCTGTCGTGCGTGGCGGTGCCTGGGAAAGCGGTGTCGCACCGATTGCGACGGTGAGCAGAGCGGCCGCCGCCGCGGCGATGAACGTGACGTTTCGCATGCGCATTCCCGACGCTCCTTGTTGGTTCCTCACGCTGCGTACCACAACACCGCAAAGAAGTGGCACACCGTGCCCATCAGCACGAACACGTGCCAGACGAAGTGGCCGTACTTGACGCGTTCCGCCGCATAGAAGGCAATGCCCGAGGTGTAGGCCAGTCCGCCGGCAATGAGCCACAGCCAGCCCGCGACCGGGACATGAACCCACAGCGGCCGGATCGCGATCAGCGCCAGCCAGCCCATGCCCACGTACAACGCAGTCGACAACCGCGGGTAGCCGATGCCGCTCACGGACTTCAGCACGATCCCGAGGATCGCGAGGCTCCACACCAGACCGAACAGCGTCCATCCCCAGGCGCCACGCAGCACGCCGAGCGTGAAGGGCGTGTAGGTCCCGGCGATCAGCAGGAAGATCGCGCTGTGATCGATGACCCGAAAGATCTGTTTCGCCTTGTTCTTCGGCAGCGCGTGATACAGCGTCGAAGCCAGGTACAGCACCGCCGTCGTTGCCGCGAACACGCTCGCGCCGACAACCGCCGCCGAATCACCCCGCCGAGCGGCGGCCGCGATCAGGAACGGCGTCGCAACCAGAGCCGCGAGGAAACCAACGCCGTGGCTGACGCTGTTCGCGATCTCTTCTCCCAGAGAAGGCACGCGACTCGTCGTGGACCTACCGTCAGCCATGACGCACTGGGACGATCGACGTACGGTGGGCCTCAATCCATCGCGCCCAGGGCGGCAACAACCAGAGAATCAACGCTCCCCATGCCACCGCCATGGCACTCGGCGGTGGCGGCGACCAGGGCTGAGTCACCCAAACGATGCCGGTGACCACCACGAGCGCCGCCAGCGCCAGGCGTCCAGTTTGGTCGCGGGCTGCACTCGAGCGGAGGTAAAGCCAGACCCCGATGCCTAACACCGTTCCCTCGACGAGGATCGTGCCCGCGATCGAGTTCCAGAGTCCGGCGCCGACCAGGGGGCCCGCGGGCCACAGCGGCAAATCAGGACGATGGGTGATGAAGTCGAGCAGCCAGTGACTCAGCACCAGGCCTCCCAAGATGGTACCAACCCGCCATGACCCGTACAGCCGCCGCGTGATCAACACGACCAGGACGGACCACACCGACGCGAACAGCAGACTGTGGCTCCACGGATACGAGTCAAAGGCGAGATTGGTAAACGCCGTGTCGCCCGGGTGCACGCGGACAGTCTCGAAGCCGAGCAGCAGCAGGATCGGCCACAGCAGATCGAGGCCGAAGGCCGCCGCGACGGCGGCGCCGAGCGGCACGCGTGGTTCCGTTGTCTTCGCGCCGAGCGCAACCGCCAGATGTCCCACGAGCATGCGTTGATCTCGAGACCGAAGGGCATGCTAGCACTTCCTCCGCGCTCGGCGATGGAAGACCGGAGGATCAGCGCACGCGATCCACCATGAACTGCCGCAACCGGGAAAGCGCCGCAGCGAGCGTCTGCTCCGTCGCCGCGAAGCACAGACGCACATGACCCTCGCCGTCGGCGCCGAAGGCCACACCCGGCGCGAGGGCCAGGCCAGTCTGACGCAGGAGATCGGCGGTGAAGGCCGTGGAGTCGGCAAGACCGTCAATCCGCGGAAACACGTAGAACGCGCCTTGGGGCTCTGGCACCGACACACCGGGAATCGCCTCGAGCGCGTTCAGGACTTGAGTCCGCCGCTTTGCATAGTGATCGCGAAGCTCACCGACATACGACTCGCCGTCGCGCAGCGCCACGATACCCGCCTGCTGCACCATCGCCGCCGGGTTCGACGTCATGAACTCGGCGGCTTTGTACATCAGCCGGATGGTGCGCTCGCTGCCCTGCGCCCAACCGAGCCGCCATCCGGTCATGTTGTAGGTCTTGGAGAAACTGTTGACGACGATCAGCCGCTCGCTGTTCGGCACGACCCGCGCGAACGACGGCGCGAGCGGTCCGTCGTAGACGAGTCGTTCGTACACCTCGTCAGCGAGAATCATCAGATCGTGGCGCTCGGCCAGGTCGTAGAGCGCCCGTTGTTCCTCCCCGGTCATCTGCCAGCCGGTGGGGTTGGACGGGCTGTTGACGACGACCATTCGCGTTGCCGGATCGATCGCCGCGCGCACGCGATCGATGTCCAGCCGGAACCGGCCCCCGTCGAGCGCCAGCGGCACCGGACGCGGCTCGCCTCCGGCCATGACGACGGCGTTGCTGAAAATGGCGTAGCTCGGCGCGATCACGACGGCATTGTCGCCCGCGCCGACCAGCGCGCGCACGGCGAGGTAGATGGCCATCGATGCGCCAACCGTGCTCATGATCTCGCTCGGCCGGCAGGTCACGCCGTGGAGCTCGAATATCTTCGAGGCGATCGCCTCGCGGAGCTCGGGAGATCCGGCGGTGTGTGTATAGAAGGTGTGGCCGGCACGCGACGCGTCGTACGCCGCCCGGCAGATGAATTCCGGAGTCGGCATGTCCGACTCCCCGTAGCACAGCTTCAGGGCGCCGGGCATCGCTTCCGCGGCGGTCGCGATTTGTACGAGCGGTGATTCGACGACGCCCAGCAGCTCGGGCCTGAAGCGCACTCGTCAGTACTTGAGTTCGATCCGGATCGTGTGGCTCATCGTCTTGCCGACGTTGCGGACCTGATGGAGGCTCGCCTCGCTCCAGTACACGGTCCCGAGCTTGCGCTCGTTGCGCGTCCACTGACCGTCGGGCAGGATGCGCGACTCGAGGGTGTACTCGGTCATGCAGACGCTGATGCCGCGCAGATGGCGGTGCGGCTTTTCCTCCGTGCCGGCCGGAATGTGCGCCTCGAGCACCCGCACGAACGGGTTGTCGATGACGAGCTTGTAGTTTTCGGGGATGACCTTCAGTACGTCCTGATCGTCGTTCTGCAGCGCCGAAGCGCGCATCCACGCGGCTGCCACAATCAGGCAGACGATGCAGCCGAAGCCGATCAGGAAACGCCGGCGCCTGTTTCGCATCAAATCTTGAACCTGCACACCTGCGCCGGCTCGCTGCCGGGGCCGGGCGCGGTCAGCCCGGCATCGCAGTAGTACATGTAGCCGTTGTGGATGCACATCCCGTGCGGATCGGGATCGGCCGTCCGCGAGATGGTGATGATTTCGAGCACCTTGCCCGATTCGGGATCGATCTTCTGAACCAGATGATCCCCGGCGATGAGGACCCAGAGCGCGCCGTTGTCCCAGTCGAG
>Ga0111538_10015064_pt1 | contig 10176 bp, 12 predicted proteins | sample SoiMethybrSBSTD1_FD_79669 | JGI IMG/M metagenome (GOLD analysis project Ga0111538, IMG submission 79669) | Bulk soil microbial communities from a Populus tree surrounding site in Tennessee, USA - Soil MetaG P. TD hybrid SBSTD1 (version 2)... | ecosystem: Environmental > Terrestrial > Soil >... | reverse complement strand
TCCCCAGCTCGCGTGCGAACGTGCTGAACGCACCCGAAAGCTGGTTGTGGTTGTCCATGACGACCGGCCGGCCCTTGTTCATCGCATAGAGCGCCAGGCGGTAGTCGCTCGGAAACGTCTGCCGCACTTCGAGCCCAACGGCGCGCTGCACGTCTTCGTGTCCAATTTCAGCCTGCCGGTCGGTCCGGGTGAGCACCAGGTTCAGCCGATGCTGACCGTATCGCTGACGCAACGTCGCCGCCATGCGGCTCGCACTCCGCACGGTCGCCAGTTCCTGATTGGCGACAATCACAATCTGCGTCGCGACCTCGAGGGCGTCGAGCACCGCCGGGTCGGACCGCGGCACGTCGAGGACGGTGTAACGCCGCGTTTGGCTCGAGAACTCGAGGACGGCGCGAATCCTGGCCGCATCGACGGGCCCGGGTATCGGTCGGCCTGACGCGCCGAGCAGATCGAGACCCGACTTGCTCCGTACGACGAGACCGCGGAAGAACGCCGCGTCGAGGCGGTGGACATTCTCGAGGGCGTCCATCACGGAGAACCGCGGCTCTTCTCCCAGGAACACGGCGGCATCGCCGCACGCCATGTTCAGGTCGATCAGCAGCGTCGATTCCGGACTGCTTTTCGCCAGCGCCGTCGCGACATTGACCGCCACGGTCGTCGCGCCAACGCCACCCTTGGCGCCGATGAACGCGAAGACGTCGCCAGAGGTCGTAGGCGCCGAATTCTTCAGCAGCCGTTTGATGACCGCTTGAAGCTCGGGCAGGGTGATCGGCGACACCACGCATTCGTTGACGCCGGCACGCATCGCCTCGAGCATCAGGGCCGGATCGAGCTGGGCGACGACCAGAAGCACAGCGGTTGTCGGGTGCTGCTGCTTCAGGACTGTGAGCGCCTGCGGGAACTGCGGCTGCTCGCGCAAGTCGAGCACCAGGACCTCCGGCTGTGGCGCGCCAGGACGCGCGAGCGTCGCGAGCGCGTCAAAACCGGCGGCCACGCAGCGCTTGCCGGTCTGGGCGAACAGCTGCGCGAGCAGCGGATCCGAACTCAAGAGTCTGATGCCTGTCGACACGTGTCTCCTCGCTAATCAACGAACCAGAATGATGGAGCGCAGGAACGACGCACTGTTCGCCAATTTCGACGACCCCGTCGCGGGAATCGTCATGATCCGCCCGATCACCGACTTGCCACTGTTGCTGCAGCAACTGATCGCGCCTGTGTTCTCGTCGACGTCGCCCATGCCCTCGATGAAGAACCCGTAGATGTTTTCGAGTCGGACCACCGGAGTCGATCCGTTGGGGTCCTGCGCCAGATACATGTCGACGTTCATGACGCCGATCGGGACCACGCGTGGACTCTTCGTCGCAGGACTGAAGGCGCTGCCGTCAATCGTCTTGGTCCCGGTGTTGTAGGTCGCGCCGGGGTCGCGCGCATACAACGCGTCAATTCCCTGGCTCGTCGGCCCGACCATGTTGCCGGTCTCCACGCGATAGCATCCACGCGCGGCCCAGTACGCCTCGTCGGCGACACCGATGTCGGCGGGGCACACGGTCTCAGGCGCGGCGTAACTGGATGGCAATCCGTTACAGCTCGTAATGTTGTCCTTGTAGACGTTTGCGCCGCTCGTCCCACCGTCGAGGCGTGGCAGACGAATCGCCCTGAACCAGCCCGACGAGATCGAGGTGCTCGCATCGCCGACCTTGACCGCGTAGCGCAGGCCCTCGTCATAGGGCAGCCGGAAGCCGGTGCCGGTGTCCGTCGCCGTGGCCGGCTTGTAGAAATCGTTTTCCTGCGCAGGGTTTTTGCCCTTTCCGTCCGAGTATTTGTCGTACGTCGAGACCGGTCCGAAGTCGGGATCGGGATTGGGATAGTCGGGCTCGGCGCCTCCTGGCGCGAACTCGTCCCACCGATCGACAACGGCCCAGGGCTTCAGGCAGTCCACGGTGTCGCCGGTCACGATTTGAGCCGTCGCCGTCGCCCGAACGCCCTGGTTCGTGACGCCGACAAGGTTCCCGAAAAACATCGGCAAGGGGTTCCCGCCGGCTCGCTGATTCCGGAACACGTCCACCTTCACACACGTGTCGGGAAGGCCGGGTGCGCCGGGAGGACACGGCGGAAACGTGATGTCGGACAGCTGCACGTCCGGAGGGGCGTCCCACACGCCGTTCTGAAGGGCCACCAAACGGGCCTTCAGCTTGGCGCCGGCGAAATCAGTCGGGCTGTCGAACGCCAGCGAAATGGCGCCCGCCAGCGCGCCCGCGTCCGCCGCCGTCTGGGCGTGACCCCGGCTCGCCCACATGACGCCGTAATCGACGACGAACGCGCTGAAGGCGAGCAGCACCAGAAGGCAGACTGCCATCTGGATGATCACCGCCCCGCGCTCCGACGATTGACGCGATCCCCTCGCCATGTCCGATCTCACTGCCTTCCTGAGGGCTTGCGTTTGGCCGCCGCCGGCGCATCGACGACACCCGCGTCACCGTCGAGGCGCTGGCCGATGTCTCCGGACTTGTCGCCCTGAGAGCCGGGCCGCCTGATGAACGGCTGCGCCGTCGTCGGCAGCGGCGGCACTTCGTCCGGATCCAGCGCCTGCACGAGTCGCGGCGTAATCAGCACCATCAACTCTGTTTGCTCCGCGCGCTTCGATCGGCTCTTGAAGAGCGGGCCGACGATTGGCAACTTGCTCATGAGCGGAATGGCGGAGCCGTCGTTCTGTGAGATGTTGTCGAGCAGGCCGGCGATGGCGAACGACTGCCCGTCCTTGAGCTCCACGACCGTTTCCGCGCGTCGCGTCGTGAGCGCCGGAATCCTGAATCCCGAGAGCGTGATGCCGTTCGCGAAGTCGAGCGTGCTCACTTCGGGCCTGACCTTCAACCGGATGGCGTCTCCCGCGATTGTGGGAGTGAAGTTCAGCCTGATGCCGAACTCCTTGAAGATGACCGACACCTGGCCGGCGATCCCGGACACCACCGGAACCGGGAATTCGCCTCCGGCGAGGAAGCTTGCCTCGTGACCGTTGTAGGCAATCAGGTTCGGCTCGGCGAGGCTCTGAAATGCCCCCGTCGATTCAAGCGCCCGCAGGACTCCGCCGACGCCGACCTTGCGATCCCAGAAAAAGAGATTCAGGAAGTCGCTGAACACCAGTTTGTCCCTGCCCCCGTCCTCTTCGAACGTCGGGGCGGCGAACTGCTGCGTCGTCGAACGTGCGAGCACCTGGTCGCGTGTCACGAACAGTCCGAGGCCCGCTTCGGTCAGCAGGCGCCGGTTCACTTCGGCGAACCTCACCTGAAGCATCACCTGTTGACTTTCGCTGCCGCCCGGCACCTGAAGGAGGTTGATGATCTGCGCCTTCGGCATGGACGCCGTGGCAATCTCGCCCATGCGCAACATCACGTTCGTGCTCGACACGTGTCCGGAGAGAATCGTCGCGCCCTCGTTGGTGCCGACGGTCACGTCCTCTCCGGGGAACAACGTGTGCAGCTGTTGCTCGAGATTGGTGGTCGGCTGCTCGACGACGATGTTGTACTGCGTGCGCGAGCCCGAGCCCCACACGATCAGGCTCACCGTGCCCGGCTTCTTGCCGTCAATGAGGATTTCGCGCGCCTGCACCACGACGGCGTCGGCCACTTCCGGGTTGGTGACCGCGATACGCGTCACGTCGAACTCGGTGCCAATGACGGTCGAACGACCGGCGATCAACTGGACTTTTGGAAACGAGTCCGCCGCGTTCTGAGGCGTGCTCGACGCCGGCTGCGCGCGGTCCTGGGCGGCGGCCACCGTGGATGCCGTCAGGAGGAAGAGCGCCGTCGTCGTCAACCGCTTCGCCGAAGCGAACCATCCGTAAACTCTGGGCATCATCGAACGATCTCCTCTGCACGTTTCGCGGCCCTGATGGCCTCGACGGTGTAGGCTTTCGGTGCTGGTGCGGGAGGCGCGGGCGGCGGCACGATCACGCGACGCCCTTGAACGCTCTTCACAACCGGCGGCGGTGCTGGCGCTTGACCGAGCAGGGCACCAGTGCGAATGCCATTGGTTTCAGTCGGTTTGCGATCCATCGGGTTGCGCAGCGTGAGCATGATCTGGCCTTCCGACGCGGCGAGGGCGATCCGCTCGGCGTCGGGCGGCGTGACCAGCAGCGTCACGACCGAGGTTGGAATGGGCTGGCCGTCACGCGCCTTTTCCTGGTCGTAGCGGGTGCCGGCGGTGAGGACCTGGACGTCGCTCACGACGACCCGAGACATGCTGTCCCGTTCGTTCTCGCGTCGCAGTGTCACCATGACGTCCACGCGGGTTCCCGGGACCACGAAGCCCGCGACGCCGATGACCTCGTTGACCTTGACGGAGACCGCGCGCATTCCTTCGGTGATGGAGGGCGGGAGACCGGCGCCCGCTTCGAGCGGCGCCAGCTTCGATTCCGTCAGCGGCTCGTTCGCAACGACCGACGCGATCAGACCGCGATTCAGCACACTTTCGATTGTGGTGAAGCCCTTCTCGACGGGGCTGCTGGCAGGCCAGGCCACCAACTTCACATAGTCCTTGGTGATCCGACTGCCCATCGTCATGTCGTGTGCCGCGACGACCTGGTAGAGGCTGCGGACTTCCACCTCGCGAACGGGCATTCTCTTGATCGCCTGGTAAGCGCCAAGGCTGCCGAGCGCGGCGACCACGACGGCGATTCCGACGACAACGGCGGTTCGTGTAGTGCGATTCATGGAATCTGTCTCCGCTTCATGTTTCGTGATGTCATGTTTTTCCTGGTCGTGAACGGATACCGGTTGGGGTCACGGTCCCGCGGCCTGGACCTCGTCGCGCATGATGGCCACGCCCTTGATCGGAACCTGTGCCAACGAGCCACCGAACCAGCCGATCATCGGCCCGATGAACAGGTAGTGATGCGTGTACACGACCTCGACACGCTTGGCGCTCATGGGTGTGCCCGAAGGCACGGCAATCGGAAAGGCCATGTTGACGGTGACAACGGTGCTGCCGGTCGGGCCGCACGTCGTCATCGGCACGCCACCGGTGAGGATGTAATTGCACACGCGGCTCTCGACGTCCGCCTGCGTGTAGCCAGGCAGCACCGCCATCCGCGCTCCTTCGCGGGCCGCATTGGTCACGACTTCCATGCGCTGAAAGAGGAATCCGAAGTCCACGATGCCGAGGACAACCAGCAACAGCACCGGAAAGACGAGCGCGAACTCGATCAGCTCGGCTCCGCGCTCCGAACGCAGGCGATGTCTCAGCGAATTCATCGGAACCATAACGTCACCACCAATCCAGCCAGCACGGGGACCGCATACGCCAACCGTGGACCCTGCTGGCTCGAGAGCATCAGCTCGGGCGCGGGCCGCACGCCGGCGACTCGCCAAAACATCAAAAGGCCCCAGATGTTCGAGAGCGCCTTGGTCAGATATCCTGAAAACATCGCCACGAACACCGCCATCACTCCGCCGGCGACGCCGGAATAGAGCGCCACCCAGGCGGCCGCTGTGGGTCCGAGCCACGCTCCGAGGGCGCCGAGCAACTTCAGGTCGCCGGCTCCCATGCCTCCAAGAGCGAACACCGGGAAGAAGAACGCGACCCCGAGGAGCCAACCGGCCAGTGACATCCCGGCGCCGGTCCAGCCCGCCGCATACACATGCGCCATGAGGGCTGCGATTGCCGCACCGAATGTCAGCAGGTTCGGAATCCGTCGTGTCGTCACGTCCGAAGCGACGGCCGTGACGGCGACGCCGAGTGCCACGCTCTGAAACAGGTTCATAAAATTCTCAACAGCCTGCGCCGCCGGGATCGGGTGTGCATTTCGACAGGTCCTGGACGCCGGTGTCCCACCCCGAGTAGGCATTGAAGACGCCGACGCCGATGCTCTGCCAGATCAGGATGCCGACCGTGCCAATGAAGGCCCCGAGCAGCGCGTACTCCAGGATGTCCGCGCCAACGTCCTCGCGAACGAACCGTTTGATCAAGGCAGGCATGGTGTCCTTCCGCAAACCGTTTACGACCCGCCCGATGGAATCGTTTTGATCGTCGTGTCGTAGCCCGTGTACCAGCTGTTCACGACCGTGCCGATATTCGTAATCGCCGCAATCGCGATCAGCGAGATGAACGCGGTCAGCAGCGCGTATTCGATCAGGTCCTGGCCTTTGTCGTCGCGAACGAAACGATTGAACACGCGTTTCATTACTGCTTCTCCTCAGCTGGCGCCTGCAGGACGACCAGGCCGGTCATCGGTCTGGTCGCCCTGCGATGCCTCGCCGACTACGAACCCGCCGCCGCTCCGGTCGGAATCGATCCCACCTTCGTGTCGATTCCCTCGTAGACCTCCTTCACGCCCGTGCCGACGTTCGTGATAGCCAACACCGCCACCAGCGAGATGAACCCCGCGAGCAGGGCGTACTCGATCAGGTCCTGACCCTGATCTTCACGCGTGAACCGAACCATCAGACTCTTCATGTGACACCTTCCAAACAAAACAACGGTTGACGAAATACCGGAGCCGTTCGAGGCAACGAGGTCAATGAGCAGCGTCAGCGCTCGTCATCCCAGATGTGGGAAGAGGCTCGTGCCTTGCCAGCGACCGGGTTGCACAGCACTCCTATTCGTTTGCCGCGCCGGCTGTGCCGCGACGCGACAAATCCTGTGGCTGGCCGTCCACGCGCTCGAGAGCGTGTAGCAAGCCGCCAAACTGCCCCAACTCGCGATGAATCGCGTACCGAAGCGATCCGGCATATGGTGGCGTCGTCGAGAGAAACTCCATCGCGATGTGGAAGATGTTCCCCGCGCCGGCAATCGACTGGCAGCGGGTCACCTGCACCTGATCGTCGTACTCGCGGCCGAGGAGATTCACTCGAAGGCCTGCAACCGTCCCGACCATCAGCGCGCGACTGCTTTCGACGAGACAACCCGTGGCACTTCCGTTCAACACCCGAACGCGGAGTTCAGACGTGAGAGCACCGAGCTCGTCGTTTTTGCGTGGAAACTGATCCGGCCAGCTAATCATTCGCTCCCCGATTCGGCGGCACCGTGTTCGGTCGCCGCACGCTGAGAATCCGCTCGCTTCAATTTCAGTTCGTGTTTGACGACCCCGTTCACCACACGGGGACGACTTGCCGTCACCAGAACCGTCACCGTCTCTGGGGCCTGGTTCACGGAGCACGCGATCGTCAGCACGTCTCCCACGATGCCGGGTTCATCACTCACGGCCACGAATACATCGTCCACAATCTCTTCGACGACGACATCGCGAGAGACTCGCAACACACCACTCGAGTTCACAAAGTTCACTCTCGACTGATTCCGACGCCCTGACATGGCACCTCGCATGTGTCGTCAAGCGCGTTCACCGCGCTTCACCTCAGAGCGCGCCTTCCGGCCCGCGCGTCGGTCGCGTGTTTCCAGCACGCTCGGTCGTCTACAAAGGCAAGCTCGGTGCCGAACCCACCCGGGATGGTGTTTGTGATGTTTTGCCGGAGAAATGGGCGAAATCCGATGTCACGCCGCGATCGGCAGAACCGCCGCGGCTGGGCGGCGTTCTGGTTGGGACCAGAACTTAATCGGGCCGGGAGATCGATCGAGCTTGCGCCGCGGGTGCGATTACAAAAGCGCGGATCGATCGGGCGGGCGAATGACCAGCGTGTCGCCAATGGCCGTATTCGCTCGGCCCAGCGCTCCGGCGCGCAGTTCGATCACCGCATAGGCGCGCAGCGCGGCGGACATCCGCCACGGCGCGACCCCCTCGCGAATCTTCCGCACCACTCCATCACGGCCAACGAACGCCACGTCGATCGGAAACTTCATGAAGAACGTGTGGATGGCGTTCGACGGCGCGATGATCATCGCACTCCCTTCCGGCAGCTCTCCATGCTGCAGCAGACCGGTGCGGCGCGTGGCCGAGTCGAACGCGGGAATCAGACGATCGGCCAGGACGACGCCCGTTCGGTCGTTGACGAGCGTGCAGTCACCGGAAGATTTGCGCAGCAGCGGATCCAGAAAGGAGGTCATCGATTGCCTCTCGCGTAGATGAATTCTAGGCAGGCACGCGGATTTATCTGGCCCTCCCCAGATTCACGTGATCCGCCTCATTCCGATCCCCATTCCAGCGTCGACGCTAATCCGTTGTCCCTGCGGCGGTTGAACCGCCCACGCTGCTGCATTCGCTGGCGGGACCGACAGTTGCTCTTCAGCTGCATCGAACAGCATGGCCACTTATCCATACTTCGTCGTCAGTCCGAGCACAGTGCTGAGTCTCATCGGTGTCCTGCGAGGACCCGACCAGACGCGCGCGACACCGGCGGAGAACTGGCGCGACGCGACGGTCGACGTCATCATCCCCGCGCTGAACGAAGCCGACAACATCGTGCTCTGCCTCGCATCCGTGCTCCGGCAGACGGTGAAACCCCGTCGCATCATGCTGATTGACGACGGCAGCAGGGACGGAACGGTCCTGCGGGCGAAGGCGTTCTGCCGCATGAACGGCGTCGAGCTCACCGCCATCCAGCGGCGGAAGCCAATCGGCAAGACTCCGACCATCAAGCGCCAGGCGCGTGAGCTCGATTCCGACGTCGAGTTCATTCTGGACGCGGACACCGTGCTCGAGTCCGATAACTATATCGAGCGCACGGTCCAGGAGCTGTATCAGGCGGTCGGCATTGCGAGCGCGTTCGGGACAATCCTCCCGCAGCGCCGTCGAGACCGGCAGCGGTCTCAGGATGCCGCCCCGGTTCGTGCGTTCAACGCGAGATACCCGGTTGCGGCACGGGAGCGCAAAGGTGCGTTCAGCAACCTGAGACGCGGCATCACGAATCTGTATCGCGAGACCCTCTACCTATTTCTTCAGCGCTTCCTGTATCGCGGGCAGCTCGCGTTTTTCGGGACGACCAGCAATCCGGTCGGCTGCGCCGTCGCGTATCGCCGCAAATACGTGAAGGCCTTGTTCGACCACATCAGCCCGATTCTCGGCGACGACCTGACGAACTCCGAGGACATCTTCATCGGGTTCGCGATGCTGGACGAAGGCTACAGGAACATTCAGCTCACCGACGTGTATGCGCGGACGGTGGAGCCCGAGGTACAGCGTCTGCCCCGCCAGATCTACCTCTGGTCGTCGTCGTTTCTGCAGTCCTGCTACTACTTCGATCCGATGATGCGCAGTCCGTTCAAGGCGTTCAAGCGACTGCGGATGCGCAGGCGAAAGACCGGACCGCGGCCATCGACCGTGATGCAGTCCACATTTGCCGTATCGAGGCTCGCGGTGGCGGGACCGAATCTGGAGATCGGGATTGGACAGCATCGTCCGATGCATCTCACCAGCACCCCTATCGATCGTCGACGCGCCGACGACGCCCCGCCAGCGGGCGCTCAGGGCAATCCCGGGGTGGCGGCTCCCTCGAGCCGAAGCGATCGTCGTGTCGTCCGCGAGCCATACCGCCAGGCGTTCGGGCGCGAGCGGACGGCGACATTCGGTCGTCCGGCCGGGTGGATTCTGCTGAACTCAGCGGTCGAGAAAGTCTTTTTCCCCGCCGCTCTTCTCATCATGCTGTTCTACCGCAGCTGGGAGGCGCTCGCGGTGACGGTCGCCGCCGAAACGATCATTTGCACGATGGCGCTCGCCCTGGTCATGAAAGGCAAGCGGCTGGAATACGCGCTGAAAGCCATTGCCGTCACGCCGATCCGGTACGCGCTCATCGCCACCGAGGCGATCACCATCGGACGGTTCGCGACGGATCTTTGGATTACGCGGAACAGGAGCTGGCGCAAATGACCCTTCGGAACCTCGGCGTCGCATTGGTGCTGACCTTGTGTGCCGCGTCCACCGGCTACGGCCAGGGCGCGTCGGACGCCGGGGTCGCTCCCGAGATCCGCACGCTGCGGGATGCGGCAGCGGCCGCTCCGACGGATGCCTCGCTCTGGTCGCGGTTGTCGCAAGCCTACGCCGTGGCCAACCAGCCGGAAGCCGCGCTGGCGGCCATCGAACGAGCTCTCGAACTGCAGCCAGAACAGCCCGAGTATCTGCGGGCTCGCGCCATTCTGGCGACGTGGACCGCGCACTACGATCGCGCGCGGGACAGCTACCGGCAGCTCGCCCGCGTGCAACCACTCGAACTCGACGTGACCCTGAACTACGCGCGAGTCTGCGCCTGGGCGGGCGACACGAACAACGCGGTGAGCGAGTATCGG
>Ga0111538_10015063_pt1 | contig 10177 bp, 11 predicted proteins | sample SoiMethybrSBSTD1_FD_79669 | JGI IMG/M metagenome (GOLD analysis project Ga0111538, IMG submission 79669) | Bulk soil microbial communities from a Populus tree surrounding site in Tennessee, USA - Soil MetaG P. TD hybrid SBSTD1 (version 2)... | ecosystem: Environmental > Terrestrial > Soil >... | reverse complement strand
GTGGGTACTGGCGTAGGAACCTCCGTGACGATCACTCGCAACATTCTGGTGCCTGGCTGGATCATGATCTTCGGGCTCGTCTCCCTCAGCGACCCGCCGGGGGGTGTGTGGGCAAGCCTGTCGATGTGTGTCGTCGGACTGGTCGTGATCCCGGCGCTCCTGCTGATTGGAAGCGGCAGTGGCCGGCGCCGCAGCCCACCACAGTGAGCAGGACCGGAATGACCATGGAAGAGCGCAAACTGGCTCCCGCCACGGCGGCGAAGGAAATGTTCGACGACCTTCAGCGCCTCATCGAAGCCATCGATCGCCGGGTGCCACAGCTGCAACGGCCTAGCGAAGCCAGGATCGCGCAGGAGGCCGCCGATCTCCGTCAACGGGCCGTCGCACTGATGCGCGCGATCGAGGCTGCGGTGGAACACGACTCGTGATCAGGGCATGTATACTGGTTGGGTCAGTCCTGAAGTGAGCCCGCCAGCGTCCGAGTAGTACCCTCCCTGGGGTCCGCGCGCCGCCCGGCCAACTTTCCCGGATTACTTCGTGCTACCAATGCCGGTGGCGCGTCGGCGATCCGATTGATTCGAAAGGTCACCGTGTCTCTCAATCGTCTTCACATCATCCTTATTGCGGGCTGGCTCATCTCGCTCCTCGTCACCATCGGAGTCTTCCTGGGTCCGGGCATGCCGGGTACGCTGCCGTGGAGCGTCGCAATCCTCGCGCTGGGCTCTATCCCCGTTGTGGTTCTGCTCGTGGTGTTCCGCGGCGCGCCGCCACATACCATCGCGCAAGTCTTGTACGACACGGACCAGACCGCCAGCGGTCTCGCGCGTGTGCGGCTGTTCGAGGATTCGGCAAAGCCTGCCCGGTCCGACGACGATGCAATCTTCTGACGGGCGCTCGGACTTACACGAGCGCGGCCAGCGCGAGTCCGGACAGGAACGCGCCGGCGACGTGATCGCACATTTGGACGGCAGTGAATGCGGTCGAGTAACCATGCCAGTTCCAGTCCGGCAAGCGACAAATCAACCCTGCAGCCAGTCCGATCCCTGAGACGAACCCGACTTTCTGCCAGTACGACAGACCGTCCGTCTGAAGCAGCAGCCACGTCATCAGGACACTCACCAGTGCACCAATCAAGAACGCCCGGAGCATCGCCAGCGGCACGGATCCAAAACCTTCTCTCTGAATGATTGCCGTCACGATCGGTCCGGCTGTCATTCGCTGCTGCGCGGCTCGGTCGGCTGCAGCTTGCGCGGCCTTGTCCATCGTCTTGTCGTGCCGTGCCGGCGCGGGCATTCCGTACACTCCCGACCCGGGGGCGGCTGAAAGCACGGTGCGTTCGACGGCCGCCTCATCGGCAAACGCGCGAAATGTGGCGTGATGCCAGGGGAGCACCATCCATGAGAACGCGCCCCAGATCCAGAGGATGGCTCCACCGACGAGCGCGCCCCAGACGAGTGTGATGCCCATGTCGCCCTCGCGACTGGAGAGTCTAGCGGCGCGAGTGACGGGACGTCTTGAAAGAATGCGACGTCAACCGCCGCGCGGCCACCACGCGCTCGTCGGCGGGACGTCGGTGAATTGCCGGAATTCCCGGCAGAAATGCGCCTGATCGGCGTACCCGATGCGCTGCGCGAGATCGGCCCAGTCACAGTCACGACGCTCGGACATGCTCTCGACCGCGCATTGAAATCGCATGACGCGGCACCACCTCTTCGGAGAAAGTCCGATGTTCGCGAGAAACTCGCGCTCGAGATGCCGCCGGCTGACACCGAGCCGACTCGCAAGGTCGTCGATCCGGATCCGGCCTTGCTGGGCGCGGATGGCGTCGATCGCTCGGGTAAAGAAGCCGTCCGGCGGCGTCGTCTGCCGGGTGAACGATTCGATCACCCGCTGCATCGCATCAGGTCGTTTGCCGGATGCACCCGCAGAAGCGACGCCTTCGGCGAGTTTCGCGTCGAGCGATGGCGCGACCGAGCCAAGCGGCACGATGCGATTGACGAGGCGTGCGAGCGGCACATTCACCATGGCACGGACGACTCCCGGCCGCAGTCGAACGCCGACCAGATCGACCGCGCCGGAATAGATCAGGCGCCGAACGCGATCGGACGGACCGAGCAGCACACGTCTCTGCAATCGCCGTCGCGGTGGAATCGCGATCGGGTCGCCGCACGACACCACGATCTCAGCCGCGCCGTCAGGAAGAATGGTCCCGCGCCCAGCCGTCGCCGGATCCGCGCGGCTTGTCATCGTCCAGATGGCTTCGACGAATGGGCGCAACTCGTCCCGAGGAGCGGATTCGCCGTATCCCATTCGCCTCAGCCTCGCCGCGTCACTCGCCCGAGATATCGCAGCAATCCAAGGTTGAGCAGGAGGCACACGAGACTTGCAATGGCCGCAGGCCAGACGACGCCGTCGTCTCCTCCGAGATACGCGTTCATCGTCGCCGTGAGCAGCCAGAGCTGCAGGACGACGAGAATCACGACGAATGCGAGCATGCCGAAGACGACCGTCGTCTGTTGTTCGCGCGTGAACGGACGGCGCAGCGCCATCTCAGACCGTCCTCAACTCGACGCCCGTGGCGAACACGTCGCCGCCGCGCACGTCGAGCTGAATTCTGGGCAGCGGACGCGGCGGAGGCCCGGCGATCGGGCGTCCGGAGCGCAGATCGAACAGCCCTTCATGACAGGGACAGTGCAGGACACCTTCGGCCGGTCTCGGGATCACAGCACACGACAGATGCGTGCACTTCTGGCTGTACGCCACGAGCTCACGTTCGCCCACCCGAACGAGCACACACGGATCGTGTTCGCCCGGGTAGTTGAAGACCACGGCACCGCCGACGGGCAGCGCAGCCAGGCTGGCGATCCGGCGAGCCTCGGCCAGACCGAGGCGCCGGCGAAGCCAGTTCTCGCCGGCGATCCAGAACTGGCCGACGGTCAACGCGAAGCTCGTGAGCACCAGGAACTTCACGAAGTCGCGGCGCTCGACGTACTGATCCTGCGGCCAGTCGATCGGAAAATCCTGGCGCCACGCCGGCTGCAGCTCGGGCGGCCGGAAATCCGGCGCAATCGTGATCTGTTCCCGCTCGAGCGCGGGCCCGTACAAGTTGGCGGGCGCCGTACCGGTCAGCCCTTCACGGGCCGCGGAATCGATGCGGGCATCGACGGGCGCTTTCGGATGAATGTCCCGGGTGGCCACGGCTAGACCTCGATTCCGGCGAACGGATCGCGCTCGTCGGCCGGCTGATCCGGCGATGGTTCGGGACCGGGCGCAATGACCTTCAGTACTTTGGCGCGGCTGCGCGGTTGCTCGTCCATGGCCGAAGTGACGTCGACGTACGGCGCCGGCGCCGCAAGCTCGCGGGGCACCATCATCATGACCAGCGTCGTGATCGTCTGATTGCCGAACTGGAACCGGTTGACCGGCGTCGATCGCGGACGAAGCTGCGCGATCTGCTCGTGCGTGCCGAAGAACAGCGCCTGGCTGGGACAGACGGTGGCGCACATCGGCTTCTTCCCGACGCTCGTGCGGTCGTAGCACATGTCGCACTTCATCATGATCTTGCGGTCTTCGTAGAGCTCCGGCACGCCGAACGGACATGCCACGACGCAGTTGCCGCACGCGATGCAGCGCGGCCGGCGGGCCGACTGCACGACGCCGTCTCCCGTCCGTTTGATCGCATCGGCCGGACAGACCTCGGCGCACGTCGGCTCTTCGCAATGCATGCACACGACAGGCACGGTCTGCGTGCTCTGACTGCGATCAACGAACTCGAGATGAATCATCGATTCGCCTCGATGCGTGTCGCACTCCGTGCACGCCTGCACGCAGGCCTGACAGCCAATGCAGCGGCTCGGATCGATGAAGAAGTGGAGGTAATCGGGCTTCATTGCTGCGGCTCGAGGATCCCGTCGTATTCCGGCGCGCGCTCCGCCTTTCTCACGCGGCAGCCGCAGACTTTGTACTGGGGAATCTTGCTGATCGGATCCTGCGCGGCCACCGTGAGCTGGTTTGCACTCTTCCGGCCGGGCCAGTGGTACGGAATGAACACCGTGTCCGGCCGGATCGTCGTCACGACCATCGCCCGCAGGGTGATCGATCCGCGCCGTGTCTCGGCCATCGCCCAGTCGCCGTCCGCAATCCCGAGCTTGTCGGCCAGCCGTGGATGCATCTCGATCCGCGGCTCGGGGTACTGGCGAACCAGCGGACCAATCCGCCGCGTCTGCGTACCCGACAGAAACTGACTGACGACGCGTCCGGTCGTGAGAAACAGCGGGTACTCCTCGCTCGCATCGTCGACCGGAGGCCGGTAGTCGGCGACGTTGAACCGCGCGCGGCCGTCGGGGAAATAGAACGGACCGGCGCCTTTCGCGACCGGGTTGTAGCTGCCCGGCTCGAAGAGGCGCGGCGTGCCTGGATGGTCGGTCAACGGCTCGCCCGTCCGCGGATCGTCGCTGTAGCAGGGCCAGAACACGCCGAGCTGGCGTTCGACCTTCTCGTACGTGACGCCCGAATAATCCGCCACGCCGCCCTTGCTGGCGATTCTCAGCTCCTCGAAGATCTCGCGCGGCGACGTGAAGGTGAATCCGTGCGGCCGTCCGAGACCGTGCGCGATATCCTGGAGAATCCGCCAATCCTCGCGGGCCTCACCGGGACACGCGACCGCTTTGTTGACCTTGATGATTCGTCCTTCGACCTGGGTGACGACGCCTTCGTCTTCTTCGTGCAGGCTTCCGGGAAGCACGACATCGGCATGCCGCGCCGTCTCGCTGAGAAAGAAATCGATGGCGACGAAGAATTCCAGCTTGTCCAGGCAGCGAGTCACGAACGTGTTGTCCGGCAGCGACACCTTGGGGTTGAAACAAATCGCGATCAGCCCTTTGATTTCGCCCGCATCGATCTTGCGGAACATCTCGTAGGTGTCGACGCCGGGACCCGGGAGATCGCGTTCGTCGATGCCCCAGACACCCGCGATGTATTTGCGGTGCTCGGGATTGCTGATGTCGCGCAATCCCGGCAGTTGGTCGCACTTCTGACCATGCTCGCGGCCGCCCTGGCCGTTCGCCTGTCCGACGATAGTGCCGTATCCGCTTTTGGGTTTGCCGATGCGGCCGGTGGCGAGGACCAGGTTGATGCTGCCGAGCGCGTTCTGGACGCCGTTCGAATGATGCTCGATGCCGCGTGCGTGGAAGAGAAAGCTGGTTTTCGCGCGTCCCCACCACTCGGCGGCCTGCATCAACGACCGCGCGGGCACGCCGGTCACCTCGCTCGTCCGCTCCAGCGTCCATTGCGCGCAGTACTCCACAACTTCATCGAAGCCGCTCGTGTGCGCGTCGATGAAGGCGCGATCGATCCAGTCACGTTCGATCAGGATCTGCAGGACGCCCGCAAACAGCGCCGCATCCCGGCCGGGTTTGACCGGCAAGTACAGGTCGCACGTTCGCGCCGCAGGCGTGATGCGCGGATCCTGCATGATGATCTTCGCGCCCTGCTCCCGCGCCTGCCAGAGATAGTTGGTCGTGATCGGGGAGCATTCGGCGACGTTCGACCCGGCCACCCAGATCACGTCGGTGCCGACCATGTCGGACCACGGGCTGGTCGTGCGATCGATCCCGAACGCCTTCTTGTTCGCCGCGCCGGCGCTGACCATGCAGAGCCGGCCGTTGTAATCGATGTACGGCGTCTTCAAACACACTCGTGCGAACTTGCCGAGCAGGTACGTCTTCTCCGTCGTCAAGCTGGCACCGCCAAGTACGCCGACCGACGACGGCCCGTGCGCTTTGTGAAGGCGATCGATGGCGGCGGTCACGCGAGCGATCGCGGCGTCGTACGGCAACGGACTGAATCCTCTCGCACTCGACGTGTCGCGGGCGAGCGCCGTGACGAGCCGATCGGGATGTGAGCCTTGCAGATACCGCTTGACGCCTTTCGGGCACAGCATCCCGCGGTTGAACGGAAAATCCTCCCAGGGCTCGAAGCCGATGACCTGGTTGTCGCGCACCTTGAGCTGAATGCCGCACTGCTGGCCGCAGAAGCAGCAATGCGTCTTGACGAGCCGGTCGGGCTCGACGCTCGTCGAGAGACGCACGCCGGTCATCGACGAGAGGTGCGGCCCGAAGGCCTCGATGATCCGGTGCTCGTCAACGGGAATCGTCGCCATCACCGTGATCTATTGAGCGCGCCAAAGTGCCGCTTGCGCCAGCCCGAAGAGCGCCCGCCGGCAGCGCGCGCAAACCTGTTGATAGTGCCGGTTGCCGTCGAGCTCGTACTGGAATCCCAGCTCACGCTCTACGGTCATCAGATCGCGGACCATCATGGCCGGCGCGTACGCGCGTCCGCATCTGATGCAGCGCGCCTGTTCGCCGCGCGCCCCAGCGTCCTTGTAGAAGCTCACGCCGAGCTGAGCCGGCCGCTGGAAGATATGGAACAGCTTGCCGAACGGCAGCCAGAGCAGCGTGATGATCACCGTCGCGGCGTGAAGGATCGCGAGGAAGTCGTAGGCGTATCCCTTCATCCACGTGTAGCTGGCGGTCAGCATCAACCCGGTCACGCTGATCGCGAAGAGCAAGAGCAGCGGCATGATGTCCTGGCCGAATTGTTGTGCCGCGGCCGCACCGTGATCGATCATGCGGCGCCGGAACGCGAGCATGACGCCGGCAATGACCAGGAATGACGACCACACGAGCCCGTGAAAGACGATGAACGCGATCGGCGAAGCCACCGGAAAATCCTGAACCGGAATCCCGAACACGAACGTCCGGTAGACCTCGAGGTTGCCGGGCACGGTCTCGAAGTGAATCCAGCCCCAGACCAGCGGAAACGTGATGGCCGCCGCCATCAGGCAGCCCCACATGATGAGCCAGTGCGCGAGGCCGCGCAGCCGTCCGCGCCGGAAGATGAAGCGATTGGCGACGACATCGACGAGTGCCCGTTGTCCCAGCGTCGCGACATTCCTGCCGACACGTGTCGTGAAGAACGCCTGCCAGCCTCGCCGCCAGTACATCCGCGTCGGCGGCCGCTCGATCCACATCGCATAGCGGTACGCGATGCCGAACGTGGCAAACAGCGTCGCGAAGGTGTAGCCGACGAGCGCCGCGTCGAAATGCTGCAGGTTCCGCGAGCCGACGACGATGGCGGCGGCCAGGGCCAGCGTGACGAGGATGGCCCACGCGCCGGCGCGCACACGATCCATGGCCGCGCGGACAGGCGGCGGAAGCGCTTCACGCGAGGTGGTGTCGGCCGCGCGAAAGACACGCTGATTCGCGAACCGCAGCACCAGCGCTGTCACCGACAGCAGCACGAATCCCGGCCAGATGACGCCCAGAGAATCTCGAAAGACGCCGAGGAGAATCGGCGGGAAGAATCCACCCAATCCGCCAAGCGCGCCGACGAGCCCGGTGACGGTACCGGTCTCGCGAGGAAACTGCTCGGGCACCAGCTTGAACACGGCGCCGTTGCCGAATCCCAGCAGCGCCGCACATCCGAGGGCGCCCACGGTGAACGGCACCATCGACGGCCACGCGAGCAGCCACGAACACGCGGCGACGCCGCCAAACACCCAGGACAGCACCTGCGCGCCGCCGATCCGATCGGCGAGCCAACCGCCCACGGGCCGCATGGCGGTCGCCAGGACGACGAACCCGGCTGCACGGAAACCGGCGTCGGCCGGACTCAGGCCAAACTGCGCGCGGAGCAGCGTCGGCAGATAGATCGAGAACGCGACGAATCCACCGAACGTGAGGAAATAGAACGCGCCAAGAAGCCACGCCTTCGGCGCGGTCCGCAGCACGCGAATCATCGCGCCTGCGCCGGCTGGCCGCGGGCGGCCCGTCGCATTTCGTGCCAGCACAGCGAAGACGACGGCCCAGACAAACAGGATCGCGCTCGCGCCGCGAAAGACCGCCGGCCATCCCAGCGCGCGCGCCAGGACGGGACCGCCAAACACCGCGATCGACTGCCCCATCGTGCCGAGCCCGTACACGCCGAGCATCGTGCCGTGCCGACCCGCGGGCGCCCATCGCGACACGAACGCCGCACCGATCGCGAACGACGATCCGGCGAGACCCAGGAAGAACGCCGCGGCAATCAGGCTGCCGTAGCTCGTGGTCAGCGGGACGAGCCACGCGGCAAACGCCGCGACGGCAAGCAGGATCGTGAACATGATCCGCCCGCCGAACCGATCGGTGAGCATGCCCATCGGCAGCCGCGCCAGCGATCCGAGCAGGACCGGAACGGCGACCAGGAATGCCGTCTGCGAAGCCGTGAGGTGATAGAGCTCGGCGAAGATCGACGCCAAGCCGCCGATCAGGCCCCAAGCCGCGAACGACAACGTGAACGAGATCGTGGCGAGCACCAGCGGTTGCCGAGTTGGTGCCCGAGTGGTAGGCGTGGCTATCATTCTCTCTCTGGTGCCTTCACCCGTCGACGCACAGTGGGGGAAGGCACAGCATACTCCTTCGAAACGACTTCAACGCGCCCTCGCGAACCGCGCCAACCCGGGCGCGAATTGATTCACTCGTCAGCACTCGTCGTCGACGGGGGCATGGTCCCCGGCCGCGACCGGTACCGGCCGGACCGCTTCCGAACGCTCGACATCGATGGTGCACTCCGTCAGAAGCGCCGCGAGCGCACCAACCGCCGCGAGGATCGGCGCGAGGACCGTGCCGACAACGCCGACCGTCAATGGAAACTCCGCGATCGTCCGGTCGTGCTGCCGGATGCGGACGCGTCGCACATTTCCTTCGGCGATGAGCTCCTTGACTTTCTTCAGCAGCGCGTCGCCTTTGACCTCAATCGATTCCCAGAACGTCCGCTCTTTCATGGCTGGTTCTCCACACAATCACCTCGGTCAGACAACAATCGTCAGCTTGTTCTCGACTTTGGTCACGCCGGGCGCAGCCCAGGCGGCCCGCTCGGCATCCTGCTTCTCGGCGTACGATCGCACTTCACCCGTCAGCGTCACTGCGGTGTTCATCGCGGACACGTGGACGCGTGAGGCATCGACTTCCGCGCTCCGGTGCAGCGCGGCTTCAATCTTCGTTCTCACGTCCGCAACGGAGACGCGCGGCTTGACGACGATCAGATTCAACAGGCTTCTCACGCCCGGCAGGTGCCGCACCGCCTGCTCGGCCGCGAGCTTCTGATACATCCATTCGACGGCGCCTTCGAGGGTGATGTGGCCGCTGCGCACCGCGGCCTTGACCGTCGTCGGAATGCTCAGGTGATTCTGCAGCGCGGCGGCGGCGTCTCTCGCGATCTCGGGATCGACGCGCTCACGCAGGAGCTTGACCTGAAGCTCGTTGGCCACGGCGCGGACGCCCTGCACGCGAAGCGCAGCCCGCTCGGCTGCCATCCGCTCGGCGTAGTTCGACACGTAACCGGAGAGCGTGACGACCCCGTCTCTCGCGGCCACGCCGATTGACGTGGATTGGATTTCGGGATCCCAATTCAGCTCGTTCTCGACGAGCTCGTGAAGTTGTGTGGGGGCAAGCACAGCCATGACCGTCTCCTTCGCGAATCGGCCCACGATCGACACGGACCGCTGTCTCGATCGCAAACGATGTTCCAGGCCCGTTGACGCCGACGGCAGCCGGATCACCACACCCGGAGCCTGTCTGCGGCGGAATCAGCGGAATTCCCGCGCCGGTGGGAACTTCTGCCCAATCGTCGTCGAGCCGACGGAGGCCAGGATGGGTGTCGGGCATGGCAACCGTCCTGCACAATGGCCCAGGCGGCCGTGCCATGCCACGCCCGTCGAATCACGTCGAACCTCAGGGTCCACTGGAAATCACGCGGCACTACGTCCGTGAATTGATCTACGGATCGAACGACGGCATCATCACGACCTTTGCGGTCGTCGCCGGCGTGTCGGGCGGCAATCTGTCGGCGAATGTCGTGCTCATCTGCGGCGCCGCGAATCTTTTCGCCGACGGGCTGTCGATGGCCGCCGGAAACTACCTCGCCATTCGTTCACACGAGAGCGTGCTGGAAGCCCAGGGACTGCCGGAGGAAGAAGCCGCGCCGCTCCGTCACAGTCTGGCAACGCTCGCCGCGTTCATCCTGGCTGGAACGCTGCCGCTCGTGCCGTATGTCTTGCCCGTCGCTCCCGACGTTCGGTTCCTCTGGTCGATTGGCCTGACGCTGTTCGCATTGTTTGGAATCGGGGCGATGCGGTCCC
>Ga0111538_10015062_pt1 | contig 10178 bp, 8 predicted proteins | sample SoiMethybrSBSTD1_FD_79669 | JGI IMG/M metagenome (GOLD analysis project Ga0111538, IMG submission 79669) | Bulk soil microbial communities from a Populus tree surrounding site in Tennessee, USA - Soil MetaG P. TD hybrid SBSTD1 (version 2)... | ecosystem: Environmental > Terrestrial > Soil > Tree... | reverse complement strand
GGGCGCAGGGCAGCTTCATGTGGGATGCGCAGGGGCGGCGCATCCTGGATTTCTGCTCGGGGCAGATGAGCGCCATCATCGGCCACAGCCATCCCGAGATCGTGGAGGTGGTGCGCCGCGGCATCGGCGAGCTCGACCATCTCTACTCCACGATCCTGTCGCGCCCGGTCGTCGACCTGGCGGCGCTGCTGGCGGAATTGGCGCCGGGCAGGCTCGATCGCGTGCTGCTGGTCTCCACGGGCGGGGAGTCCAACGACGCGGCCATCCGCATGGCAAAACTCGCCTCCGGCCGGCACGAGATGGTCGGGCTGTCGCGCTCCTGGCACGGCGTCACGGGTGCTGCCGCCTCCGCCACCTATTCCTCGAGCCGCCGCGGCTACGGCCCGTCCCACGTCGGGTCCTTCATGCTGGCGGCACCCGATGCCTACCGCTCCCGCTTCATCGGCGCGGACGGCCGCTACGACTGGCGATCGGAGCTGGATTTCGGCTTCGAGCTGGTCGACCGGCAATCCACGGGGGAGCTGGCGGCCTGCATCGCCGAACCGATCCTGAGCTCGGGCGGCGTGCTCGAGCCGCCCGTCGGCTACATGCCGGCGCTTGCGGAGAAATGCCGCGAGCGCGGCATGCTGCTGATCTTCGACGAGGCGCAGACCGGCCTCGGGCGCACCGGGCATCTCTTCGCCTGCGAGCGCGACGGCGTGGTGCCGGATTTCCTCACCCTGTCGAAGACCTTGGGCGCGGGCTTGCCGCTCGCCGCCGTGCTGACCACGCCGGAGATCGAGGACATCTGCCACGAGCGGGGCTTTCTGTTCTACACCACGCACGCCTCCGATCCCCTGCCGGCGGCCGTCGGCCTCAAAGTGCTGGAGATCGTGATCCGCGACAAGCTCGCCGAGCGCGCGCGCAGCTTGGGCGACTATCTGCGCGAGGGGTTGCGCGCGCTCCAGCAGCGCCACGAATGCATCGGCGACGTGCGCGGACGCGGCCTGCTCGTCGGCCTCGACCTGGTGCAGGACCGCGCCAGCAAGGCGCCCGCTCCGGAGTTGGCCCGGCGCGTGGCGGCCAACTGCCTCGACCTCGGCCTGATGACGAGCGTGGTGCGGGGCGGCTTCGGCATCTTCCGCATCGCGCCGCCGATCACGATCGCCAAGGACGAGATCGACCTCGCCCTGGATATTTTCGATGCGGCCATACGGAAAAGTCTCGCCTGATCGGCGTCATGGCAGGGTCCGCAATCCTGTTGCGCTGTTCCCTGCGGCACAGCTCGAGATCAACTATCCCCGCATCCTCCGTGACTCGGCGGATTGATTGGTGAACACCGTTCGCTCACCAGCCGCCAACGGTGCGGCGCCCGCGGCTTGGGCCGAATGTGGCCGAGGCGCGTTGATGTGCTAGCTTGGCGACGGCGGGTCGCGAACGGACGCCAACGAGGTGGATGACGATGTCACAGCCCCTGCAACGGCAGATTGTGGAGCGAGCGCGGGCCCTGATTGCGCGGCCCGAGGCGTGGAGCCGAGGCGAATTCGCGCGCGATGCGAACGGCCAGCCGGTGAGCTGGCGGTCCCCCGCCGCCGTGCAGTTCTGCGTCTGGGGCGCGCTCAATCGGGCTGCTTTCGAGATGACGGGCGACAAATATCGCAGCGTGCCGTTGGCCGACCATGCGGCCGCCGCGCTCCGCCACGGGGTCGCCAGCCTCTCACGCGTCAATGACGGCGGCACCCACGCCCAGGTGCTCGCTCTGTTCGACGCCTATCTGGGGAAGCGGGCAGCCTAGCCGCTGCCGGCGTGGCGCGTCTGCGCTTACCTTTTGCTAACCCTAGATCGCTGCAATTTTAGACAAATGCGGTCCTCGCCAAGAAAGAATTAGAGTTGCTCGGGTAGCCCTGCTCCCTCGGACAGGTGGGGAGCGGCGATGTCGCAGAGCGGTAAACGGCGAGGGCTGGCTCGCTGCGTGGTGCGCCATGGGCGGGGCGGTGGCTTGGTGCCGACCCACGAGCGCGAGCTTCTAGGCGCCGTTTGGGAGGCCGTGAACGTCGGCAGAGACCACAAGGCTCTCGCCGTCGTGCGCGACGGTACCATCTGCAACATCAACATGCTGGCGGCACAGCTATGCGAGCGCCCCTCGGGCGAGCTCATCGGCAAGCGTGTCGCCGACCTCCTGGAGGGGGCGCCGCCAGCGAGGTCTCATGCCAACGAGCGCTGGCAGACGGCACTGAGGACGGCATCGGGCCACACGATTGCCGTCGAGGTCACCCGCCAGGCGCTCGGCATGCGGCTGCAAGACTTCGAGGTTTACGCGATCCGCGATCTGCGCAGGCGGCACGCAGCGGCAGAGCAACTGCAGCGCCAGAGCGAGTTGCTGCTGCAGCATGAGGAAGACCTCAAGGCGCAAAATTCCAAGCTCGACGCGGCCCTCTCGAACATGTTTCAAGGGCTTGCCATGTTCGACGCCGAGCAGCGGGTGGTAATCGCCAACGATCGCTTCGCGGAGATGTATGGCCAAGCGCCGGACGAGGTGAGGCCCGGCACGCCGCTGCGTGACATCATCGAAAAGCGCATCGCCAGCGGCCATTACGTGGGTACCACGGCCGAGGAGGTGCTGAGACGCATGCGCGAGCGCGTGGCGCGCCAGAAGGTCAGCCACATGACGGCGCGCATGGGCGACGGGCGCACCATCGCGGTCTCGATCAGGCCGCGGCCCGATGGCGGGTGGGTCACGACCCATCAGGACATCACGGAACGGGAAAAGCTCACGGCCCAGCTCGAGCAGCAAAACCGTCTCCTGAAGCAGCGCGAGACGGAGCTGGCCGCCCAGAATGCCCGCGTCGATGCGGCCATCAACAACATGACGCAGGGCTTGTGCCTGTTCGACGCCGACAAGCGTGTGGTGATTGCCAACCGCCGCTACGCCGAGATCTACGGCCTCACGCACGCGCAAGTGCAGCCCGGCACATCGCTGCAAGAGATCCTGGAGGCGCGCGCCGCCACCGGCGTCTACGCGGGGATCGACGCGAGCACGTTCGTCGCCGAGAGCATCGCCAGCTTCAATCAAAAGGTTTCTCAGGTCGTCAAGCTGGTCGACGGCCGCGCCATCTCTGTCGTGCGCCTGCCGATGGCGGATGGCGGCGTGGTCAGCACGCACGAGGACATCACCGAGCGCGAGAAGCTCACCGCGCGCTTGGCCGAGCAGCACCAGCAGCTCGATGCCGCATTGGACAACATGCGGCAGGGCCTGGCCATGTTCGATTCCGACCAGCGGCTGGTCGTCTGCAACAAGCGCTATGCCGAGATGTACGGCCTAACGCCCGAGCAGGTGAAACCCGGCACGACCGTGCGCCAGATCCTGGAGTACCGCATCGCCAGCGGCTTCTATCACGTCCGCGATGCCGACGGGTTCGTGAGCAGCTGGACCAGCAACTTCGGCGACGTCTCATCGCGCATCCAGGAGCTGGCGGACGGGCGCATCATCAACGTCACGCGCAGCGCCATGCCGAACGGTGGCCGCCTGGTGACGCACGAGGATATCACCGAGCGCGAGCAGCTCCATGCCCGGCTCGAGGAGCAGCATCGCCTGCTCAAGGAGCACGAGGAGAAGCTGCGCGTGCAGAACCTGCAGCTGGATGCGGCCCTCAACAACATGGTGCAAGGCCTCGCCATGTTCGATGCCGAGCAGCGCATCGTCGTCGCCAACGAGCGCTACGCGCACATGTACGGATTGGCGCCGGAGCAGATCGGGCCGGGCACCAGCTTGCGCCAGATCGTGCAGTCCCGGATCGCACTCGGCCACTATCCCGGACGCAATGCCGAGGAGGTGATGCAGGAGACGCTCGCCCGCATCTCCGGGAAGGAGGCCGGTAACTATCTGAGCGAGCTCACGGACGGTCGCTGCATCGCCGTGTCCCTGCAGCGCATGGCCAACGGCGGCACCGTCACGACGCATCAGGACATCACCGACCAGCGTCGTGCCGAGGCCAAGATCACGCACATGGCGCTGCACGATGCGCTGACGGGTCTGCCCAACCGCGTCCTGCTGAACGAGCGGCTCGAGAACGCATTGGCCCGGGCCCGGCGCGGCGAATCGGTCGCCACTCACATGCTCGACCTCGACCACTTCAAGCATGTGAACGACACGCTCGGCCACCCCGCCGGCGACAAGCTCCTGCGCATGGTCACCGAGCGGCTTGTCGCCCAGGTGCGCGAGACCGACACGATTGCGCGCATGGGCGGCGACGAGTTTGCCATCATGCAGATCGGGATATCCCAACCGCCCGACGCCACCGCGCTCGCCCACCGCATCATCGAGGCGCTGAGCGCACCCTTCGAGATCGACGGGCATCAGGTCGTGATCGGCACCAGCGTCGGCATCGCGCTCAGCCCCATGGACGGCGTGAACCCCGAGCAGATCATCCGCAATGCCGATCTTGCCCTCTACCGCGCCAAGGGCGACGGCCGCGGCACCTACCGCTTCTTCGAGCAGGAGATGGACACGCAGATGCAGGCCCGCCATGCGCTGGAACGCGACTTGCGCCGGGCGCTGCCGGCTTGCGAGTTCGAACTGTATTACCAGCCTGTCGTCGACCTTGCGACGGACAGCATCAGCGGTTTCGAGGCCCTCATTCGCTGGCATCACCCGGAGCGGGGCATGATCCCGCCGGATGCCTTCATCCCACTGGCCGAGGAGATCGGGCTGATCGTGCCGCTCGGCGAATGGACCATCCGGCAGGCCTGTGCCCAGGCGGCGCGCTGGCCGGCCGATCTCAAGGTCGCCGTCAATCTATCAGCGACGCAATTCAGGAGCCCCGGGCTCATTGGGGTGATTGCCAACGCGCTGGCGGCGTCCGGTCTGGCTCCCGACCGGCTGGAGCTCGAGATCACCGAGACCACGCTGCTGCACGACAGCGAAGCGACGCTTGCCATGCTCTATCGGCTGAGAGAGCTCGGCGTGCGCATCGCCATGGACGATTTCGGCACCGGCTACTCCTCGCTCAGCTGCCTGCAGAGCTTCCCTTTCGACAAGATCAAAATCGACCGCTCGTTCGTAAAGGATATTGTCGAGAGCGTAGGTTCCCTCAACATCGTGCGGGCGGTGGCGGCGCTCGCCAACGGGCTGGGCATTGCCGCAACCGCGGAAGGCGTCGAGACCAAGGCGCAGCTCGATACCATCCGCTCCGAGGGCTGCAGCGAGATGCAGGGCTTCCTCTTCAGTCGCCCCTTGCCCGCCGCCGAGATCGAGCGGCAGTTCCTTGCGGACCGCAGGAACGCAACGGCTGGCAGCTCGGCCGCAGCGTGAGCGGCCGGCTGCTTCGCTGCCCTGGGAAGCGAGTCTACTACGCTCGTCGCACCAAACCGGCGACCAGCGAGATGACGAAGAGGACGATGAACACCCAGAACAGAAGCCGTGCGGCCTCCATCGCGAACCCGGCGACGCCGCCGAAGCCCACGGCGGCCGCGATCAGCGCCACAACCAGGAAGATGAGCGCGTAGTGAAGAAGGTTACCCATGTGCAGCCTCCAATGATTGTCCGCCGCGCGGACAAAGCTTGATCGCCGCTTTAGAAACACCGCAGGCTGGCGCGGGTTCCGCCGGCGTAATGGGAACCGGAGCCTTCGCCGGACGTTCTTTGGCCCTGTCGATCTCTCAGGAGACGCCCCATGGGCCGCGGATTACTCCTTTGGCTGGTTGGAATTCCTCTCCCGGTCATCCTCGTCCTCTACTTTCTCGGCTATCTCCACTAAGCTTGGCCGATTTCCTGATCCCCGAAGGGTCGGGGCGCGGGGCAGGCCGAAGGGGGATTGCCGATGCCGGACGTACTGGGGTGGCGCAAGACGTTCGGCGCGATCGGCCCCTCCACGAACACCGTCGTGCAGCCCGATTTCGACGCCATGCGGCCCGTGGGTGTCACCAATCACTACAGCCGCATCTTCACCCCCAACTCAGCGGCGCTCAGCAACGAGACCTTCCGCGCCGGCATCGCTACCATCAGCGACAACGTCATGGATGCAGTGAAGAGCGTCATGACGTGCGCGCCCGACTATCTCGTCATGGGCATGTCGGCGATCACGTTCTTCGGCGGGCCGCGGGGAGCCGATGCATTCGTGCGGCGGATGGAAGACGCGACGGGTGTCGGCATAAGCATCGGCAGCCATTCCACGACGGCGGCCTTGCGCGCCTACGGCAATGTGCGCCGCATCGCCATCCTCTCCCCCTACTGGCCCGTCATGAACGAAGCGGTGAGCGGCTATTTCACGGACATGGGCTTCGCGGTCGTGCGCGACGTCGCTCTCCAGTGCCCATCGTGGACGTCAATTGCGCAGGTTACGCCGGCGCAGTGTCGCGAGGCGCTGCGCAAGCTCGACGGCGACGACGTGGATGCGCTCGTCCAGGTCGGCACCAACCTGTCGATGGTCAGGCTCGCCGCGGCGGCGGAACTCTGGCTCGGCAAGCCCGTCATCGCCATCAACGCCGCCACCTACTGGCACGCTCTGCGCGCCAACGGCATCATGGATCGCATGGAAGGCTTCGGCCGTCTGCTCAGCGATTTTTGAGAGCCTGAGGCGACTTTTCTTGCACCGACCCGCGCGGCGCCCCGTGCAGCGCTCGGCCACGTCGAGGCCTGAGCTTGCCTGGAACCTGCCCCCGCAGCGTCGCGTTCTTCGCCACAACGAGGAGGTTCTCATGAAGCTTAAACTCTCGATCGGCGCGGCAGTCTGCGCGCTGGCGCTGGCCGGCAGTTCGCTGGCCGCGCAGGCCGATATCGGCGGGGCGGCAAGTCATCTTGGGACGGCAGCTCGCGCGCAGTCGAACGTCGATGCGGTCGCTTATCGCAATTGCTGGTGGCGGCATGGCGTCCGGCACTGTCGGTACTATCGCAGCGGGAGGACGTACGGATACAGCGGCCCGCACCTGCCCGAGGCCTATCCGACCGGCTCGTCGCGCTGGTGGCAGGAGATGGATCGTCAGGATCGCGGCGGTCGCGGCCGGCGATAGGCTTGACGAGACATCGCCCTCTCTAGTCGCCTGCCTCGGCATCCGCTGCGGCAGGCGACGTGTTGCAAGCTAGGCGCATCGCGCAGCGCGTCGTCCAGTCTGTCTCCGCGAAAAAAAATGGCCTCAGCTCTGCGGAACCAAGGCCCATAAGTCGTAGGAGGGGGACCTCCATGGGGCCTTACAAAGCGCAATCTTGCCGGCTCATCAAGCGCCGTTGACTGGTGGGGTCAGCCGCCCGTCAGAAAGCCAAGAAAGGGTCCTCCGAAGCGCGGCATACCTGCGACGCACGGATTCGACGTCCCATCGGGTCGCTATGCGGCTAAGCCTGGCCGGACGAATACGGACTTTTCGATCTCGGATAATCAGTCCGGCTTGGCCAGGTAGCGCTTGTCGAGCATCACGTGGATGCCCTTGGCGCCGTTGACGACCTGCGTGACCCGCAGGTCGGCGGCGAGGCTGCACAGCTGGTAGGCCCGCTGACGGCCGATCCCGGTCTCCCGGGCGACAAGGTCGATCATCTGGCGGAGCGCAATGACCACGCAATCGTCGAGGTCGGGATCGAAGGCCATCGTGATGACGTGCGTCGGCGTCTCGGCGCGTGGCCACTCGAGCCTGAGATCCTCGCGCACCACGAGCTCGAAGGTGCCGATAAGTCCCGTTTCAATGGCCGTTACGCACACTTCGCCGTCGCCCTGCGCGCCATGGCCGTCGCCGACCGAGAACAGCGCCTCGTCGACATGGATGGGCAGATAGAGCGTCGTTCCCGCCACCAGCTCCTTGTTGTCGAGGTTGCCGCCGTTCTTGCGGGGCGGCAGCGTGGAGATTCTGCCCCAGGCGGCCGGCGGTGCCACCGCCAGCACGCCGAAGAACGGCCGCAGCGGCAGCTCGAGGCCCCAGGGCAGCCGACCCGTCATCCGCTGCCGGTCGAGCGTGACGTGCAGGAGATGCCGCTCGGGGAAGTCGTCGGGCAGCGCGCCCGTGAGGGGGCCGGAGAAATTGTAGCCCCAATCGTAATGCAGCTCGATCGCCTTGATGCGCACCTCGAGCACTTGCCCGGCCTTGGCGCCCCTGATCGCCACGGGCCCCGTGCACATGTGGCCCGGCAGTATTTGAGGCACATGCGCCTGCACGGCGGCGAGCGCCTCGGGCACCACCAGCGGTGCGGGCGGATTCATCTCGCGCCCACCCGACACCGTCGACACTACGACCGTGTCGCCGCTGTCCACGGTGAGGAGCGGCGGCAGCTTCGCGTCGAAATAGCCCCAATGCACAGTCGCAGCCCCGGCATCGAGGCGATGAGTCTTGGGCATAGGATTCGAGGTCCCCAGTCAGAATTCCGGTCCGGGTGGCAGCCTAGGCCCGTTTGTCATGCGCCCACAACGGCCTTTGGGGGACTTGGGCGAGAGGGCGTGCGTTGACGCCGCCGACGCGGCCGGTGTACGTGATATATCAGCATCAGACACCAGGCCCGGCGATCGCAGGGAGGCGCAGATGGTCACCGAACGGCAGAAGGCGTTCCGCCAAGAGTACCGCTCGCGCATCATGGGCTGGTATGACGGCTATCTGCACGTCGCCATCATCTATGCCATGGGCGCGGCGGCCTTCACCATCTACTTGCAGCACATCCACAACGTGACGCCGCTCGAGTGGCTCACCATACCCATCACCTTCCTGTTCACGAACATCTTCGAGTGGGCCGTGCACCGCTTCGTCATGCACCGGCCGGTTAACATCAAGGGGCTCAGGGCCATCTACGAGCGCCACACGCTCAACCATCACCAGTTCTTCACCGACGAGGAGATGCGCTTCCGCGACCACAAGGACTGGCGTGTCACCGTGTTTCCGCCCTACGCGCTGGTGGTGTTCATCTTGATGTCGATCCCGGGCGGACTGATCCTGGGGTGGGTGCTGTCGCCCAACGTCGGCTGGCTCTTCATGTGCACGACCACGGGCATGTACCTGATCTACGAGTTCATGCACTTCTGCTGCCACGTCGACGAGAACTGGTTCGTGCGCCACTGCCCGTTCGTCAATACGCTCAGGCGCCATCACACCGCCCACCACAATGCGCGGCTGATGATGGAGACCAATATGAACCTGACGTTCCCGATTGCCGATTGGCTGTTCGGGACATCGGACCTCGACCGCGGGCTCGTCGGCCATCTCTTCAACGGCTACAGCGACGCGCACTTGAAAAAGAGGCTGCGCGGGGCGCCGAAGCGGCCCGACCTCGCCGCCGCTCAGCCGCTCGGGAATTACTAACGGTCATGGCTCCCCCCACCCCTAACCCCTCCCCGCGTCGTGTCGAAGACACGCCTTCGGCATGATGGGGAGGGGGATCTCGCGGAGTGCGCGATGCCGAGTGACGTCAAGGCGATACTTTCCGTGATTGCGTTGGCGGTGGCGGCGGCCTTCGCCCATTGGGAAAGCTCGGTCGGCAACGGCCATCTTTACTGGTTCGTCATCGGCTTCGGCATCTTTGCGGTCGTGGCTATGTGGGTGTTCCCCGAGGCCGTAGGCAAAAATGACGCCAGAAAGAAAGGCTAACCCCAGGCAAGCGCGGACCGAGGGCCGCAAGCCCGCCGTCCCGCTCTCGCTTGGCGACATCGAGACGGCGGCCGAGCTGGTGCGTGGGCTGGTTCCGCCAACGCCGCAGCACGCTTGGCCTTTGCTGGCCCAGCGGATTGGTGCGGACGTGTGGGTGAAGCACGAGAACCACACGGCCATCGGCGCCTTCAAGATCCGCGGCGGCATCACCTACATGCACTGGCTGAAGCGCGCAAAGCCTAAGGTGAAAGGCGTCATCACCGCCACGCGGGGCAACCACGGCCAGTCGATCGCGCTCGCCGCCCGTCGAGCGGGACTGTCGGCCACCATCCTCGTTCCGCATGGCAACAACGTCGAGAAGAACGCGGCCATGCGGAGCTTCGGCGCCGAGCTCGTCGTCCACGGGCGCGACTTCGACGAGGCCAAGGCTCACGCTGCGGCGCTGGCAAGGGAGCGTGGACTGCATTTCGTGCCGTCGTTCGACCTCGAGCTGGTGAAGGGCGTCGCCACCTACGCGCTGGAGCTGTTTCGCGGCGTTCCCGATCTCGCCACGGTCTACGTGCCGATCGGCATGGGCTCGGGCATCTGCGGGCTGATCGCCGTGCGCGACCTGCTCGGCCTGACGACGGAGATCGTCGGCGTGG
>Ga0111538_10015061_pt1 | contig 10178 bp, 6 predicted proteins | sample SoiMethybrSBSTD1_FD_79669 | JGI IMG/M metagenome (GOLD analysis project Ga0111538, IMG submission 79669) | Bulk soil microbial communities from a Populus tree surrounding site in Tennessee, USA - Soil MetaG P. TD hybrid SBSTD1 (version 2)... | ecosystem: Environmental > Terrestrial > Soil > Tree... | reverse complement strand
CGCCGGCGCGCTCATCGGCCTCGGCGAGCCGGGCGTGGTCGGCGCCGCGTACACCCGACGGTCATCCCGATCTTCAAGGCACCTGGATCAGCAACAGTGCGACGCCCCTCGAGCGGCCGAAGGAGTTCGCCGGCCGCCCACTGCTCAGCGAGGAAGAAGTCGACCAGCTGACGAAGCGGGCCGCGCGCCTGTTCAAGAGCGACGACATCGACTCGGATTTTGCCGGCGGCGACAACTTCTTTCTCGCCGCGCTCGCCAACCCCGATCGTTTCCGCAATCCGAACTCCACCGGCGGCACCGACGGCATGATCGAGCGTTGGTTCGAACGGCGCACGTCGCTCATCGTGGACCCGCCCGACGGCAGAATCCCGTGGACGCCCGAGGGGCGGCAGCGGCAGGCCGCTGCGGCGCGGACTCGCGCGTTTGCCGGTCCCATCGCAGGCCCGGAAGACCTGACCAACGATGCGCGCTGCCTGACGTGGGGCACCCCGAGACTGGGCGGCAACTACGGCTCGGGTCACTACAGCTACTACCAGATCGTCCAGACGCCCGGCTACGTCGTCATGGCGATGGAATTCGTACACGAGGCGCGGATCATCCCGCTCGACGCCCGTCCACACTTACCGTCGCACATCGCGCAGTGGACTGGTGACTCGCGCGGCCGGTGGGAAGGCCAGAGTCTGGTCGTGGAAACGACCAACTTCGCGCCAGGCAGCAACCTGATGGGAGCCACCGACAAGCTCCATCTCGTCGAACGCTTCACCCGTGTGGCAGCCGACCGCATCGACTATGGAGTCACGCTGAACGACCCGGCCACCTGGACCCAGGCCTGGACCGTGATGGTTCCGCTCAAAAGCACCAGCGAGCCTATCTACGAGGTGTCGTGCCACGAGGGAAACTTCGAAGTGATCCGCGCCATCCTCGGCGCGGCACGAGCGAAGGAAGCGGAACAGAAACCGTAGGGGCTGGGAGTTAGGGGCTAGGGCGGGGAGTTAGGACGGGAGCTAGGAGCTGAAGGCTGGATTCTTTCCAGCCCCCAGCTCCCAGTTCCCAGCCCCTAGAAGATCAACCTTACGCCAAGCTGCGCCGTCCGCGGATTGTCGGCCGCGACCGTCTTGAGGAAGTTGACGGAATTGCGCGCGCCCGTCGGGTTGCCGAAGTTCGTCTGATTCAGCAGGTTGTAGATCTCGAGGAAGAGCCCAGCCTGGTAACGGCCGAAGCGATGGACGTACTGGAATCGTCCGTCGAGAATGGTCTTGCTCTCACCGTCGAGACCGTTCCTGATCGCCACGCCCCGCGAGTCGAGCGGTGACAGGATCGTACTGGGAAGTCCCGACGGCAGCGCCGTCTGATCGTTCACCCCCGCCTTTGGCCGATCGTTGTTATTGCCGTCACCGTTGAAGTCGGTGCCGATCGTTTCGTTGATCGGGTAACCCGAATACGTGCGGAACACGAAGCCGGTGCCGAAGCCCTTGCCGAGATCGAAGTTGGCGCTCCCGGAAAAGGCATGCCGGTTATCGCGATCGCAGCGGCCGTAGTCCACACGTGGGTCGCTGTCGAGAGTCGTCGCCGTCGCCCCGCCAGCGCCGAGCGGGACATCGTGGCAGTTGCCGTACGTGTAGCTCGCACGGCCGGACCAGCGGTTCGAGAACCGCTTCTCGAGATCGAGCTCGAGCGAATCGAAGTCGCTGTTATACGCCGACAACGTCTGGTACTGATTGAACTGCTGGAAAGTGGCGTTGCGAGCCGATCCGGTCACCAGTTCCCCGTTTGGATCGAACACGTTCACGCCGAGACGGGTTATGCGGTTGTTGGCCCCCACCGGTCCTTCGTTGAGGTCGATGACGCCGGTGTTGTTGCGGCCCTGATTGCCCACGTAATCGATAGACGCCGCCAGGTTGTTGGCCAACTCGTGCTTGAACCCGACGCTGTACGCCCACGTGTAGGCCATGTGCCGGTCGCCGTCTACGAGCGGACCGGTCACGGTGTTGTTGACCACGGTACCAGCCAGCACGGTGTCTCGCTGCGTGGAGAGAAACGCGCGGCAAGCCGGACTCATTGTCGCCTCGCCGGCCAATGCCCCGCCGACCGGGTTCAGACAGGCGGTGGCATTCTGATTCGCTCCTACCGGGAACTGGCCCGACGTCGACGGCGGTGTGGCCAATTGCCCGGTGTCATACGTGAGGGTGGGTGCGTAGACCGGACGCTGCATCAGCGTCTGCAGGATGTTGAGCTGCTGATACTGGAACACCTTGCCGACGCCGCCCCGAATAAGGGTCTTGCCGTCTCCGAGCGCATCATACGCAACGCCCAGGCGAGGGCCGAATCCGTCTTTGGTCTTCGACACCAGATCCTGATAGTCGTAGCGCACGCCGACGTTCAGCGTCAGCCGCTTCGCAACCTGCCACTTGTCCGAAATGTACGAACCGAAGCGATAGTCTTTCTGCGTGAAGTCGTACTGGCCCATCGCGATTTGGAACCGGTCGGGGTACGTTCTCGGATCGAGGGCATTGAAGGGCACGCTCGTCGGGAAGTTATAGAGGCCGTTGAACATCGTGGCCGTGCCTTGCGGTAACGCGGCGTTGCGGCTGAACGATCCGCCAAACTTGAACGAATGCTCGCCGCCCCACCCGGACTTGATCCAGGTGAACTGATCGTCGAGGTTCACGTCGCGAATCAGGTCCTGCGCGTAGGTCGTGCGCTGACCGGCCACAAAGTCGGGATGCGTGTTCTGCGCACCCACGTCGAACGGATCGATGCCGGCGAACCCCTTGAAGTGCCAGTCGTCGTCGAAGAGCGCCGCTGGCCCCTGGAGAAGGTTCTCGCGCACGTGCCCGAACTTCAGCTCGTTGGTCGCGTGGTTGCCGAGAACCGACGTCCACGAGGCGCTGTACACCTGGTCGCCCGAATCGTTCTCATGCCGAGCGGACGTCAGAATGGCCAGATCATCCTGAATGGAATCGCGCTCGGTGACGATTGCTTCGCGCGTCCATCGAAAACTGAGCTGGTGGTTCCCGCTCAGATGGTAGTCGAGCCTCAAGAATGTATTCGGCCCATGAAAGAAGGTCGTCGTCGAATACGACACGGCCAGTGGCGCCGCGGAAGCCGGAAACTCCAGGTTCGCCGCGGACTTGTTTCTCGTGCCTTCGTAGTTGAAGAAATAAAACAACTTGTTCTTCACGATCGGGCCGCCAATGCTGCCGCCATAAACGTTGCTGCCCGACTCGGGGTTCTCCTCGTCTCTCTGCTTCAAGAAGTAGTTCGTCGCCTGAAGCTCGTTGCTCTGGTAGTACTCGAACACGCGGCCGGACACGCGGTTGGTGCCGCTCTTGGTCACGCTGTTGACGACCACGCCGGTCGACCCGCCGTACTCGGCGCCGTACTGGTGCGTCTGCACCTGGTACTCGGCCATCGAGTCGAGCGAGACGCGCGCCTGCGTGCCCTGCGAGCCGCCGCGGCGTGAATCGTTGTCGTTCTGTCCGTCGACGAGGAACAGATTGTTGTTGGTGGCCTGTCCGTTCGCGCTGAACTGGCCGCCTTCGAACGACCCGATCTGCAGCACCGGGACCAGCCCGGGAACCGTCTGCATCAGGCTGAACTGGCTGCGATTTGCGCTCGGCAGGCTGTCGATGTCGGTGCCGCTGACCGTGGTTCCGATGCGGTTGGAGGTCGACTCCACCAACGGTGCCTGTCCCGTAACGGTCAGCGTTTCCGCGACGCCGGCGAGCTGAAGGGTCAGATTGAGCGTCAGCTCCTGGCCGACCGTGAGGACAACGCCTTCCCGGACAGTCGGTTGGAATCCCTGCAGCTCCGCTTTGATCGTGTAGGTTCCGGGAGGAAGTGTCGGCAGCAGGAACTTGCCTTCCGGGCCGGTTACCATCGTCCGCTCGAGGCCGGTGGCCTCGTTGGTAGCGGTGATCGTCACGCCTGGCAGCACGGCCTTGTCAGGATCTAGAACCGTGCCGTTGAGCTCGGACCGCCCGCCCTGGGCGAAAGCAGCCGAACTGAACGTCAGCGTGAGGAGAACAGCAACAAGCGCAACGCGGCTTACAGACACACGCCGAACCAGAACCATGAGACCCCTCCTCGAATCTGATGTGGCAGTACACGCCGTGCTAACGGCTTCTTTCCTCCAATACAGGTTGGTCTTACCACCAAACTTATCGGACGCATGCGGACACTAGAGCCGCGTACACGTGGTGTCAAGCCAAGACTGGTCAGGCGGTGAGCAGAAATGAACGGACGTCCATCAATTGGGATCGGCCGGTGAGTGCAATGAGTCGGACCTCCCCGGTTCCAGGGATGACGCAGGTCTTCGCCTCGACCCCGTTGCCGCTCGGCATCAACGGTGGTATGGTCCGCCCACCGGCTTTTTACAGAACTTTGTTGCCGTCGAATCGCACAAGGAGGACCGCATGCGCGTCGCACGCTGGTGCCGATCGATTCCACTAGCGACCGCACTCATCGCCTCGCTCACGCTCGCAGCGTGCGAGTCACCGGGCGCCGAGCCCGCCGCACCCGCCTCGACACCTCAAGCGTCCGCACCTGCTTCCGCCCCGGCCGAGAAGGGCGGCCAGGAAGAGTACGGACCTTATGAGCTCGTCGAGAACTGGCCGCAGCCGCTGCCCGATGGCACCGACGGCGTGAAGCACGATGGCTGGACGTGGGGATCGGTCGGCGCGGTGTACGCCGAAACGCCCGATCGGATCTGGATCGCTCAGCGCGGCGAGCTGCCGCTGCCGGCAAATGCCAAGCCCTGGACGCCGTACAGCATGCTGTCGCCGTCGCGCGGCAACGCCACGGGCAACACCGATGGTCTCAGCGCCACGTGCGAACCGACGGAGAAGCGCGGTTGGGAGCGTCGCTGGCATCACACCGTCTTCATCGTCGACCGCAACGGGAAGATGGTGTCCGAGTGGCCGCACCTGAACCAGCTGTCAAGCCAGGATCGGTGCGGGCGCGGACCGCACAAGATCAAGATGAATCCTTACGACGCCGAGAAGCACGTGTGGATCATCGACGACCAGCAGCACGTGATCTGGAAGTTCACGAAGGAAGGCAAGCTGGTGATGACGCTCGGCACTGTGGGCAAGCGGGGCCGCGATGCCGGAAAGCTGTTCGATCGGCCGACCGACATCGATTGGCTGCCTGACGGCACCTTCTACATCAGCGACGGCTACGGCGGCACGCGCGTCGCCAAGTTCGACAAGGACGGCAAGTTCCTGATGGACTGGGGCACGGCGCCGAAGGATCCCAAGAACCCCGGGCCGAACGAGTTCAACACGGTGCACAGCATCCAGATCAGCCGCGATGGGCGTCTCTTCGTCGTCGATCGCGGGCATCGTCGCATCCAGGTGTTCGACCAGAACGGCAAGTTCCTCGACATGTGGACAACCGGCGTGCGTTCGCAGCCGTACGCGCACATCATCACCACGGACCAGAATCTGTGGATCTCTGACGGCGGCACCAACCGCATCGTCAAGTACGACCTGAATGGGAAGTACTTGTATGGGTGGGGCGGTCCGGGCGGACAGCCCGGACAGTTCCAGGGACCGCATTCGATCACCGTCGATCAGGATGGCAACCTGTACCTCGCCGAGGTGTTCAACGGACGCGTGCAGAAGTTCCGTCCGAAGCCCGGTGCCGATCCGGCAAAGGTCGTCGGAACCGAGCACCGGTATACGGGAACGTCGACGAACTAACCCATCGACCGGCTGTTGGATAATCTGGTGGCTGGCCCGGGCCAGCCACCGGACGTCCAATCGCCAATGCCTTCCAGCTCATATCCTCAACGCATCGTCTGCCTGACTGAAGAGACGACCGAGACGCTGTACCTGCTCGGTCAGGGCCATCGCATCGTCGGCGTCTCGGGCTATGCCGTGCGCCCACCTGAAGCGCGCCAGAAGCCGCGAGTGTCGGCGTTCATCAGCGCCAAGTTCGACAAGATTCAGGCGCTCAATCCCGATCTCGTGCTGACGTTTTCGGATCTTCAGGCCGACCTGGCCGCAGAACTCATCCGGCGCGGCATTTCCGTTGTGGCCTTCAACCAGCGGTCCGTTGCCGAGATTCTGACGATGATCCGGATGCTCGGCGGGATGGTGGGCTGTCAGGCGCAGGCCGAGGCGCTGGCCACCCGATTGGAACGCGATCTCGACGACCTGCGCGAGGCGGCCTCGCACTTCACCATCCGGCCGCGCGTCTTCTTCGAGGAGTGGGACGAGCCGATCATCTCCGGCATCAGGTGGGTGGAAGAGCTGGTCGCTATCGCTGGCGGCACGCCGACCTTCCCGGAGCTCGACGGCGCCTCGCTCGCGAAGGACCGCATCGTCGCGGCTGAGAGCGTGCGCGAGCGCAACCCGGATGTCATCTTCGCGTCGTGGTGTGGCAAGAAGATGCGGAAAGCCACCATCATCGGGCGGCCCGGGTGGGACCGCGTCACCGCTGTCGCGAGGGATCAGATCTACGAGATCCCTTCATCCACCATCCTGCAGCCAGGCCCGGCGGCGCTCACCGACGGTGTCAGGCAGATGCACGAGACGCTCAGGCGGATAGTCAGCGGGACGTGAACCTCACCGAGCCGTCTTCGAAATCGCCGTTACGACTTCCCAGTTGAATCGCACGAACCGATGCAGCTCGCTCTCGAGCAGGCGTTCCTGATCGCTGTGTGCGGCAAACCCCTTCGGGCCGTCCTCGACGTCGGTGGCCGGGCCGATGCCGTAACACTGCATGCCTTTGGCCCGCAGATACGCCATGTCGGTCGCGCCCGTGCTCATCGTCGGCAACGTCACCGTGTTGTAGACACTCTTGGTTGCCACCTCGATGGCCTTGAACGCTTCTGACGCGAGGTTCCCGGTGTCGGCGCCTGGCCGGACGTCGCGCTGCGCCCAGTGGACGTCGAGCGTCACATCGTCCACGACGCTCCGCACGGCTTCGAGGAACTTCTGCGGGTCCTCGTCTGGCAGCAATCGCACGTCAATGGTTGCTTTCGCCTCGGACGGGATGACGTTGACCCGGTAGCCCGCCGTGAACATGTTCGGCGACGCCGAGCTGCGAAGCATCGACGAGTGGCGCGGTTCGTGTTCGAACAGCCAATCATCGGCAGCGGCAACGACCTTCGGATCCAGGCTGAGAAGCGCGCGATATCGGGCCGCCTCTTCCGGGCTCGAGAGATCCGCCAGGCGCTTGAAGTACGCGCCGGTGGTTTCGTTGAGCTTCACCGGCGGCCGCCAGCGACCGACCGCCGCGATGGCCGCGGACAATCGGACGATGGCATTGTCTTTCAGCGGGATCGAACCATGCCCTGATGTCCCGTTGGCGGTGATTTCGATCGCTCTCGGAATCTTCTCGATGGTCTGAACCGTGGCGTACTTCACCTGGCCGGCAATGCGGCTGACGCCGCCGCCTTCGGCGAGGCAGTACTCCGCTTCGATGTCCTGATAATGCTGGTCGGCCATGAACTGGATGCCGACGCGGGTCGTACCTTCCTCGCCCGCCTCTGCCAGAAAGATCACGTCACGATCGAGTGGCACGTTCTGCCGCTTCAGCAGCAGCATCGTCATCAACGCGGCGGTCAGATTGTCCTTGTCGTCGACAGTTCCGCGCCCATAGACATAGCCGCCTTCTCGGGTCGCCGAGAACGGCGGGTGCGTCCACTTCGCCGGGTCGACGTTCACGACGTCGGTATGCCCCATCAGCAGCAGCGGCCGCCGGCTGCCGTTGCCCTTCAGCCGCGCCACGACATTCGGCCGATGGGCTTCGAGAGCGAGGACCTGAGCCGGGATGCCGTTCTTCTCGAGCACCTCCTTCAGGTACGTCGTGGCAGGCTCCTCGCGGCCGGGTGGATCGCTGGTGTCCATCCGCAGCAGCGCCTGATAGTGCTGCATCGTTTCGTCCTGAATGCGCGCCCAATCAGGCTCGGCTGCTGACTGAGCCGAGACCGCCAGCGTCGCAAGCGCGACCGATGTCAACGTGGCAAACAGCACTCGCATGCAACCTCCTGAGCGAGCCGGTTAGATCCGCTTTCGCAGCTGACCGACGTTGTAGACAACGCCGACGAACGCTGCGTGCGGTTGGGGACCGGTAATCGGCGCGGCGAATCCCGCGTCCACCACCAGCCACTTGCGCACTTGAAAGCTGGCACCCTCGATGATCCCCACGATGGGAGGTGTGCCGGCCTCTCCGCTGGTGCCCGGGTATCCGAACACCTCCGAGGTCCATCCGAGCCGACTGGTCACGGGACCCGCGAACGCAGCTGCCCAGACCGCCGCGGACCGGGGCGCGATCGAACCATTGCCGCTGCGGGTGGTGTATCCGGCGTTGACATCGAGCGACAGCCCTCTGAAATCATGACTGGAAATGAGCAGCACCGAAACGTCGGTCGTTCCGGTTCCGTCGCCGTCTGCCACCGAACCCGAGGGCATCTTGATCGAGGGAAGAATCGCGAAGTTGCCAACGAGCGGCGCGTGCTCGATGGACCGCCACTTGACGCCGATAGCGACATCGCCGAAGCCCGTCGTGCCGGCGCCCGGGGCGCGCACGATCGAGTCCTGGATGGTGAGCTGGGCCTGCCGCGCGAGTCCGATCTTCAGCGCGATAGGGCCGAGATCGCCGTGCGAACGATCGGCATAGCCATCGTCCTCGAAGCCCGCTTCCACTTCGACCCACCCAGGCGCCACCGTACCGGCATGCGTCGAGACCGTGGGCCTCTCGGGCTGAGCGGCGTGTGGATCGGCCTCCTGCGCGTGGACCGGCAGCTGTCGGATCGAAATCAGCGCCGCCAGGGCTACAGCGAACCGGTGCGCGCGCGAGACGCTCATTTGTCGAAATCGGCGATCGCCGCCGTAAACTGGATATCGCGTCGCTGCCGGGCCTGAGTGCCCTCAGGCGACCGCACCGTCAGGTCGTCGACCTGAACACTCACCGGTTGGAACGCAGCGCCGGCGCGACGCTTGAGCATCACTTTCACCTTACCCGCTGTCGCGACCCACACTTTTGGCGGCTCGCCGCCGCCCGCGCTTTCGTCGGAGCAGAACGGCAGGCTGCCCCGCGGATTCTGAGTCTGTTCGACATGGACGGTGATGCCAGGTCCGGCTTTGGCGATGTCGATCGAGGTTTCACCGTCAGGGAACTTGAACTGGTCGCGATCGGCCTTGATGGTCAAGACCTCGGACCGATCGTCGTTCCAGGCATAAATAAAAAGCCCGGCGCAGCCCGACGCCTCGTGGTAGCGGAACGTCGGCGTACTCGCTGGCGACCGCGACTGCGCGCGTCCCAGTTCGACCGCTCCGATCACGATCGAGATCGCGATGACGATGCGTGCCGCATGTGTGCTGTGCATGTCGACCTGCCCATCAATCGTTCACCGGCGCTGGGGCCCCACCCCCAGCGCGAACTAACGCCGATGCCTCGCTTCGGATTCCCATGTCCTCAGCTCGGCATAGCCGCAGGCGCTCCCGCCCTGCCTTACCCGCCTTCCCTGTCCTGAGTGAGCGCGGCGATCAGCGGCTCGTCGCAACCCGCCTCGCGTAGCACTTCTTCCGTATGCTCGCCGAGAAGCGGGGCGCGCCGTCCGACGATCGGCGGGGTCTCCGACATCTTCACCGGCGAGCCTAGCGTCCTGATCCGGCCGAGGCGCGGATGATCGGTTTCGACCACCATCGACCGCGCCAGCACCTGCCGATCGGTGAACACCTCGTCGTAGCGGTTGATCGGCCCGCACGGTATCTCGTTCGCCTCGAGCAGATCGAGCCAGTGCTGACGGCTGTGACCAATTGTCACCGATTCGATCATTCGAGCAAGACCCTCACGGTTTCGCACCCGTCCCGTGTCGTTGGCGTAGGCGGGATCGGCCGCCCACTCCGGATGGCCGAGGATTCCACATAGCCGGACGAACAGCCGGTCGTTCGCCGCGGCCAGCGTGATGTAGCCGTCGGCGCAGCGCATCGCCTGGTAAGGCGCGCTCATACGATGCGCCGACCCCATCGGCTCTGGCACGCGGCCGGTGGCAAAGTATTCAGTCGCCTCCCATACCGAGAGCGCCACACCCGCCTCCAGCAGCGATGTATCGACGTGCTGACCGCGACCGGTCCGAATCCGGTAATACAGCGCCGCGAGGATGGCCGACAAGGCAAACAGCCCGGCGCCGAGGTCGGTCAATGGCAGCCCGGCCTTCATCGGCG
>Ga0111538_10015060_pt1 | contig 10179 bp, 7 predicted proteins | sample SoiMethybrSBSTD1_FD_79669 | JGI IMG/M metagenome (GOLD analysis project Ga0111538, IMG submission 79669) | Bulk soil microbial communities from a Populus tree surrounding site in Tennessee, USA - Soil MetaG P. TD hybrid SBSTD1 (version 2)... | ecosystem: Environmental > Terrestrial > Soil > Tree... | reverse complement strand
TCGCCCGAAGCTGCGGGCAAGGCCACGGCCGCGATGCTCGGGACGCGCCTCAAGACGCACCAGACCGGGCCGGAAGGCCTGCCCGTGCACCAGGTGTTCGTCGAGGAAGGCTCGAAGATCGCGCGCGAGCTGTACCTGAGCCTGGTCCTGAACCGCGACAAGGGTCACATTGCGTTCATCGCGTCGGCGGCGGGCGGCATGGACATCGAGGAAGTCGCCGCGCACACGCCGGAGAAGATCATCCGCGTGAATGTGCATCCGGCGGCCGGGCTGCAGCCCTCGGAGTGCCGCGTGCTCGCATACGGTCTCGGCCTCAAAGGCAAGGAGGTCGACCAGTTCACGAGCATCGCGCAGGCGCTGTATCGCCTCTATCTGGAGAAGGACGCGAGCCTGGTGGAGATCAATCCGCTGATCGTCACCGGCGACGGCAAGCTGGTTGCGCTCGACGCCAAGATCAACATCGAGGACAACGCGCTGTTCCGCCAGAAAGAGCTGGCCGGCTGGCGCGACAGCAGCCAGGAAGACGAGATGGAGCGCGCCGCAGCCGAGCACGAGCTCAACTACGTCTCGCTCGACGGCGACATCGCTTGCATGGTGAACGGCGCCGGTCTCGCCATGGCGACCATGGATCTGATCAAGCTGCACGGCGGCGCACCCGCGAACTTCCTCGACGTCGGCGGCGGCGCGACGCGCGAGCGCGTCACCGAAGCGTTCAACCTGATCCTCTCGAACAAGAGCGTGCGCGCGATCCTGGTGAACATCTTCGGCGGCATCGTCCGGTGCGACATGATCGCGGAGGGCATCATCCACGCGGTGAAGGACGTCGGCGTCAAGGTTCCGGTGGTCGTGCGCATCGAAGGCACGAACGCGGAGCAAGGGCGTGCGCTGCTCGCGAAGAGCGGGCTGGCGATCAACGCCGCGACTGATCTGACCGATGCGGCGAAGAAGGTCGTCGCTGCCGCCAAAGGCAAGAAGTAATGAGCATCCTCGTTAATAAGAATACGCGTGTCATTTGCCAGGGCTTCACCGGCAAGCAGGGCACGTTTCATTCCGAGCAGTGCATTGCGTACGGCACGAAGGTAGTCGGCGGCGTGACACCGGGCCGCGGTGGCGAGAAGCATCTGGACCTGCCGGTGTTCGACACTGCGCGCGAAGCTGTGAAAGAGACCGGCGCGACGGTCAGCATGATTTATGTGCCGGCGCCTTATGCGGCCGATGCGATCCTCGAAGCGGCGGATGCGGGCATCGAGCTCATCGTGTGCATCACCGAAGGCATTCCGGTGAACGACATGGTGAAAGTGAAGGCTGCGCTGCCGAGCTATGGCAGCCTGCTGATCGGACCGAACTGCCCCGGCATCATTACGCCGGGCGCGTGCAAGATCGGCATCATGCCCGGCTTCATTCACAAGCCCGGCCGCGTCGGCATCGTCTCGCGCTCGGGCACGCTGACGTACGAGGCGGTGTTCCAGACGACCAACGCGGGTCTCGGCCAGAGCACCTGCGTCGGCATCGGCGGCGATCCGGTGCGCGGCATGAACTTCATCGATGTACTGGCGCGCTTCCAGGACGATCCGCAGACCGAAGGCATCATCATGGTCGGCGAGATCGGTGGCTCCGACGAAGAGGCCGCGGCCGAGTTCATCCGCAAGAACGTCTCGAAGCCGGTCGTCGCTTACATCGCCGGCGTCACCGCACCGGCGGGCAAGCGCATGGGTCACGCCGGCGCGATCGTGTCAGGTGGCAAGGGCACGGCGGCTGACAAGTTCAAGGCGCTGGAGCGCGCTGGTGTGCGTACCGTGAAGAGCCCGGCGGACCTGGGTAAGGCGATTGCGGAGCAGCTGGGGAAGAAGACTAAGAAGAAGAAAGCTCTCGCCAAGAGCGCCAAGACGGCCAAGAAGAGCAAGAAGGCTAAAAAGGCTCCGGCGCGGAAGAAATAGCCGAGGCGGCGCGGAAGGGTGGATCGGCATAGAATTGCTCTATGTCGCTTCGCATTGCGCTTGCTCAGCTGGATCTGTTCGTCGGCGACGTCGGCGGTAATGCCCAACGGGTGATCGACGCTGCCGCGGAGGCGCGTGATCGGCTCAAGGCCGATCTCGTGCTGTTTCCGGAGCTGAGCCTGTCCGGGTATCCGCCTGAAGACCTGCTGTTCCACAAAGGCATGCGTCGCCAGGTCGCTGCGGCGCTGGAGCGCGTACGCAGCGAAGTGAGCGGCGTCGCGGTGATGGTCGGCTATCCCGACTACACCGACGACGCGATCTACAACGCCGCCGTGCTGATTCGCGACGGCAAGGTGCTCGCGAATTACCACAAGCACGAACTGCCGAACTATTCCGTCTTCGACGAGAAGCGCTATTTCAAAGCTGGCAGCGAGGCGCGCATCGTGGAGCTGAACGGCATCCGCGTCGGCCTGGTCATCTGCGAAGACGTTTGGGAGCAGAAACCGGCGCGGCAAGCATGCGAGGCCGGCGCGCAGTTGCTGGTCGTGATCAACGGGTCGCCGTACTCGCTGCAATCGCAGCGTCGCCGCGAAGCCATCGTCCGCGCACGCATCAAGGAGACCGGGCTGCCGGTCGTGTATGTGAACCAGATCGGCGGCCAGGACGAGCTGATCTTCGACGGCGGGTCGTTCGCGATGAACGCGTCCGGCGAAGTCGTGCAGCGTGCCGCACCGTTCAAAGAGACACTCTTCGCAGTCGACGTCGATCTGGTCGATGGGAAGATCGTGCCGCGGGCGGGTCACATCGAGCCGGAGCTGTCTGAAGAGGCCAGCGTCTACAACGCTCTCGTGCTCGGCGTGCGTGACTACGTGGGCAAGCACAAATTCCCCGGTATCGTGCTCGGTCTGTCGGGTGGCATCGATTCCGCGCTCACGCTTGCGATTGCAGTCGATGCGCTTGGCGCCGATCACGTGCGCGCTGTGATGATGCCGTCGCGTTACACGGCGCAGATGAGCCTGGACGATGCGGCGCAAGAAGCGCGCACGCTAGGTGTCGGCTACGACATCATCTCCATCGAAGGAATGTTCGAATCGGCGCTCGGCGCACTGAAGGAAGTGTTCGCGGGCCGCGCGCCGGACACGACGGAAGAGAACATTCAGGCGCGCTGCCGCGGCCTGCTGCTGATGGCGATCTCGAACAAGACCGGTCGCATGGTGCTGACGACCGGCAACAAGAGCGAGATGGCTGTCGGCTACGCCACGCTGTACGGCGACATGGCCGGCGGTTTCGCGCCGATCAAGGATTGCAGCAAGATGCTCGTGTACCGGCTTGCGCACTATCGCAACTCGATCTCGCAAGTCATTCCCGCGCGCGTCATGGAGCGCGCACCGTCTGCGGAGCTGCGGCCGGATCAGAAGGATTCGGATTCGCTGCCGCCGTACGAAGTGCTCGACCCGATTCTCGAGCTGTTCATCGAAGACAACCTGTCCGTCGACGAAATCGCCGCGCGCGGTTTCGATCGTGCGACTGTCGGTCGCGTGCTCGAGATGGTGAAGCGCAACGAGTACAAGCGCCGCCAGGCGCCGCCGGGCATCCGCATCAGCGATCGCGCGTTCGGCAGAGACTGGCGCTATCCGATCACGTCGGGGTATCGCACGCGAGCATGAAGCCGACGCCACAGTCTGATCGCTCGGTGACCATGGCTGTGCTCGTCGCGCTCGTCGCGGCCGAGTGGTCCTGCGTCGGTCCGCAGGTCTTCGGGATTTTCTCCAGCGATGCTGTCGACTCAGCGTGGCGCTTGCTGCCAATGCTGATCGTGCCGCGTTTCATTCTCGGACTTTGCGCGGGATTGGTGCTTGCTGTCGTCGACAACCGTGCGATGCGCGTCGCCGCTTTCTTCGCGTACGTTGCGTTGCTGGTGTGGAGTTTCTTCCGCAGCGAGGTTTACGTGCATTGGCGTGATGCGTATGCCGTTGCGCAAGCGCTCATTCCTTATGCGGCCGGACTCGTGGGGATGGGAATCGGATTCTTGTTGCGCGGTCCCGTTCGCAGGCGGCTCAATTTGAAATCGGACAAGTAGGTCGGGCTTAGACGATGTACGTTCAAGAGAATACTGGTGACAACGAGCTAGGCCCTTGACTGCAGACCACACCATGAAGACACCACCTATTGGGACAATCGTAGGTCTGTGCAGTCTAGCCATCGCTGCCGCAATCACCGCTGCGGCACTCAACTGGGCGCACGGTTATTTTGAGTGGCATCCAATATATGTGTGGGTTATGGCGCCATATCTCTTGTGTGCCCTCATCCTGCTTTTTCCTTGGGGCGTAGCGCGTCGTCGCATGATGTCGGGTGCCGCGACGGCATCTGCACTACTCCTGCAATAGCAAGTCAGTTCACCAGATCTTCCACCAACTCTTCTTCTTATCGTTCGCGTCGGCGTTGGCGTAGTTCTCTCTCAACACCTTCTCGCTATCCGCGGCGAGATCATCCATGCCGAGCCTGTGATACGACTGCGCCATGATCTCCAGCGCGCGCTTCACTTGCGGCGCGCCGTCGTAATTCTCGATGCAGTACTTCGACCGGTTGATCGCGCCAACCCACGCTCCGCGCTTCAGGTAGTACTCGGCGACGTATACCTCGTAGCTCGCGAGGCGGTTGCGCAGGAAGATCATGCGCCGGCGCGAGTCGTCGGCGTACTCGCTGTTCGGGAAGCGCTCGAGGATCGTCTGGAACGCCTGGAACGACTTGCGCGCGTCGATCGGCGGGCGCTCCGTCAGGTCGGCGTTGAACCAACGCTCGAGGAAGTTCGGGTTGCGCTCGAACTGCACCAGTCCCTTGATGTAGTAGGCGTAATCAATGCGCGGGTGCGCCGGGTTCTCGCGGATGAACTGGTCGGCCTGGTCGATCGCCGACTCAGGCTCGCGATTCTTGTAGTAGGCCCACATCAGGTCCAGCTGGCCCTGGCGGGCCTCGTTGCTGAACGGAAAGCGGGCTTCGAGGTTCTCGTAATACTGGATGCCGTCGCGGTAGTTGCCGTTGTCGCAGGCGCGCTTGGCCATGTCGTAGAGTTTCTGGGCGTCGCCGACGGGCGCGCGCGAGCGGTTGCCGCCGCAGCCGGCCACGGCCAGCAGGATCGCGACCGTGGTCAAAACAAGGATGCGCATGCGAGAATTCGTCGCCATTTTCTCAGTCTGTCCACTCAGGTCCGGGCGTCAGGCAAGGCGGGCGAGTATAGCCGGGTCCTTTCTTTGTCGGCAGGCTCGTCCTTAAGTTCCTCTACCCCATGTCCGAGCCTATCCAACGCACGCTGACCGTTCCCGTCGAATATGCCGGCCAGCGCCTCGATCAGGTGCTGGCGGAGCTGCTGAGCGACTTCTCCCGGACCCGCATCAAGGAGTGGATCGAGGCCGGGCAGGTGCTCGTCGACGGTGAGAAGCTCCGGCCCAAGGACAAGGTTCTCGGCGGGGAGCAGGTTCGCGTCAGCGCCGTGGTCGAGGAGACCGGCGGGGTCGAGCCTGAACAGATCGCGCTGGACATCGTCCACCAGGACCGCCACGTCCTGGTGCTGAACAAGCCGGCCGGGCTGGTGGTGCATCCAGGCGCTGGGAACCAGGCGGGCACGCTGCAGAACGCGCTCTTGCACCTGGACGCGAAGCTCGCGCAGGTGCCGCGGGCCGGCATCGTGCATCGGCTCGACAAGGATACGAGCGGGCTGATGGTGGTCGCGCGCACGCTCGAAGCTCACACGGCGCTCGTGCGAGCGATCGAGGCTCGCGAGGTGGAGCGTGAATACGAAGCAGTCTGCACGGGTGTGATGACGGGCGGCGGTGTGGTCGATGCGCCGATCGGGCGGCATCCCGTCGATCGCGTGCGCATGTCGATCCGCGAGGACGGTCGCGAGGCCGTCACGCACTATCGCGTGGTCCATCGTTACCGCGCGCACACGCATGTGCGCTTGAAACTGGAATCCGGACGCACACATCAGATCCGCGTGCACATGGCCCACATCCGTTATCCGCTCGTCGGCGATAGCGTGTACGGCGGTCGACTGCTGCTGCCGAAGGGAGCTTCGCCGCAACTCATCGAAGCATTGCGCGGGTTTCGTCGCCAGGCGCTGCACGCAGCGAGTCTCGCGTTCGCGCATCCGGTGACGGAGAAACCGATTCGGTGCGACGCTGCGTTGCCTGATGACATGCAGGCGCTGCTGCGCGTGCTTACTGAAGACCAGAAGAAGAAATGACCGACCTGCAACTCATCGAAGCCGATTGGCCGGCGCCGTCGAACGTACGCGCGATTGCGACGACGCGTGTCGGCGGCGTCAGCGTCGGGCCATACGAGAGTCTGAATCTCGGTGCGCACGTCGGCGATGACGCGCCGTCGGTGAGCGAGAACCGGGTGCGACTGCGCATGGAACTCGGATTGATGCGCGAGCCGCTTTGGTTGAATCAGGTTCACGGTACGACGGTGGTCGAAGCAGGTCCGCATGAGCCTGTGCCGAAGGCAGACGCTTCGTTCGCGCGCTTCGCAGGCCAGGCCTGTGCAGTGATGACGGCGGACTGTTTGCCGGTGGTGTTCTGCGATGTCGCGGGCACACGCGTCGCGGCTGCTCATGCCGGTTGGCGCGGACTCGCCGCCGGCGTTCTCGACAGCGCAGTGAATGCGATGGGTGTCACGCCTGATCGCGTGCTCGCGTGGCTCGGGCCCGCGATCGAGCAGGAAGCGTTCGAAGTCGGCAACGAAGTTCGCGAGCAATTTCTGGCGCGGTCCGCGGACAATGAGCTCGCATTCAAATTGAACGCGCGCGGCCGCTGGCAGGCGGATCTGTACGATCTCGCACGGCGTGAGCTTGCGCGGCTCGGCGTCACGCAAGTGTTCGGCGGCGGATTTCGCTGCTACGCCGATCGCGACCGCTTCTTCTCCTATCGCCGCGACGGGACGACCGGGCGCCTGGCGACGCTGGTCTGGATGAAATAAGAATGCATTTGCTCGCCTGGATCGTGATGTTCACGGCGCTTGGTGGCGCGTTGAGTGCGCTCGCCGCGTCGCTGTTTCTGGTCGCGCCGGAACGGGTGCGGACGCGCGTGTTGCCGCATCTCGTCAGCTTCGCGACGGGAGCGCTGCTCGGCGCGGCGTTGCTGGGTCTCTTGCCGCACGCAATCGAGGCCGCTGGCATCTCCGGGACGCACAATGTCGGGCTGACATTGCTCGCCGGTCTGCTGGTGTTCTTCGTGCTGGAGAAGATGGTGCTCTGGCGGCACTGTCATCAGGAAGTTTGCGAAGGCCACGTGCCGCCCGTGCATGGTCACGGCCACGCGACCGATGCGCATCGCGACGCCGCGTCCGCCTCGCTGATCCTGATCGGGGATGGCTTCCACAATGTGCTCGATGGTGTGCTGATCGCGGCGGCGTTCATGACGGACGTACATCTGGGCGTCGTCACCGCGCTCGCAGTCATTGCACATGAGATTCCGCAGGAGGTCGGGGACCTCGCCATCCTGCTCCACGGCGGCATGTCACGCCTGCGCGCCCTGACGCTGAACCTGCTGACCAGCCTCACATCCGTCGTCGGCGGCGTCGCGGCCTATTTCGCGCTCGGCCCCGTCCACCAGGTCCTCCCGTACGCAATCTCCCTTGCCGCCGCCAGCTTCCTGTACATCGCCGTCGCGGACCTGATCCCCGGCCTGCACCGACGCGTCGACGCCGGCTCCGGCGTCCGCCAGTTCGTCTTCATCGTGCTGGGCGTGGCCGTGATCTACGTCAGCCACTCACTGGCCCATTAACGGTGCCGGGAGAGAAAAACGGGGGAAACTAAGCACCGCAACAAATGCTGCAACGCTCAGTTTCCCCTTGTTTTCTCTCCCGGCACCACTACATTTCCCGCCATGCGGATGGACAAGCTCACAAGCAAGTTTCAGCTGGCGCTGGCGGACGCCCAGTCGCTCGCGGTCGGCCGCGACCATCAGTACATCGAGCCGTTACACGTGATGACGTCCCTGCTGGATCAGCAGGGCGGCTCGGTCAGGCACCTGCTCGACAAGGCCGGCACCAACGTCAACCTGCTGCGCTCGCAGCTGGGCGAGGCGCTCGATCGCCTGCCGAAGGTCGAGGGCTCCAGCGGCGAGGTGCATCTCTCCAACGAGCTGAACCGCATCCTCAACGTCACCGATAAGATAGCCCAGCAGCGCGGCGACCAGTACATCTCCAGCGAGCTGTTCGTGCTCGCGGCGCTCGATGACAAGGGCCAGCTCGGCACGATCCTGCGCAACGCCGGCGCGGTGAAAGGCGCGATCGACAAGGCGATCGAGGAAGTGCGCGGCGGCGAGAAAGTCACCGACCCCAACGCGGAAGAAAGCCGGCAGGCGCTCGAGAAGTACACGGTCGACCTCACCGAGCGCGCCGAGCAGGGCAAGCTCGATCCGGTCATCGGCCGCGACGACGAAATCCGCCGCACCGTGCAGGTCCTGCAGCGGCGCACGAAGAACAACCCGGTGCTGATCGGCGAACCGGGCGTTGGCAAGACCGCCATCGTCGAAGGCCTCGCACAGCGCATCGTCAACGGCGAGGTACCGGAAGGTCTGCGCAGCAAGCGCATTCTGGCGCTCGACATGGGCGCGCTGATCGCTGGTGCCAAGTATCGCGGCGAGTTCGAAGAGCGCCTCAAGGCCGTGCTCAACGATCTCGCGAAGCAGGAAGGCCAGGTGATCCTGTTCATCGACGAGCTGCACACGATGGTCGGCGCCGGCAAAGCCGAAGGCGCGATGGACGCCGGCAACATGCTCAAGCCCGCACTCGCGCGCGGCGAGCTGCATTGCGTCGGCGCGACCACGCTCGACGAATACCGCAAGTACCTCGAGAAGGACGCGGCGCTGGAGCGGCGCTTTCAGAAGGTGCTGGTCAACGAGCCCTCGGTCGAGGACACGATCGCGATCCTGCGCGGCCTCAAAGAGCGCTACGAAGTCCACCACGGCGTCACCATCACGGACCCCGCGATCGTCGCCGCGGCAACTCTCTCGCATCGCTACATCTCGGACCGCCAGCTGCCCGACAAGGCGATCGACCTGATCGACGAGGCGGCCTCGCGCATCCGCATGGAGATCGATTCCAAGCCCGAGTCGATGGATCGCCTCGAGCGCCGCATCATCCAGCTCAAGATCGAGCGCGAAGCGCTGAAGAAGGAATCCGACGAAGCGTCGAAGAAGCGCCGCGCGGCGGTCGATGACCAGATCAAGTCGCTGGAAAAGGAATACGCGGACCTCGACGAAGTGTGGAAGGCCGAGAAGGCTTCGGTGCAGAGCGCCGCGCACATCAACCAGGAGCTGGAGCGTGCACGCCTCGAGCTGGAAACGGCGCGTCGCGCGCAGGACCTCGCGCGCATGTCCGAGCTCTCGTACGGCAAGATCCCCGAGCTGGAGCGGCGCCTCGCCGCGGCCAGCAGCGCCGAGCAGCAGCCGACCAAACTCCTGCGCAACAAGGTAACTGACGAGGAAGTCGCCGAGGTCGTGTCGAAGTGGACCGGCATTCCGGTGTCGAAGATGCTCGAAGGCGAGAAGGAAAAGCTGCTGCAGATGGAGGAGGCGCTGAGCAAGCGCGTCGTCGGCCAGAGCGAGGCTGTGCACGCGGTGTCGGATGCAATCCGCCGCTCGCGCGCGGGCCTGTCCGATCCGAATCGCCCCAACGGCTCGTTCCTGTTCCTCGGCCCGACCGGTGTCGGCAAGACCGAGCTCTGCAAAGCCCTCGCCGAATTCCTGTTCGATACGGAAGAGGCGATGGTGCGCATCGACATGTCCGAGTTCATGGAGAAGCACTCGGTCGCCCGCCTGATCGGCGCACCGCCGGGCTATGTCGGCTACGAAGAAGGCGGCTATCTCACCGAGGCTGTGCGCCGCCGGCCGTATTCAGTGCTGCTGCTCGATGAAGTCGAGAAGGCGCACCCGGACGTGTTCAACGTGCTGCTGCAGGTCCTCGACGACGGCCGCCTGACCGACGGCCAGGGCCGCACTGTCGATTTCCGCAACACCGTGATCATCATGACCTCGAACCTCGGCTCGCACGTGATCCAGGAGCTGGCCGGCGAGGCGAACTACGCCAAGATGAAGCAGGCGGTGCTGGAGATCGTCCAGCAGCACTTCCGGCCGGAGTTCATCAACCGCGTCGACGACATCGTCGTGTTCCATCCGCTCGGCCGCGAGCAGCTGCGCTCGATCGTCGACATCCAGCTCGGCTACCTGCGCCGGCGCCT